>MWVW01000001.1_pt1 | contig 81982 bp, 73 predicted proteins | sample 1047191 | NCBI WGS metagenome assembly MWVW01 (sample SAMN06349985, study PRJNA376086) | soil metagenome | isolation source: MtG22-5 sample Antarctic (ecotone) | place: Antarctica
TCTGTTGGTTTGCTTACGTGATTTTTCTTCTCCCTTTAATACACTCACATATTCACTTGCTTTCGCAATCTGAAAAATGAGAAGAAAGATCATTGCAACTATCGCTATCAAAAAAAAGTCAGTCATAAATTATTGTCTAAATCGTTTTTATCTTTTATTCAATCATTTTTTAAAAAACTTTTTTAGTTATCATCTTCAAAATATGTGTTCAGCTTTAGTTCTTTATTCAACCATCCTTCGACAAGCTCAGGATGACATACACTTAATTATTTAACACTCCATTTCCAAATCTTCTAAACTCTAACTCTGCTCATGTATGATGAATAATACTTTCTTTTAAGAACGGATGATTCTTTGGGGTTAAAGGATGCTTTGACAAGTATCTTCCAACACCCCACATTATCAATCCTACAAAACCAAGCGGAATTCCAAACTCATACCAGCTCATATGCGGATTTCCCTTAACTGTTCCCGGCATAACCATCTGATAAAAATCTACCCAATGTCCAAAAATTATTAAGACAGCCATAAAGGTCATTATGGTATAATTTCTTTTAGTGGCCTTCTTCATTAATATCAAAATTGGTGCAACAAAATTTATTATCAGATTAAAGAAAAATATTCCTTTGTATGGACCTGCATGCTCTGCCGTTCCTATTCTTTGAATGAAATATATTGTTTCTTCCGGCTGGTTACTATACCATATAAGCATATATTGAGAAAACCACAGATATGTCCAGAAAATAGAAAATGCAAACATAAATTTTCCAAGGTCGTGCAGGTGTTCATCAGTTACATATTCCAGCTCACCCCGATTTTTTAAATAAATCACAAACAGAACTATCAGTGAAATTCCTGAAACAAATGTGCTTGCAAAAGTATACCAGCTATACATTGTACTAAACCAATGAGGATCTATACTCATCAGCCAAAGCCATGGAGTGGTAGAGCCAACTGTTAATCCGAATACCACAATAAAGAATGATCCCCATGTAATATTTTTCTTTATCCATCCTTTTCCGGTTTCATAATCCATTGCCCCTCTTTCATCAGATTCAATACTCATCTGCCTCATCTTTCTGCCAATAAATACCCAAAGCCCAATTGTTAATATGGAGGCGATTGTATAAAAGGTTGGATTTAAAAATCCTGCCTTTCCTTTTAATATTTTATCAGTTTCAACATGATGTTTATCAAGCCATGGATAAATATCAGTGCGATTACCTAATACAATACATAATATAACGATGAGGGTAAGTAAGCCAAGTATCGGCACAAGAGAGGAAATGGCTTCAGTAACTCTTCTAAATGCAACCTGCCATCCTCCCATTGCCAAGGTAGTTATACAAATAAAAAACATACTTGTATTAACCAGTAATAACCAATAAGTACTGTTTTGTAATAACACAGCCCAAAATCTGGTACTGTTTACATTATCTCCATGTGAGCCTGCGCCGGGATGTAAAGCAAAAATGCCGATAACTAATGATAGTGCGCCTACAATCATAAGGCCAACCGACCACTTTTTAAATCCCCCCGGTATTACAAAATGATTGTTCATCAAAAACTATTTTTATATTAATCTCTATTTTTGTGCTGTACTACTGGTATCTTTTGCTGCAGGTGTTATACTGCTGCTATCTTTTGCTGCAGCCGATCCCTTTACCTGTTCCGATTTTACATACTGCACTACCATCCATCTTTGCTTTTTGTCTAACTGCGCTGCATAACTTCCCATATTACCTTTGCCGTAAGTTACAACATGAAACATTTGCCCTTCCGGTTGTTTTATAAACTGATCTAATTTTAAATTAGCAATACCGCCCACCTTGCCGGATACTGCCAGTGGCCCCTGTGCATCCATATTTTCACCGTGGCAAATAGCACAATTAATATTATATAATCTTTGGGCTTCTAACATTTGATTTGAATCCAAAGCGGGTAATGGGTTTTTTACTGTTACAGCCATTTTATATCCATTGGAATCATTAGGTATTGTATAAGCAAACAGGTCTCCTCTTCTAACTGTTCCTTCTACAGGATAATTGATATAATTAATTCCGTTCTGCTTTAGATTATTTGCAGCATAGGCCTCATAGGCCCTGCTGTAAGCCATATCGGGCATGTATACTCTTCCCGGATCACGCTTATCGCGGCAACTGATGAAAGTAGTAACAAGAATTAAAATTCCGAAAATAAGATTCATTGTTTTCATAACATTCAATATTCAACACTCAATACCTGCCTCCCGGCAGGCAGGTTCAATTACAGCTAATATCCAACTTCTTCGTGCCTATATAATTTTTGTTGTTTATCGTATCTGCCAAACCACCATCCGGTCTCTGCTTCCTGAACATTTATTTCTATCGCCCCGTTGTTCTGTAAAAAACTTGTGACCTCGGTTTCATTGGCTTTTTCAGTACACTCAATTACCATAACAAAAAGGTCATCTGTTGCCCGCAGGTGAAAATGATGCTTTTTAACACCAGGCATCATTTGGCATAAATAACAAAATGTAAGAACCATACCCACAGATGCAAATAAAACGGTTGTTTCAAAAGTGATGGGTATAAATGCCGGCAAAGGAAAATGGGGTTTACCTCCAATATCCATGGGCCAGTCACTCGTAAATATCCATCCCATAAAACCCAGGGCAGTGGCTGTACCTGTAATACCAAAAATAAATCCTGCGGTATGTAGGCTGGTTTCCCTGATGCCTAATGCATGGTCTAATCCATGCACAGGAAAAGGCGTATACACATCGTGTATCTTATACCCTGCACGGCGTACATTCTTGATGGCAGGAAATAATACCTTCTCATCATCAAAGCAACCAACTACAAATTTTTTTACAGACATAATGCAGCCTCCCCAAACCCCTCCGGTGGAGGGGATTTTTGAAGTTTATAATTACTTAATCTTTCCATTTTTTATTAAATATAAATTTTTAGAGCCTTCGAAAGTATCCCCCACCGGGGGAGATTTAGAGGGGGCCTTAATGTGCACGCTCTACTTCCTCAATATAAAATTTATCAGCATCCATCTTCTCGGTTTCTGTCATTTTTGCTTTATAATTTTCACCACTGGTTTTTAATATTGCCTTTATCTCTGCTACTGCAATTACCGGGAAGAATTTTGCAAATAAAAAGTAACAGGTAAAGAATAATCCAAATGTTCCCAGGTAAAAACCAACTTCCCATATAGTAGGACTGTAATAAGTACTCCATGCTGACGGGAGATATTCCCTGTAGATGGATGTAACAATGATCACGAATCTTTCAAACCACATACCTACGTTTATCAATACTGACATGAAAAAAGTAAATGCAATATTTCTTCTGAGTTTTCTTGACCAGAATAATTGAGGCGAAACAACATTACAAAACATCATACCATAATATGCCCAGCCATAAGGGCTGAAAAGATTTAACCTGTTTTGCCTGAATGCCCACCACTCATACTGGTTTTGACCATACCAGGCAACAAATAATTCTGTGAGATAGGCGCAACCCACAATAGATCCGGTTAAAACAATTACTTTATTCATTGCCTCAATGTGGCCCACGGTTATATAGTCTTCAAGATTTAGAACTTTACGGGTTATTATAAGCAGACTTTGAACCATTGCAAACCCAGAGAAAATAGCACCTGCAACAAAGTAAGGAGGAAAAATGGTAGTATGCCAGCCGGGAACAACAGAGGTGGCAAAGTCAAAGGATACAATTGTATGAACCGACAATACCAGCGGTGTACTTATTCCCGCCAACACCAATGATAAACTTTCGTGCCGCTGCCAATGTTTTGTGCTTCCGCTCCATCCAAATGAGGTAAAGCCATAAAACATTTTTCTGAATTTTGTCCTTGCCCTGTCTCTTAGTGTGGCGAGATCTGGTAATAAACCTGAGTACCAAAATAATAATGATACGGTAAAATAAGTTGATACGGCAAATACGTCCCACATCAATGGCGAAGCAAAGTTTGGCCAAACCGGACCCCGGCTATTTGGATAAGGCATTACAAAGAAAAACATCCAAACTCGTCCCATGTGAAATAAGGGAAACTGTGCGGCACAGATCACAGCAAAAATAGTCATCGCTTCGGCAGCCCTGTTTACACCTGTTCTCCAGCCCTGGCGGAATAATAATAATATCGCAGAAATAAGTGTACCGGCATGCCCTATACCGATCCACCATACAAAGTTTGTAATATCCCAGCCCCAGCCTACTGTTTTATTCAAATTCCATTCTCCTGTACCATACGTAACCTCCCTATAAACAGAATAAATTCCAAATAATAAAAGTAAAACTGATATAGTAAAACCAATATACCAAAGCATAGTAGGCCTTGCTTCGATAGGGCGGCAAATATCTTCAGTAACCTGGTGATAATCTTTATCACCATCTACCAAAGGCTCCCTTAATTGTGATTCATATTTTAATAATGACATATCAATTACTTATCTCCCGGCTATCGGGATTATTAATGATCCTGTTTATCTGAATTGGCTTCCTTCGTTCCATGAAAATCTCCTTTCTCATGACTATCATCATGAATGTCTCCCACTACTCTATCTGTATTCCTTATCTTGGCAAGATAGTTAACATTGCTAAGCGTATGCAACTGCTCCAACACATAAAATTTTCTATCCTTTTGCTCAACATTTCTGATTTTTGAAACACGGCTCTCTTTATCATTTACATTACTGAAAACAATTGCATGGGTTGGACAGGCCTGCATACATGCAGTTTGTATCTCGCCGTCCTTTACCGTCCTGTTTTCTTTTTTCGCATTTAACTTTCCTTCCTGTAAACGCTGAACGCAGAAACTGCATTTTTCCATTACCCCTCTTGATCGGACTGTTACATCAGGATTTAAAACCATCCTTGGAAGATCATCATTCATCATCATGGTAGCGTCAGAAATAATCCCCTTTTGATTATCAGGGAAGCTGTCAGAGCCCGTATAATCCTGCCAGTTAAAGCGACGTACTTTATATGGACAGTTATTAGCACAATACCTTGTACCTATGCAACGGTTATAAGCCATTTGATTTAGGCCCTCGCTGCTATGATTTGTTGCAGTAACAGGACAAACATTTTCGCAGGGCGCATTATCACAATGTTGGCAAAGCATCGGCTGAAAAATGACGTCAGGGTTTTCAGGACTTCCCGTAAAGTAACGATCGATCCTAAGCCAATGCATATCATGATATCTTGCAACCTCACGCTTACCTACAACCGGAATATTATTTTCTGCATGGCAGGCTACCACGCAAGCACTGCAACCGGTGCAGGTATTCAGATCAATACTCATCCCCCACTTCATACCTGGCTTATCGTAGTAAGGATACATGGTTGCATCCTTTACAAAATCTTCCCCATAAGCCGCTAATTCTTCTTCCTCGTGTTTATTAAGATCTTTTGGATTTGCAATAAATTTAGACAGCGTTGTTTCTCTTATAATAGGTCTGCCCTCTGTAACATTATGCACCTGCGACTGTGCAATTGGATAAGTGTCTCCTGTTTTTTCAATTGTTGCATTGGCTGCATAATAATCAACATTTGTTCCGTTATACGAAACCAGTGGATATACATTTACCCCTGCCCCATATGCTGCTCTGCCAATATACTCTGCTGTTTTATTATTGTCACCACTTGTTCTTCCGTATCCAACAGCTAATGCAATTACATTAGGATGTATTCCGGGAAGAATAAGAACCGGAAGGGTTACACTTTTACCATTTGCTGTAATTTTTACAACAGGTTTTTGAGGGTTTACTTCATATTTATCAGTATCCTTCCTGTTGAAAATATCAATATTGAATAATGATTTACCCATTGCAGGGGATATCATTGCATAATTATCCCATGTTGCTTTTGAGATGGGATCTGGAAGCTCCTGCAGCCAGGGATTATTTGCCTGGTTACCTGTGCCTAATGAAACCTTTTGATATAACACTATTTCGTTTCCACCACTTTTTATAGCGGCGATCTTTGCAGCTGCACCGGCAACATTTCCGCTGAACGATGCGCCGGATAAAGTAAGTGCAGTTGTAACATTCTTTAAAATACTAGTTGTATCTGTAGTATTATTTGTGTTAGTTGTATTTGTTGAATCAGGATTATTAGTTAATGATCTTTTACCCGTTCCTGATCCAACAATACCATCCTGCAATGCGATATTAAAATTATCCTCACCGCCAACTTTAGCCGTCCAGTATTTTTTAAAGTAAGTTTGATAATCGTTGCCGGTTTGTGCAGAAGTATTTGCTATAGCTGTTGAATCAGTACTGGTAACTGCTGTTGATGAGCCAATCCATTTTAATAATGAATCCTCGAATTGTCTTGTTTTGAATAATGGATGAATAAGTGGTTGAATTAAACTGATATTGCCTCCCTGGCCCTCAGCATCTCCCCAGCTTTCCAGCCAGTGATGAGAAGGAAGAACATATTTACATAGCTCTGTAGTTTCGTCCATCCTTTCGTTGAATGAGATGGTTACAGGGCATTTTTTTATACCTGCTTTAAATTTATCAGCTGCAAAATAATTATAGGCCGGATTGGCACCGTACACTAATAACGCACCAACGTTACCTGCATTAAGATCATTTACCAGCGTGGCCATATCTACATCAACACCCTGACGATAATTTGCAGTTGAAGCCCAGTCTATGGTTTTACCACCTGCTCCGATCGCTTCGTTAATTGCATTTACAATTATCTGAACATTAGTGTCATTACTTCCGCACACAACCAGGGCTGCACCTTTATTTGCCATTAACTCTGCTGCTGCTTTTTTTACACCTTCTGCAGCATTGCCGGTTAAATTTGAAGTAACACTTCCCCCCACTGCAGCCAGTAACGCAAGTGCCACTGCACCTGTTTCAGAAGGTTTATGAAGATATCTTTCATCTGCATTAGCACCTGTTAAGCTCATATAACTTTCAAATTGAAAGTGCCTGCTCATCTGTGGATGCTGTGCATTAATTCTTCTCGTTTCAGCATATTGCCTGTTAAAAACAACAGGGCTTAACCATGTACCTAAGAAATCTGCGCCCAGGCTTACAATAACCTTTGCATTTTCAAAATGGTAAGAAGGCAGGGCTTTTTTTCCATACGAAGCTTCATTTGCCTGTATCATTCCGCTATACGAAACACCATCGTATTGTACATGCCGGGCACCCGGATATTTAGCTAAAAAATTTGTAATTATTTGTTTTGTTGTAGGAGATGTTAGCGATGAAGTAAGCAGCACCAATGGTTTACCTGCATTTGCAGTTAAGTCATCAGCTATCATTTTATCTATCACTTCAAAAGTGGCTTCCTTGCCTTTTGCCATAGGATACCGGAGTCGTGAAGTATCATATAAGTCTAGCACAGAAGCCTGTACCTGTGCTGATGTACCTCCATTTGTTACAGGCGAAAGTGTATTTCCTTCCACTTTTATCGGGCGTCCCTCTCTTTGTTTAACAAGTACCGGTACCACATCGCCGTCGCTTATATATGTAGATGCATAAAAATTAGAAATACCCGGTGTAATGTCATCCCTTTTATTTAAAAATGGCACTGCTTTATTAACCGGTGATTCACAACTGGCTGCAAGTGCAGCAGCGGCTGTGCTAAATCCTATATACTTTAAGAAATCACGGCGGGGAGTTTTAGCATCCAATATCTCTTTCATGTCTTCTAATGGAAGCAACTCATCATTAAACTCATTTACCAATGACTTTTTAAATTCATCTGATTTGTTCAGCTCTCCAAAACTTTGCCAGTACTTTATTTCATCCATATTACCGTTTATTTGTTACCCTTTAAACGTTTACCCGGATTAACCGATTAACTATCCACGTTTAATAGTGGCATTTTTGACATTCAGTGCCACCTATACGTTCTACCGTTACACTATCGTATTTTTTATTTTTTATATCATCATGAAATTTTTCATAAATGCTATAAAATTTATTTCCATTCCCTGCACTATCATTAAACTGAACCTTGGTTTCCCTGTGACAATTGATACACCACCCCATGCTAAGATCAGCAAATTGTGCTACTTCTCCCATATCCTGAATGTTACCATGGCATGTTTGGCATTGCTGCTGGCCAACTTTTACATGTTGTGAGTGATTAAAGTAAACATGGTCAGGAAGATTGTGTATTCTAACCCATTCAACTGGTTTGCCCGGCCTGTCATATTTTTTTAAATCGGGGTTCCAACCTGCATATTCATATAGTTTTTGAATTTCTGCAGTACCATTTACTGATGTTCCGTCTTCTCTGGTAATTGGCTCGCCTGTATATTCTTTTATAGATATATGGCAGTTCATACAAACATTTACTGAAGGAATATTTGCGTGTTTACTATCCTGTGCGCCGCCATGACAATACAAACAACTGATTTGATTAGTACCTGCGTGAATTTTATGGGAGTAATAAATAGGCTGTTCCGGCTGATAGCCCTTTGTTCTGCCCAAACCAATTGCTGCTTCCATGGTAAAATAACCGCCTATTAAAAACAATACTATAATACCCAATAGTAAATATGCTTTGTTGCGATAAAAGGGAACAGGATTAGGGGTTCTTATTCCCTGCTTTTCATCACTCAGTTTTTTAAGATTGCTGTTAACCTGCAATAAAATAAGTGCAATAACGGCAAGTATTAACGTTAATACACCATATAAAAGTGAATTATCGTCTTCTCCAGCTGTTCCTGTTCCTGTAGCGCTTGCCGCTGCTGCTGGCTTTTCATATTTATCAGCCCAATCCAATACTGCATCTATTTCCTCATTTTTTAAATCCGGAAAAGCAGTCATAACTGAATTATACTTCGCAAACATTTGCTTGGCATAAGGGTCAGTGTTTATCATAGAAGTGGTATTGTGAACCCACTTGTAAACCCAGTCTTTAGGTAAACCGGCTGCTGCTTCTCTTTCCCTGGCTCCTTTTAACGGGGGACCTGTAAATTCAGCATCAGGTTTATGACAACTGGCGCAATAGCTTTTAAATATGGCCTGGCCATCCTGTGCAAATAAATTATTATTAAAACTGAATAGAAAAAGAAAGAAAATCCCTGTGGTGGTTGTACCAATAAATCTTCTATAATGGTTCATGCGCTAAACTTGGTCAAGATATAAATTCCTTATGCTGCGTGCAAAAATAAGTCAGGATGTTGATATACTGTTAACATTTTAAAAATTTTTTTCTCCTTATCTGGCGTGGGTTTCAGAAGATTTGATAATATCAGCTTTAATCTTTGTCATTATTTTGTAAGCCTTGTTATTATAATTATTAATATACTTTAGATGTATATTTTTATCATCTTTATAAATATAAATTCAAAATTATAAACGCCCTTAATACAATTGTGCAACACGTAACAAAATACATAGCAATTTTTGCTTCAGGTAAAGGAAGTAATGCCCAAAGAATTATAGATCATTTTAATTCCTCTATAAAAATGGGGATAGGCTCTCTGAACAAGAACACAGAGAAGAACAGAGCAAAAGTGGTGTTGATCGTATGTAATAATCCAAACGCAGGCGTATTAAAAATTGCTGAAAAAGAAAGTATTCCAGCATTAATAATTGATAGAAAAAAATTTTATGAAGATGGTTACCTGGATGAATTAAAAAACTATAAGATTGACCTTATTGTACTTGCTGGATTTATGTGGAAAGTACCTAATGAAATTATCCGGGTTTATCCGAATAAAATTATCAATATTCATCCTGCATTGCTTCCAAAATATGGAGGAAAAAATATGTACGGAAATTTCGTTCATGAAGCAGTATTAAAGGCGGGAGAAGAAGAAAGCGGGATCACGATCCATTATGTAGACGAAATATATGATCATGGTAAAATTATTTTTCAGTCAAAATGCCAGGTTGATAAAACTGATACCCCTGAAACGCTGGCTGAAAAAGTTCATATGCTGGAACATAAATATTACTCTTCCATAATCGAGAATATTTTACTTCAATAAATTTTTTAAATCAGTTCATAAAGGATTTAAAATATTTAAAAAGCGAAATGACAGTTAAATATGTCTTTAGAATAAATCGATAATTGTCTTTACTGTAATATTGATCGTGATTACATTTTTACCAGAGTTTAAAATAACCGGCTACTTCTTATTTTTTATGTTGTTGATAAATTATGCAACCGGTCAAACTATAATTTCGGGTAGAGTTTACGATTCAACAAAATTATATGTAGTGCCGGGGGTAATAGTAAAAAGTACCGGTGGCGGTAGTACTATTACTGATTCGCTGGGAACATATCATATCAACACAAACGAAAATGATTCTATATCATTTTATTATGCTAATAAGCCAACACAAAAATTTCCGGTTAAGTCTATCAGTAATTACAACGATTTTGATATCTCTTTACAGGTAAGGGTATTTGAAAAATACAGGCTATTAAAAGAAGTTAAGATATTCTCTAAAAGTTACAGGCAGGATTCAGCAGAGAATCGTCTTAGTTATTCTAAAATATTTGATTATCAAAAGCCGGGGTTGCGCTCAACTTATACACCGGGCTCTCCTCCCGGTATTGATATTAATGAGCTTATTAATATTTTTCGCTTCAGAAGAAATAAACAAAACCTGGCCTTTCAAAAAAGATTACTGGCGGAAGAAGAAGATAAGTATGTTAATTACAAATTCAATAATACTTTGATAAAACGGGTAACGGGATTAACGGGGAATTCACTTGAGAAATATATGTTTACATATAAGCCAACGTATGAATTTATTATTACGTCCTCTGAGCTTGAGTTTTATGAATACATTTTAAATACAGCAGAAACATTCAAAAAACACGAAGGATTGAAGTAATTAAAAATTTATTTTTCTTTTAATTTTTTAATGGCTGTGATGCCTGTTAATATCTTCTTTATTTAAACGTAAAAACCTTGCTGCATTATTATAAAAGATATCTCTTTTTTGCTGAGAAGATAAAAATGAGGCAGTTTCTATAGATTGTATTGCATATTCAATCGCTTCAGGCCACACCATCTGATCGGAGCCAAACATAACCCGTTTGCCAAAACCGGCTTCAACAATGCGCTGCAAATATTTATGAAATTCTTTTCGTGGCAGTGCAAAAGAAATTACACCAACATCAACATATACCTGGGGATGTGTCCATAATACTGCAAGCAGATCATCTATCATAGGCCAGCCAGCATGCATAATATATACCCTTAGTTTGGGGTGCTTTAACAAAGCTTCTTCCAGCACCAATGCAGAATGTAGCCGGGCTCTGTATTTTACACTTCCCAGATATGGTGCACCCACGGGACCGGTACCTATGTGTATAGCCATTGGAATATCCAATTCTTCTGCTATACTCAGATATGGGTCGAACAAACTATCACTGGGTGAGTAACCGTTATATTGAATTCCTACTTCACCCAATATTTTGAAAGTACCATTTGTAAATAATTTTCTAAATGAATCAACAGATGGTGTGTTTTTATTAAAATTGAATTGCAGTCCGGGAAAAAAACGTTCGGGGGCAACCTTCATCCATTTTTCTGTTTCAGTTCCACTCAGCATTCCATATATATTGTGCTTCTTCATTATTGACAATGTCCTTTTTATCAGCTCTTCATTAGTTGTTGGAGATACAATACGAAGAGAGCATTCTCCATTACCAAATTGCCTGATAAATTCAAGAGGGTATGGTTTGGAGTTATCCCATGTTACCAGATCAGTCCGGGGCAAACAAAATACAAAGGGCGGAGGGCCCTGGGCATCTGCTTTCATAGCATGCAAGTGCATATCAATGATGGGCAATTTTGCTTGTTGAGATTTATTTTGCTGGCTGTAACTTATTTTAATAAATAAAAAAATAAATAATATAAATAATAGATTCTTCATTTTATTTAGTTTTTCTAAATAGATTTATAGGCCTGTGAGTATTTCAAAAGTAAATTATTGTTATAAATTCAATATCCATTGCTCAAATCTTTTCAAATTAAGTTTATAAGATAATTATTATGATTAAATTAAAACTCATTTATTTTTTTCTGTTAATGCTAATTTGCCATACCGGATTATCGCAGCAGGCAGATGTTTTAATAAAAAACGGGCGTATCATTGATGGCACCGGCAACTCCTGGTATTATGGTTATGTAGCTATTAGCAAGGGGAAAATTGTCTATGCCGGAAAACCAAAAAATATTCCTGCTGAAAAAATAATTGATGCAACAGGATTGATAGTTTCTCCGGGGTTTATTGATGTACATACGCATATTGAAGGTGATGAAGCAAAAACGCCAACAGCAAATAATTTTATTTTAGACGGAGTTACTTCTGTGGTAACAGGTAATTGTGGTGCTTCCCATGTTAACATACAAAAATATTTTACTTATTTGGATAGTTTAAAACTTTCAATAAATGTTGCTACCCTTATCGGGCATAATGATGTTCGTAAAGAAGTGATGGGCACTGCCAACAGGCCCCCTACACAAGCTGAATTGCAACAAATGGAAGCTTTGGTTGCAAAAGCGATGAAGGATGGTGCAGTGGGTTTATCTACCGGGCTTATCTATATTCCGGGAACATATTCGCATGCTGCAGAGATAGTAGCGCTGGCAAAAATTGCTGCACAATACAATGGTTTGTATGCAACACATATGAGAGATGAGGCAGATAGTGTTGTACAGGCGATAAACGAAGCTTTAAATATAGGCAGGCAGGCAAATATTCCTGTAGAGATCTCACATTTTAAAGTTGGCGGACAACAAAACTGGGGCAGGAGTAAGCAAACTTTGCAAATGATTAAAGACGCAAGAAATGAAGGGTTGGAAGTAACTATCGACCAATATCCTTATACGGCCAGCAGTACATCATTAAGTACAATGATACCTGAAGAAATTTTATCAGATGGCTCAGATTCGGTCAAAGCAAGATTGCAACGGGCTGAGATACGCAATTATGTAATCAATAACATGGTTGGTAAATTAAAGAAAAGAAAATTAAAACATTTTAGTTATGCTGTTGTAGCATCACACCGTGCCGATTCAACTTACAATGGTAAAAGCATTGAGGAAATAAATCTTATGAAAGGAAAAAAGCATAAAGCAAAAGCTGAAGCAGAAACAATAATCGAATTAATGCTGAATGGTGGAGCAGGGATGGTATTTCATGGTATGAGTGAAAATGATGTAAAAAATATTATGCAATATCCTTTTAACATGTTTGCATCAGATGCAAGCATTAGGCAATATAAAATAGGTGTCCCACATCCCCGGGGGTATGGTACCAATGCAAGGGTATTAAGCAAATATGTAAGAGAGGAGAAAATAATTTCTCTGGAAGAAGCAATAAGGAGAATGACATCATTGCCTGCACAAAAATTTCAGTTAAAAGACCGGGGATTATTAAAGGAAGGTTTAGCTGCCGATGTGGTAATATTTGATGAAAAAGAAGTGCAGGATATGGCAACTTTTGAAGATCCTCACCAATACTCAAAAGGATTTAAATATGTAATTGTAAATGGGAAGCTGGTAGTTGAAAATGGTAATCATACAGGAGTTAGGAGCGGAGTTACTCTTGCGGGTGCTGGGAAGAATAAAATTTATAATGAAAAGTAAAGAAGCCTGCCAGTATCTAAGGCCCATGTGCACATAAGATGACCCAACACTGCTATGAAGCCCGTCCCTGCTTTTGCAAACTACTGACAGGTATCAAAACTACAATATACTTTATTTGCCCCGTGGCCTGTAAATATCGTGTACAAGTAGCTTTACCGTGGTACGACCAATGTTTTTACCGGAGTGCGTCTGTGAGCCGGAAATTATTGCCATACCCGCTTTCACATCAATTTCCTGCGGGCCGGCTCCCTGAGGAGTTATAATGATTTTACCGCCCTGTAGCACATACAGCGTATTATCAGGATGTGTATGCAGTGCGACTGAATCACCCGGCTTTAGCGTAACCTCATACACTTTTATATTCAATGTATCACCAAGCTTTTTGGCAAATTCCGCTTCTACTGTCAATGGGTCCATTGCAGCATCGTATGCCGGCATATCGGATGTGTCACTTTTAGTAACCGTTGTAGCTGTATCATTATTTTTTTCTGAAGTAGTTGCAGTGTCATTACAGCTTATTAGAAATAAAAATGAAAAGAAAACAAAAAAGTAATTTTTAATTTTTAATTGCTTCATGGTTTTAAATTTAAATTTTTTAAAAAAGGTTGGGTATTATTACACAGGAAAGCAAATAATATTTTCAGGGATTCTTCAGTTAGTGGTTTTTTAAGAAAAATGGGGTGACTTAGCTCACAGTATGCCGGAAAATTGAAGGTATAAAAATTATTTGGTATGAAACAAAATTTTATTAATTAGCTCTATGGGTATCCATAAATAATTTTTGGGATGCATTCCAATTATACCAAATTTTCTTTCGGCTATTAGCAATAAACTCATTGAACTGTGTATAACGAAGTACCCCTTCATTATATTTTTTAACCTCGTTATTATAAGCATATATTTCTGCCTGGGAATATTTTTTGAGAGACTTCTTTTTAAAATCTTTTTTAGCTTTCAGAAAGTTTTTTTCCATTATAAAAAAATCCCGTATTTGTGGAATATCCCATTCTGCAATTTGTTTATAAAAATTCAATGTTTCCCGGGAACTATAAATTAATGCCGGATCCCCATCGAAACTTTTAATGGCAGTAAGTTCTTTTATTCCTTCTGTTGCGCATTGGAGCAATGCTATTCTTCGCTTTTCAATATCCCCTGCATTTTTTTCCTTAATAGCTTTGGTAATTTCATTGTCCTGAGAACTACAATTATTAACTATTTTTAAAACACTGTCACTATAATTATTTAACCTACCCACAGCTGAAACTTTACCCTGCCCAATAGCAGAACCGAAAAAACATAAAAGAATAATTAAAAAGAGATTATGTTTCATTCTTGCGCATAATTTATCAATAATTAATAAGTTTTCTAACATATTCATTAAGGCGGAAATGTGCCATGAAATTTTTCTCCAAAGCTACGTTAAAAGGAATTGGGGTATCAAGTGAAGCACAACGTATAACCGGAGCATCGAGCCATTCAAAACAATTTTCATTTATCCATGCTGATATCTCCCCGCCAATACCACCAACAAGAGTGTCTTCATGTAGAATTAAAACTTTACCCGTGTTTCTTACCGATTCTTTTATTGCGGTATAATCCAACGGCAACAATGTTCGCAAATCTAAAATATGTATTGAAATGTTTTTATGCTCATCAGCATATTCTAACGCCCAATGAACGCCTGCACCATAAGTAATGATGCTTATATCTTCTCCTGCCTTTACAATATTTGCTTTACCTATTTCAATTTCATAATGTTCCTCAGGTACATTACCGGTAACGCTTCTATATAAAGCCTTGTGTTCAAAAAAAAGTATAGGATTCGGATCGTTGATGGCAGCGATAAGCAATCCTTTAGCATCTTCAGGTGATGATGGATATACAACTTTCAATCCCGGCGTATGAACAAACCATGCTTCATTACTTTGACTGTGGAAAGGGCCTGCTCCTACCCCTCCACCTGTCGGCATCCTTATCACAACATCAGCATTTTGCCCCCAGCGATAATGGATCTTGGCAAGATTATTTACGATCTGGTTAAACCCAACAGTTACAAAATCAGCAAACTGCATTTCCATAACACTTTTATAACCTTCTAAACTTAATCCTAATGCAGTTCCTACAATTGCACTTTCACAAAGCGGAGTGTTTCTAACTCTTTCTTTTCCAAACTCCTCTACAAAGTTCTCCGTTATTTTAAAAGCGCCTCCATATTCTGCAATATCCTGTCCCATCAAAATTAAGTTTGCATGTTGCTTCATACTTTGATGTAAGGCTTCTTTTATTGCTTCGAAGAACTTAAGTTGTCGGGAAACGTGAGAAGTAAAACGTGAACTTTTTTCTGACATTTGCCGTTTCACATTTGGCGTGTTCTCTGCATACAGATCTTTTAATTCATTTTCAATACTAAAACTTTCGGAAATTCCTCCACTTGTGGGATTTAGGGAAGCATCAATATCATTTTTAAAATCATTTCTTATATCAGCGACTTCTATTTCTGATAGAATTTTTTGTTCAATTAAAAACCTTTGATAGTTTTTTATAGGATCTTTTTTACTCCATTCTTCAAATCTTTCTTTAGCAATATATTTAGTGCCGCTGGCTTCTTCATGGCCACGCATTCTAAACGTGAGACATTCTATTAAATATGGCTTTTGATTTTTTATGCAATATTCACGAACACCCTTAATGGTATCATATACTTCCAAAATATTATTCCCATCAATCTGCACCCCTTCCATCCCATACCCTTTGGCTTTATCAATTAATTTTTCGCAACTATATTGTTCATTGATTGGTGTGCTTAACCCATAACCATTATTCTCAATAATAAAAATTACAGGCAGGTGCCAAACCGCAGCCACGTTTAATGCTTCATGAAAATCGCCTTCACTTGTTCCACCTTCTCCGGTAAAAGCCAATGAAACTTTGTTTTGTTTTTTAAGTTTATATGCCAACGCAACGCCATCTGCAATGGCTAACTGAGGGCCAAGATGGGATATCATTCCGCAGATAAAATGTTCTTTGCTGCCAAAGTGAAAACTTCTTTCTCTTCCTTTGCTATATCCCTCCCTGCTCCCCTGCCACTGCATGAATAATTTATGCAACGGCATTTTTCTGGAGGTGAAAACACCAAGGTTTCTATGCAAAGGCATTATCCATTCGTCAGGCTGCATGGCAAGTGTGGCGCCAACTGAAATGGCTTCCTGTCCTATACCGCTGAACCATTTTGTGATCTTGCCCTGCCTTAATAATACCAGCATCTTTTCCTCTATCATTCTTGGGAAAAGTAAATTTTTGTACAGATTGATCAGCTCCTCATTAGAAAAATCCTTACGGTTGAAATGCATATTGCGAATTTCAACTATTCAAAGTAAAAACCAAGATGGAAAGTTTTTTATTTTACCAGTCTGTCAATTATTGCGGATACAACAGATAGCAGGAGACCAAAAATAAAGGCCCAGAGAAAACCATCTATATTAATTCCGGAAACAAATTTATCAGCTAACAAAATGATCAGAACATTTATTACCAAAAGAAAAAGGCCCAATGTAATAATAGTGATAGGAAGCGTTAAAATAACTATAAGCGGTTTTACAATCGCATTGAGAAGGGCAAGTACAAGCGCAAAGATAATGGCAGTGGTAAAATTGTTTATAACTACATGCGGTTCTAAAAGCTTTGACAATACGTATACTGCAACAGCCGTAATAAGTAAATTGATAATGAATCTCATAATAATAAGTTTAAATCAAAAGTAATGATTCTTTAGTTGGAGATATCTAATTAAAAGAAAAAATATAATTTTTACATCCTTTTTTTTGTTAACTTTAAAAATCACCAAAAATAAACATCCCGTATGCAGTTTTTAAAAACACTTGTTATTATTCTGCTCAATATGATATATGCTTCTGCAATTGCACAACAGCAAGGGCCAACTATACAATTCAATAGATTTGGGGAAATTACAAATCTTAGGGATGCCAAATTTAACAGGGTGATTGAAGAAACATTTATTCCTAATATTAATGAGAATAAAATACCTTATTCACGTATTACAGGCAGCAGGTTTTGGAACAATGATTGGCAATCTGCTGCACTATATCAAAACAGTTCGCTGTTAGGAATAGTGCCGCTTAAATTAAACCTGGCCACTAATGAAGTGCATGTTTTAATAAAAGATGAAGAAAAAGTATTACAGAATCCTGTAACATCAATTATTTTTTTTAAGCAAAATGATACTTCAATAACCACTGCTGCATTTATCAGTTATGTTCCAAATTTGTTTTTAGATAATAAAAAGTTGAATGATTTTGTTCAGGTTTTAAATTATGGTGATTACCAGCTTTTGAAATATGTAAAAAGAAAGGTTTCAGTAGGTGATTCTCTGTTTAGAACATTAAAGCGGTATTACTTTTCCGATGATCGTTATTATTTTTTAAAATCAGGCGAAAAAGTTGAAAGGATTAAAAAATTAAGTAAGGATAATGTGCTTGCATTTCTTCCGTCTTCTTCTAAGTTTTATGACTGGATAAAAGAAAACAATATTGATTTTAAAAGAGAAACTGATGTTATACGATTTCTTAATTATTATAATGCAGTTAAGCGCCAATAAATTTGTAACTATACAACAACCAATTCAAAAAAATCTTTAGGTATAAGATATTTATTTGCAAGATCATTAAGTTCATTACCGGTAATATTTTTTATTGTATTCATTGAATCATAAAAATAATTTTCGTCCAGGTCATTAAGAATGAGGTTTTTCCAGCGGTTAATGATCTGAAAAGGTCCATCAAGGTCACCAAGGTTGCTGCCCATCATGTAATTCTTTACTAACAGCAATTCTTCGTCATCCACCAATTCTACTTTTAATAAATTCATTTCTTTATATATTTCTTTAATTGCTGCTTCGCAAACATCTTTCCCGGCTTCTGTACTTATCATCCATGCCGTTTGCTGAATATGATTTTGTATATAGCTGTGTATACCATACGTATAGCCTTTCTCTTCCCTGATATTTGCCATAAGCCTTGATCCAAAAAACCCTCCGAATAATGTATTTAGTATCATTACTTTTTTAAAGTCTGGGTGATGGCGGTTGGGGAATGGTCGGGCAATTCGGATTGCCCCCTGTACACTGTTGGGATCATTTTTTATCCTTAACTTTTTCTCAGTTGCAGGTGTTGCCATGTCTGCCGGAGGCGGAATTGATTCATTAAAATTCAGGTCTCCGAAAAAGTTATTTAACTGTTCTTCAAAATCAACGGGTAATTTACCTGCAGCAAATAAAATACACTTACCTTTTAAATAATAGCCGGTATAAAAATTTCTGATTTCCTTCGCCTGCAATGCATCATAACTTTCAGGTGTAGTAAATTTTCCATAAGGATGATCTTCGCCGTATAAATATTTATCAATTAACCGGTTGGCAACAAAATCACCTTTTTGTAAATTAACAGATAGCTGTTGTTTACTGTTTTGTTTAAATATCTCTAACTCATGTTCCGCAAATATGGAATCGGAAAGTATTTCCCTGATTACCGGTAACAAATTATTTAAATGCTTTGAGAGGCAATGCAATGTAAGCGTTGCTGTTTCGTTATGACAAGCCCGGTTTAAATATGCACCATAATATTCAAAGTGTTCATTTATCTGGAAAGCAGTTTTTTCAGAAGTTCCGTTCTTTAATAAATTATTGGTTGCTGCGGCAATAATGTTTTTTTGTTCGTAACAATTGCCTGCATAAAAAACAAACTCCAGCATCATTACCTCTTCCACACCAGCGTTTATTGCATATACAGGAGCATTATTTTTTAATACAATTTTATCGTAAGGTTTTAAGGTGAGATTAAAATCAACTGCATGTTTTATTGGCGGGGAAACTGTTCTGTTAAGCATTATCTATTTTTAGTAACAATTTTTTTTGATGGTAAACAGAATAAATAATTACTCTTCTTCTGATCAACTTATAAATAATGCGATAATTCCTGTGAAGTATCTGTCTATATTTTCCGGTAATCTTTTCTGGAATCGGGCGTCCTTTTTCCGGATAATTAATAAGCGATTCTGCCTTTTTTATTAATTCCTGTACAAATTTTTGTGCTGCATATTCGGAATCTATGGCAATATATTTACCAATGGAATCTAAATCGGCAACAGCTCTTTTAGTCCAAATTACCTGAACCATCTTTTTAATTTCTCTTTTGCCTCATCAGTGGTATAAACTTTTCCTTGCTGTATGTCTTGCTCTGCCTGCTCTAATTTTTTTTCCAATATTATTTTGTAAAAAATATCATTTGCATCTTCTAGAGAAAGTTGTTTAGTTATTTTAGTTACTTCTGCTTTTATATTTTGATTTGACATAAAGTTTTATTCTTTAAATCTTTACCATGGGTCAATTACATTCTTCATTTCTTCATTAGAAATTATATTGCCATCATCAACATCTTTTAAACCCATTTCAATTTTATCGAATACAATAATTTTTTCAAGCAATACATCAATGTCCTCAAAATTATCTTCCGGCATGGCTTTTATACTTCAATTATTTTTTTCTTAGTTAACATAGAAAAAATGATTTCTCAAATTTACAATTTAATTTTCTGAGTAATAATACAATGTGCTACAGTTATTTTCATTAAAAATATTTTTGCTTTCCTGTAGAATATCCTGTACAGTTACTGCCTGGTAGTGCTCCAGCTCTTTGTTCATAAGATTGGCATCTCCCAATAATTCATAAGTAGCCAAACTCCCTGCACGACTCATTAATGGCACATCTTCAAAAGCCATCAGGCTTTCGGTTTTATTCTTTACTTTTTCCAATTCAGTTTCGCTGACAGTTTCGGATTTCATTTTTTCCAGTTCTTCTTCAATTGCCCTTTCTGCATCTTTCATTTGTATGCCCTTAACCAATTTGCCTTCTATTGCCATTAAACCAGCATCTACACTTCCAAAATGAAAGCAATTAATATTACTGAACAACTGTTTTTCCTTAACCAGGCTTTGATACAATCTTGATGATCCCCCGCCGCTTAAAAGATCGGTTATAAGGTCAGCGGTATAGTATCTTTTATCAAGCCTGGGATAAATATGCCAGCATTTATACAATGCATCCAAAGGAACCCTTGCTTTTACCTCCAGCTGGCGCTTATTTGTTTGTTTTGGTTCCCGTGGAATCCGGCGATTATATTTTTCGCCCGGGGGAATGTTGCCAAACCATTTTTGTGCAAGTTGTTTTACCTGCTCTGTTGTTACATTACCTGCAACACACAAAATTGCATTGGCAGGCGTATAATGTTTAAAGAAAAAGTTTTTAACGTCCTGTAATTGTGCATTTTCTACATGGCTTAGCTCTTTGCCAATTGTCATCCATTGATAAGGATGAACCTGGTAAGCAAGGGCACGCATTTTATGCCACACATCACCATACGGCTTATTAAGATAATGCTCTTTAAATTCTTCTACAACCACCTTGCGTTGTACATCCAGGCTATTTTCATCAAAAGCAAGTGAGAGCATACGGTCACTTTCCAGCCAGAAAGCAGTCTCTAAATTTTCAGCTGGTATTTGAATATAATAATTTGTAAGATCATTGGTGGTGTATGCATTATTTTCTCCACCGGCCATCTGCAAGGGCTCGTCGTAGGATGGAATGTTTATGCTTCCACCAAACATTAAATGCTCAAACAGATGAGCAAACCCTGTTTGGTGAGGGCTTTCATCCCTCGCCCCTACATCATACATCACATCGAGCACGGCCATTGGGGTTGTAATATCGCGATGAACTATAACACGCAGACCGTTATCAAGAATAAATTTTTCAAACTGCATCATGGCGGCAAAATTCAATTAATTAAGTGCTAAGTCCCAAAAAAATGTTTACAGAAATTCTCTAAAATATTTTGCCAACCTTCAGGTTTATTATCATGGGGAGGTTATTCCTGGTTATTAAAACCTTTACATGTTCTCCCGCAGATTGTAAAAGGTTTTTATATTGATTTATATCATTGCTGAAATTATTATTAACAGCCATTATTATATCATCTGTTTTAAATCCTGCTTTATCAGCCGGTGATCCCGGTATTATGTCATCAATAAATATGCTTCCTTCTATATTAAAAACGCTCATTCCCGTATAGGAATAATCAAAAGTTTCCCTGAAATGTGAATTAGGCAAAAGATGAATTTCTCTTTTTTGATAATTAAAGATCATATTAAATCTCCTTAAAATATCATTACCTATAAGGCCTCCTATATAAGGGTATGAAGTAGCATTATATTCATCATCCATAATATGCGTTGGTACCCGGCGAAAAATATAAGGTCCTATTTTAAGTTCCTTTATTATGGTGATCATCATTCTTTTTTTGCCGCCCAGCCCCTGCGCTTCAACCGGTACCGGAACCCGTTTTTTTAAAATAAAAGCGCTGTCATCAGCAAAATCTTTACTCAGCAAAAATGAAAGACCTGCGCCGGTATCCACGTAAAAGTTAGCTGTAACTGTACGGATGTCTTTTATGCGTAAAGGCTGAATAGGCAATGCGGTAAATAAGGGACGCAATAAATATCCTCCTTTTGGATAACGGATACTTCCTGGCTCATAAACCTCAATAGTAGTACTATCAAAATTTGCCTTTACTATATACTTGCTGAAAAAACTATACCCTATTATGCCATCAATTTTTTCCCCGTAAACATGGGTGAGTATCTCATAATCATTTACATAAAAGTCTAAGCCTTTAACCCTTAATCCCGGTAAAACAAGATCATTATTTCTTGCAAAGTCCACCTCTTTTATACCTGCAATTCCATTGATGGTTCTGCCTGAAGGAGAGTGAGGTATCTTAAGTTCCTCACAGGTGGTTGTATCAAGTGAAATTCCGCCGCTGCCTGTGTCTAAAATAAAATTGAGTGAATCAGGCAGGTTATTAATCCTCGCTTTAATAAGAATAACACCGCCTGTTAATTGTTTAAACGGAAAGCGTGTAATGAATTTTGCAGGCTTTTCAACAAATTGTTCCTGCGCAATAACCGATAGAGTTATAAGGCTAAATAATATGTGAAATATGATTCCTCTCATAAGCTGCATCCAAATTACAGGTTAATGCATGTATTTTTGCATCCTCTATATGAATTTATCAAACCTTTTTAAAAAGGCGCTCAATTTTGTTCCAGAGGACTCCTCCGGAGAATTCCTTTCTGTAGAAGAAGGCATATTTTTATTTAAGAATGCTGCATTAAGTGAGCTGATGCTGGTAGCTGACGAACTAAGAAAAAAACAGGTGCCTCATGGCAAAGTTACCTGGATAATAGACCGCAACCTTAACACTACAAATGTGTGTATAGCCAACTGTAAATTTTGTAATTTTTATAGAATACCCGGCCATCCTGAAGCTTATATCACTGATATTGAAACATACAAAAGAAAGATTGATGAAACCATCAGATATGGCGGCGAACAATTATTGCTGCAGGGCGGTCACCATCCCGATCTTGGATTAGACTTTTATGTTGATCTTTTTAAACAGCTTAAACAATTATACCCTGATATAAAACTGCATGCACTTGGCCCGCCGGAAGTAGCACATATTACCAAACTGGAAAAATCTACCCATAGGGAAGTGTTGATGGCACTAAGGGAAGCAGGATTGGATTCTTTACCTGGGCCTGGTGCTGAAATTTTAACGGACCGGGTGCGGCGGCTTATCAGCAAAGGAAAATGCGGTACACAGGAATGGCTGGATATAATGACTGAAGCTCATAAATTAAACATCACCACTTCTGCAACCATGATGTTTGGGCATGTGGAAACATTGCAGGAACGCTTTGAGCATTTAGTTAAACTTAGAGAAGTGCAGGCAAAAAAACCAAAAGATGCAAAAGGATTTATTGCCTTTATACCCTGGACGTTCCAGGATGTGGATACCTTGCTGGCAAAAATAAGAGGAGTACACAATTTAACCACTGCTGAAGAATACATACGTATGATTGCCATCAGCAGGATAATGTTGCCTAACATAAAAAATATACAGGCAAGCTGGCTTACAGTTGGTAAACAGGTTGCCCAACTTTGCCTGCATGCAGGCGCTAATGATTTTGGAAGTATAATGATAGAAGAAAATGTAGTAAGCGCTGCCGGCGCCCCGCACAGGTTTACAGCGAATGGCATTCAGGAGGCTATAAAAGAAGCAGGTTTTGAGCCGCAGCTCCGTAACCAGCAATATGAGTTTAGAGATATGCCTGTTGTAATGGAAGAGCAGGTGATTGATTATTAAAAAATAAGATGAACAAAACACTTTCGTGGCTGCGTAAGGCAGGCATTGCTGAAGGAATTTCTTTTCTTGTGTTGCTTTTTATAGCTATGCCCCTGAAATATTATTATAACCAACCTATGGCGGTAAAGGCAGTGGGGTGGCTGCATGGTGTATTATTCATTGCTTTTTTATGGATGGCCTGGAAATATAAAAACGATAAAAATAAAAGTATAAGATGGCTTGCTGTTGCATTGGCAGCGGCATTAGTGCCTGCAGGTACTTTTTTGTTTGATAAAAAACTAAAACGGGAAGAAGTGACTGTTTAATGATTATACAGGATAAATTATAAGTACTGTAATTTATTATACTTTCATAGTATTTAACGCATCACCATAATTACTTGCCTTAAAAATTTACTATTATGAAAATAATTAAACACCCGTTTGGGGTAATATTAATTCTGATTAATGGATTCTTTGCTATTACACTCAAAGCCCAAAGCAATAACAGCCTGTACGTTAAGATCGCCAAAATGCACAGAAATCTTAATTTTAAAAATGCATCCTACGATAAGCCTGCCACCGGCTGCCCCGGTGTTGGCTGCCTCTACATAAATAAACTGGAGGATATTGATATGAAAGTTCTGAAAGGAATGATAGATGCGAAGCTATAGAATCAATAGCAATGGACAATAAGATTTCAAAAAGGCTTTCTGAAATTGTAGATAGAAATATATTACTTCATAAATCAATCACTCTCATTTTAAACACACTATTATGAAAAGAAGGGAATTCATTAAAAATTCATCTTTGATGGCCATTAGTGTAAGTGCGTTTGGTGCTATACATTGGAATGGTAAAAGTTTTGTGGGAGATACGTCAACCACTACTGACATTTTGGGGCCATTCTACAGACCTAATGTGCCATTAAGAAGTAACATTATCCCGTCTGGTTCAAAGGGCATCCCTCTAAATTTGAAAGGAACAATTTTTAAACATAATGGGCAAACACCTTTAAAAAATGCTTTAATTGAAATTTGGCAATGCGATGAAAATGAACATTACGATAATACTTCAGACGGATATTTGTTCCGGGGAGCGGTAAAAACAGGGAAGAGCGGTAAGTATGATTTTAAGACTATTGTGCCTGTGCCTTATAAAGCGAATCCAAATAATGAAGCATCATGGCGTCCTGCACATATACATATTAGAGTTTCCAGTGACAGCCAACAGGATTTAATAACTCAGATTTATTTTAAAGGAGACAAATACCTTGACAAGGATAGAAGTTCAGCAGCCCCTCAGGCTGTAAAACGCTGCAGGCACCATCATGCTTGCTGAATTAAAAATTGACGATTCAGTAATAATGATGGGTGACTCTTCAGATAAATATCCTCCTAATCAGCTCTTAATTCATGTTTATGTTCCGGATGTAGATGAAACCTATAAAAAAAGCGCTACATGCAGGATGTTATTCAGTAGACCAATCAAAAGAGAACGAAGGCGACCCGGACCGAAGAGGTTCATTTAAAGATTTTGCAGAAAATATATGGTCTGTTAGCACCCAGTTGTATAATTAACTGCGATATATAAGAAGGAGATAAAATACTTCTCTACAATATTTTTCCCCACGCATCGTTGTATTTATCTAAATCCATTTTATAATGAATACAAATGCCCCAAGCCGAAACCTGATCGTAAGAATCATTCAAAATTTTATTGCAAAACTTTCACAGCATCCGGAATATTATAACACCAGGTATTATAAAAGAATGCATAGAAATAACAGGCATAGTCATATGATATGATAAAAGGATAGTTTTTACCCTAACCCAATCTATGTATAAAAAAAATTAGGAATTAGCTGTCGATGCCGGCAAAAGGTATGTCTATGTGAATATCCCTCATTGTTCCTTTAATACGTACCTTTTATTTGTACATTACATTTGTACATATATCAAAAACTTTGCTTTCAATAAAAACTATTAAAGATTACTTGATTACCTATGCTTTATGGATTGTAAGTGATTTGAGTAGAGTGGTTACCGGAAAAAAAAGCTACTTTTTTCCATTTTCTTATTTTGTTTAACCCATGTTGGTTTTACGCAAACTACACGCAGAAGATGGCGATAGCATACGTACCCAATGATTATTTTATTGCAAATGAAAGTACCAAAACAAGAAAATTAACTATTACTCCTGCAACTCCAATATCTATTGTAAAAGAAGGAACCTCTAAACTTAGCAAAGCCACAGCAGCGCAATTAAAACGATCTTATGAAGGAAAATTATACCGGCTAAGTATCGTTAATAATAAATTTGTAAAACTTACAGAGATATATACGCCCTAAAAAGACGTTGTAAATAAACGGAGCCGGATTGATTATTTAGCTGAATAAATATTCAACATCTTCCTTGCTCAAACTCTTAACAAAAGAGGTATCATCTGCTATTAATTCTTTTGCAAGAATTCGTTTGCGGTCCTGCAACTGTAAAATTTTATCTTCAATAGTATCTTTACAGATCATCCTGTAAGCAAAAATATTTTTTGTTTGCCCTATACGATGGGTACGGTCAATTGCCTGTTGCTCTACAGCCGGGTTCCACCATGGATCTACAATATAAACGTAATCTGCTGCTGTTAAATTCAATCCTACTCCACCGGCCTTTAATGAAATTAAAAAAACCCTGCATTCATCATTATCCTGAAAATTCTGAATAGCCCGCTGTCTTTCCTGCGGTGATGTGCTGCCATCAAAATATTCAAACACTACATTATTTTCTTTAAGCTTTTCTTTTATCAATCCAAGCATACCCAAAAATTGGGAAAATATCAATGCTTTATGCTGGCCTATATTTTCAGTTATCTCTCTGGTAAGCTCATCCAGTTTTATTGAATGATTGGGATACTTCTCTTCTTCATTTAAGATTGCCGGGCTATCACATATTTGCCGCAGCTTCATCAATCCCTGTAAAATGGTTAATTGAGACTTATCAATGCCTTGTTCGTTAATAACCCCAAGTATCTTATCCCTGTATGCATTTCGGTAGGCTTCATATACTTTTCTTTGTTCATCTTCCATTTCACAAAAAAGTATGGTCTCTGTTTTTTCAGGAAGGTCCTTGGCAACCTGTTCTTTGGTTCGTCTTAAAATAAAAGGGTAAAGAAGTTTTCTTAAATGATCTTTTTGTTCGGGCTCTCCGAATTTATCGATAGGGGTTGCAAACTCATTTCTGAAAAATTCCATTGAACCAAGCAGACCCGGATTTAAAAAATTCATCTGAGCAAAAATATCAAAGGTATTATTCTGCAGGGGTGTACCACTCATGCATAAGCGGTTTTTTGAAACAAGCAAACAAGATGCCTTTGCAACTTTTGAACCCGGATTTTTTATTGCCTGGGATTCATCCAGTATAACATAATCAAAAAAAGTTTTTGACAGTACCATTATATCACTTCTAAGTGTGCCATACGTTGTAATAATAATATTTGATTGTTCAAGATCTTCTGTATTTCTTGTTCGGATACTGCCATGATGAATACGATAAGTTAATTCGGGGGTAAATTTTTTAATTTCATTCTCCCAATTGTAAATAAGTGTTGTGGGACAAACAACCATTGCTTTCAATTTTCCGTTTTCTTCTTTATAATGCCTTAGCATGGTTAATGCCTGAACTGTTTTACCAAGACCCATATCATCTGCCAGTATACCACCCCAGCCTACATCATTCAAATAATTTAGCCAGTGGTAACCTGAAGTTTGATATGGCCTCAGAATATTTTCAAGGCCTTCAGGAACTTTAATTTCAGGAATGCTTTTAAAATTTCTTAAACGCTCATATTTTGCATCCAACTCAAATGAAAGTTCTTTCTCATCACGTTTTTCATATAGGTCGTCAATAACACTTAAATGATATTTTGATAAACGAAGCTGATTACTCTTTCCTTCACCTACTTTAAACAGCAACGAATATTTTTTTATCCATTCATCCGGAAGTATTCCTAAAGTGCCATCATTTAACTGCACAAATGATTGCTTGTTTGCCAGCGCTTTTTTAATATCACTAATGCCTATTATTTGATGGCCAAAAGCAAGCTCAACTTTTGCATCAAACCAATCAAGCCCGCTGCTTACATGTATATGTGTAGATGGCTTTGCTGTATTGAACCGGAAATTTTTTAACGCTTCGAAACCGTGCACGGGTATCTTCATTTCCTTCATTGCATCTACAAATAAAAAAAACCAGTTGTTCTTTAAAACATCTGCTCCTTTTAATACAAGGCTGTTGCCATCCTGAGGACGAACAAATTGCGAATGAAGATTTTCAAGCTTAGTGATAAATTTTTTCTCCGCCTCTTTATTACGGTGAACAAGCAATACTTTATCTCCTTCAGGAATTATTATTACATCCTTATCATTGGCTTTTGTTTCAAAGCCTTTATAAGTAAAGAGGGGTTGAAACATAAGATATTCTCCTTTTTCAAGCAGCATTAATCTCACTTCAGGCTCACCTTCTTTAATTTCTTTTATAAGCGATTTATCAAACTCTACCTGGTATTCTTTGGTAAGTGGCAAAACAATTTGCTGATATTGCTCAGGCCAGGTATTCTTTGATAGAATAACAGGTTTATTAAAATACTTTTCAGCATTCAATACATCCTCAGGCTTTTGCCATTGATAAAACTTATGATTGTATAAAAATAAGAGGCTGCTGTTCCATTCATTGTTATCCAGGTGTGTTACCTGTCCTTCAATTTTTACTGCGCAGGAAAGTTCATAATGGCCGTTCTTTGCTGTAATTTTAAAAAGAGGAGATATAGTTTCTGCAGACAATGATACTTCTTTAATGTTTTCAGTTTTAAAATTTTTACCCTGTGGTAAATAAAATACAAAAGAATTGGAGCTGTTTTCTTCAAATATTTTTTTGAGTTTGGGATGCAGATATTCAACCATTAAAGCTTTTGTTTCTTCAGGCAGGGCATCTTTTTCATCATGAATTATGTTTTCCCAAAAACCACTGAATGGTGAATTACGATCAAGATATTTGTTTATTTCCGAAGTCTGGATTTTACGAACTTGCTGCAATAATTGCCTGTCAGCTTCAGAAAATGCTTCTGTGTTTATAAATTTAGTAAGGTCTGATTTTTCAATCTTGCTGATAAATTTCTTTGCTTCCTCGTCAGCTTCACCTGATATAATATCTATCGAAAAAAAAGGAAACGCTCTTTCATTTGCATTGAATACAATACCCACCTTTTTGCTGGTAGAAATAGTTTCCACTTCCAAAGGCTGTTCTTTTACCATTACCACCACCGGCCGTGCATTTGAAGCCGGCGCTAACCTTTTTATGGAAGGATCAAGTACCCTCAAAAAGGGTTTGCCTTCTTTATAAGCAAATTCAAATTTACCTTTCAGGTCTTCACTAAGGTTATAGCCATAAGCCTCCAGCAATTTATTTTTTTCTTTATCCCAATTACGGATCGAATCAAAATAATGAGGTCCATAAGAGTTTAGCAACTGAACAAATAGAGCGGTTTTATGTGCACATAATGGGTGTTCTGTTTCACCACAGGTACAGGAAGTATCAAAAGTTTTTTCTTCATTTTTCTGAATTACCAATTTATACTTTATAGTGTTTTGTTCTATGGTTGCTTCAATCTTTTCATTGCCTGCCTGCAAAATATTTGCTTTACCTGCCCTCAAAATCTCTTCAGCAACTTCATAATTTTTTGGTCCAGCCAGCATCCTGATCATTTTCAGATCAATGTATTTCATTTTAGCAATTGTATGTTTTTGATTATATACAATTGCTTCGCTGCTCCCCAACAGATTTTTATCAATAAGATCCTGTAATTGAAAAAGTGCTGCTGCCTCATGGCGGCAAATGTCTCCTAAGTTATAGGGACAGCTGCACCGAAGCATTACTGTTTTTGGATCATTATATTTTTGAATGTGAACCTTATAGAACGTTGTATAACTATCATCTCTTACGCGGAATGTTACAGAATTCATCAGATCATCATGATCAGCTAATTCAACATAACCAAAAGCATGAATTTTTTTGCCACGCCGGATCACTTCATCAGTTCCCGTATTATAAATATATTTAATCAGGTGCGGTAAGGCCAAGCGATATGTACGATTTAAGATGTTAGAGGTACGATGTTACCTTCAATACATTCATTCAAAAAAGAGCAATTTGCAAAAGTAATTCAATTTTGTTGTGATTTAATTTGTAATTGAAAGATTGTTGAGAAATTAATTCTGATATTTATCGCATGAAAGCAATATCCTTACTTCAGCCATGGGCAACATTAGTTGTAACAGGAGTAAAGACAATTGAAACAAGAAGTTGGGGAACTAAATACCGCGGACCAATTTTAATACATGCCAGTCAGGGGAAAGCGGGAAGTATATTCACTTCTTTGTTATTTTTTAAAAAATATATTCCTGATTTTAAACACTTACCTTTTGGCGCAATAATAGGTAAGGCAACAATATCCGATGTTATAAGAATTGAAAACCTGCAAATGACTGATGAATTAATTAATCGTTTAACTATGGAAGAGAAAGCATTCGGTGATTATTCAGATGGAAGATATGCATGGATGTTAGAAGAAGCCGAACAATTTGATACACCAATCCCTGCAAGAGGAACATTAAGTATTTGGGAATATAATATGGTAAATTAAAAACTAAATAAAGCTGGTGTAGTTTTCCTATCTTAATCCCATGGCAAAAATCAGTTCGATAAAATTAATATTTAATATTCCGTATAAATTATTTTTGCCCCTCTTAGTTATTGCAGTTATTATTTTGTCGGGGATTATTGGTTTTATGTTGATAGAAGGATTTAACTTCTTTGATGCTCTTTACATGACAATAATAACCATTACAACGGTTGGGTATGCTGAAGTGCATCATCTTAGTAAGGCGGGAAGAGTCTTTAATATGTTGCTTATCATTTCAAGCTTTGCCACATTTGCTTATGCCTTTGCCAAGCTTGCCCGTTTTGTTATTGATGGAGAAATGAATAAATTTTTTAAAACACGTAAAATTATGTCCGCTATTAAAGAATTAAAAAATCATGTTATTATATGTGGCTATGGCCGAAACGGTAAGCAGGCAGCAAAGATCTTAGGCAATCATAAAGTACAATTTGTGGTGATAGAAAATAACGATGAACGTATTGAACAGGAATTATTTAAAAAAGAAGGTATCTTATATATAAAAGGAAATTCCACGGATGATGATGTTTTGTTAAGTGCAGGAATTGACAAAGCTAAAGCCCTGATAACTACCTTGCCGGAAGACGCAGATAATGTATATATAGTTTTATCCGCAAGATCACTAAGTGATAATATTCAGATCATTAGCCGTTCATCCACTTCTGCATCAGGGATAAAACTTAGAAAAGCCGGAGCTGATAATGTTATTTCTCCCGATAAAATAGGCGGTACGCATATGGCTACGCTTGTTTCAAAACCTGACATTATTGAATTTATTGATTATTTATCAGGAGAAGAAGGTGAATCTATTCACCTTGAATCTGTAGGATATGAAATTCTTCCACCTGAATTAAAAGACAAAACACTGCACGAAATAATGGCATGGCGGAAAACAGGGGTTAATTGCATTGGAATTAAAAATGCTGAAGGGAAATTTATTATCAATCCGCCTGAAGGAACTTTAATAAACAGCGGTATGAAAGTAATAGTTCTTGGCACACGTATGCAAATAGAAGAGATGAAGGGCAATGTAGACCATAAGAAGTAAATATACCTTTACCGGTTTATAAGCTTACCTTCAGGCATAACCTAGAGATATGAATATCGAAATAGATCAGCAGCAAAAATTTATTGATGAATTTTCAAAAATGGTAGAAAATGCCCCGCAGAGATTTAAAGATAAATGGGATGGCACTATCAGATTCATTAATCCCACCCACACGAAATTTATTCCTTCCTTTAATGGAAATTCCATTGACCTGCTTTCTGTGGAATTAAGAAATAAATTTGAGATACTTAGAAATAAGTATTATGCAAAAAGCCTTTAACAACTACTCCGGAATGCATATCCTGCTTAATTTATAAAGTTTACATTAAAGGAAAGTTAAATACTGCTTTCTAATGTAGTTTTTTAAACATTCATGCATGAATTTTGTCCTATTAAAGTACAAATTACACACATGAAAACATTCATATTTGCAGCCTTCATAATTCTTATAAGCCTTGCAAGTTGCACGGTTACTGACCCTGGGGAATATTACCCACAGCAAAGAAGTTATAACAATTGGCGGCAACAGCAGCAATACGATCCTTATTATAATCAAGGATATGACAGATATATTACACAGCGTATTTATGATTATAATACCGGCCGTTATTATGATGTGCCCGTTTATAATTCTCCTGTTTATCGTGATCGCTACTATAGCAGAGACAATTACAGAAATAATGTAAGACGGGAATATTATAGAGAGGCACAACCTCGCTATGTACAGCCCCGGGTTGAAAGACAAGTTGAACAACCCAGGGAGAAAAGACTTCCTGATGGAACAAGAGTCTCTCCGGATGGAACAATAACTTTACCTAATGGTGAAGTAAGAAACCGGCAATAAAAAAGCTTCTAAATATTTATACCCTCGTCTTATTGATGAGGGTATTTTTTATTAAGGATTACTCTTTACTATTTTTTTATGTATTTCTAAAGTCTGCATCAAAGCCGCACTGGCAAATAATGGATAATATTCTGCAGCCAATACGTTTGCCTGAACAGCAGGGTCAGACTCAACCATTTTTTCCGCCTCATCTTTGCTTTCTGTGTTCAATATAAAGATACCCCGGTAGCTTTTATCATTTTTGCCCAGGGGGCCGGCAACAGCCAACTTATTTTTTGAAGCAAGTTCACCAATGTTTTTCATGTGGCCGCTAAAATATGCTGTCCAGCTTAGTTTTATCCGGAATAGTAACCGGGCCTGTTTTAAGTATTACAAGATAATATCTCTTCATACCATTTGAGTTGGCATTTAATTTTTTCGCAAGAACAGAATCGTAGTTTGCATTTGGGCTTTGCGCATTTAGCTGATTATATGTAAATAGAATCAAGATAAATAAAGAAAAAACTTTCATAGTATTTGTTTAAAATTGAAAATAATGTTTTTTATAAGGCAGAATATACATTATAAGAAACACTGGCCGAAAATGATAATTACTGAAGATAGGAGAGTAGTGGATTAATTAAGTCTTAAAGGAATTCAGTAACTAATTGTTCCCATTCATTTTCTAATGAGGTCTCTGACCTTCTTTTACCGGCCCGCCTGTACCAATAATCAGCATTGCTAATATCTTCTTCTTTACGATGAAGGTATGCATGTATCCATGCTGCATTTTTATCGTCTACATCCTGTATTAATTTATGCGCTTTACCCCACTCACCCTTTGCATCGTACCATAAGGCTTTTAAATAAACAGATGCCTCTTGCGGAGGTTCAATTCCCGATAAGCTTTCTTTGAAAGATGATAAATTCATATTGCTAAATTAAAGATCATAATACTTTTACCAAAAAATGCTGCCTTAATATTAAAAAAATAAGTTTCTAAATCAGAAGAGAAATTTTATTGTCTGTTTTTGATGAACCAAAATTTAATAAGATAAAGACCATGGTAATCCAACAGGATTAAAAGTGTTAAGTTTGAAGCAGTAGTTCAAATTTGTTATAAAATTTTTACAACGCATGGCACATTCTTTTTTATATGTTTCCATTTGTTTATTAGCCGGTATCATTCTAATTGTATTACTCACTGCAAAATACAGGGTGCATCCTTTTTTTGCTTTGATACTATCATGTTTTGTAGTTGGATTAGGTGTAGGTTTTCCTGTTGCAGATGTTATTACATTAATCAAAGATGGATTTGGAAACATTATGAAGTCTCTGGGGCTTATAATTGTTTTAGGCACTACGCTTGGCATCTTGCTGGAACATACTAATAGCACAAAAGTGATGGCATCGTTTATTCTAAAAAAAACGGGAGAAAAGTATGCAGCGATGGCAATGAGTATCACAGGCTTTATTGTGGGGTTACCCATTTTTTGCGATTCGGGGTATATCGTTCTCAGCGGGTTGAATAACTCTCTGGCAAAGCGTACTGCAGTTTCTATTGTAGTAATGTCAGTTAGCCTGGCTACAGGTTTATATTCTGTACATTGTTTAATTCCTCCTCATCCGGGAGCCGCTGCAGCCGCGGGAATTATAGGAGTGGATATTGGTAAAGTTATTTTAATTGGAATTTTGATTGCTATACCTGCAACAGTTGTGGGATATATTTGGGCGAATTTTGCGGGTAAAAAATTTTCTATGTCTTCTAACCCGGAAGATATCACTGCAGATATAAAAAAAACAGCTTCAACAAAACCTTCGGTTATTAAAGCATTCCTTCCTGTTATTATTCCCATAGTATTGATTGCATTAAAATCATTTTTAGTGATAGATAAAACCGGCGCTTATAACTGGATAAATCATTTTCTTATTTTAGGAGACCCGGTAATTGCATTGTCAATAGGAGTTCTGTTAGCGCTAAATTGCAAGAAAGGGTGGAATAAACATTCCTTTAGTTTGCTTCTTCATGATGCAATTGAAAAAGCGGGTGGGATACTTATTATAATTGGCGCCGGGGGTGCATTTGGCGCTGTGCTGGCTGCCACCAGAATTGGTGAGCATTTTAGCCAATCTCTTTCTTTATCTACCCTTGGAATTCTTTTTCCATTTTTGCTTACGTTTATTTTAAAAACTGCCCAGGGCTCTTCAACTGTTGCAATAATTACAGCGGCATCGATTGTATTACCATTATTACCCGCCCTCGGATTAGACTCTGATAAAGGATATCTTCTTTGTGTGTTATCAATGGGTGCCGGATCTATGATGATATCTCATGCAAACGATGCTTACTTCTGGGTAATAGCTAAATTTTCAGGACTGGATATGAACGCTATGCTGAAAGTTTATTCGGTCGCCACCTTGCTCATGGGCTTAACCACACTGCTTATGGTATATATTTTATCTAAATTGTTATAAGCTATGCATATCCTCATTGCTCCAAATGCTTTTAAAAATAGTGTTGATGCGGTTACTGCTGCAAATGCAATAGAACAAGGTTTACTCCATAGTAAATTTAATCTCACTTCAGAATGTTTTCCTATTGGGGATGGAGGTGATGGAACCGCTGATCTTATTATAAAACATTTCAATGGAACAATAGTAAAAGCTGAAGTGCCGGATGCCCTTGGAAGAAAAATTAAAACAACTTTTGGGTTAATAAACGGTGGAACTGATGCAGTTATAGAAATGGCCAATGCAAGCGGGTTACGACATTTACAAGTACAAGAACTCAATCCTATGCTGGCGTCTTCATCAGGAACAGGTGAGTTAATTAAAGCTGCATTAAATAAAGGTGTAAGCAAGATAATTATAGCTATGGGAGGTTCCGCCACTGTGGATGGCGGTACAGGAATCTTAAGTGAATTAGGGGTTCAGTTTCTTGACGCTGATCGTTGCAATTTAGAAAACCTTCCTGAAAACCTGATTAAACTGGATAGCATTGATTTGTCGTTACTTGATAATAGAATTTTGGATTGTGAACTGATTATTTTGTGTGATGTTGATAATCTATTGTTAGGTATCAATGGAGCTGCGGCTATCTTCGGACCCCAAAAAGGAGCTAATCCGGAAATGATAAAAAAACTTGAGGATTCCCTTGTAAAATATAATGATGTTGTTTTTAAACAAACAGGCATAAATATGTCCTTAATAAAATTCGGGGGAACTGCAGGTGGTGCTGCCGCCGGTTTATCTGCCTTAGCTAAAGCGAAACTTGTAAACGGCATAGATCATTTTTTGCATCTTACAAATTTTGACGAAGCCTTGAATAGAAGTGATGTAGTTATAACCGGCGAAGGAAGTATTGATAACCAAACATTGCAGGGAAAGGGACCTTTTGGTGTGGCCCGGAGAGCAAAGCAAAAGGGTATTCCTGTAATAGGCCTTGCCGGTAGGGTGCCACTATTACCAAACCCGGACTTAGAAAAATATTTTGATGTTTTATTATCCATAGAACATGAACCACTTAACCTGCACGATGCATTGGAGCTAACTACGTTTAATCTAAAACGTGTTGCCATGCAAATAGCAAAATTGATTTTTGTAGGTAGAAATAACCTGTGATACTTCTTAGCTGATTTAGTTATTTTTTTTAGGATTAAAAGGCTGTTTCTTAACAGAACTTTCATAATTCAAAATGTATTAAACACATTTAAAAGTCATCTTATTAATGAATGTTTTTAAAACAACTTTGTTATGAAAGCACGATCTACACAACAGGAAATACTTTTATTAACAGGTACCAAATTCTCTGAAAGAGAATGGGCAGAAAAAATAGTTGAAGATAAGAACAAACTTTCTGCAACTGAGAAACTGGAAGATGCCTGCTGGAATGGCTTATTAAATGAAATGCTTCCCGAACTGGTTCAAAAAACCAAAGAAGGTAAAAAACTTTTCCTTTGGCATATAAGGCACTGCAGGGCATTTCTTGGCATTGACCTTAGCGAAGCATCACCACTTATAGAAAGGGAATATTCTATTGATCCATATTTTTTTGTGCCTGGTCTGCATTTAAATTAGGGTCTGTTGTATCACTTTGAGCATATCTTTTTTTAAACCACCAATACATAGGCACACCTGTTAACATAAGTACAACCCCTATAACAGCTTCACGTGGACGACTAAAAATAGTATTGAATACAAGGCAGGCACAAAATAATATTACAATTGCAGGAACAACAGGATAACCCCATACTTTATAGGGCCGGGGTGCATCAGGCATTTTTTTGCGCAAAATAAAAACACCCAAAGTAGTTGCGCCATAATAAATAAATACCGCAAAAATTATCATATCCGTCAGCTGATCAAAAGTGCCGGAGAGTACAAGAAGGCATGCCCAAACACCCTGGTACAACAATGAGTTAGCAGGTGCATGTTTATCATTTAATTTTTCCACCTTTTTAAAAAATAAACCCTCTTTTGCCATTGCATAATATGGACGGGCCGAAGAAAATATAGTTGCATTGCAGCAGCCAAGCGTAGTAATCAAAATAAGAATAGAAATAAAAAATGCTCCGTTCTGACCCCAAAAACTTCTAACCGCTTCCACTGCGGCAATTTTATTCCCCACATTATAAATTTCATTTAGCTGTTGGGTAGATAATAACGACAGGTAGGTAGTATTAACTAAAAGATAAACAGCTATTACTGTAAAAATCCCAATTGCAATTCCACGGGGAATATTGCGGTGTGCATTTTTTATTTCACCTCCCACATAGCCAACAGCAGCCCATCCCTGATAGGCCCAGAATGCGGCAAGCATGGCAGTAAATACTGCGCTTATAGTTACTGTTGAATTATCTGCAGTTTGTAATTGAATGTTGTTAAGATTAGAGCTTCCACTGCTCAATCCAAAAATAATTATGGTAAATATTCCTGCGAATACAAGTAATAAAATTGCCATGCTCATACCGGCTCCTGTTTTAATGCCCCGGGTATTTATCCAGGTAAGAATAATGATAAGAACAATAGCAGTGAGCTTTACATTCAGATCAGCAAATGGATAAAAAACTTCGCCAATATTTATAGTGGCTAAAGCAGGCAATAGTGGAGGGAAATGAATTATACTGTTTAGCGATTGTGCAAATAAATATGCTAAAGCAGAGATAGCCGCCGTTTGTATTACAGTAAACAAACTCCAGCCAAACATAAATGCAAAAAAACGATTGTATATTTTTTTATAGTAGACGTACTCTCCGCCCGTATCTGCTAAAATTCCTGCAACTTCAGCATTACATAAAGCACCAAACAAACTTATTATACCGGCAAGTACCCATGCTATTAAAACCCATCCAGAAGAATTCAGTTCTGCAGCCATAGGTGCAACTTTCTTATACACTCCGGAACCAATAATATTTCCGATAACCACTACAACTACAAGCTTTAATCCCAGTGATCTTGAAAGGGTGGATGTACTCATGCAATTAATTTGCTCCAAGCTAATAAAAGAAAATGATTAATACTAAATTGAATTTATATAAATTCTTTATCCAGGGCCTTAAGCAATTTAAAATGCTTTTTTGCATTCTTCAGAAACCTGTATCCCTCCTTAAATTTCCAGTAGCCTACTCCGTGGTTATAATTATGTTTAGATATTTTGTACAATACATTCCAGTGATGTAAAATTATTTTGTATGCTTGCAATATATTATTGCCTGACCCATAGATATGGTGCGGCTCTGCGCCACAGCCATTATATTCCAGGATAGAAAAGTTTTTACCTTGCTTAAGATCTTCAATTGAATTGCATTTTATATCGTATCGCCCATAATAAAAATGTTTTGTGTAATTGCTCAGATCGTCAAATACCTTTAATAACCTCTCATCTTTTTCACGCTCAAGGTTAACCAGCCTGCCTCCACGACTTAAGTTTGCCGCCCAGGATAATCGATACGTTTTTCCTGCAGGAATAATATCCTTTAATCTTTCTGAATGCTTTGCTCTCCATTCTTCGATATTAAATCCTGGTCTGGAAGATAGTTGTAACATTAAATTCTCAAGGGTAGTTTTACCATCGCCGGTTACATCAAGCATTTCTTTCTTTAAAAATCCGGTTACAATTCCTTTTTTACTATCTGGAAACCTATAATAAAAAACACTTACCTCCATAGGATAAGTAACTAATTCCTGAATAATATATTCATATGGCATTTTTGCATGATACAATTTTAGTTGATTAGTATTATCAATTTTTCTAAACATAAATCCCATCATACCCACATTTGGTTTTACGGCTACAGGATAATTAAAATAATTTTCACTGAAATACTTTTCTACTTCTTTATATAAAAATGAGGGAGAGATGTAAATACTTTTGGGATAAGCAGATACAGGTAATTGTTCATACATCTCTTTTTTGCTTTCGCCTTCAAAACCACCAAAAGTTAATGTAGGGTTGGAGGGTGTGAAAAACCATAATGAACCTGAGCGGAGGCAGTACCAAATCCAGGCAGGATATAGAGGAATATATTTTGCATGATAGTGCCATTTTTCCCAATGGGTTAATGCATAAAAAAAAATTTTTAATTTACCCATTGTTCATGCCTATTCGCAAAATTATTTCACACGGTTCAGGTCAAGATCCTGAAAATCGAAACTAAAATCAGTTAGCGGAGAAATAGGATTCATTTTTATGGCAGAAGCTTTCCCGTTATTATCAAGAGAGAACATAACATATGCATCAGCATCCATACTGCGGTCGTTCCACTTTACAATAAATGTATTGCCTTTATAATAAAACATTTCGCCTGATAATAAAAAAGACCTTTTTGAATCGAACCAAAGCCTTCCATTCTTTTGTGATATTACTACATCTCCAAACCATTTATCATTATAAGTGCCAATAAAATTTTTTGCATCCGGAGGTAATGAAATTTTTTGTTGTGCTTCAATCTCTTTCCATATTTTATCAGTTATTGTTTTAGCTTCTGCAACCGACTGTGATACTCTGCCACTATAAATTTTTACCCAGTTATTTTCTTTAATGCCATAATAACCATCTTTAATAGAATTAGTAATTGCAGAAAATGCTGCGCCTACCTGCTGGTTGGTAAATACAATTATTCCTAATTTTAATTCCGGAATTAGAGTAACCTGTGTTACAATACCAGCCAACCCCCCAGTATGTGTAGCCACTTTGTAGCCCTTTTCATCTCTTAAAAACCAGCCAAGTCCATAGCTTGCAAAATGAGTGTTATATGGCGTTTGACCCCTTACAGGAATAATGGTTTGAGGTGTCCACATCTCTTCATGCACTTCTTTTGTAAATAATCTTTTACCTGAACCCTGGCCGTATTTGCCATCATTTAATAGCATGAGAACCCATTTACACATATCGGTTAAATTACTGTAAATACCACCTGCGGCATTAGCGATTTCATTCCAGTCCCGACGAATAACCTTCACTGCACCATTTACAGATGCATGCGGATCTATTATATTTGACTTATTTTGTAGCAGTTTAAATGATGGTGCAGTTTCTTTCATCCCTAATGGATCTAAAATTCTTTTTTGAATAAAATCTTCCCAGCTTAAACCTGAAATTCTTGCCACAACTTCACCGGCTACTATATACAAATTATTATCGTAATCATATTTTGTTCTGAAAGATGAAACCTGCTTTAAATATCGCAGATTATGGATCATATCTTTTTTAGTAAAATCGCTCGAGTCAGGCCAGAACATCAGGTCGCCGGCACCGAGGCCAAGGCCGCTTCTATGGGTAAGGAGATCTCGTATTGTAAATTCTTCAGTAACATAGGGATTGTACATTCTAAATTCAGGAATATAATCTATAACCTTATTATCCCATTTTAATCTGCCTTCATCAACTAACATTCCCAATGCAGCAGCTGTAAAGGCTTTAGTGTTAGATGCAATACCAAATAAAGTTTTCTCATCTACTTTTTGTTTAGTATTTAAAGACCGGACGCCGTATCCTTTGGAATGAATTATTTTTCCGTCTTTTACAATAGCCACAGCAATGCCGGGCACGTCAAAAATTTTTAAAGTAAGTTCAGTAAGAGAGTCGATTTGGGAAGAAGTGAGTTGTGCATGAACAGAAAAATTGGATGCAAAAAATGTTATTATTAATGCAATAAGTTTTAAACTTTTCATGTTAAAAAATTAGGTAAGCTGAATTGCTCTTGCTAAAATTATGAATTAAATCAAAGGGCAGGAGTATTATACTGTATCTATAGCTTCCTGCTTCGCTATCAACCTTCCTTCTTTATATATGGGTAATACGTTATCAGCGTCTATCTCAAAACAATAGCGAATATCTTTTTCAAGTCCGAAACTTGTAAGACGATGGTAATGAGATGCATCTTTGTTTTTCATGAACTCATACAGGTCATCTTTTGCTTCGCGGTATAATGTTTCTGCAATTTTAGATGCATCACATTTAATAGAAAAGCTTTCTTTTACCCTATCAATAACTGCACCGGCAAATAATGTGTCTTCCAGGTTTACTCTATCCTTCCATGCAGCGCATGCAAGAATTACATTTTGTTTTTGTGCTGTGATATAATTACAAACAGCCGATAAATTAGGGAACGAGCCTGTTATGATATCTTTAGCGTTTTCTGCCAGCGCCATGTGAAGTAACTTTGTTCCATTGGTAGTGGTGAGCACTAAAGTTTTTCCTTTAATAAATTCCCGGGGATAAGTAAATGGAGAATTGCCATATTCAAGTCCGTCTGCAATTTGTCCATCTCGCTCGCCTGCAGTTATTACTTCCATTTGTTTACCCAGCTTTATACACTCTGCAACACTGTCAACGGGTATGATACTTTTTGCGCCATTATTTAATGCTGTTGCAATGGTTGAGGTTGCACGCAATACATCAATTATTACAACAATACTTGTACTTACTTCATATAAATGTAAAAGGGCAGGAGATAAAGAAGTATATAATGATGGCCTGGCAGAGATTTGAGATTTCAGAATTTTTGTAATTAAGATTAAAAATACTTAAAAGTAATTTACACAAATGGCATTTTAACCACTTTGGCAATTAATAGTTTATCACGAATTTTTATATAAACCTGTCTATCAACCTTCCTTCTTTATATATGGGTAATACGTTATCAGCGTCTATCTCAAAACAATAGCGAATATCTTTTTCAAGTCCGAAACTTGTAAGACGATGGTAATGAGATGCATCTTTGTTTTTCATGAACTCATACAGGTCATCTTTTGCTTCGCGGTATAATGTTTCTGCAATTTTAGATGCATCACATTTAATAGAAAAGCTTTCTTTTACCCTATCAATAACTGCACCGGCAAATAATGTGTCTTCCAGGTTTACTCTATCCTTCCATGCAGCGCATGCAAGAATTACATTTTGTTTTTGTGCTGTGATATAATTACAAACAGCCGATAAATTAGGGAACGAGCCTGTTATGATATCTTTAGCGTTTTCTGCCAGCGCCATGTGAAGTAACTTTGTTCCATTGGTAGTGGTGAGCACTAAAGTTTTTCCTTTAATAAATTCCCGGGGATAAGTAAATGGAGAATTGCCATATTCAAGTCCGTCTGCAATTTGTCCATCTCGCTCGCCTGCAGTTATTACTTCCATTTGTTTACCCAGCTTTATACACTCTGCAACACTGTCAACGGGTATGATACTTTTTGCGCCATTATTTAATGCTGTTGCAATGGTTGAGGTTGCACGCAATACATCAATTATTACAACAATACTTGTACTTACTTCATATAAATGTAAAAGGGCAGGAGATAAAGAAGTATATAATGATGGCCTGGCAGAGATTTGAGATTTCAGAATTTTTGTAATTAAGATTAAAAATACTTAAAAGTAATTTACACAAATGGCATTTTAACCACTTTGGCAATTAATAGTTTATCACGAATTTTTATATAAACCTGTTGACCAATTGGAGAGTAAACTGTATTTACATATCCCATCGCAATTGCTTTGCCTAGTGATGGGGATTGCGTACCACTCGTTATCCTGCCTATTGTAGCACCCATGTGTTCTTTTATTTCATAATCATGACGCGGTATTCCCTTTTCTATCATTTCAACCCCCACCAACTTTTGTGTAACCCCCTCTGATTTTTGTTTTTCCAGAATATCTCTTCCCACAAAATCTTTAGTAAATTTTGTTATCCATCCAAGCCCTGCTTCCAGGGGTGAGGTAGTGTCATCAATATCATTTCCATATAAACAATATCCCATTTCCAAACGTAGTGTATCTCTAGCTCCTAATCCAATGGGTTTAATTCCCTGTTGCCCCCCTGCCTCAAAAATAGCATCCCATATTTTATCGGCATCATCATTCTTATCTTCAAAATAAATTTCAATACCTCCCGAGCCTGTGTATCCGGTTGCACTTATTAAAACATTTTCAATCCCCGCAAATGTGCCTTTTACAAAAGTGTAATACTTTAGATTCATAATGTCAATTTCCGTAAGAGGCTGTAATATTTTTGTTGCATTGGGACCTTGTATAGCGAGCAGGCATGTTTTATCAGAGATATCATGCATCTCAACATTTTTGTTATTATGGCTGGTTATCCATTTCCAGTCTTTTTCAATATTGCTGCTGTTTACCACCAGCATATAAACTTTGTTTTCTTCAATACAATAAACGATAAGGTCATCTATTATTCCGCCTTTACTGTTTGGCAGGCAACTGTATTGCGCTTTGCCGGCAGTTAATTTGGAAGCATCATTACTTGTTACTCTCTGAATAAGATCCAAGGCGTTTTCTCCTTTCAAAATAAATTCCCCCATATGGCTAACATCAAAAACACCGGCATTATTTCTAACGGTAGCATGCTCATCATTTATTCCTGAATAACTAATGGGCATGTTGAATCCTGCAAACTCAGCCATTTTAGCCCCAGCTGCAATATGCTTTTCTGTGAAAGGAGTATTTTTCATTTTTTCGTCTGAATTAAGATTATTATGATTAGAGGATTTTTTATGTTGAATGCTGCAAAGATAATTATCTGAACCTTGATTAATGATAAATGTCTGAACCATGATTTGGGGAGATTAATTAGATAAATAAAGATTGAAAAATAGCTTACACTCCTATGTTATTAATCTTTTTCTCATTAATCCCAATAATCCTATAAATCAGGGTTCAGACAATTAAAAGGCTCTCTGCTTTCGCAAAGAGCCCTCGCTTTGTTTCAACTTCAACTTAACTATTGAAACTATTTTAAAACCTCACGTTTATAACAGGGGTCAAATATTCATAATAAAATCAAATTTTCCGTTGAATGTATCTGTGCTGGTAGTTTGATCTATTTTCTCAAGCTTTCTTTCCAATTCTTCTTTCTTTTTTTGTAAAGAATCTCTAATTCTTTTTACTTCTTTTTCTTTAATAATTCTTAGTGAATCAATAGATCTCTCATATCTATAACCGGGATCGCTTGCCGTATCAACAGTATTATTTTCATTACCCTCATCATCTACCATTATCCTGATATTTCCCGGCCCAATTCTTTGATGATATGTTCTTTTTCTATTCCAGCTTTCGTTTACAGGTTTTCCGTCTAATGTATATAGTCCATCCTCTTTCATAACTAACTCCTCATCCCTATGGCCATACCATGAAAAACTTTCATTATCCCAATCATATTCATCTCCATCTTCTGTCCAGGGAAAGTGAAAACGCTCCTGGTTTCCCGAGTTAACCCTTTTATCAATTTTAATTCTTTTACCTACCGGCACTGCAATTGTTATTACTACATGCTGGTTCCTGAATTTATCCTGTTGGGTAATAGGAATTCCCCTGTCAATTAATAATATAGAATCTTTTTGTGCAACATTATAATTCATAAGAGCGGCTAAGGTATCGGCATATCTCCTGGTACGTCCATGACAGAATTTTGCAACAGTAACCTGGAAACTATCGCTAGCAGATTTTACTACTCTTATATTTACATTATCTACGAATGCGGTGTCCTCGCTAATACTTCCGAATGACTGTATTCTAAATCTGTTATATCGTCCTGGATTGTAATATGCTACTTCCATCATATCAACTGCAGGATTAAGGAGAGCTATTTTTTCTTCATTAACGTTATTAGTGCTTCTAAAATCTTTGCCAACAAGTGCAATAAGATTAATAAAACATATCCAGCCAAATATCCATAACGTTATAAATCCCCATCTCATCATTTTACTATTACTTCTTATTTTAGCTATTCGTCTTATAAGCCATGTAATAAGGCCGATTACCGGTACGTAAATGAAAAATATTAAAGTGCCCCATGCAAAAAAGTTTTGCCATCCTTCTTTTATAATATAATCTTTAAAAGGAAAGAGCCCTGTGGCACCTATGGCAAATGCAAATAATGTTAAAGCCAACATACCTGCAATAAAATATAAAAATATCTTAAGCAACACCACTATAACATCCCCTAACGATGTTCTTGTTCGTTTTGCAGCATAAGTAAATTCATCTCCCATTCTTTTACCCATCTCTGCCCCTTCTTTTCCTACAACACTTAATCTTTCTTTTACTCCCTTCATTTCTTCCTTCACAGAATTTTTAATTGAATCAAGATCAACTTTTTCACCTTTCATCTCTAATTTTTCTGACGTTGTACTTGCCTCAGGAATTGCAAGCCACAGAATAATATAGATCAATAATGCCCCCGGACTAAATGAAAAACTTATAAATTGTGGAAATGACAGGGGCCCCCAATGTGCCCACCTGAAAATGAAGGATATAAATGGTATTAAGAATAATATTCTTGGTATCCAAACATTAATATTAAAATAACTGGCAATCCCGCTACAAACACCTGCTATAATTTTATTATCCGGATTTCTGTACATCCTTTTACGCACACCATTTTGTACTGAGGTACTGCTAGGCACAAAAGCCCATAATAATATGTATGCTATAAATCCTATTCCGGAAAAGATAAATACAAGCCTCACAATTATTGGCTCAATATTAAAGTAGGCCGCTATACCGCTACATACACCTCCAAGAATTTTATTATTGGCATCACGATAAAGCCTTTTACCTGAAGTAAAAGCAGATGGCTGATAAGTTGCTCCACTTTGCTGTTCTTTATTGGCATAAGCGTTATTTGTTGATGTATTTTCAGCATCAGCTAATTGTTGTGGCCGGCCAATATTATTTATAATGGCATTAACGTCATCATCTGTAATGCAGGTTGCACCACTCTTTAACCGCTCCTGGAAAAGTTCACCGATGCGGCTTTCAATATCATTTATGATCTCATCACGGCCTTCCTCATTTGCGAAATAAATTCTAAGGCTATCGGTATATTGTTTCAACAGGTCGTAAGAAGTCTCCTCTATTGGAACCACCCGCCCCTGGAAATTTATATTTATTACTTTTTTCATCTCAGTTGTATTTTATTGGTTTGTTGAAGTTGAAGTTTTTGCTGAAGTCTTATCTGCGGTAAGTGTTGCTACAGCATTGGCAAGCTCTTCCCAGGTAGCCTCCAGCTCTTTATAGAATGCTGCTCCCTTTTCAGTTAGCATAAAATATTTTCGTGGAGGTCCGCTATTGCTTTCCACCCAGCGATAGGTTAAAAGTTCTGCGTTTTTTAACCGGGTAAGAAGTGGATAAAGTGTTCCCTCCAATATATTAAGATTAGCTGCCTTCATCTTATCAATGATATCTGAAGGGTAGGCTTCTCCTAATTGTATTACTGAAAGGATACAGAATTCCAGAACTCCTTTTCTCATTTGGCTTGCTGTATTTTCAATATTCATTTGATTAATTTTATCTTGTTTCTATAATCTGGGTGTAAAGATAGGGTTTAATTTAATACTATGCAATACATAATACCATTTTTTTAACAGTAGCTGGTAGTCTAACATAGGGTATTATTTTTAAAACCCTTATTCATAAAGAGTTTCCGGGATTTAACGATTAAATAATTCTGAATTTTTCTGTGGTTAAATGGCAATATAACTTTATGAACGGCGAGAAATGATAAAAGTGAGGCAAACAAAGTAACTACAGAGAGATAATTTCACAATTCCTGGATAAAAATACTGAGTTGGAGAGCACCATTTGAAGCAAAAAATATTTGGGAGAATTTAAAAGATGGCTAATTTCATCCGAAATAATAATGAGCCAAGTTATTGCCTTAAATTTTTTAGAAATTATTTCGGAATCTTCTTAAAAGTGGCTTGTTATTTTTTGTGTAATGAATGCTTTATTAACTATTTATTGTAACAACATGGTTTTCTCTTATGTAAATTGAAGTATACTATCATGAAAAAATATATTTACACATTTCTTTCATTTTTAATTTTTCTGTTTACGTCATGTAATTCAAGCAAAAGTGCTAAAAAAACAACAGAGGATAAGGCATTATTGGGCGTACTAAAAAAACTTGATAAAGACCCAACCAATATAGAATTAAAAAATACAATTACTAATTTATATACCGATGCTGCCAAAAGCCATCTCAATAAAATTGAAGTTTACAACACGTTAACCGAAGCAGATAAATGGATCAAGATCATTAAAGAATATGAAGCTTTAAAAAAATTATCCGAAACTATTGCCAACTCCCCAGCTGCAGCAAAATTAGTAAACGCACCATCGTATGCTTCTGAAATACAAAATGCAAAACAAAATGGAGCAGAAGATTACTACAATTTAGGTATGTACGAAATGAATAAGGGTGATAAGGAGTCTTTTAGAAATGCGTACTATGCTTTTAGAAAGGCAAATGAATTTGTGCCCAACTATAAAGATGTGCGCCAGCAGATAGATATTTCATTTGAAAATAGTATTATAATAGTTGTTATTAACCCTATAAGAGATAATACATTCTTTTATAACAGCATGGGTTGGAATAATTATGGAAACAATTATAACAATGATTACTTCCAAAGAAGCCTGGTGAGCGACCTGGGTGGAAATTATAATAAAAACATACCAGCCCAATTTTATACTGACTGGGAAGCCCGGAGAGAAAATATTCGTCCTGATTGGGAGGTTGACCTTACATGGCAATACATGAATATTCCCCAACCAATGTCAAATCAATACTCCCGGACTGTAAGCAGGCAAATTGAATCAGGTAGAGATACTTCCGGTAAGGTTCAATACCAAACTGTAAGTGCTACATTATACATTGTAAAAAAATATTTTACTGCTTCTGGTGATATGGAATTAAGAATTACAGATATAAACACGGGAAGAAATATAACAAACAACCGATACAGCGATCAATTTAACTGGCAGGAAGAATATGCCACTTATACGGGAGACTCACGGGCATTAAGCGGTAATGAATACGCATTGCTTAATAACAACAACTATCGCATTCCACGTAATGAAGATATTGTAACTGAACTATCACGAAGAATTTATCCGCAGATAAAAAACAGGATTGCTACCTTGGTTAACTGGTAATCTTATCAGAGTTGGCTTGTCCTTTTAATGCATTACAATATAATTATTTAAAAATATTATACACTACCCAACTCATCATATAGGCAAGCGCTGTCATATAAACCAATTGTATAATTGGCCATTTCCAGCTTCTGGTTTCTCTTTTTACAACTGCCAATGTACTCATACATTGCATGGCAATAACATAAAATACAAGCAATGAAAGCCCGGTTGCAACGGTATAGACTTTAGTTCCATCAGATCTTGCTGCAGTCTGCATTTTTTCCCGCAACGTTGCTTTGTCATTATCTTCTCCTACACTATATAATGTAGCCATCGTTCCCACAAAAACTTCACGGGCTGCAAAAGATGTTATCAATGCTATTCCTATTTTCCAGTCGTATCCCAATGGCGAAATTGCCGGCTCAATAGCTTTCCCTAAAATACCTGCATATGATTTTTCAAGCAATACAGTTTTTCTTTCTTTATTATATTGATTGGCAAGCGAAGGATTGGCTGCAGCAAGCGACTCATATTTTTCGCTTGCTTCTTTCATTTTTTCTTTTGGCCCAAAACTGCTTAATACCCATAAAAGCAAACTAATGACCATGATAACTTTACCTGCATCAAAAACAAAAACTTTTGCTTTTTCCACCATTGTATAAAAAATGTTCTTCCATCGGGGACCACGGTAAACAGGTAGTTCTAGAATAAAAAAACTTCTTTCTATGCTTTTAATAAACCACTTAAATATATATGCTGTAATTAGTGCCATAGCGGTTCCGAGTAAATACAATGCCATCATTACCAACCCTTGTAAACTTAAAAAACCAAAGTACAGTTGTTTTGGAATTATGAGTGCTATAAGTATTGTATAAACCGGTAACCGGGCACTGCAGCTCATTAGCGGGGTGCACATTATAGTAAGCAATCGTTCTTTTTTATTCTCAATATTTCTTGCGCTCATAATTGCCGGTACTGCACACGCAAGTCCGCTGATCATTGGCATTACACTCTTTCCATTTAATCCTGCCTTACGCATAAGCTTATCTGTAAGAAAACTTATGCGTGCCATGTAGCCAGTATCTTCCAGCAATGTTATTAAACCAAATAATATCATTATCTGTGGAATAAATATCAATATCCCGCTAAGTCCGGCAAGTACTCCATTAATTAATACATCGCTGAACCACCCTTCAGAAAGCGTACTTCCGAGATATCCGCCCAGCTTTGCAAAGCTCCATTCAATTGCATCCATCGGATATTGCGCCAACCAAAATATACTTTGGAACAGTAAAAAAAGTACACTAATTAAAATAATGTAACCCCATGTGCGATGCAGTAATATATTATCAAGTTTTTCAGTGAATAAAGCTTTTTGCAAAGGGTCAGCTTCTACAACTGTTTGGTGCATGATATGTTTTATCCGTCCATATCGTTGCACTATTTCCTCTGCCTGTGTTTTAGTGGGATTGAATTTATTCCTGATCTCGATGTTTTCAATTGTATCCTGGGTTACAGTATCCAGATCAAAATTTTCATGATTGATTAAATAATGGATCGCTCTATAATCGCTAAACCCTGGGAAACGATTATGAATTTCTTTAATAGCCTGGGGTGCAAAAGCATTGCTGTCAATAAAATCTCTGGCAGGTGCTTTATATAAATTATCTGCAGTTTGCTCAATAGCTTTTTTTAATTCTTTTAAACCCTTATTTTTTCTAGGATTTACCGGGATAACCGGCACCCCTAATTCTCTTTCAAGCCCTGCAATATCAATTTGAATATTTTTTTTCTTAGCAATATCCATCATCGTGAGCGCTACCACTACCGGTTTTTTCAGATCTAAAAGCTGTGAGCAGAATAAAAGGTTTCGTTTTAAATTAGATGCATCTGCAATTAATAAAAAAATATCAGCTTTTACATCTTTATCCTGGTTAATGAGAACTTTGTAAGAAACCCATTCATCATGCCTTTTTGGATATAAACTATATGCACCCGGTAAGTCTATAATGTATGCTTTTAAAGATTCCGCTATCTGCGCAACTCCCGATCTTTTATCAATGGTAACTCCGGGGAAATTTCCAACCTTTTGATTTAACCCCGTAAGAGAATTAAATACAGAGCTTTTCCCGCTATTGGGATTTCCAACTAAAGCAATATGTAACGAGGAGGACAATTTTTAAACTATTGGTAAAATTAAATTGAACAATTAATTCTACCTTACGATTTAAGAAAAGAGATACTATCAACCTATTTTAACCGTTGATAGTATTGGCTTATTTAAGAATTTTTTTAATCATTATATTGAAAAATTCTCTTTCCCGTCTTTTTATGAAATTACGAATAGATAACCAGGTTTTAATTGATGAATTCTTTCAGGATACAAGGTTATTGGGTATTGTTGCGCCAATTAAACATTATCAATTTTGCTGGCATCTTAATCAAATTCTAAGGTTTGATTTCAGAATAAATAACAGTATAGAAATCCAGCTTAATAAGAAACAGCGTAATTATTTCTTTTCTATTTATGAATATGCCGAAAATTGCGGTACTATCAGGCATTATTTATACAATAATCAGTTTGATGGTGAATATCTTTTACCAGAGTTTAAACATCTTGATTTTTTGTGGCTGATCAAGGATGATATAATTCAGGATGAAGAAATTCTTGCATTAATGTCATCTATTAAAACAATTCCCGCTGTTCAGCTCATTTCAGAAATGACTAATGAAAAAATTAAGAATAAACAACATCTTATCTTTTAAACCCGTTTTATTAAAACAGGAAGTATGATCCTATTAAAATTTTTAGCAGTTTGTGCAATAACTACTTTGATTGCCATTTTTAAATTTAAAAAATAATATTTTATGTGGAAAGAAGAAGATAACAAACTGTATAAAAAATTTGAATTTAAAAATTTTACAGAAGCCTTTGCTTTTATGACAAAGGTTGCGTTCGCAGCAGAAAAGATGGACCATCATCCGTTATGGACAAACGTATATAATAAGGTAGAAATATGGTTGAACACTCATGATGCCGGGGATGTTGTTACTGTTAAAGACAGGAAGCTATCTAAAATAATAGATAAGTTATATTCTAAGTAATTTCTTTCTTATATCTTAATAAAGCTATTATGGAAACAAATGTCCATACTCCTTCAAGAATAATGAACGGCAGATAATTGATCAGATAAGATGCATAGCATGCCAATCCTGCCCCCGCAATATTCATCAGGATATAGATTATATTTTCTCTTGAAATTTTATTAAGCAGATTTAAAACGAAAGCAAGCAATAAAATAAACACGCCAACACTACCTATAATATCAGTGAATTGAAAATTCATTTATTGTTTTACCGTTATTATTTTTTCTGAGGCCGCAGTAAACTTTCCAATAGGTTCAATAAATGATACAAGATCATTTTCCATTAATATTTGCTTAACCTCATCTACTGCTGATTGCTCAACTGCTATTAATAAGCCTCCGTTAGTTTGAGGATCAGACAAGATAGAAAAAGCTTCCATAACATTTACACCTTTTTCAAAACTTACTTTTTTATTGTAACTATTCCAATTTCGATAAGTGGCGTCAGGAACAATGCGTTGTAATAAATACTCTCTTGCTCCTTCGATTATCTTTACCTGGGAATAATATAATTCTGCAGATAAATTAGAACCTTCTGCCATTTCAATTAAATGACCCATTAAGCCAAAACCTGTAACATCAGTCATAGCAGAAACTCCTTTTATCTTACCTAACTTTTCCCCCACTTTATTTAATTGTATAAGCTGATTGATGAATTGTGATCGATGCTCTTCTTTTAATACTCCCCTTTTTTGTGCAGTAGATAATATCCCAACTCCAATTGGTTTGGTTAAAAAAATAATATCCCCTTCATTTGCCGTACTGTTTTTTTTCAGATTTTTTATACTAACTAAACCGCTGACAGCTAAACCAAAAATCGGTTCAACAGAATCGATACTGTGTCCTCCGGCTAAGGAAATTCCTGCTTCTTCACAAATTGATCTGCTTCCTTCAATAACTTTTCTGGCTAAATCAGATGAAAGCTTTTCAACTGGCCAGCCAAGAATTGCAATTGCTAAAATCGGCCTGCCTCCCATTGCATATACATCGCTTATTGCATTTGCAGAAGCTATTCTTCCAAAATCAAAAGCATCATCAACAATAGGGGTAAAAAAATCTGTTGTAGAAATTAATGCCATTTTATTACCCAGGTCAAATACAGCTGCATCATCTTTATTGCTGTTGCCAACTAAAAGTTTATTGTTATCCGGCAGTGAAAGATGTGTGTTTAAAATATCTTCAAGTATGTTTGGAGCAATTTTACAACCACAACCGGCGCCGTGAGAATATTGCGTTAGTTTTATGATATCTGAGGTATTCATTGTTCTACGGTTATAGGTAGCAATATTTTTTGAGCATTTTTTTCACTATTTATATCATCACAATGTATTTTATTTAGAATTGAATAAATGTTTTCCCTGTTGTGTAAGCTTTTTGTATAAAGCTTATCGTAATAGCTTAGTAATATTCTAAAACATTCGATGATATTATCATCCTTCAGGAATTGTAAGGCATTTTTTGTTTCAAGCCCGCCTAATCTTTTTTGAATACGTTCTATTGACTCCTGCAGTTTATCGCTATCAAAATTCCCATAAGTATTAACCAGGTAATTTAATCTTTCTTCAAAAGGAATTTCTAAAAAATAAACGGGACTTGTTCGCATTTTTTCCCAAAAAGAATTCGGAATAATAAGTTTTCCAATGCGCTGACTTTCATCTTCGATCCAAATTTCATTCTTCTTATTTCTTATTTCATTTAACTTCATCGCCAATAAATTCTCAAACATTTCCTGAGTAGGTTGCGGCTTCTCTCCAATTGCGCCAAAGGCAGATCCTTTATGATTCGCCAGATTTTCAAGATCAATAACCGGATAACCTTTTCTTTTAAACTCCTGCAGGAGTAATGTTTTTCCTGACCCTGTATAGCCGCCCAGTATTTTAAAATTATATGCTTTATTAAATTGTTGTAATGCCCAAGTGCGAAATGCTTTATAGCCCCCAGCTAAAGTATAAACCTTAAATCCATACATATCCAAAAGCCAGGCAACCGCCCCACTTCGCATGCCTCCCCTCCAGCAATGAATCAATAGGCAACCTGCCTGCCGGTAGGCAAGGTTATCAATATGCAATTGCGTATTACCTACTGTCTGTAGTCTATTATTAATTATTTCTTCAACATCTTCTACCAACTTTTTCATCTTCACACCAAAAAAACTCAACCCCATTTTTATGGCGGTTTCTCTGCTTTGTTGCTTATAAGCTGTTCCAATTACTTTTCTTTCTTCATCATTAAATAACGGCAATGAATAGGCGCCGGGAATTTGTGCGTGAATATATTCGCCGGGGCTCCGAACATCAATTACAGGATATTGATTTGCCAGCTTTAAAAAGTCTTCAATATTTATTTTGTCAACTGCCATTTAAACAAATAAAAAACCACCGTTTTAAAAAACAGTGGCCGGTCAATTTAGGAAGATATATTATTTTTTAATTTGAATATCCACATCTTTTGTTCCCACTTTAACACCACCTCTATCTACGTTTACCCGGGTGTTTTTATGTTTTACTGCGCCGCCACCAGCCCCCACAGAAACAGAAGTTCTTTTTGAATCTATGGTATTATTTGGAAGTGGTTTCTTATCTGTTGTTCCTGAGTTTTCGGTTTTTACTTCCGTTTTTTCTCCTCTTTCATTACATGCAATCAAAAAAGAAGATAAAATAATAGCTGAATAAAAAAGTGTTTTTTTCATATATAAATGTTTTTGGTTTACCCGTTCATCGAGGTCAAAAATTCCATATTATCTTTTGTGCCTTTCATGTTTTTCATCAGGGTGTTGATAGCTTCTTCAGGATTCATATCTGCCATATGATTACGCAATACCCACATACGTTTAAGAACATCTTTATCCAATAACAGATCATCACGCCTTGTTGAAGATGCAACAATATCTATTGCAGGGAAAATTCTTCTGTTAGATAAACGTCTGTCTAACTGCAGTTCCATATTACCTGTTCCTTTAAATTCTTCAAATATTACCTCATCCATTTTGCTACCTGTATCAACTAATGCTGTTGCTATAATAGTAAGTGAGCCTCCAAATTCTATTTTTCTTGCGGCACCAAAAAACTGCTTTGGCTTTTGCATTGCATTGGCTTCCACCCCACCTGATAAAACTTTTCCACTTGCCGGCGCAACTGTATTGTGTGCTCTTGCCAAACGTGTAATACTATCTAACAATATCACCACATCGTGCCCGCACTCTACAAGCCGTTTTGCCTTTTGCAAAGCCATTGTACTAACTTTTACATGTTTATCAGCCGGCTCATCAAAGGTTGATGCAATAACTTCAGCCCTTACACTTCGCTCCATATCGGTTACCTCTTCCGGCCTTTCATCAACCAAAACAATTATTAAATAAATTTCAGGATGATTGGCTGCTATTGCATTTGCAATTTCTTTCAGCAACATTGTTTTACCTGTTTTTGGCTGGGCAACAATTAATCCCCGCTGACCTTTACCAATTGGAGTAAACAGGTCCATAATCCTTGTAGAAAGATTACTGGATTCGGTAAATAGATTTAATTTTTCAAAAGGGAATAACGGGGTAAGATAATCAAATGGCACACGATCACGAACTTCGTCTGGACCTTTCCCATTAATTGTCTCAACCTTTAATAATGCAAAATACTTTTCGCCTTCCTTAGGCGGACGAACGGAACCATAAACAGTATCACCTGTTTTTAAACCAAATAGTTTTATTTGTGAAGGAGATACATAAATATCATCAGGGGATGATAAATAATTATAATCACTGCTTCTTAAAAAACCATATCCATCAGGCATCATTTCCAAAACGCCTTCACCTAAAATAATTCCATCGAATTCAATATTAAATGAGGGTTCCCTTCTTTGAGGAAAATTTCTTTGTTGTACTAAAGAACCTCCATTGCTTTGTGATTCTCCACTTTGAGGTACATCATCATTAAGCAAACTTACCAATGCCGGAGCAATTGACATGGGGCTGTTTAGAGAATCATTATTATTATCCTGTTCTTCTATAGATTGATCATCATTAACGGGCTCATCTTCCCTTTCTTTTTTAGCACTTTTCTTTTTATCTGCAATTGCCTCAGATCTTTTCGCTTTGGGCTCATGTTTGGTTTTTTCCTCTTCAACAACTTGTGTATCGCTTGAAATGGGAACAGGTTTAATAATTCTTTTTCTTTTGGGCTTTTCGCCTTCGGTGCCATTATTCATTGTGGTTTGTTTGTTCAGGATTTGTGAAATAAGTTCCTGTTTATCTAATTTTTTTGCGTTGCTAATATTTTGTTCGTTAGCTATATCCTGCAACTCAGGAACGAGCATGTCGGTCAATTGTGAAATGTTATACATAAAAATCCCTGTAGATTAAAACTCAAAACGCTCTTAAAGTGTAACTATAAATTTGATGATTTATATGGAATGGATTCTGTTATTGAACTGAAAAGCTTAGAGAAAAGGAGAACCGATCAGCTTATTACAATGCAATGATAAGGTAAATTTATAAAAAAAGAAAATATTTTGCTTTAACTTTTTCTTCAATCTTTAAAGCCGTTTTTATTATGATTGTAAAATGTCATTACCACAGTCAGGTTTACGGGTATCCTGTATCTTTACCCGCCAAAACGGAAATATGTTTAATAAGAGAACCCGAATAAAAGAATTATTAGAAAATGATACTCATAATTATGAGGTAACCGTTATGGGCTGGGTTCGTACTTTCAGAAATAATCAGTTTATAGCCCTAAATGATGGAAGTACTAATAATAATTTACAGGTACTGGCGGAGCTGGGGAAGTTTGAAGAATCCCTTCTCAAAAGAATAACCACAGGAGCTTCCTTAAAAGTAAAGGGAGAAATAATTCCTTCTTTAGGTAAGGGACAAAAAATAGAATTAAAAGCTAATTCTATTGAAGTCCTGGGAGATAGTGATGCCGAAAAATATCCCTTACAGCCCAAAAAGCATAGTTTAGAATTTTTAAGAGAAATAGCGCACTTACGCTTTAGAACTAACACTTTTGCGGCTGTTTTCAGGGTTCGTCATTCTTTAGCCTTTGCTGTTCACCGTTTTTTTAATGAAAAGGGATTTGTATACCTGCATACTCCCATCATAACCGCATCTGATGCAGAAGGCGCAGGAGAAATGTTTCACGTAACCAATTTTGATTTAATCAATCCACCTAAAAACGAGGATGGTTCCATAAATTTTAAAAATGATTTTTTTGGAAAGGCAACCAATCTTACAGTCAGCGGACAGTTAGAGGGTGAGCTTGCTGCAATGGCGTTTTCAGATATATATACTTTTGGTCCAACCTTTCGTGCGGAAAATAGTAATACGGCAAGACATCTTGCAGAATTCTGGATGATAGAGCCCGAAATGGCTTTTTATGATCTTGAAGATAATGCAAACCTGGCGGAAGAATTTATTAAATACATTATAAAATATGTGCTTGGGAATAATAAAGAAGATCTGGATTTTTTATCTCAAAGATTATCCAAGGAGGAAAAACAAAAACCTCAAAATGAACGAATTGAAATGAGTCTGATTGAAAAATTACAATTTGTAACTAACAATAATTTTGAGAGGCTAACTTATACTGAAGCTATTGAGATTTTAAAAGAATCGAATTATAATAAGAAAAAGAAATTTCAATATTTGATCGAAGAGTGGGGTGTTGATCTGCAAAGCGAGCATGAAAGATACCTTGTAGAGAAACACTTTAAAAAGCCGGTGATATTAACTGATTATCCAAAACAAATAAAAGCTTTTTACATGCGGCAAAATGATGATGGAAAAACAGTTGCTGCTATGGATATTCTGGCCCCGGGAATTGGTGAAATTGTAGGCGGCTCTCAAAGAGAAGAAAGACTTGATAAACTTGTGGAACGCATGAAGGAAATGCATATCTCCACTGAAGAATTAGATTGGTATTTAGATACAAGAAGATTTGGAACTGTACCTCATTCGGGCTTTGGTCTTGGGTTTGAGCGGCTGGTTCAATTTGTTACCGGTATGACAAATATCAGGGATGTTATTCCTTTTCCAAGAACCCCAAAAAGTGCGGAATTCTAATTTAGATGATTTTTTAAAAAATATTTAATGCGTGTTTTTACGTTCTCTCTTATGTTGATGTAAAACAAATTATAATCAGCAATGTGATAATTTTTCATGGTTAAAAAAACATTTCCAAAAAACTCCGGCTTATTAACCCATAGCACATTGCCATGGACCCGTGCATGAACTAATTCCGGAATTATTTTATTAAAATCTTTTAATATTCCTCCTTTATTTAAAATTGCCGGCGCAAATTCTTCATCAAGCCTCCATGTTAACGGGTTTGTTACAATGGCTTTCTCTTTTTCGCTGCGAACAAATTCGGGAATATAGTCTTCCTTAAATGTTCGCCAGCCAACGAAACAGGCCGTTGCAGTTGAATCATTACATGGTTGCAATTTTGTAAAATAATTTGAAAATACCGGCAATCCAATAATATATGCGCAAACCAGCTTTTTTTCAAGGGGTTTATTTTCAAAAAACTCTTTTAATAATCTTCCTGCATGTAATGTTCCCTGGCTGTGTGATGCAATAATAATTGGTTTACCAGCATTATGATATTTTAAATAATTTTCAAAGGCAGCTTTAATATCATTATAAGCAAAAGCAAACGCTTTGTCAGCCTCGTTCTTATTAGTTGTATAAAATGCTTTTATATTGGCCTGCCTATATCGGGGGGCAAAAATTCTGCACTGTTCATTAAACACACTTGCCTGGTATAAAATAGTTGAATTATCAGTTTTTTTATTTAATATTTCATTATCAATTTGGGCATTCCAGCCCATTGGCATTATAACATCAGTGTAAGTAGTAGGATGAATAAAAAATACATCGGCTAATGAATCTTTCTTTTTATCGGGAATTGCGGAGGGGATATTATCTGCGGCATCGCTTTTCCATGGATGGGATGCCCAATAATTTAAATCAGAATAATCCGGTTTGCCATTAGCGCTTTTAAAATTATAGTTTGTTGGAGCCGGTGAATATTTTTTAGAACAGGAAATAAATAATATAACAAAACACAGATAAAACAGATTTTTATTCCAAAAGAAAATTTTTATTTGGGTAATTCTCATTTATCAAATTTACATTTCAAAAACCTGATACATTTTTTATTCTTTTTTTGAATTATGTATTTTTTTATTTTTTAGTATTTTCAAATAATGTTGCATCGCCATGGTCCTTTTTTAAAAGCCGTTTTCTTTCATAGTATTTCTGCTTTTGGCGGCCCACAGGGCCATTTGGGTATGATGATGAAAACATTTGTAGACAAAAGAAGAGACGTAACTAAAGAAGAGTTGATGGATTATGTTTCTTTTTGTCAGCTTTTACCGGGCGCCTCTTCCACGCAAACACTAACATTAATAGGATATAAAAGAGGGGGTGTTTCTTTAGCCGTGGTAACTCTTATCATCTGGATTTTGCCGGCATGTGCTTTAATGTCGGCATTTTCTTTTGTTGTTCATAACATTAATTCAGGATCCTCTGGGCTAACTATTTTTAAATTTATTCAACCCATGGCGGTGGGGTTTTTGGCTTTTGCTGCTTATCGGGTTTATAAAACTTCAATAACAAATTTGATTACATATATAATAATGCTTTTATCCTTACTTATCACTTTTATATTATTTAAAACGCCGTGGGTTTTCCCTGTTTTAATAATCTTGGGAGGTGTTGTTACTAATTTCAGTAATAAACGCTATCCTCGTAATAAAGCATTAAAACCAAAACTGGTTAAATGGACCAACATATGGTTGTTTGTATTAATTTTTATTATAGCAGGTATATTCAGTGAGGTTTCCCGAACAAGGAATTGGGAAAACAAACGAAGCTTTGCTTTGTTCGAAAACTTTTATCGTTTCGGGAGTTTAGTATTTGGAGGAGGCGATGTTTTAATGCCCTTAATGTATGATCAATATGTAGTGAGAGATAAAATAAAATACAATATTACACGTGAGGAATATTTAACAGGCTGGGGCATGGTGAGAGCTATTCCCGGGCCTGTATTTTCGGTTGCGTCATACACGGGGGGAATGGTAATGCGTCCGGAAGGAAAGATAATGCAATTGCTTGGTTGTATAATTGGTGCAGTTGCAATTTTTCTGCCAAGCGCTTTATTGGTACTATTTTTCTTTCCGGTATGGCATAATTTAAAAAAATATCCGATTGTTTATCGTGCGCTGGAAGGTATAAATGCAGCTGTAGTTGGTATTATGTGGGCGGCCACATTTTATTTACTGCATGATATATCAATAGCGAATTTTAAAACAATCAGCTTTATTAACATTGGAGTAATTATAGGCACTTTCTGCTTATTAACTTTTACCCCGATAAAATCACCCTATGTAGTGATTGGCTGTTTACTATTAGGGTGGATATTCTAAGGGGTTTTGTAATAATGATTTTTTTCTATTTCCTCCTTTACAACATCGGGAACAAAGAATTTAATTGATTTCCCGGCTTTTATCATCTCACGTATGGCGGTAGAAGAAATATCAAGCAATGGAGCTTTGACCATAATTATATTTTTTCCTAAATTATTTTCAGAATTAAATCCAGGTCTTTCATAAACCAGTATCTCATAGTTTTTAATCAGAAATTCATAATTCTTCCATTTGGTAATATTTTGCAGGCTGTCGCTTCCTAAAATAATAGAGAATTTAAAATCCAGGTGTTTTTCTCTCAGATAAGTTAATGTATCTATTGTATAGGACGGAATAGGTAATGAAAATTCGATTGTACTGGTTTTTAATTTTTTTTCTCCATCAATGGCTATGTCGATCAAATATTTTCGATGATATTTGTTTAATAAGTTTAGATTAGACTTTAAGGGATTCTGAGGAGAAATAACAAACCAAATCTGGCTCAATTCAGTATTATTCGCAAAATAATTCGCAATTATTAAATGTCCGGTATGAATTGGGTTAAACGACCCAAAATATAACCCAATTTTCATTATATATTGATTATCAATTGTTTACAAGTCTTCTACAAGAATTGTTTCCGCTTCATTTAATCTAAGACTCAAATGATATCCCGAGACTTTTATTGAGATCGGATCGCCTAAAGGAGCAATTTTTTCTATACTTATTATTTCTCCTGGTAAACAGCCCATCTCCATCAATTTTAAAAAAAGGTCATTTTTAGTAAATGAATTTATTCGAACAAATTGACCTGCTTTTACCGTCGATAATTTTCTTAACACGTATTAAATATATTTGGTTAGAAACTTCTATATTTTCGAGTTTAGAAAATACACTTGGAAAATATTTTTTTTAATGAGTGGAACGTGAGCAAGCAACAATTCCACCGACGTGCCCTAAAAAAATATCTTTTTTTACTTTTCGAAAAAGAAGGGAAAATTATAGATAGAATAGATATAATTTTTTGTACAGATAATTTTCTGTTAACACTTAATAAACGATATCTAAATCATAATTGGTTCACCGATACTCTAACCTTTCTTCTTTCATCTCCTAAAGAACCACTTGTAGGAGAAATATATATCAGTGTAGATAGAGTTAAATTTAATTCAAAAGAACTTTCAGCTGCCTATAAAACAGAATTAATTAGGGTTATTATTCATGGATGTTTGCACTTGTGTGGATATTCTGACACAAGCAAATCCCAAGCTCGCAACATGGAAAATTTACAAGAAAACTACCTAAAGAATTGGTGTTGTTTCACGTGAAACCTAAATTGGAGCCTTAATATGGTTCCTGTAATTTTGTCTGATGTTTTCTAAATACGATGTAATAGTAGTGGGTGCCGGGCATGCAGGTTGTGAGGCTGCCTCTGCAGCTGCAAATTTTGGAAGTAAGGTTCTTTTAATAACAATGAATTTGCAAACAGTTGGAGAAATGAGTTGTAATCCGGCTATGGGGGGTATAGCTAAGGGGCAGATAATCAGAGAAATAGATGCGATGGGGGGTTATAGTGGCATAGTGACAGATGAGACAATGCTACAGTTTAGGATGTTAAACAAAAGTAAGGGACCGGCAATGTGGAGCCCAAGAGCCCAAAGCGACCGAACCTTATTTTCTTTAAAATGGAGATATCTATTAGAACAAAATACAAATATTGATTTTTACCAAGACATGGTAGTGGGTCTAATAAAAACTGGTGACAGGATAAGTGGGGTTAAAACCCGCTTGGAACATGAAATTTATGCCCAGGCGGTAATTCTTACGAATGGCACCTTTTTAAATGGGCTGATTCATATTGGAGAAAAACAAATACCTGGCGGAAGGATTGCAGAAAAGCCATCTACAGGAATAACGGAACAGCTACAAGAGTGGGGGTTTCAAAGCAATCGCCTAAAAACGGGTACGCCACCCAGGATAGACGGCAGAAGTATAGACTACAGTCAATTAGAAATACAAGAAGGTGATAAAGAAATTAAAGGTTTTTCTTTTATACCAACAAACAAACCAACAAAACAAAAGAATTGTTGGATTGCATATACAAACAAAAAAGTACACGCCATTCTTGAGTCTGGTTTTAGCAAAAGTCCAATGTATCAAGGCCGGATTCAGGGGGTTGGACCCCGATATTGCCCAAGCATAGAGGATAAAATAACCAGATTTTCTGAAAGAGATCGTCATCAATTATTCATTGAGCCGGAAGGTTGGAATACCATCGAGATTTATGTAAATGGATTCTCTTCCTCCTTGTCAGAATCAACTCAGTATCAGGCACTTAGGGAAATAAAAGGTTTTGAAAATTGCAAAATGTTTCGTCCAGGCTATGCCATAGAATATGATTATTTTCCACCTACACAGTTAAAACCTACCCTGGAAACAAAATTAATACATAATTTATTTTTTGCAGGCCAGATCAATGGTACCACGGGGTATGAAGAAGCCGCCTGCCAGGGTTTAATGGCGGGAATAAATGCACATCAAAAAATAAACGATTATGAACCTGTGATATTAAAACGGAATGAAGCTTATATTGGAGTGTTGGTTGATGATTTAATTAATAAGGGTACGGATGAGCCATATCGGATGTTTACAAGCAGGGCTGAATTTAGAACTTTATTGCGACAGGATAATGCGGATATCAGGTTAACAGAAAAAAGCTATCGACTTGGATTAGCATCGCAGGAAAGGATGGAAAAAGTAAAAACCAAAACAGCCAATGTGCTCAAAATAAAATCAATATTAAATGAATATATATTTAATGGAGATGAAATAAATCCTTATTTACAAAAAATAAATTCCGCTGCATTAGATAAAAAACAAAAAGCTTCTCAGTTAATCCTTCGTCCATTGTTATCTTTATCTGATATGATGAAAGCAAGTTCTGTATTGAATTCTTACTTAAAAGAATATGATTCTGAAACACTGGAACAAGCAGAAATTCAACTAAAATATGATGTTTATATTCAGAAGGAAAAAGAACTGGTGGGAAGAATGAGTTTGCTTGAAGAACAAATTATACCAGATAGTTTTAACTATGATAAAATTCTTTCTCTTTCATCTGAGGCGAGACAAAAATTTAATAAAATAAGGCCACAAACTTTAGGGCAGGCCAGTAGAATTAGTGGTGTAAACCCAAGCGACGTGCAAATTCTTATAGTTTACATGGGTCGCTAAAAAATAATTAATGCAAATCTCATTTCCTTCGCAAATAAATAAAAGTATCGTATTCGATACAACGGAAAATTTTTTAACAGAAAGCGGTTTCCAAATTATCAATAAAGATTCCGAAAGGCCCTGGGGTGGCTTTTTCGTAATTGATGAGGCTCAGTCAGATAAGTTCTTTAAAGAATTTTTCCCCAACGAAAGGGTAAATTTCCAGAAGAAGATTAGCCCTAAATTTTTGATTGTTGAACCCGGTAAAAGGTTAAGCTGGCAGTATCACTTTAGAAGGGCAGAGCTATGGAGGGTTATAACCGGCGATGTTGGAATTATTACAAGTAAGACCGACACAGAGAGTGGCTTAAAAAAATATAGGCCTGACTCAATTATTAAATTAAAAAAAGGTGAACGCCATAGATTAATTGGCCTTGTAAATTGGGGTGTAGTGGCAGAAATTTGGCAACATACTGATAAAGATCATCCCAGCGATGAAGAAGACATAGTACGATTACAGGATGATTTTGGACGATGAATTGCAATTATAAATAATCCCTTATAATTCCCTATTTTAAAATCATTTATAATGAAATCTCTATATAAAATAATTGAAACAGCTTTCGAAAAATTCAGTATGATGGCTACCCGGGTATTAGGAAATTCTTTAACTTTTTTAATGGCTTTAATATTAGTTATCACTTATTTTACCGACAAAGAAGTATATGCCCGCCCGAAATATCTTATAATTATGGATGTAATTTTTTCAACTACTTTTCTTAGTATTTTTATTATTCAAAAATCCGTAAATCGCTTTTCTGCTGCTTTACATTTAAAAATGAATGAGCTGGTAGCTTCTCATGATAATGCCAGTAACAGAATTATAAACATAGAAGAAAAAACCGAAGAAGAAATCAGAGATCTTGCAAAACATTATTCTACGATTGCTGAAAAAGTAAAAACCTCTGAATCAATGCAGTCTTCGCACTCAATAGAACACATAATAAAAGAGGTTAAAAAAGAAGAAGAAAAATAATTGTTCTATAAAAAAGGTAAGCAGCTCTACTAAAGCTGCCTACCCGACAAATAAGCAGAGAAATTAATGAAAGAAATTAAATTAAGTGCCATTGAAGCAGCTCATACGCTTGGATATAAAAATATAAATAGTTTTATTGCTATGTATAAAAAACACTATGAGGAATTAAATACTACTACTGTGTAAAATCTTGCGGATAAGTCATACTCTCATAAAAAAATCCCGCAAATTTAATCCTTGCAGGAAATTATAGTGATTCGTGGTGTGGGGCGGGATCGAACCGCCGACACAAGGATTTTCAGTCCTTTGCTCTACCGACTGAGCTACCGCACCATTATTATTTTCAGTCCTTTGCTCTTCCGTCCCGATAGCTATCGGGAGAGCTACCGCACCCACCTAAATTAATTCGGGCAGCAAATATAAGATTTTACTCCTAGTTGCCATATTCACATAAAAACTTTATTCTCATTAATTTTAATTGCTCCCAACTATAATTTCCATCTGCCAACTCTTCTTTGGCAATATCAAGGCTTGAGGTTTGACATCCCTTAAAGTAATCAATGATTTCTTCTCTTTCATATTCCTCCACAAGATCTTCAATAGCATAATCAAGGTTTAATTTAGTTCCGCTTGCAACAATTGTTTCCATCTCTTCTAAAAGCTCTTCTATTTTTAAAGTTTTATTTCTTGCAATAAGTTCTAAAGGCATTTTTTTGTCAACATTTTGAATAATAAAAACTTTATTATTGTTTTTATTCAAAACACTTTTCATTACAAATTCATCGGGTTTTTCAATTTCATTTTCTTCTACATAGTCATTTATTAATGCCGCAAATGGTTTTCCAAATTTTAAAGCTTTGCCTTTACTTATTCCCTGGCATTTTTCAAGCTCAGCCACTGTTGTGGGGTACAGTGTTGCCATATCCTGCAAACTATTTTCAAGAAATAAAACAAACGGTGGAAGATTGTGCTTCTTTGCTTCTTCCTGCCGCAGCTTTTTCAACATTTCAAACAACGTTTCATCAGCGGCGCTCCCGCTTATCCCGCCATTATTTTCCCCTTCATCATCATCAGCATTAGCTTCTTCAAATTTATTATTAAGGGCTATTTTAAACGAAGTCGGCTTCTTTAAAAATGCCTCCCCCTTTTTGGTAATCTTCAACACCCCATATTCTTCTATGTCTTTTTTAATAATATTTTCAACAAGCATTTTACGCAAAAGTGAATTCCAATAGTGTTCATCCTTGTCTTTACCAATACCAAAAACTTCGAGTTCATCGTGCCGGTACATCTTTATCTGCGGATTGGGGCTGCCCTTTAATACGCAAATAATATACTCCATAACGAAGCCCTCGTTTACTGCCTTAATAACTTTAAGAGCGTACTGCGTTTCTGTTTTAGATTCAATTAGTTCTTTCGGAGTTTTACAATTGTCACACATTCCGTCACAAGTTTCCTTATCATATTCTTCGCCAAAATAACTCAGTAAAATCTTTCGTCTGCAAACGGCACTTTCAGAGTAGGCAACGGTTTCGTTTATCAATTGTGCACCTACTTCTCTTTCACTTAATGCTTTATCCCTCATTAAATGCTCAAGCTTTGCAACATCTTTATGAGAATAATATAAAATGCATTTGCCTTCCAGTCCATCTCTTCCGGCCCGGCCGGTTTCCTGGTAATAATTTTCAATTGATTTTGGAATGTTATAATGTATAACAAACCTTACGTCGGGCTTGTCTATACCCATTCCAAATGCAATAGTTGCAACTATTACCTGCACTTCCTCATTTAAAAATTGATCCTGGCGCCTTGCTCTTAATTTAGCATCTAACCCTGCATGATAAGCAACGGCTTTTATCCCATTCGCCATAAGCATTTCAGCCAATTCTTCTGTTGTTTTTCTGTTCAGCGTATAAATTATGCCGCTCTTTCCCATATTTTGGGAAATAAATTTTACTATGCTTTTTATTGCCTGATCTTTATTTATTTTAGGTAAAACCTCATAATTAAGATTAGGGCGGTTAAAGGAAGAAATAAAAATTTGAGGATCCCGTAAACCCAGGTTTTTTACAATGTCGCTTTGAACTTTAGGTGTAGCGGTGGCTGTTAAGGCAATAACAGGAATATTCTTATCTATTTTATCCATTATTTCCCGGAGCCGGCGATATTCAGGTCTGAAATCATGTCCCCACTCACTGATACAATGAGCTTCATCTACTGCAAAAAGGGATATTTGAAGATCTTTAAAAAAATCAACATTGTCTTCCCTCGTTAGTGTTTCGGGTGCCACATACAGCATTTTAGTTTTGCCGGAAACCAGATCTTCCTTAACAATTTTTTGTTGCCCCTTGTTTAATGTACTGTTTAAAAAATGAGCCACATTATCACTGCTGCTATAACCCCTCATAAGATCAACCTGGTTTTTCATCAATGCTATTAATGGGGACACTATTATTGCACAACCCTTGCTGATAAGCGCCGGTAGCTGGTAACAGAGGCTTTTACCTCCCCCTGTAGGCATAATTACAAATGTGTCTTTACCATTTAACAGGCTTTTAATAATTTCTTCCTGGGGGGGTTTAAATCCATCGAATCCAAAATATTCGTGAAGATGTTTACTAAATTCTGATGGATTATCAGAAGGAGATTTTTTCTTTACAGCAGTTTTTGAACCACCTTTAATTTTTGCTTTTATCGTCGTCATAACATTCTTGCCGGCACAGATTTTAAAAAGTTCACAAAGGTAATTCAATTACAGGCAAAACAGAAACCATTGGGAACGATGCAGTCGGTAAAAAAAATAATTAATTGATTAAGATACACTTTTTTAAATTGATTTTTAACCTTTTGCCTTATCATACAATTAAAGTACGTTTGCACCTGAGTTTTTTTATAAAAATTCCAGCCTACAAAATCCCTAATTATGAATATTAAATCACGTTCTTTCCTGCAAATGTTAATCACTGATTATTAATGCAAAAACCCGACATCGTTACAATAGCTAAAGAAACTATAACCCAGGAAGCTGAGGCTATAGCAGGATTGGTGTCTTACATAAATGATGATTTTAAAAAAATTATTGATCTTATAATAAATTGTAAAGGAAGATTGGTAATAACCGGGATTGGCAAGAGTGCAATTGTTGCACAAAAAATTGTTGCAACACTTAACAGTACCGGGTCTCCTTCTTTATTTATGCATGCTGCAGATGCCATACATGGGGACATGGGAATGATACAGCAGGAAGATGTAGTGATGATAATAAGTAAGAGCGGGGATAGCCCCGAGATAAAAGTGTTAGTTCCTATTGTAAAAAATTTTGGTAATAAGATAATTGCAATGGTTGGGCAAACACAATCATTTTTAGCGAAGCAGGCAGATTTCCTTTTAAATACAACAGTAAGTAAAGAGGCGTGCCCAAATAATTTAGCGCCAACAAGCAGCACTACAGCTCAAATGGTAATGGGTGATGCTATAGCAATTTGCTTAATGAACGCAAGAGGGTTTAGTGTTGATGAATTTGCAAAATTTCACCCGGGAGGAACGTTGGGTAAAAAATTATACCTGAAGGTTTCAGATCTTGCCTTACATAATGAAAAGCCGAATGTAAATGAAAGCAGTTCTTTAAAAGATGTAATAGTAGAAATAACAAAAAAAAGATTAGGTGCTACAGCTGTATTAGAAAATAACGGACATATTGCCGGCATTATAACAGATGGGGATTTACGGCGAATGCTGGAAAAAAATATTCCGTTAGAAAATATCACTGCAAAAGATATAATGTCCATCAACCCAAAAACCATTTCGCAAAACGACCTTGCTGTAGGTGCCCTGGATATTATGAGAAAAAACAATATCAGCCAGCTTTTGGTGGCAAATAATGAAAAATATGCAGGTATTATTCATCTGCACGATTTGGTTAGGGAAGGAATAATTTAACAGGGAAACACTATGAAAAAAAATAATTACGTGGCAATTATGGCGGGGGGAATTGGGAGCCGTTTCTGGCCTATGAGTCGCACAGGGCTTCCAAAACAATTCCTTGACATTTTAAACCATGGCAGAACGCTTATCCAATCAACCTACGACAGGTTTGCACAATTTATTCCGAAAGAAAATATTTATATTGTTACTGCTCAAAAGTATTGCAACATAGTTTCACAACAATTGCCTGACTTAAATCCTGAAAACATTTTATGTGAGCCATCTAGAAAAAATACAGCCCCCTGTGTTGCTTATATCGCTTACAAGCTGCAAAAAATGGATCCAAAAAGTAATTTGATATGTGCCCCTGCTGATCATCTTATTTTAGAAAATACAGCATTTATTAAAGTTAGCCTGGAGGCGCTTGCATTTACTGAAAAACACAATGCTTTATTAACAATGGGTATTAAGCCTTCTCACCCCAATACCGGCTATGGCTACATACAATATGAGCAACAATCAGTAACAGATAACATTTATAAAGTAAAAACTTTTACAGAAAAACCCGACCTGGAACTGGCTAAAACTTTTATTGTAAGCGGAGATTTTTTATGGAACTCGGGGATTTTTGTATGGCGGGCAAAAACAATAATTTCTGCATTTGAAAAGTACCTGCCAGAGATCCACGAGGTTTTTGAAGCAGAAAAAGAGGTCTTTAATACACCCGGAGAAAAAGAGGCTGTAGAAAAAATTTATCCGCAATGTGTAAACATTTCCATTGACTATGGGATTATAGAAAAGGCAGATAATGTTTACGTTATTCCTTCTTCCTTTGGCTGGAGCGATCTTGGAACATGGGGCAGTGCTTATGAAAACCTTGAAAAAGACTTTTTTGAAAACGCCGTAGCCGGAGACAACGTAATGGTGTTTGATGCCTCAAAAAATGTTGTGCATGCAGATAATAAAAAGCTGGTCTTGTTACAGGGGTTGGAAGATTTTATCGTTGTTGATACAAAAGACGTTTTGCTTATCTGTAAAAAAGATAAAGAGCAGCAAATAAAAGAATACCTGGCAGAAGTAAAACGAAATAAAGGGGACAGGTTTTTATAGTATCCATCCCTTACAACTTTAATAAATCATTATTTTTCTTGTTCTAATTTCAACCCGTGTCATTAAAAATAACAGGATTGCCAACGCCTCCTATTATAAGTAAGCTTCCATCAATTGGCCCTACTATTTTTACAGTGATGAGCTCGCTAGCGGTTGAACATAAAGCCATCAACCTGGGACAGGGTTTTCCTGATTATCCAATGAGTGAGGAATTGATCTCATTGGTAAACCAACACATGAAAGCCGGTCATAATCAATATGTACATATGAATGGCTTGCCGGAATTAAGAAGCGTTATTGCTGAAAAAATTTATTATTTATATCAACAGCATATAAATCCGGATACTGAAATTACCATTACACCCGGCGGTACATATGCAATTTATACAGCACTTACTACCGTGTTGCAGCCTGGTGATGAAGTAATTGTTTTTGAGCCGGCTTATGACAGTTATATTCCGAATATTGAGATCAATGGAGCCTTAGCGGTTTTAATTCCTCTTGTTTATCCTGATTATAAAATTAATTGGGAACTGGTAAGAAAAAGTATTACTTCAAAAACAAAAATGATAATGCTTAATTCGCCGCACAATCCAACAGGAAGTGTGTTAGCGAAAGAAGATATTATCGAATTACAAAAGACAGTAGCAGGAACACAAATTCTTATTTTAAGTGATGAAGTATACGAACATTTGATATTTGATGGTATGGAGCATGAAAGCATGTTACGTTATCCTGATCTGCTGGAAAGAAGTTTTGTTTGTTTTTCTTTTGGAAAAGTATACCACTGCACCGGCTGGAAGCTTGGTTATTGTGTGGCACCTGGAGCATTAACAACCGAGTTTAGAAAAGTTCATCAGTTTAATTGTTTTAGTTGCAACTCTCCTATGCAGTTTGCATTAGCTGATTTTTTACAGAATAAGGAATCTTACTTAACGCTTGGCGCTTTTTTACAAAAGAAAAGAGATTATTTATTGCAGCTGATGAAACAGACAAAATTTAAACCTCTGCCTTCCCATGGAAGTTACTTTCAACTATACAGTTACAAGGGAATGAGTGATGAAAGTGAAAAAGATCTTGCCATAAGGCTTACGAAAGATTATGGAGTTGCAACCATTCCCACCTCTGCTTTTTATAAAGATGGTAAAGATGATAAAGTACTGCGGTTTTGCTTTGCAAAAAAAGAAAGTACATTGGAGGAAGCTGTTAACAGGCTGATGAAATTCTGATCCTGGTAAAATAACCAGGTGTGGAAATCTGTTCGCATATTCAAAAAGGAATTCTACCCTTATAAATGTTATAAACCTGAGGCTTGCTGCTTAATTTAGAATGGCTCACGGTGCAAGAATGCACCTTCTTTTATTATTATTAAGAATAATGCTTTTCGTCTTTTTTTTAATTTTATAAACCATATCTATGGCTAATTTCCAGCATTCTTTGTATAGGTTTTAATGCGGCCGATCTTAAATTTTCATCCATAATAATCTGTGGCTCTTCGTATTCCATACACAGGTATAATTTTTCAAGCGTGTTCAATTTCATATAAGGGCAGTCATTGCAGGCACACATATTTTCAGGAGGTGCCGGTATAAATGTTTTGTGCGGCGATTGCTTTTGCATCTGGTGAAGGATACCGGTTTCGGTTGCTACAATATATTCCTGCGCATCATCATTAATAGTATATTTTAGAAGAGAGGTTGTACTGCCGATAAAATCTGCCACTCTTAAAACAGGTTCCTCACATTCAGGATGCGCTATCACCTTTGCTTTAGGATGACGGATCTTTAATTTGGTTATCTTCTCCAGGCTGAATATTTCATGAACGATGCAGGCGCCGTTCCATAAAACCATATCACGCCCTGTTTTCTTTTTTAAATAGGCTCCCAGGTTCTTATCAGGTGCAAAAATTATTTTCTGTTCCGGGGGCAGACTCTCAATTATTTTTTGAGCATTGGAAGAAGTGCAGATGATATCGCTAAGCGCTTTTATACCTGCAGAGCAGTTGATGTAGCTGATAACAATGTGATCGGGATATTTATCCCGGAACTGCTTGAAGAGTGCCGGTGGCGCTGAATCTGCAAGGGAACATCCGGCTTTAAGATCAGGTAATAAAACTTTTTTATGGGGATTAAGGATCTTTGCTGTCTCAGCCATGAAATGCACACCGGCAAATACGATGATATCAGCTTTGGTCTTCTCTGCCTGCTGTGCAAGCCCAAGGCTGTCGCCAATAAAATCTGCAACATCCTGTATATCGGGTTCCTGGTAATAGTGGGCAAGTATGATGGCATTTTTTTCTTTTTTTAATCTTTCAATTTCTGCAAAGAGGTCCAAGTTAACATCAATATCAATATCCAAAAAACCTTTTTGTTCAATATTTTTTTTTGCCATCTCAATGTGTATATCAACCATAGTATTAGTTTTAATACATTATTTATATAATAGCTTATTACTATTAAGGATGTGGATTTGTTAAAAGAAAAAATTATCTATCTGATGCAAAATTAAAACTTACATCTTATCCACCCTCCTCCACAAATAATTAACATGATATTTAACAACGGCGGTATAAATATGAGTGTTTTTATAAACATACGTGGATTAAAAATTATGAGGATAAGAATATTGATCAATTATAAAATAATAATGTGAATGCAGTAAAGGGAAAATGTTGGTTAAAATTATTTTTAGAGAAAAAGCAGCCTTGTTAAGAAAGCAATCTTTTGTTATTAAGGATTCTTTTTTAAAAAATCACGCTTTTCAACACGATATAGTATTTCTCCCCATAGCATTGTTAGCAGAAAAAATTGGAAGATTGATTTTTGATTCTTCCCCCTTATCCAAATCAAGGTAAACAAGGGTGCAGACGATTTGTTGCTATCTTTTTTTAGACTATTTTTGCCGCCTTATTTAAACAAAGTACAGAATATTTATGTCCATCATTCAAACCATACGTGATAAAGGAGCAGCTATTGTAATTGGTGTAATTGCCGTAAGCCTTATCGGATTTTTATTAATGGATGCAAACCCGGGCGGCGGCGGGTTATTTGGCGGCGGACAATCAAAAACGATTGGGGTAGTAAATGGGGAAGATATGGAAATAGACGATTTTAATGCCAGGGTGAAGGATGCCGAAGCTCAATATCCAACCACAAACGAAGGTGTAACACAGCAAATAAGACAGAGCGTTTGGGACCAGATGGTAGCCGAAAGAGTTGTTGGATCTGAATTCGACAAGCTTGGGCTTGCATTTACCCCTAAGGAAATGAGTTTTACTATGTTTAGTGAAGATGCCCCGCAACAATTAAAGCAGGCATTTACTAACCCGGAAACAGGGCAATATGATATTGCAAAGGCACAGCAATGGTGGGCAGAAACAAGAAGAAAAAAAAATGACACCATACGCCAGGCTATTAATTCACAGGTAATAGAACCCATGCGCCTGAATAGCCTGTACACAAAATATACTTCTATGATTGCCGCCAGTATGTATACCCCGGCGTGGATTGCAGGTAAGGAAAACGAAGAGGATAATTTTTATGCAAATATTTCATACGTAGCAATACCATACAATATTATAAGCGACAGTGTTGTAAATGTTACTGATGATGATATTGAAGATTATCTTGAAAAAAACAAAGCAAAATATAAGCAGGAAGCCGGTAGAATGATCTCGTATGTTACATTCAGCGGAGCACCCAGTGCCAAGGACAGCGCCCAAATAAAAAATACAATTGAAACTTTAAAGCCTCAATTCGCAGCAGATACAAATGCGAAGGCATTCCTGGCAAGAAACACATCAGCCATAAATTTCTTTGACGGCTATGTTTTACAATCAAAGATGCAAATACCCAATAAAGATTCCATTATTAACCTACCTGACGGGAAGGTTTTTGGCCCATACCTGGATGCAGGGAATTATGTAGTGGCAAAAAAGCTTTCTGCAAAGGTGTTGCCTGATAGCATAAAATGCAGGCATATATTATTAGGAACAATAAACCCCCAAACACAGGCACCTGTTATGCCGGATAGTATTGCTAAGCAAAAGGCTGATAGTATTGCAATGGCCATAAAGTCCGGGGCAGATTTTAACCTGTTACAACAAAAATATTCTACTGACGAAGAAGCGAAAAAAACCGGCGGTGAAATGACATTTGACCTAACCACAATACAAAGCGAAGGGTTTGCAAAAGAATTTGGTGATTTTTTACTGAATGAAAAAGGAGAAACAAAAAAGGTTGTAAATACACAGTTTGGATGGCATTATATAGAAATATTGGAAAAGAAAAATCCGGAGCAGGCGTATAAAATAGCGTATTTAGCTAAAGAAATCATTCCCAGCGAGGAAACTTTTAATGCCGCAAATGCAGCCGCTACCAAACTTTCAGGCCAGGCAAGAGATATAAAATCCTTTAATCAGTATATAAAACAAAACGGTTTAGCCAAAGTCGATGTTCCTGCACTGGTAAAAGAAAACGATGCCCATCTGGGAGGTTTGCAGGATGCCCGTGCTGTTGTAAAATGGGCATACGACGCAAATGAAGGTGAGGTTTCAGAACCCTTTAATATAGGCAGCCAGTTTGTAGTTGCTGTTGTTACTAAAAAAGTAAAAGAAGGGTTGCCGGATGCCGGTACCGCAAGGCCTTTAGTTGAGTCGCTCATCCGCAATAAAAAGAAGGCCGGCGAAATAATAAAAAAACTCGGAAAAAACCCTACACTGGAATCAGCAGCAGCAGCATATCAAAAGCAGGTACTATCAACAGGAGCAGATTCTACACTAACCTTGAATGCTGTTATTATTAATGGTGTGGGTAATGAGCCAAAAGTTGCCGGTGCTGCCTTTAATAAAGATTTCCAGGCAAAGGCTTCGCCACCAATTCCGGGTAATACAGGTGTATTTTTAATTAAAGTAAACAACATAAATTCAAAGCCACCATCTCCGGCCGCCATTGTTCGGCAACAGCAAAACATGAAGACAAGCCAGGCAATGCAATCTTCTCTGGGTAAATCTTTTGAAGCATTAAAGAAGGTTGCTGATATAAAAGATAATAGAAGTAAGTTTTTTTAAGGCGTTTAATTATACACTTAAGTAGGTGCTTTAGCTTTGTTTCCTGGTAGACAAGGGCATTGTTTATTTATTAGGCTCATGCTATGTATATGAAGAATAGCGGGGTAAAAAACCCTTCCCAATAATCAGGATATAAAATTTATATCTTATCGTTTATTTATTATTTTCACAAAACAATCATCCCTTAACGCTGCTATATGAATCAATTACAATCTCTTGATTACATAGTATTCTTTATATATTTTATTGCAGTATCCGGATATGGCTACTGGGTATATCACAGGAAGATGTATCACCAAAAGAGAGCGGGTGAAATGAATTCCAAAGATTTTTTTATTGCCGAAGGTTCACTTACGTGGTGGGCAATCGGAGCTTCATTGATTGCATCAAATATTTCCGCAGAGCATTTTATTGGCATGTCAGGTTCGGGGTTTGCGTTGGGACTTGCCATATCATCGTACGAGTGGATGGCAGCGGCAACATTGATAATTGTTGCCATCTTCTTCATTCCCATTTACCTGAAGAACAAAATTTTTACAATGCCTCAATTTTTAGCGCAGCGATATAATGACACTGTTGCTACGCTGATGGCCATATTTTGGTTATTGGTTTATGTATTCGTTAATCTTACATCTATCATTTATCTGGGTGCCCTTGCAATCAATTCTATTTCAGGCATCAGCTTTTTTTGGTGCATGGTTGGTCTGGGTATATTTTCAATAGTTGTTACACTCGGTGGAATGAAAGTAATTGGATATACTGATGTAATTCAGGTACTGGTACTGATCCTGGGAGGTTTAATAACCTGCTATCTTGCATTAACACTGGTATCAGAAAAGTTTGGCTATGGCGGTGATATCTTAAAAGGATTAAGTGTAATTAAGGATAAGGCCCCATCACACTTTCACATGATCTTTGATAAATCAAATCCTTATTACACCGATCTTCCGGGCTTGTCAGTATTAATTGGTGGTATGTGGATCAACAACCTTAATTATTGGGGATGCAATCAATATATAACACAACGGGCATTAGGCGCTGACCTTAACACGGCACGCAAAGGAATTCTTTTCGCGGCATTTTTAAAGTTGCTTATACCGCTTATTGTTGTTATTCCCGGAATTACAATGTATGTAATGTATCAAAACGGAATGTTCCAGGCAGAGATGACAGATGTAAACGGTGTTATTAAACCCGACCACTCATATCCTACCCTTATGAATCTTTTGCCAAATGGTTTAAAAGGTGTAGCATTTGCAGCGCTTACTGCAGCTATTGTAGCTTCGCTTGCCGGTAAAGCAAACAGCATATCCACCATTTTTTCTCTTGACATTTATAAAAAATTCTTCAACAAAAACGCAACAGAAAAAAAGCTGGTTCGCACAGGCCGTATTACGGTGATTATTGCAATGCTGCTTGCGTGTATTGTAGCACCGGCATTACGCAATCTGGATCAGGCGTACCAGTTTATACAGGAATATGTGGGCTTTATTTCCCCTGGTGTGCTGTCAATTTTCCTGTTAGGTTTTTTCTGGAAGCGAACAACCTCTGCCGCTGCCCTTACTTCTGCAATTCTTACCATACCGCTATCTACCGTTTTAAAATTTCTTCCTGGATGGACGAACGGCTGGTTTCCAGACTATCCTTTCATGGATCGAATGACCCTCGTTTTTATTATTCTTATGGCGTTAATGGTTGTAATGAGCCTTGCTGACCGTAGCCGTAAAGATGCACATAAAGCTTTAATTATTGATACATCCATGTTCAAAACTTCCCCAGGATTTATTGTTGGGTCAGCTATTATTATTGGCATACTTACGGCGCTGTACACGGTATTTTATTAAACCCATTAAGGTTGGAATTTATTTTAGGTGAATCGATATGAAAGAAGAAAGGATAAAAGCAAAAAAAATATTTTTGGCAATCGGAGCTTTAACAGGATGGCTGGCTATTCTTCTTCAGCTTTATCTTATTATTCTTAATAGGGTAGCATCAGTGCCCGAAACCATCATCAGGTTTTTTAGTTTTTATACTATACTTACCAATATTCTTGTTGCTGTGTTTTTTACAGTTCTTTTATTAAAACTAAATTCGCTTTGGGGAAGATTTTTTTCACAGCCACATATAGCAACGGCAATAGCCCTATACATTACAATTGTGGGAATAGTATACAATGTAATACTGAGATTTTTATGGCAACCGCAAGGATTACAGTGGATAGTTGATGAATTACTACACACCGTTATTCCGCTTTTCTTTATTTTTTACTGGTTAATATTTGCACGGAAAGATGGATTGCAATGGAAAAATATTTTTTATTGGTTGATATACCCATTTGTATATATAATATGGATTTTAATTCGCGGAGCATTTTCCGGGTTTTATCCTTACCCATTTATTAACGTTACCACCCTTGGATATAGTAAAGTACTTTTAAACAGCCTTGGTTTATTTTGTGTGTTTCTGTTAGGATCAGTTTTGTTTATGGCAACAGCAAAAATTATAAGCAGGAAACAGAAAGCTAATACCTGAAACAATGATAATTTCAATTTTTAATACTGATTAATATGAAAAAAACTTCAGTGCTACTTAGCTTATTTCTTTTTATTATCACAAATTGCTTTGCACAAAAACGGGTTGCAAATAAGTCGGAAATTGATTATGTAAATCCACTTATAGGAACTGCAGCTACAGGCTTTGCAAAAGGGCTGGATGGAGGCGGTACCATGCCCAGTGTAGGACCTCCGTTTGCAATGACCAATTTTGTAGCGCAAACCGGTGAAAACTTTATGAGCCGGATGAATTATTTTTATGAAGATAGCAGCATCATCGGCTTTTTGGCTTCGCACCAACCTACGGTGTGGATGGGTGATTATGGATATGTTTCTGTAATGCCACAAACAGGGGATCTTAAAGTATTACCCAAAGAACGTGCATTATACTTCGATCATGCAAACGAAGTTTCAACCCCCTATTATTATTCAGTTCTGTTAAACTCCGCAAACAATCAAAACATAAAAGCAGAAATTGCATCTACCTCCCGATGTGGCATTTTTCAATTCACATTTCCTTCTTCGCAGGCTGCACATCTAATTATACAGGGAATAAATTTAAATCCTGAATTAAAACATTGGGCAAATGATTATTCCGAAAGGATTAAAAAACTAAGGGGTTATGTAAAGGTTAACAAAGCTAAAAATGAAATAACAGGATATAATCCTGACAGGCAATCTGCGCAAATAAGTCCGGACCTTCCAAACTTTAAAGGATATTTTGTTATACAGTTTGATAAGCCATTCAAATCATTCGGCACCTGGGATAATGATAAAATAAATGCAACATCAGTTGAGCAATATGGAACAAGGTCGGGGGCATACATCAGCTTTGCAACAGCTAAAGATGAAAAAGTACAGGTGCGGATCGGAACATCCTTCATCAGCATTGAACAGGCACGAAAAAATATGGCCATAGAATTAGGCGGTAAAAAATTTAATGATATTGTTCAATCAACGCGTAAAGAGTGGCAGAAGAATTTAAGCCGTATTAAAATAAACGGTGTAACGGAAGATCAAAAACATATTTTTTACACAGCCATGTTTCATACAATGCAGTTCCCCCGGGAGATGGATGAGTATGGAAAGTATTACAGCGCATTCGACGATAAAATTCATAACGGCATTTCATATAATGATTTTTCATTGTGGGATACTTTCAGGGCACTGCATCCCTTATTACTATTCACTCAACCGGAACGGATTAATCCAATGATAACCGCCATGCTTCAAATGTATAAGGAAGGTGGCAGGTTACCTATGTGGCCCAATCCTGCGGAAACAAATATTATGATCGGCACTCATGCTGACCCCGTTATTGCTGATGCATATATAAAAGGGTTTCGTGGCTATGATGTAAAACTTGCTTACGAAGCAATGATGAAAGATGCATTGGTTCCCCCTGATAACGATACCATTTTGCGATATGCTGACAGGGATTTATGGACCGGATATGAAGCGCAGGCTGGCCTTACCTATTTTAAAAAACTTGGTTATGTGCCGGTAGATAAAACAGCTGAATCAGTTTCACGAACAATAGAATATTCGGTAGATGATTATACAATTGCACAGGTGGCCAAAGCGATGGGAAGAACAAATGATTATAACCAGTTAATGAGACTTAGTAAAAATTACAAGAATCTATATGATGCTAAAACAGGTTTTATGCTTCCCAGGAAAGCGAATGGACAATGGGATGAAAAAAACGAAAAGGGGCAATGGGAAGGCTTTACCGAGGGTGATCAATGGACATATGCTTTTGGCGCCATGCACGATGCACCCGGAATGATAGAGATGATGGGAGGAAAGGAAAAGTTTGCAACCAAACTTGACTCTAATTTTACATTCAAACATTATCGGCACGACAATGAACCCGGGCATCATTACATATACCTTTATGATTATTGCGGACAACCGTGGAAAACCCAGGAACTGGTAAGAAAGCACACGGCTGAAAATTTCAGAAACCAGCCTATTGGAATTAATGGAAATGAAGATTGCGGACAAATGGCAGCCTGGTATATTTTTGGTGTGATGGGATTTTATCCTGTTGCGCCTGCATCGGGGGAATATGCGATAGGGGCTCCTCAATTTCCTGAATTAACACTTCAGTTTATTGCTAATGGAAAACCCCGCAGTTTTCAAATTGTTGCAAAAGATATTTCCGAAGAAAATAAATATATTCAAAAGGTTACGTTGGATGGGAAAGCTTTAAATAAGCCTTTTATCACGCATCAACAAATTATTAATGGCAGTAAGTTGGTTTTTGAAATGGTTGCAAAGCCAAACTATAACTGGAAGTAAAATTTGGCCTGAACGCCGAAGGCGGTCTGAACATTTGCATACACATCTCTTTTTAGCCAAACTATGATTGTAAATAGTGGTAAAAAAAATGGTATAAAAAAAGAGGTTGCGTTTAAGACAACCTCTTACTAAAATATCAATGTTCTTAATAACTGGGATTCTGTGTTAAATATCCAGGCAAATTTGAAGCCGCATCAATTGCAGTTTGCGGAATAGGAAAGAGCCTTTTCTGCTTATCAGTATTTGTTTTTTCAGTCCATGTTCCTTCATACTTTCCAAAACGAATCATATCTGTACGTCGTACCATTTCCCAATAAAGCTCAAAACCTCTTTCCCGAAATAAAAGATCGAGGGACATAGAAGTTAATGGCGGCGGCGGTTTGGTAGCAGTTCTGGAAGCCCTTACAATATTTACATCAGCCAAAGCTCCGGCTGCATCACCTTTTCTAAGCTTTGCTTCGGCACGCATTAAATAAATATCTGCCAGGCGGAGAATAACGATATCATGTTCTGCTTTATTTCTTCCTGTTTCAGAAGTTTTGCTGAACTCATATTTTGAAACCCTGTATCCGGTGCTGTAATTACTTCCGGGAATAGTATAATCAACTTGCTCCGTAAAATCAACAGGTAAAGCAGGTCTGTTCCTGGAAACATTAAAAAGCTTGGTTATTTTTAAATTTCCATTGGCACATTTTACCGCAGATCTAAGCATACCATATTGTTGTCCTCTTAAAATTCCCCGGTCAATATTATAATTAGCTGCCGGCAAACATGAATCCGCGGGAATGATTAAATTCTTTTTATAAAATCGTGGGTCTGCAGCTGCAGGGTCTACGGGTGAATATGCATTTACCCAGGTACGGTAAAAATCAGGTGTAATGGCTGCACCATCTGTTCCATTGGCGGTAGGCCAGGCAGCTAAAGGATATTGGTCTCCGGATAAAGAAAAATATGCCATTCTATTATGGCTGGTAACAAGATCAGCCCGTTGGTCAACCGCAAAAATTATTTCTTTATTGGTGTGATTATTATCATTGAAAATTGAGAAATAATCAGGAACCAAAGCATATTGTCCCGAGGCAATGATCTTATCACTGTACTCAATCACCTTATCCATATCCTCATTCTTGAACGTGAAAGATGGGGCATACACATCCCTGTAAACAGCAGCATTTAAATAGAGGCGAACCAATAAACCCTGTACAGCGGCTTTGGTAAGCCTTCCAGGCCCTGTAGTATTATCCAAAAGTGGCTCTACGGCAAGTAATTCAGATTTAATATATGCAATCGCCTCCTCTCCTCTTAAAATTTTAGAGGTTTCTGTCGGAACTTCTTTAACGAAGATCAAACCAAATAGATCCAATGTAAGTAAAGAATAATAAGCTCTCATACCCCGGGCTTCAGCCAGAAATGTCTTTGCATTTGGATCTGTATTTTCAGGAAGTGCATTGATAGCCGTAACAGCCCTTGACAAACCTGTTAATATATGAGTCCAGGTACTTCTTATATTAGCATCTGAACTTATTGTTTCGTGTTTATGCATTTGAACATAAATGCCATTGTCACCCCAATCAGTTCCACCGCGGAATGGCAAAATAGCTTCATCAGTAGAAATTTCCTGAAGGTCAAAATAGGTGGTATGCAAAAAGACATCTTCCAGCTTTGCATAAATAGGCGCTGTTATTCCTTCGGCCTGTTGCTTAGCTGTAAGCCCTGCAACTGAAGATTCATCAAGAACTTCTTCCTTTAATTTTGTACAACTGTTCGTTATTGCAATAGTTACAATAACCAGCAGCATACTTATTATTTTCTTTACCATTTTTTAATATTTTAAAATGAAAAATTTAAACCGAGAATGATAGATCTTGATTTTGGATAACTCAAATAATCAATACCATAGGAAGAAACACCCTGAATATTTCTCTCAATATTTACTTCCGGATCATACCCCGTATAGTTAGTGATCACAAAAAGATTTTGACCGGTAATAGATAACCGCACAGCAGAAACCCATTTGTTTATTCCTAAATTTTTTGTGTTAAAATTATAACCAAGTGAAACATTGTTCAATCGCAGGTAAGCGCCATCTTTAAGATATCGTGAAGTTACGGGGGTTGCATTATTTAATGACTCTTGTGGATCGGCTATGGCTTCCCTAGTAGCATTCACATTTTTGGCGAGCCTTAATTTTGAGAAGCTAACATTTTGCGTATAATCATAAATTTTATTTCCTGATACGCCATTAAAATTAATGCTAAGGTCAATACCTTTGTAAGCCGTGCTGCCGTAAAAACTATAAATAATATCCGGTAAAGCTGTTCCTGCTGCTATTCTATCGTTATCATTAATGATATTGTTCCCATCAAGATCGCGGTAAATACTTAAGCCATTAGCATCAATGCCAGTAAATTCTTTTAAGTAGAATGTTCCTATAGGTTGCCCATTTACATATCCATTGATGGTAGATGATGTTATACCAGCACCGGATACTGAACCGGCAGGTATTATAGAGTAAGGAGATTTTTCCACTTTATTTTTCAAATAGGTAACATTACCACCAATATTATAAGTAATACCATGTTGTGATCTATGCCTGTAATCCAATTCAAATTCTACACCTTTATTTGTTATGGTCATATCCTCTACATTACTCCATACCTCTGATGCAGGCTGCACAGGATCAGCAGGAATTACCTGGAGAAGAATGTTATTGGAAACTTTTCTGAAAAGATCTATAGTGCCGGTTAAAGCGCCATTCCATAAACCAAAATCCAAGCCCAGGTCAGTTTGTTCAGATGACTCCCATTGAATATTAGGATTTGCTAACCTTGAATAGGTAGTGCCCGCAGGATAAGTACCTGTTGGATAAAGCGGATAACTTGCAGAGGCTAGTGTGCTAAATAATGCCTGTGTAATTTTTGGAGGAATTTCCTGGTTACCGGTTATACCCCATCCGGCCCTGAGTTTCAAATTATTAAAAGCTGAATTTTTCATGAATTCCTCATCAGAGATTTTCCAGCCTAAGGAGAAAGATGGGAAATATCCGTATTTATTATTTTCGCCAAATTTAGATGATCCATCTGCCCTGAAATTAGCCGTAAACAAATATTTATTATTGTATTGATAAATTACTCTTCCAAAAAATGATTGCAGTTCATTAATAAAAGCAAAGCCACCGGGGCGGTTATTTGTTAAGTCTAAAAGCTGCCCAACACCGGGATTATAAATTGGGTCTACTCCGCCAATCACAAAGTTGTTGATGCTGTTTTTTCTTTGCTGCACAAATATCTTTTGATATGAATGCCCGGCCAATGCCGATACATTATGATGCGTTGTATTAAAGG
>MWVW01000002.1_pt1 | contig 63618 bp, 60 predicted proteins | sample 1047191 | NCBI WGS metagenome assembly MWVW01 (sample SAMN06349985, study PRJNA376086) | soil metagenome | isolation source: MtG22-5 sample Antarctic (ecotone) | place: Antarctica
CAGAAGGAGCTAAATCTTTATAGGTGCCCAGTAGCCTGTCCCATATGGAAAGAACAGCACCATAATTACTATCGGTGAAGGGTTGTTGCCAATGATGATGCACTTTATGCATATTTGGAGATACAAACATCCAGCTGAGTGTTGTGTCTAATCTTTTAGGTAAACGAATATTGGCATGCGTAAAAGAAACAAATAAAATAAGAAAGGTCTGATAAATCATTACTGCATACATTGGCGCACCGGACAATATAATTCCCATGAAAAAAAATAAGCCCCGCAGTACACTTTCTATTGGATGATGCCTGAGTCCCGTAGTTACATCTACATTGTTGTCGGCATGATGAACAATATGAAATCGCCAAAGCCAGCCAAGCTTGTGCTCGGTAATATGCACAGCCCAACCGCCAAAAAGGTCAATTGCTAAAAATGAAATCAAAATGCTGCCTAATATACCTGCATTAGTCCAATAAACCAATCCGAATTGGTTAGCCTTGCACCAGTCCGAAAGCAGAACTATAATAAGCGCTAAAAAACTATGTATTACAAGGTGCATAATGGTAAATCCAAAATTGACTGCAGCATGGCGGACTTTATTTTTTTTGTAATGCAGGCCGAACAATGGAATTGCACCTTCAATCATCCAAAAAAACAACATGCCCCCGGCGAGAATGCCCAGGCGTTCCATGGGTCTTTGCTCCAATGTTTGAAAATATGCTATAACCTGATCCCCCATTAGGAGAAATATTTAGATGCAAGTTCCTGAAAATATATCAATCTATGTTTGATGGCAATTCTTTAAAATCATAACCACACCCTGTGCATTTATATAATTTTTTTATTTCTACAGACTGCCCGTTCAGCAACATACTAGCCAAAGCGGCGAGCTTACAACGGTGATTTTTTGTTACACTTATTATGGTCAGGGCATGCGCTTTGCATACAGGGCAGGGAACTGTTTTCAGGTAAGCTTCTTCCGCCTTATTTATAAGATCCCAGGCTCTTTCAATGTGTGCAGCATGAACCATTAATTTCATACCCCCGACGGCAGGGCTTAAGAGCGGGTCAATGGTAACAAGGTATTCATCTTTCAAATGACAATTCACATTAGCATGCTGCATCATGCCTAATACTATATTTGCCTCGATGTAATTATCAAAAGATCTCAACTCAACAAAATCCATGACATTAGTTTACGGTATCCGTCCTATTGCGGTTACCAGGCTCATGATCAAAAAACATGCTGAATTTCTTTACTGCCGTCAAAAAAAGCCCTTAGTTTTTGGCAACTCTTAGTAAGGTAAAAATGAGTAAAAAGAAAAAAACAATTCTGATGCGGAAAAAAAATAAAAGTAAACATCCGGCATTTCCAAATGCCTGATCTTAAATATAGCAAAACCACTTGCCAAATATACAAAGAAACAGCCCGATATAAACACCAATCGTTTCATCTCTATTGATTGAGCATTAAAGGCATCACCAGCATCAGCAAATCTTCACCTTCATCAAGTTCGGTAGGCTTTAATATGCCGGCCTTGGTAGGTGTAGAAAGCTCTATGCGTACCTCTTCCCCATCCGCTGCATTCAGCATCTCTATCAAAAAACGGGCATTAAAAGCGATCATAAGATCTTCGCCATCGTACTGGCATTTCATGCGTTCGGTTCCTTCAAAACTGAAATCAATATCCTGTGCTGCCAGCTGCAATTCGCTGCCGCTAATATTTAATGCCACCTGGTTGGTGCTTTTGTTGCTAAAAACAGCGATCCTTCGCAAGGCACTTTGAAACTGGGATTTATTGACCACGAGTTTGTATGGATTGTCTGTGGGAATTACTACTTTATAATCCGGAAAGCGGGCATCAATCAGCCTGCAACTCATTTGAGTGGTGCCATGCTTTACAAAAAGGTGATTACTGTTATAATTTATGGTGATTTCATCATCGTTATCAGGTAAGGCAGATTTTAATAAGTTGAGGGGTTTGCGGGGAACAATGAAGGAGTCCTGCCGTGGGCATTCCACATCAGTTCTTTTATAGCGTACCAGCCGGTGGGCATCGGTGGCTACGAACTGGACAGAATTTGTAGCAAGCTCAAAAAATACACCTGTCATTGCAGGACGCAGATCATCATTGCTCACAGCAAAAAGTGTTTTGTTAATAGCAGTGACCAAAGCAGTTGCAGGCATATTGAAGGAAGTAGTATCATCTGCGGCAGGTGCTTTGGGAAAATTATCAGGATTTTCTCCCATCACCTTATATTTACCATTGTCGCTGGTGATCTCGATACCAAAATTTTTATCGATTGTAAATGTGAGCGGCTGGTCGGCAATGTTTTTTAGAGAATCCAACAAAATTTTGGCCGGGATGCATACTTTTCCGCTTTCTTTGGCTTCAATGTCAAGCCTGATACGCATTACAGTTTCCAGGTCTGTGGCTACCACGGTCAACATACTGTTTTCTACCTCAAACAAAAAATCTTCTAATATCGGCAGAACCGTATTTGCATTGATGACACCGGCAATATGTTGCAATTGTTTAAGGAGTTGAGAGGAAGAAACGATAAATTTCATCTTACAATTATTAGGACTGTGGCGAAACTAAGCATTTTTGAATAACAGAAAGAGAAGAAAAAGAGGCAATTATTTTACCTTCATTTGTTGTTACGTTGTATGCTTTATAGAGAATCAAAACTGGTGCCTCTACCTAAAGTCATCAGGTAGCCAGACATTGAATATAATAGCAGATTTTTGTAAATCGAAGAGGGATATTTATGTTATCAACGTTTTTAGGCTGGTCCAGGAAAAAGGAGGGAGGCGTAACTGCAGAACCGCAAATCCAATTCGGACGATACTCCGATAATAACAAGGCAGTAGAAAAAGTGGAGAAATGGAATAAAGCAGATGCCCTTTTTAAGGAAAAAAAATATTTCGAAAGCATTTCAGCCTTTTTTGAATACCTGAAAGATGACAAGGTTGATAATGTAAGCCATGATCAAAAAAAAACAGAAGGCAACTTTTCTTTTTACCAGGGTTCTAAAATTATCAGGGGCCACTATTCGTCGCAGGTTTTCCATGCCAGGGCAGCTTTGGCATTGATGCCACAACCATCAGTACCTGTAATGCGCCGGCTGCTTGAAATGAATTTTGCTTTGTATTATACCAGGTATGCCCTGTATGAAGACAAATTATTAATGATGTTTGATTCAGACATTGCCACAGCCAATCCCAGCAAACTTTATTATGGATTGAAAGAGCTGGCCACCAAGGCAGATAAACATGACGATTTATTAGTACAGGATTTTACAGCGTTGCAGCCTGTAGAAACTGATCATATCATTGCTATTCCTCAGGAAGAAAAAGAAGTTAAATACAAGTATTTGCAAAGATGGATCAAAGACACGCTGGAACTTATAGAAACGGTTGATGGGGACAAATACTCAGGTGGCATTGCCTATTTATTATTAGCACTTGCTTACCGTATCGATTTTTTGCTTGTGCCTGAAGGTAAATTGCTGCTGGATATAGAAAAAATTGTTGAGATATATTTCAAAAAAGATGACAGGCCTGTCACAGAAAAAAACCAGGATATGGTAGATGAGATTTTGAAAATGCAGGCAAAAACCAAGGAAGAGATTTCCCCCCACCTATTTCGTTCAAGACACACATTTTCCATAGTTACACCCCAAAATCATAAAACTATTGCCGATGCTATTTATAATGCCAATCAGAATATATCATGGTATAAAGAGAATAAGCATCCGGAAATAGCAGCGCAAATCAGTGAATACGGCATAGCTTATTGCCAGTTTTCCTATAGCCTGCCACGCCCTGTCACAGAATTCTTCCAGCTTTTTATGATGGTAAATTATCCTGATTATTTTGAAGAACTGGGATATAAAACCACGTATTATAATAAAGACACAAAACAACTTAATAAGGAAGCTATTATCCAGGCAATTGAAAAAATAGAAGAAACATGGAAATCAAAATACCCCGAAATAGAATTTAAAACAGACAGGCTTAAGTTTGAAAACAAAATGCTGTTAAACCAATCTTTCACCACCGAAATAGAATTTATCAATTTAGAAACCAGATAAAACTTTGGACACCCAGCAGATCATAGAACTTTATCGTCCGGCCATTATTCAAATAGCTACCCAGGGCAGCACTGGTACAGGTTTTTATGTAAAAGAATTTGATCTTATCGTTTCCAATGAACATGTGGTAGAAAAAACTGCAGAAGTGACTATAGCAGGCCGTTTTTTTGAAAGAAGGCTTGCAAGGGTTTGGTATACGGATCGTAAACATGACCTTGCATTTTTACAACCTCCCGAAGGTGTACAACTTCCGGAGGTAAAAATCGGCCAGTACGATGAAATGAAGGACGGTGAGGTAGTCGTAGCCATTGGCCACCCCTATGGTCTTAACTATACTGCTACACAAGGAGTGATATCAAAAGTAGACCGTGTAAGAGAAGGATTAAAATACATCCAGATTGATGCCGCTATTAACCCCGGCAACAGCGGAGGACCACTTGTCAATAAAAAAGGAGAGATCATTGGCATCAATTCTTTTATTATTCGCGGAGGCGATAACCTTGGCTTTGCTTTGCCTTCCAGTTATTTAAGAGAAGCCCTCGAAATGTATACTCCTCATCGAGGTACCCCCTCTGCCCGATGCCACAGCTGCGATACGCTGGTATTTCCTGGTAATATCGATGCTACAAAATATTGCCCTTTTTGCGGCACAGAGGTCAAGCTTCCACAAATGCCGGAAAAAGAATCGAAGCCTGTGGGTGTGGCAAAAACTGTGGAAGATATTCTGACTGAGCTTGGTAAAGACATTAAGCTGGCGCGGGATGGCAACAACAACTGGACAGTAAAAGAAGGCTTGGCCAAAATAAAAATCAACTACAATTCTGAGAATTATTTTGTAGCCGGAGATGCTTACCTGTGCACATTGCCTTCAGATACAGCGCAGATAAAACCACTATATAAATATTTGCTGGATGAAAATTATAAAATGGAAAGCCTGGTGCTGAGTTGTGTGAAGCAAAGCATTGTTCTTTCCTGTATTATGTACGACCTGGATATGACAAAGGAAGCAGGCCTGGAAATGTTCAGGGATCTTTTTCAAAAAGCAGATTATTATGACCAGTTGCTTGAAAAGGAATTTGGCTGCCGCGAGCTATTAGAAGATGTTTAGGGCTATTAATCATGGTTCGCAGCTTAACTTCTAAAAATTAAGATTTGCAAAAAAAATCACTTACCAAAGAACAGGCATTGCAAAAACTCAGGCACTATTGCACATACCAGGAGAGAAGTCATCATGAAGTAGAACAAAAGCTTTGGGAACTCGGAGTTCGAAAAAGGGACCATGATGAAATTATTGCTTCATTAGTTGAGGATGATTATTTGAATGAAGAACGCTTTGCTATCGAATTTGCAGGCGGTAAATTTCGTATGAAAGATTGGGGGAAGAAAAAGATCTACTATGCGCTGAAAGAAAAAAGGGTTAGCGATTATTCTATCAAAAAAGCGCTTAGCCAGATCAATGAAGCAGATTATCAAAAAATAATAATGGAGCTTGTAGAAAAGAAATGGGAGGAACTAAAAACCGAGCAACACCTTGTTCGCAAAAAGAAAACCATTGATTTCTTATTACAAAAAGGGTATGAATATGAATTGGTAAATAAAGCGATCAATGAACATACTGGCAAATAATATCAAAACACTATCCTTCAGTAAAACTGATGTTGTGCTGTGTTAAAAATTCCTTGATCCGCTCAACATGCACACAAAGGCCTACATGCAAAAAAGGAGAGTTGGAAACCCTGGTCTTCTTGCCATCAGTGATGATTTCCCTGTCTTTTACATCAAAACCCAAATGCAAATGATTGGTGGCGAACTGCATTCCATAGACATTGCCATCTACATCAAACATGGGCCCTCCGCTCTGACCCTTTAATCCAGGAGTACTCATCTCTATGCCCACAACTCCATTAATTGCATCGCCCAAAAAGCGTGTGATAATACCATCTATTGGAAAAACAGGCGATGCCTGCAGGCCTGTAGTTGTCCACTCAATATCGTCTGTGGCAACATTATGTTGAAAATTATTGAATTCAGGAAATGGAAAGCCTAATCTGCATAAGTATTTACCCTGTTTGATTTTATTACTGTCTTTTAATAAACTGGCGTGAGATGTATATAAGATCTGGTTAAATCCTTTGAACTCCAGAATAGCGAGATCAAGAGTCGGGTGTTCGTGGCAAGTGATCTGTTCGAGCTTATCAAAAGAATTAAGAAAATTATGTTTCAGCTGAACACCCGTTTCCTTGACATATTTATATTTTAATTCCAGCCCTTTCAGATGCTGATTATATTTACCACCCTTTGGCAATTTCTCTTTTTCATTTCTGAATTGCTGGTAAGCCTGGTTCATATTTTCGGCTGTAGGAATCAGTCTTGCCACATGTTTGCAGGTGATGGCCACTCCATTGTTATTCACAAAAAAAAATGTAGCGGAGCCGGGCAACACCAAGCCTCCATAGGTCCTGGTGATGGTATGTAAAGGCCTTGTAAACTGCAGCATTTTTTCTATGGCGGATTCAAACATGGAAATTTTTTAATAAAGGAAACAAATCAAAACTAAGTTAAGAGCCCGAATAAAGTTCCTAATAATATAAGAATACAGGTTGAACCGCTAGCCACAGATTAATATTAATTTGCGGTTATGTCATCTTTAACCTTTACACTTTTACAATCAAAGCTCTATTGGGAGGACAGGGAAGCGAACCTCGCGGCATTCTCAGATAAAATAAACAATATAAAAGATAAAACACAGGTGATCATTTTGCCGGAAATGTTCAGTACAGGCTTTAGTATGAAACCTGAAATGCTGGCTGAAAGCATGGATGGACCCACGGTCGGATGGATGAAAAAAACTGCAAGAGAAAAAGGAGCCATACTTACAGGCAGTGTAATTATTGAGGAGGCAGGTTTATATTTTAATCGACTGATCTGGATGTTGCCTAACGGCCAATCGGCTCATTATGATAAACGGCACCTTTTTGCTTATGCCGGCGAAAACCAAAATTATAGTGCCGGGCAACAACGATTAGTTTCCTCTGTAAATGGATGGAAGGTCAACTTAATGGTTTGTTATGATCTGCGCTTTCCTGTCTGGTGCCGCCAGCAATTCAATGCAGATCACTCCGCGGAATATGATGTGCTCATTTTCGTGGCTAATTGGCCGGAGAAAAGAAGAACCGCCTGGAAAACGTTACTGAAGGCAAGGGCTATAGAAAATCAATGTTATGTATTGGGTGTAAACCGTGTAGGTGAGGATGGTAACGGCTTCTACCATAGTGGCGATAGCTCAGTGATAGATCCTATGGGAGATATTTTATATCAAAAAGCAGATGAAGAAGATGTTTTTACAATCACAATTACAAAAGATCATCTAAAATCGGTGAGAAATAAGCTCCCGTTTTTGAATGACGCAGACCCGTTTTTATTGATAAATGATCCTGCTAAGTCCTCTTCTGCTTCTGCCTGATAAGTTCTTTAACCCTTTCTGTTTTAAAATCTATATTTCGCCTGATTTTATCAATAGTTGGCAGTGCTTCAACCTCTGGTTGTACGCCATTTCCTTTGACTTCATTTTTGTCTATGACAAGGCGAAACAATGGAAGCCGGAAACGAACTTTTGTATTGGGCAATGTGACATCTGGTATCAGCCATGCATTGTTGCCGTATGCCCCCCCACCTGTTTCTTCACCAACAAGTGTTACATTCTCCTGGTCTTTCACAGATTTAATAAATAAGGTAGATGCAGAAAAAGTGTTGCCACCCGATAATATATAAACCTGCCTGCTGAAATGATTTTTTGTTTTAGGCTTAAATATTTTGTTCTCATAATAACTAAAGTGATAATTGCCATCCTCTTTTTTACGTGTCATTAGAACCATAAACAACCAATTCCAAAAACGATGCTGCTGGTACTGTCGGTATTTGCTGTTTCTTTTTATTGCATAAAGCGAGTCGGCAATTTTGAAAGGTTTGTCAGCTATATATTTAGTCAACAGGTTAGAGTTTAATACACTTCCCCCACCATTCCCCCGCAGATCGATGATCAGATTTTCAATTGAAAGTTTTTCTAATTTATTAAAAGATGATTTGAAAAAAATCCGCAGTCTTCCGCCTTTTGAAAAAGTATTCAAACTCATATATGCAATGTTCAATGCTGTGTCAATCCTCAGCTCTCTAGCATTGGATAATGAAAGTTTTTTGCGTTGTTTTTTTGTAAGCCTCGGGGGTGCTGTATTTATTTCTCCTATCCGTACGGCACTGTCACGCACAGGTGCAAAAACGGGAATAGATGCGGTTCGGCTTCTGCCCAGGGTGTCTAAAAAGATAATTGAAAATCCCGGTTTATAACCAAATACAGAGAGATAAAGATTACCAAACACACCCCTGTTGCTTAGCGTTTGGTATTTATGCGTTTCATTATAGCCATCAGCAGACAGGTATTGAAAAAGCGTATCGACGATACTTGTCATCGGTCGCCCATCTATAGCAGTTATAACAGATCCTCTTGGGATGATAGAATCTTTTCTGAAGGAATTATATGTAACTATTGAAGTGTCTTTCCAAATTTTAAGGCTTAATGGAAACTGCCTGTTTCGTAAGCTATCGGAATGTTTTGTAAATGTTTTTGATGCTCGCACTGAAGTATGCCCGCATCTAATCCGGGCCACTACAAGGCTTAATATATTGCGAAACTTTGGCTCTGTAAGAGAATCATTCAACATCTCATAACCCTGATCGAAATAATAATCCATACTGTCTTTGGGTGAGTACCAATATAGGCCTGGATGTGAATTCTCAAGTATAGCTTTGAAAAGAGTATAATCTGCTTGTAGTTGTTGGGGTGCGATTTTTTTATTTGCAGTATAAGATCGGTTTACGGCGCAACTCCAGAACATCACCAATATGAAAAAGTAGAGGGTATAATTTTTCATTCTTAGCTGCCGGTTAGTCAAATGCATTCCACCCCTGGGCGGTAAGGGGATGCCGGTTTCCACCCTTGCTGATGATATGTTTTCCTGCCTCTGCATCTGTTATATACCCTATTACGCTAATATCTTTATTCTCTTTCAATTTTTCATAATCATCCTGGTGAATGGTAAATAATAACTCATAATCTTCACCGCCGCTAAGTGCACAAGCGGTGGGATCAAGGTTAAATTTAAAAGCTGCTTGTTTTGTTTCTTCAGCAATCGGAATTTTTTCCTCATACAAAACACATCCGACATCGCTTTGCTTGCATATATGTAGAATTTCTGAACTTAATCCGTCACTGATATCAATCATTGCAGAAGGCAGAACAACTTTTTCACTTAAGAGTTCAATTATATCTTTTCTGGCCTCAGGCTTTAATATACGGCCGACAATATAATCCTCCCCTTCAAGATCGGGCTGAATGCCTGGGTTCTCCCGGAAGATATTTTTCTCTCTTTCCAATAATGTAAGCCCAAGGAAAGCAGCACCAAGGTCACCGCTTACACAGAGCAGGTCGCCTTTTTTTGCACCACTTCTTTTTACATATTTATCCGGTGTTATCTCGCCGATGGCTGTACAGGAAATGATAAACCCCTTTTGAGAAGAAGTGGTATCGCCACCTACCAGGTCTACATCGTATAGAGCACAAGCTGCATAAACACCTTCATAGAAATCTTCTAAAGCCTCCAGGCTAAAACGATTGCTAAATGCTATGCCCACAATTATTTGAGAGGGTATGGCATTCATTGCATAGATATCGCTGAGATTTACAACTACGGTTTTATAACCAAGATGTTTTAACGGTGTGTACATTAAATCAAAATGCACACCTTCCACAAGCAAATCGTTTGTTAAAACAGTTTGCTTACCAAAATGATCGATTACTGCCGCATCATCTCCCACACCTGTGATTGTAGAGGCATTTCTTATTTCAATGTTTTTTGTCAGATGGTCTATCAAACCAAACTCACCAAGAGAAGCAATTTCTGTTCGCTCACTCATAAATGCTGATTATTTTAATATTGGTTCAGAAACACGATCTTCAATCCATTCCAATAGTTCATCGTGTAGTACACCATTGCTTGCAATAATACCCGGCTGATAAGGAGAGTAAGGACGTCCTTTCAGGTCAGTCACTTTACCCCCCGCTTCTTCCACTATTATGAAACCTGCTGCACTATCCCAGGCCAGTAGTTGGTGTTCATAAAAACCATCAAAACGTCCGCATGCTACCCAACACAGATCGATGGCGGCCGATCCCAGACGACGAACCGGAATACCTTTTCTGATAAAGCGTTCAAATACCTGCAATGGTCCATTGGGAAGGTCAAGGTAAGTATAGGGAAAGCCGGTCACCAGGCAGGAAGCAATTACATTGTCCTTTTTGCTCACACTTATGGCACGCCCGTTAAGGGTAGCTCCTTTACCCCGCTCTGCTAAAAACAATTCATTTATAAATGGATTAAATACGGCCCCCATTATCATCTTACCCCTGTATTCTATGCCAATCGATATGCAGCAAATGGGTATCCGGTTTGCAAAATTTACTGTTCCATCAATAGGATCAATTATCCATTTATATTCTGAATCCTGAAAAATAGATCCCGATTCTTCTGTCAGTATATTATGCTGCGGAAAATGATTTTTAATAACTTCCAGGATTGCTTTTTCTGAAGCATGATCAACCTCTGTAACAAGGTTATTAATGCCTTCTTTATTTGTTATTTTAAAATCCAGCTCCATAAAATGCCGCATTTGCGCAGCACCGGCCTGCACGGCTTCTATAAGTGCACTTGTGAACATGCGCAAAGATAAGTACTGCCAATTCCCTCTTTTTGATATTATATTTGAAGGTTTCTATACTTAAAATCACCGCTGTTGACCGTTTCGGTAATTATAGTAAATTATAATGTAAAATATTTTTTAGAACAGTGTCTTTTTTCACTGATGAAAAGCAGGGGTAATTTTGGTATTGAAATAATTGTAGTAGACAATAACAGCACAGATGGCAGCATAGTGTATTTAAGACCAAAATTCAGGGAAGTTCAATTTTTGGCAAATGAAAAAAATGAAGGATTTGCAAAAGCCTGTAACAAAGGATTGACGAAAGCTACCGGTAGTTTTATTTTATTTCTCAACCCCGATACCATTCTGGCAGAGGATTCATTACAAACCTGTATTCTTTTCTTTGAGGCCCATAATGATTGCGGAGCGTTGGGTGTACGGATGATAGATGGAAGTGGCCGCTTTTTGAAGGAATCAAAACGTTCTTTTCCATCTCCCGGTACTTCTTTGTTCAAACTTTTTGGCTTCTCGAGTCTTTTCCCACATTCCAAAATATTCAGCCGTTATCATTTAGGGCACTTAAATGAATTTGAAAACCATGAGGTCGATGTACTTGCTGGGGCTTTTATGATGGTAAAAAAAACGATATTGGAAAAAGCAGGCTCTTTTGATGAAGCCTTTTTCATGTATGGAGAAGATGTGGATTTAAGCTATCGAATACAGGCGCTGGGGCTTAAAAATTATTATCTGGCAGATACTGAGATCATTCATTTCAAGGGGGAAAGCACAAAAAGAGGAAGTTTGAATTATGTACGTTTGTTTTATAATGCCATGATCATCTTTGTTCGGAAACATTATGGAGGCGCACGGGCAAGCATCTTTAATCTGCTGATTCAATCCGCCATTTTGCTTCGTGCACTTTTAGCAGTGCTGGCAAAATTTATCAGGTGGGTCGGCTTACCTATTATAGATGCCATTCTTATTTTTTTATGCTTTTTATTGATGAAAGAAATTTGGGTGCAGTTTGTAAGACCTGAGATTGTATTTCCTGAAAGGTTATTATTGTTTTCATTACCCGCCTTTACAATTGTATATCTTATTGTAGCCTATTATGCGGGTTTATATAACATCTATTATAAAAGAAATGATCTGCTGCGCTCTACTTTAATAGCTACAATAACATTATTGGCTTTGTACGCATTGCTGCCCGAGAAGTTTCGTTTTTCAAGAGGCATACTTTCCTTTGGGGCACTACTTGCATTTTTTGTTATCAGCATTGTTCGAAGCATTATGGTAAAGACGGGAATGTTGAAAAAATCGACTGATAAAATCAATCAACCATTCCGTTTAATCGTAGGCAATACAAGTGAAAGCGAGGAAATAAAAAATTTGCTTCATGAGCATACCATTGACTCCAAGATTATTGGTCGTGTATCAACTAATGGTGATGCAGAAAAAGCAGTAACAGATATTACCAATTTACACAAAACGGTTAAAGAGTTGAATGCGCAGGAACTGATTTTTTGTTCCGGCAAGCTATCTAATAAAAAGATTATTTCACTCATCCAGCAATTACCCAAAGGCATTCGCTTGCGCTTCCACGCTATAAGAAGCGGTAGTATCGTGGGCAGCGATTCCAGCAGCAACAGCGGAGAGGTTATTTCTGCCTACTACAATTTCAACCTGGCTGCTCCTGTTCACAGAAGGTTAAAAAGACTGGCGGATTGCATCATTGCAATATTATTTCTCATTTCATTTCCTGTTCACTTCTTATTTATAAAGCACCCCATGCAATTTTTTGGTAATTGTATAAAAGTATTATGCGCAAGAAAAACATGGATAGGTTATAATATCGATAGCATGCGATTGCCAAAATTGAGGCCATGTATTTTAACATCAAACGGGCTATCCAAAAACGGTTCATTGTTAATAGCTGATGATAGCTTGCAATTATTTGATTATTGGTATGCTAAGGATTATGATGTGATGCAGGACCTGAAACTCATTTTTAAAAATTACATGCGGTTGGGCAGTCATTAAACAACACCAAACTGACAGTCGTTAACTTTACGATCTGTAAATGGATTTAGCGAATATGATGGATTTCAAAATACCGGCAGCATTGGCAGCAGCATTGCGGTTACCTGACAAAGATCCCGGGCGACAACAGCAGAGAGTGCTCAAAAAGCTTTTATTGAAAGCCAGGTTTACAGAATTTGGGCAGTATTACCACTTCGATGATATATTATTAAGTAAAGATCCCGACAATAAATTTCAGCAACTCGTACCGGTACATGATTATAACAAAATATACAACGAATGGTGGAAAAAAACACTGGATGGTGTGCCTGATGTTGCTTGGCCCGGCAAGATAAAATATTATGCCCTTAGCTCGGGTACCTCTGAAGCTTCGAGCAAATACATTCCTGTAACGAAAGATATATTGCGCAGTAACAGGATAAATTATATTAGGCAACTGATTTCATTGATCGGGTATGATCATTTGCCGCGAAATGCAGTGACAAAAGGATTTTTAATGCTCGGTGGTGCTACAGATCTGCAAAAAGGTAAAGCCGGTTGGTTTGCCGGCGACCTGAGTGGCATATTAATGAAAAATCGTCCTTTTTGGTTTCAAACCTTTTATCAACCCGGGGGGCGCATAGCCAGGATCAGAGACTGGAATGAAAAGCTAAATGAAATAGTTGAAAAGGCGCCCGATTGGGATATTGGATATATAGTAGGAGTGCCTGCATGGTGCCAGATGTGTATGGAAATGATTGTTGACCATTATAAAGTAAAATCCATTCATGATATATGGCCTAACCTGGGATTTTTTGTTCATGGAGGAGTGGCATTCGAACCTTATAAAAAAGGCTTTGAAAAATTATTGAATAAGCCTATCATTTATATTGAAAATTATTTATCCAGCGAAGGTTTTATCGGTTATAAAGATCGTCAGGGAGCAAAGGGTATGAAATTGATATTAAACAATAACATTTTCATGGAGTTTGTTCCCTTCGATGAGAAAAACTTTGATAATGATGGCAAAATGATAGATAACCCTGAAGCATTAATGATCGATCAGGTGGAAATGGGCAGGGATTATGCGTTATTGATGAGTACCAATGCAGGCGCCTGGCGTTATCTGATCGGCGATACCATACGATTTGTTGACCTGGAACGAAATGAAGTCGTTATAACAGGGCGTACAAAACATTTCCTTAGCCTGGCTGGTGAGCATTTAAGTGTTGAAAACATGAACAAAGCCATTGAAAAAGTGAGCGAAGAATTCAATATATCAATTCCGGAATATACCGTGGTTGGTTTTCCCTATCAAAACCTTTTTGCCCATAAATGGTATATTGCCTGTAACGATAAAATCAGCGAAGAACTGTTGCGGGATAAGATTGATAAATATTTATGTGAATTAAATGAAGATTATGCAGTGGAACGCTCAAGTGCTTTGAAAGAAGTATTTCTCCTAAAATTACCGGAATCTGTTTTTCTAAAATTTATGGAACGGAAAGGCAAACTGGGAAGCCAGCATAAATTTCCCCGCGTACTAAAAGGTAAAATGTTACAAGATTGGAATGAGTTCCTGGCTAACTACGTAGTAGAGGCTTAGAAGATTTACCCCCGCTGTATGATGCGAAATACATAGGATAACAATATCCGGTTTATTTCGTTTTTTAAATTCGTACTATATTTTATGTCTGACATCTTGCTGAAAGGGATAACATTGGGTTTGCTATTAAGTATAGCTGTAGGTCCCGTATTGTTTTCTATTATCAAGCAAAGTATAAATAACGGCATTAAAGGTGGCTTTATGTTTGTAGCCGGTGTTTCATTGAGCGATGTGTCTCTTGCAATAGCTGCTAATTTTTTTACCGAACTTTTCACCAGCCTGAATACCCGGCGCGAAGAAATAGGAATTATAGGAAGCACATTTCTTATTTCTGTTGGCATTTACTTTTTGTTTTTTAAAAAAGTAAAAACGAACGAAGAAGGACAACAAATAATGAAATTCAGGAAAAGGGATTATATAAAACTTTTTCTCACAGGTTTTTTCATGAACACTTTGAATCCGGCCATTATCATCTTTTGGCTCACTACTTCCACTGCATTTGCTTCAAATACAATTAAGGAAAGAATGTTTATTTGCTCTATCGCCCTTGGAATGGTATTGATATCTGATATTGCCAAAGTTATGCTGGCAAATAATATCCGTCAGAAGCTGACATTAAAAAACATATCGCTTGTTAACAAAATAAATGGCATCATACTAATAGGATTTGGACTTACGTTATTGATCGGGCTGTTATTCTACAGCAATAAACTACCACAGGGATGAAGAAACAAGAAAGCAAGGGGTTGCGCATTTGGAGGCGTATAAAACAGATTTTACTTTTCCTTTTTCTTTTCCAACTTTTTTATATCATCATATTAAAATGGATCAACCCGCCGGTTACTATTACACAACTTAGCTCCTTATTCAGTGGTAATGGATTAAAAAGGGATTATGTAGCTGAAGATAAAATTTCTCAACATATGAAGCTGGCTGTGATAGCAGCAGAAGACCAAAAGTTTTTAAAACATAGCGGCTTTGACTGGAAAAGCATTGACAGGGCCATAAAGCATAATGAAAAAAAACCAAAAAGAATTCGTGGAGCCAGCAGCATTAGCCAGCAGGCAGCCAAGAATGTTTTTTTATGGCAGGGCCGTAGCTGGATCAGGAAAGGGTTGGAGATCTATTTTACTAAAATGATAGAATGGATCTGGGGCAAAGAAAGAATACTGGAAGTATACCTTAACGTGATTGAAATGGGAAAAGGAATCTATGGCGTGCAGGCTGCTTCACAATCATATTTTAAAAAAGATGCTTCAAAGCTGACACGCAAAGAAGCAGCAATGATAGCAGCATGTTTGCCAAGCCCGAAAAAATATACCGTAAGGCCGGTCTCTCCCTATGTGGCTTATAAAAATGGATGGGTGATGAGACAAATGCAATACCTAGCAAAAGATTCCGCAATACATAACCTGGTACAATAACCTATTTTTTTATTGGAAATATTGTATCAATAACAGAAACTGCTGTTTGAAATCTTTCATTGTGATTTCCTGATATTTCTGCCCATTTAGTGCCATCATTAATCAAAAGATCCCGGTACATGGTATATAATTCCTGTCTTTTTTTTAATTCAGGATATTCACGTAATTCATCATACACCCAGGGCAGATCTATATTGCACAGTAAAAAAAGATCATATTGACGCGAAGCTATTTGATTCAATATCCATTTATGGCATTTATGAAAAGCGACTTCACACCAGACCTTCATTACATACATATCCGTATCAATAAAATAAAAACAATGGGCATCAGCCAACAGTAATTCTTCCAGATCAATTTGTCCCATCGCAATTTTGAGCAAGTCATCATAAGTATAATTTTTACCATTTTGATAAAGATATTCACGGGCAAACTCCGGGCACCATACAGTGTGATATTGCCGGGCAAGTTGTTGAGCAAGGGTAGATTTGCCTGTTGACTCCGGTCCTATAATGACAATTTTTTTAAGCTTTTGCATACTGCATTTTTTTCTTCCATGCTATGTAACCCATAATCGCCAGTATTAAAAAAACGATGTATTGCACTGATGTAAAAACAGCCCCTTTGTAAAAATAGAGCGGAATTGATGCAAGGTTGGTAGCGATCCACCAAAGCCAGTTCTCTATTTTCTTTCTTGTCATCAACCACATGCCTGTGTAAGCAGTAGCTGAAGCGAAAGAATCGGCTAAGGGTACCGTGCTGTCTGTATAACTGCTTAAAATAAAATAGAGCACACCAAAACAAACACTAAAGAAGATTAAGCTGATTAACCAATCTTTTTGGCTACTGAAACTCATAGACAATACTTTCTTCTTTCCCTGCTTGCTCCAGGCCCACCAGCCATAAATGCTCATGATGGTATAATAAAAATTGAGACTGCCCTCTGCATATAAATTCCACCAGCTAAAACAAAACCAGGTATAGAGTATTGTATTAATCAGACCCGCAGGATAAACCAAAATGTTTTCTGCTCTTGAAAAAAAGACACTTGCGATACCGAATAGCACAGCAATGGCTTCAAGTAATGATGTTTGTTGTAGCCCGGTCACAAAGTCATTCCATACATGCTGCATTAAAAACGCCGGTTATTTAAAGATGAAATTTCCTTTTGCAGTATTGCTTCAAATTCAGGGTCGGAAGGGGGCGGTAGTTCTGCATACAAAAAATTACCCCTTGGATCGATGAGCATAAACCGTGGTATGCTGGCTACGGCAAAGTATTTACCAAAGTCTTCTTCTGCATTCTTCGCCCATAACTGGAGCACCCTGCCTTTCTTATTTGCAGCTTCCATGCGCCATGCATTTTTATTTTCATCAATTGAAACACTTACAAAAGCGAGCTGCTCGGTGGTATAGCGATCTGCCAGGTCTTCAAAATAAGGTGATTCTTTTTTGCAGGGTGCACACCAGGTAGCCCATACATCAATCACTACATATCGGTTGGATAAATGAGACAGGTCAAAATCAGATTGATTGAGAGACTCTGCTAAAAAACGTGGTGCTTTCTGCCCCCGGCGTAAGCCTTGCATACGCACCATTTTACCTGTGAGATCTGCCTTCAACTTATTATCAGAAACCAGGCTTAATGAGCGGTTGAACATTTCTACTCTTTTTACACTATCCTTTATACGCAAAATGTCTTGTTGTATAACGTCAAACAGTACATAATCCCTGGTTTTAGTGTCCTTCACAGAAGTTTTCAAAGAAGCCAAAAATAAGCTGTCATTGCCTCCGCTGTTATTGCGCAAGCCCTCTTTTATAAAATTCCTGTAGTCAGCATACATAGCTAAACCTGACTGGTCAATATCAGCTTCCTTATGCAATTTTTCGAGAATACCGGGAGAGTACTTAAGTTGTTTATTCGGATGATATACGGCAAAAACTTTTGGATAATAATTTTCTACAAGGTCTAATAGCTTTATAGCAAGCATCGATTTTTGTGCCTTAATAAAATCTTCACGGGGCGTCAGGTTATCAATTGTTTTAAACTTATCAATTTTTTCGCTTTCTTCCAGCCATTCCATTTTCACCTGTCTTTGGTATTCATCGGGATCAAAATTATAAGCTTCATTGGTCAGCATATAAAAATTAGCCTCGCGACGGTTGCTTAAGAATTCATTTTCGGCTATACGGGTACCTGTAATTTTTTCTTTATAATAATTTCCACCAGTGGAAGAAATAGCAATATGCAGGCTATCGTTGCGTCCAAAAAAAACTTGCGAACGATAACTGCCGCCTCTCAGAAAATATATACCCGGATCAAGTGGAGTACTGATATCCCCCTTAAATTTTCCATTCTGCACAGACATCAGCAATACAGTATCAAATGCCGGTGCTTGTAACAGCACAATATTTTGTACCGGTTTGTCTGATTTGATAGTTCCTGCAATAACTGTTTTATTATAGGGCTTTAGTGTATCAGGCCTGTTTATCCACCAGGCTAATGCAATAAAAATGATGGAAATACCGGCAAATAAAACTAGCCTGCTTATGGGATGAAACAGCGTTTTCGCCAGGCTTTTTCTTAAATAATACTGATAACCTAACCATAAAAACAAAACCGCCCAGAGGATGCTCATTTTTTCATGACTTAATAAAAACCTGCCGGCAGCACTTCCGTTATAAGATGTAGCAGTAAAAGATGTAGCTATGTAAGGCCACCAGAGAAGTACGCCAAAGCCTGAAAATATGGAACCTGCTATTACTGCCATTAGCCCTATGGTCAGTGGCCAGGCAAAGCTTTTTATCAGCAGGCCAAAGAAATATTGAATGGAAATGATACCCAGGCTGGCAATCAAAAAACGGCATAAAACTGAAATTGCTTGTGGCCAATCGATAGAACTTTTTTCAAAACCCAATGTTGGTTTAACAAGTTGAATCAATATTCCTCCTGCCAGAGAGAATATCAATAAACCACACAAACAAATAAAAGAGATAAGAACAGCTACTTCCCATTTGGCAAGGTATAATGATAGCTTAGGTACAGGTTGTGTTTCCAGTAGTTTCCAGGTGTCTGACCGGTGCTCGAGATACACGAGGCGTACTACCATGATCACTAAAAAAAGTGGGTAGAAAAAACTTGTGAATCCTTTAAAGTTAGTTTCTATGAATACATCCCAGGGAGAGGTGCCGGGTGAGGCATCTCTATTACTTACAAATAAATAAACGAGTGTGAGCACCAGAGGAACCAATATTGCTGCACCAAATAATAACCAGAACATACCCGAATGTCTGAGTTTTAACCATTCTGCTTTGAAAGCTCTGTTGTGAGATTGAATAAAAGACATTAAACAGTTTGTTTATCATTAGAAATAATCTGCATAAACCATTCTTCCAATCCTCCACGGATTTGAATACCCGAAACGGGCACCTTCATTTGTACAAGTTTTTGATTTATTTGCACCACATCATCCTGATGTGTGAATGGAAATATGATCTCATTCTGCGATTGACGACGGGCCTGTATAAAATTTTGTTTCAAAGGCGCTATCCACTGGTCTGCTTCACTTATCTGAAACACCACTTCTCCCGAAGAATAAGCAGTGTTCTTCATATCCTGCAATGTACCCTGGTAGCGTAAAACTCCACGATTGATAATACCAATATGTGTACAGGTTTTTTCTATTTCATGCAATAAATGGCTTGATATAAAAACTGTTTTCCCTTCCTCTTTATTCAATTGGATAAGTAATTCCCTGATTTCAATTATACCATTTGGATCCAATCCGTTCACAGGCTCATCCAGCATCAGCAATGAAGGATCAGGTAATAATGCCATGGCTACACCCAATCGTTGTTTCATGCCTAGAGAATATTCCTTCACTTTACGGTTGGTAGCATCGGTTAATCTCACTGTTGATAATACAGCATCAATTCTTTTGGACTCCATTCCCCGCAAGGTTGTAATAACCTTCAGGTTTTCCTTTCCTGTTAAGTGAAGGTAAAGAGAGGGGGTTTCTATAAGGCATCCAATAGAATGAAAAATGCCGGGGGCTCCTTTACGCAACGATTTACCATGAATGAATATATTATCATTATCAGAGAGAAGCATTCCTGACAACAACCTGATGGTAGTGGTTTTCCCGGCCCCATTAGGTCCCAGGAAACCATAAATACTGCCATCAGGAACCTGTAACGTTACGCCATCAACCACTTTTTGGTTATGGGCAAACGAATAATTGAGCTCTTTGGTTTCAATTGCTAAATCACCCATGAAAAAATTTATAAAATTAAACTTACAACAAATGTATGAGCTCAGGATGGTGAACGATACCAGCGGCTGGGCCTTAGATAACCTATGCCTGCATGAGTATGGAACCGGGTTGGTTGTTGTCGGCGCCCCTGCCGTGTGGGACCCCAAACTATAAAATGGAGGTGTGGGAATGCAGAATAACCAACAGAACCACTATAACCTATTAGCTGACCTGTCCTGACATTATCTCCTGGTTTCACGGCAGCACCATTATAGCCCAGGTGGCCATACATCGCAAAAGAACCATCGGTATGGCGCACAACGACAGAATTTGCTTTTCGTAAATATTTTTTGCTTAACCCGCCCTTTGAAAAACTTTCCTGCACACTTGATACCACACCTGCGCGGGCAGCCGTAACTGCAGAACCACGCTTCATTTTAAAATCAAGCCCTAGCCTATCCCGATGAGAAAGCCATGAATTATACCCCTGTATTAAAAAATATGATTTTCCTTTGGGGTAAGGCAGTTCATATATAAAGCCGGTATCTCTTTGTACACCAGAAGTTTTTGCGACACGGTGCTGCACCCCACAAGAAAAAAAAGTTATCAGGACCGCGGCAAAGAAAAAAAACTTCATTTTCCTGCTACTTTACTTTTGTATCTAGAAATAAAAAAGCTGCCTGAACGGCAGCTTAAATTCATTTTATTGTGAACATTTATTCTGCTTCTGCTACTACTTCTTTTACTTCCGGTATCATACGCTTCATCATACCTTCAATCCCTGCTTTTAATGTGATCATAGAAGAAGGGCACCCACTGCAACTTCCCTGCAGCATAAGATTGACCACACCTTCATTATAGCTTTTGAATTGAATAGCGCCACCATCCATTTCCACGGCAGGCTTTACATAATTTTCCAAAAGCTCTTTCACCCTTTTCACTACATCATCATCATCGGCACTCACTTCGTTTGAGCTTTCCTGCTTCAAAGCAGCTATTTCTTCTTCATTTACTACTGCCTTTCCTTCTTCCAGGTATTCTTTTAAAAACTGCCGAACAGATGGTATCACATCATCCCAATCTGTTTCTGAAGTTTTCGTAAGTGTTACAAAATTCGAAGCAATAAATACAGATTTGATAAAAGGAAAACCAAATAGCTCAGTAGCCAATGCCGATGGCTTAGCACTTTCCACATCGGGAAAATCAATGCTTTTCCCCGGATATAAAAGTTTATTGGCAACAAACTTCATCGTTTCAGGGTTAGGAGTCATTTCTGTATATATGCTGATTACGGGATTGCCTGTCTTGATCATAACATTAAAGTTGAACAGCAAATTTACATAGTAAAAATCAAGCTTTGTTTATATTAAAACAAGGCGAGATGCCGCGCAGACTTATTTTAACCTCCTTTTAATACCTGTTTGTTCCCTCAAAAACTATATTTCAATCCCATAGTGGTGTAAAACATATTCTCACCTCTTTCTGACAAATCCGGGCGATCAGCAACGTTGATGAGATTTTGAGGCATTATATAAGAAGGAGTAGCTATAAGCATTAGTTTACCTTTTGAATAGATGACCGGCATTGAAACTTCGTAAGCCAATATATTAAAGCCGGTAGACTTTTCTGTCACTTGCTGGTTAGTGGGTGGAAGCAGCAATCCATTTCCCTGTTTTTTATTATAAGTCCTTGTAAACTCCTGTGTACCGGCATATGCATAGAAAGCAGGATCCAGCACGATGACACTGTTATTTCTATTTTGAATACGAATGATGTGGTCCATACCGGCAGTAGCACCAAAGTCCAGCTTATCACTCCATTTTAGATCACTACCCAGTGTAAAATTTATTATTTTATTCAATCTGCTAATACTAAGACTGCCCTGGGCTTTTAATGCTGATTGAACCAATTCACTGTTTTCTTTATAAAAAGGTTTGAGAAACGAGATGTTTGTCAGCCATTTTTCATTCATGTATTGATATCCTATACTTGCAATGGTACCGGCATAATCGAATGATTGCATATCGTTATTAACAAAAATGGGAGCGGCGTTTATGTAAAAGTTTGGAGAGAACCATATTTCAGCAAGAGGAAAAACACCACTGCTTTTTAAACTATCAGTCCGACCGTAATAATTTAATCCGCTATTGTAATTGACACTCAGTTTAAAGTGCGCTTTATTTTTAGTGCTGTCAGTTTGAGCCCTGAGGGTTAGAATATTAATAAAAATTAAGCCTGCTAAAAAAATATGTTTCATAAAAAAAATTTAGGGTACTAAAACAAACCATCCGAAGCTGCGCTGCGGATGGTTGTGTAAAACGACGGCTATTATGATTTTAGCCTTTTTTTGCTTTGATTTTTGAAGCTGATTTTACTTCACCTTTTCCTGATACGCCATTCTTATCAGTCTTTACATCTGTGCTTGAAGAATTTTCTGTCTTTGCTCCGAAAATTGCAGAATTTTCATTGGCATGTTCTTTCGCTTCATCAGAGGCATGAATTGCGGCCTGTGATTTTGAGCGACCTTCTGCTTTTGCCTTTGCTTCCGCCTTTGCTGCTTTCTTTTCAGCTTTTAATTTAGCTTTTTCAGTTTTGGAAAGACCTGCTTCTTTTTTTGCCCTGATATCAGCTTTAGCTTCTTTGCTTTTTTGTTTTGCCTGGTCAGAGGTTTCTTTTCCATTTGCATTTGCGCTCACATTAACATCAGTTGAACCCGACACACTGGCATCACCCAGCACGGAATTTTCATTGGCATTAGCTTTTGCTTTCTCTGATGCATGTGCATTTGCATTTGTTTCACCGTTTACACGGGCTTCAGTTCTCACATCAACACCAGAAGTTGCTTTATCCTTTGCCATTGTACTCACTTCAGTGCCTTTGTTAACCGCGCCCTGGGCTGTAGCAGCAGTAGTCGCTTTCATTTCAGCTGCTTTTGCAGCACCAGCCGATACAGCGCCTTTTGATGAGGCTGCCGCATTTGTAGCTGCACTTGCTGCTGCTTTTGTAGCTGCACTTGCCGCATTAACATTCACTGTTTTTGTAACTGTTGCACTTGTTGTAGTTGTTCCGCCAAGATTTACTTGTGCAAAAAGAGCTGTGGCACCGAGAGAAGCTACTATTAGTAGCATAGATTGCTTAATTGTTTTCATAAAGTGTTTTTAAGGTTTCGTGGATACATAGAGGGAAATTTAGTGCCAGGGTTTAAAAAAATCATTAACTTTTTTTAACCTTGCCTGGTATAAGCATGATATGAACAAACCATGGCAGGATATTGCAGAAGTGTATCGTAAATATACGATCGGCTATACCCTTAGATTTCCTTAAAACTCCGTTAGGGGCCTTTTCTTTCCTGGTAAGTTTTGAAGTTTTTGTTTCAGCTCTTTTGCAGCTTCTGTGTATCCTCCATCAGAGCCATCAACAAAGTGAATGTGTTTTGCAGCCCTGTTTTCAATATAGCATGTCATTATACTTTCTTTGCTGATATGATGGCCATAAATAAGCGTTCCTTCTTCTTCTGCTTTCTTTAAATAATTTAATAAAAGCATGCGTTTATCCATTTTGCCTGTAATAATGGTGTTGATGCGTCCATCAATAGTAAGTGTATCGGCGTTTGATATCAATTGTGACAAATATGCTTTTCCTTCAAAATCTCTTAATTTCCAATTATACCTGAAAAAGAGTCGGCCTAAAAAAGTTTGGATAAATGAGATGGTGAAATAATTGCTTTTCCACTTTCCATACTTCAGCAACATTTCTTTTTTTATTTTTTGAAAACTCAGTAATAATTTCATTCGTTCTAAAGAAAGGGGATTTCGTTTTTCAAGGTCTCCATAGATTTCATCTATTTTTCGCAGTACAGTTCTATATACTTCTATCTGCTTCTCCGGTTGCAGTGATTCAATCAGGTAACAAACGATTTCATTCTCTTCGGTAGGCGGTTTTATTTTATCCCACCTGCATTCTAACCCGTTCATATTTAATTCTTCAATTTTTTCTATATCCCTGGTTTGTTCAATACGACCGCCTTTTATCAATTGCTCTGCGAAATGTAATCCATCGCCAACAGTTACAGATTTGGGAAAACTACTTCCTAACTGCACTTTAGCAATTTTGACATAATGACCTGCAACAATAATATCTTTGATCGGAACACTTCCCATATGAAGCTCCAAACCTAAGTTCTTCTTGATGTTGTTGTTATGTAAATGCAATGCTGTCAATACCTCAATCAAAAGTTCTTCAGGTACCAGAAAGGTGCCTCCATCGCCACCAAAGAAAAAGGGTATTTCTATGCCCCTTCTTTTAGCAATATTAAGCGCTGCAATGAGGCTGCCTGCAGCAGCAAGGTTTACGTCGTTGTGATTTCCTGACTTAACGGCTGCAGTTGAGTTTTTAATATCGGATATTATAATGTGCCAGTCACTTGGGACATCTGAAAAGTTAGCGGAATGAAAAACTTCCGCAATAGGAAGCTTTAATGGTTTGAGATGCTTATAAAAATTTACTGTTGACACTGTTTCTCATTTTGATGCTTAAGTGGCCTCGTACTTAAATTTACAAAAACTATAAATTGAAATCGAAGGATTGCCAACGTTAGATTAGCTAATGGTTTAAAAACACCCATTTTCATTAAAAAAAAGCAATGAATTTATTGATCCTTTGAACCTGCCTGATCGGATGCTTCGCCTGATACCAATAATTTTGAAATAACTAAAAGCAGAAATGAAAAAAATAAGAAAGTAAAAAATAAAAATATGCAATTGATCAAAACCTTCGTATATCCTAAATGCCTCATATCAACGAAAGGATATGGATAAAAACCCGAAGCAGCGCCTCTGAATAAAATAAATATAAGGTAAACCAAAGGATAGAGTAACCAACGAAAAATATCCTTCCACTGTAAATCTTTTTTTTGAACAAAAAACCACCAATACAAAACAAATAAAACCGGTATTAGAGTATGGAGTATTTCATCTACTATCATTTGAAGACCCCGGGGCGACCATAAAAACCGAAGAACCAGGTTATAAACCAGTCCAACTACAATAATATATACTGTTACAGCTGACAATACTTTCGGGTTTGAAAAAAATATATACAATTTCGATTTAGAAGAACTTAATCGGGCAGTAAAACAAAATGCAACCAGAATATTTGTAAGAATTGTATAAAAACTAAAAAAACGTATGATTGTTTCAGTTACAGATGCTTGCCTGTTAACAATGATGAGGTAAAGTTGAAGTACGATGGCGACCCAGGACATACCAACACCAATATATATTAGAATGCGGTTGATTGTTTGGCGTTTCTGCATTTGCTTTACGATTTGAAATGATTGACCAACTTTAATTCAACCTACCGGAATATCCGGAATGTTTTTGAGAGGACAGCTAAATGATCATCAGTTTCGCATAATTCAACATGATCTTTTTCTCACCATTTACTTCAAATTTAATAGTTGCAACCGGGTTGTGCGCTGACCCTTCAAGCCTTGTGACTTCACCAAAACCAAATTTCTGATGCTCAACTTTATTACCTACTTCCAGTTTTGAAATATCGGATGGTATAAAACCGGGAGATGGTACATGCACTATTTCCCGCGGCTTAGTGTTATTGATAAGGGTAGAGACAAAGCATTTTTCTTTTTGTTCACCCTCGCCACCAAAGCCACGTTTCATTCGCTCAAAAGCATTTCCCAATCCCCACCCGGAAGATTGATTTTTTATGCCCCCGCCTGCATAGCTTTTATCCAGGAAATCCACCGGTATTTCATTGATAAAACGACTTGGTTCATTGGCAGTTAATGATCCGAATTTATAACGGGTATTGGCGTAGGTCAGGTAGAGCCGGGTTTTGGCCCGTGTAATCGCTACATAAAACAGGCGGCGTTCTTCTTCCAACTCTTCCCGGGTATTCAAACTCATGGCATTGGGGAATAGTCCTTCTTCCAGCCCACCGACAAAAACTACAGGAAATTCCAGTCCTTTAGCCGCATGTATGGTCATCAGCTTTACTGTATCTGCGTTGGGGTCTTTTTCATCAGCATCTGTCAATAGTGTAATTTGCTGAAGATAAGCTCCGAGACGCTTGTCACCCACCTCACCACTTTCTTCATTTGAGGGTGTTTCGGTAAATTCTTTAATAGAATTCAGTAGTTCCTGCACATTCTCATACCGCTGCACTCCTTCGGTGCTTTTATCATTGAAAAGTTCTCTTACGAATAATGTATGCTTGCCCACATGAAAAGCAATGTCGTAAGCATTTTTCGTTGCCTGCATACTTTGGGAGCTTTTGATCATTATTACAAACTCTTCTATTGATTGCAAGGTGCCAGGCTTAAAACCATATCCGGGTGCGTTTTCCAGCACCTGCCACATACTGATGTTGTTATTATTGGCTGCAAGAATGGCTTTGTCAACAGAGGTCTTGCCTATGCCACGAACCGGGTAGTTAATAATCCTTTTTAGTGATTCTTCATCAGCAGGATTGACGATAAGGCGCAGGTAAGCCAGGTAATCTTTGATTTCCTTACGCTGGTAAAAAGATATACCACCATAGATGGTATAGGGGATGTTCATACGTCGCAAACTCTCTTCAAAAGCCCTGCTTTGAGCATTGGTGCGGTAAAGCAAAGCGAATTCTTTATTATGAAAATGATTGCGCAGTTTTTGTTCCTGTATGGCATCGGCCACAAATTTACCTTCTTCATTATCCGTCATGGTACGTACCAGCTTGATCTTTTCACCGGATGCATTTTCTGTAAAAAGTGTTTTAGGAATCTGACCTTTATTGTTTTTGATCACCTCATTGGCGATGTTTAATATATTTTGAGTGCTACGGTAGTTTTGCTCCAGCTTTATCACCTGCACTTCCTCATAGTCTTTTTGGAACTGCAATATATTTTGAATGGTAGCACCACGGAATGAATAGATACTTTGAGCATCATCGCCGACCACGCATACATTTTCATGCGCCGCACCTAATAATTTAATGATCTCATATTGTGCCGGATTGGTATCCTGGTATTCATCAATCAAAATGAATTTAAACTTATGCTGGTATTTGTGCAATACTTCGGGAAATGTTTTGAGCAACTCATACATTTTGAAAAGCAAATCATCAAAATCCATAGCACCATTTTTAAAACAGCGCTTCGAATAAGCATCGTAAATACTGCCGATCATAGGACGGTTAGACCGCATATCTTCCTGCTGCAGGTAATAATCATTAACGTACTCTGATGGACCAACAAGCGCATTTTTAGCACTTGAAATTCTGTTGAAGACTACGTTGGGTTTATAGTGTTGTACATCAAGATTCAATTCGTTGGTAACTGTTTTCACCACGCTTTTCGAGTCGTCCGTATCGTAAATCGTGAATGAGTTGGGAAAACCGATACGATGGGCTTCGGCTCTTAGTATGCGTGCAAACACACTGTGGAATGTGCCTATATATAAATTGCGGGCTTCTGTATTTCCTAAAATATGTTCAACACGGTCTTTCATCTCTGCAGCAGCCTTATTGGTAAATGTCAATGCTAAAATATTGAAAGCATCTACCCCTTTTGCCATCAAGTGCGCTATACGTGTGGTCAGCACTTTGGTCTTTCCGCTGCCAGCACCGGCTACTATCATAAGCGGGCCATCCGTATGAAGTACAGCTTCCCGTTGCCGTTCATTTAACCCTTCCAGGTAATCTCGCATCTTGCGAAGGTACATTGAGGCAGGGTGTTTGCTAAAAAATTGAGTAGATAAATTTCCAATGCTTTACCAAAAAAGGCATAGAACACAACTGTTCACAGAAATCCTTTATTTTATACTTCAATTCGAATATCTCGCATGTTGTTTGTAAATGATTAACCTATGTTTCGAAGATTATCAAAAGGTGTAAAAAAATTTTGGGCGGGTGTAGCATTGCTGTCAATAGAAATGGTGGCCATCTTAACTGTATTCACTCTTTCATTGATTGCTTTTATATACCTGGTACGAAGGGTTTTTGTTTTACAGAACAATGATTTTGATCAGCGGATATTTGATAAGCTTGAAGCATATGTAACGCCTGCCACTAATAAATTCATGGTATTTATTACCTACCTCGGCCGTCATGAATTTCTTATCCCTGCTAACCTGGCTCTTATTGCTTATTTTCTTTTTGTAAAAAAACACAAATGGTATTCCATTAAAATACCGGCAATAGCAATTAGCAGCCTGGCACTTATGTTCATTTTGAAAAGGCTGTTTTCCAGGGAGAGGCCATTAATACCATTATTGGAAGAAGCCCGTGGTCTTAGCTTTCCAAGTGGTCATGCTTTGATGAGTGTAACTTTTTATGGATTACTTATTTACATCAGCTGGCATAGTATCAAAAACAAATCGCTCAAATGGACACTCATCAGTTTTTTTATTTTGCTGATCTTACTTATAGGTTTCAGCCGTATTTATCTGCGTGTGCACTATACAAGTGATGTATTGGCCGGGTTCGCAATGGGTTGGCTGTGGATAGTAATTTCTCTCAAGGTGATTCGCCAGATAGAAAAGCAAAGTATCCCCAAGATGGTCCCGGTTGTAGAAGCACCGCCTGAGCCTACCCCTACATCTAAATATTAATGTGTAACAGTAGTTGTAGTACTGTCTATAGGCAGTTTTGTTGAATCATTCATAATTGGAGATGAATCTATGGCATCTATAGCTGCACTATCGGCCTTATCCTTATTGGGGGACGCATCATTTGTGCAACTGGAAAAACAAAGTGCGGCTATCAGTAAATAAATGGTTTTCATATACAAGTATTTAAGGAGTTGTATCCCTCTTTTCGGTATCTACTCTGTGATCATTATGTGCAGTGTCTATAGATGGGCTGGGTTGTAAAGGAGCTGTATCCTGTAATGCACCGTTTGTATCCATTGTTTTGATGCCATCATCCACTGTACCGCTCTCTCCTGCATTATTATTACATGCACTGAGTATTATTGCAGCCATGTATATAAAAAAGAATTTTTCCATACTGAATCATTTTATTAATTAACATACTGCAACTTTTTTGCCATAACGCTTAAGGTAAAACTATGAAAATGGTAATACCCCGGTTTTTATATCTTATAACATTTAAATCATGCTGGGTTAATAATGGTTAATGTTTTACCAGTGGTGATGAATGAGCATCCTGGAAGGCGTAATTTTCTAAAAAAAAATATGAAACTCTCACAGCTTCTTTTTGTCTTTAGTTTGTTGATTTCATCTTTTTCTATGGCCCAGGCCGATACCATTGACAAGAAGAAATTTCATTTCGGAAAAATTTCAGATACTTCAGCGGGCTATACCTAGGCTATATTGACAGGTAATGTACTTTATCTTTCAGGAACTGTAGGACGCGGAGCCACCATGGCAGAACAATTAAAATCCGCATACACGACTATAGAACGTACTCTGAAAAATTATGGGGCTGGTTTTCAAAATGTGGTAAAAGAAAACCTATATACCACTGATATTGATGAGGTAAAAAGCAGCAATGAAATCCGCAAGTCTTTTTATAAAGGGGATTTTCCGGCAGCTACATGGGTTCAGATCTCGCGTTTGTTCATGCCGCAGACGCTCGTGGAGGTAGAAGTGATCGCCCATTTACCAAAAAAATAATTACTGAAGCATCAGTCTCTGAAAATCTGGGTATAAATGTCGATTCTTAACTTTTGTCACCCATTTAAAATTTTATAATAAGCTACCTTTGCGCCTCAATTTTTTGCGCAATGATCTCTGTTAATAATCTGTCTCTTTCTTTTGGTAAACGTGTTCTTTTTGACGAAGTAAAGCTCAACTTCACAAAGGGCAATTGTTATGGAGTGATAGGTGCAAATGGCGCCGGGAAATCTACATTTTTAAAAATTTTATCAGGAGAAATAGAGCCAAATAAAGGTACGGTAGAGATCAGCCCCGGTGAACGAATGGCTGTATTGAAACAAAACCAGTATGCTTTTGATGAAGTATCTGTATTGAATACCGTGTTGATGGGCCATGAAAAGATGTGGAAAGTGATGCATGAAAAGGACGCTATATATGCTGATCCTGAAGCTACAGAAGATGATTATTTGCGGGCCGGCAATATGGAAGCAGAGTTTGGTGAAATGGGAGGATATACTGCTGAAAGTGATGCTGCCACTATGTTGAGTGACCTTGGCATTGGTGAACAATATCATCAGGCGCTCATGAAAGATATTCCATCTAATATGAAAGTCAGGGTGCTGCTGGCCCAGTCTCTTTTTGGAAACCCTGATATTCTTTTACTTGACGAGCCTACAAACGGACTTGACATAGAAACTATCGGATGGTTAGAAAATTTTCTGGCGGATTATGAAAATATTGTTCTTGTCGTATCTCACGACCGTCACTTTTTAGATGCTGTATGCACACATGTAGCTGATGTGGACAGGTCAAAAATTAAAATCTTTACCGGTAATTACACTTTCTGGTATCAATCATCGCAATTAATGGCCCGGCAACTAGGTGACAAAAATAAAAAGGTTGAAGATAAAAGAGCTGCTTTGCTGGACTTTATTGCCCGGTTCTCTGCCAATGCCTCGAAAAGTAAACAGGCAACAAGCCGAAAAAAGGCTTTGGAAAAACTGAATATTGAAGAAATAGAGCCTTCCAACCGCCGCTACCCGGGAATCATTTTTCAACCACTACGGGATGTTGGCAACCAGATTCTGAATATTGAAAACCTAAGTTCTTCTGTAGAAGGAAGATTATTGTTTGATAAAGTGAATTTCAGCATCAACAAAGGACAGAAAATAGCTTTCTTAAGCAAAGATCCATTAGCCGTTACTAACTTTTTTGAAATCATCAACGGTAATCTTTCTGCTGATAAAGGAAAGTTTGAATGGGGTACTACAATTACCAAAGCTTATTTACCCGTTGAAAATAATGAGTTTTTTCAAAATGGGATGACACTGATGGAATGGTTACGCCAATATGTACCACCCACTGTGACTGATGCTGACGAACCTTTCCTGAGAGGCTTTTTGGGTAAAATGCTGTTCAGCGGTGACGATATTATGAAGAAGACCACTGTATTAAGTGGCGGTGAAAAGGTACGCTGCATGATCAGCCGTATGATGTTGCAAAATCCAAATCTGATCGTATTGGACCAACCCACCAACCACCTTGACCTGGAAAGTATCCAAAGCTTTAATGAGGGTTGTCAGAGTTTTCCGGGGATAGTATTGCTGACCTCCCATGACCATACTTTTATGCAAACCGTGGCAAACAGGGTTATCGAGCTGACACCAAAAGGAATTATTGACAGGTTAATGACCTTCGACGAATATCTTGAGGACAAAAGGGTGAAAGAGCTTCGTGAAGAAATGTATTCTGTAAGGGGTGCTGTATATGCATAAATAATTGTTTCCTTTATAGGGTGGTTAATAAAATAGCACCGGATAAATGGAGACATTTTTTTGCAGGAATTTTAATGGGTGCCATTCTCCAGGCATTTCTACTATATCTTCTCATAGACCATCCGCTTATTGCTGTTTTTATAGCATTTATATTGGTAGCTGGCATCAGTTATGGCTTTGAACTATTTTCAAAAATTACAGGGAAAGGCCATTATGATTTTATTGATGCTGTAGCATCTGTTATAGGTGGCATATTGGGAATGGCAGTGACTTTTCTATTAGTATATCCTAATCAATTAACTTTACTATTAAAGTAAATACCGGGGGAAGTCCTTTGAGTGAGTACTTATCTAATTTAATGGAATATTGAAATACCTGATTATTAATTGTTTAATGGTTTTACATAATTTATTTAAATTTCTTTCACAACTGATTTACCAGACATCTCGTACATAACGTGATAATACTGACATGCGAAACTTAACAATTAAAGATTTGGAGAATTTTTCAGGCATTAAAGCACATACGATCAGGATGTGGGAGCAACGTTATCATTTGCTGACGCCGCTTCGCACTGATACAAATTTCCGCTACTATTCACTTGAAGATTTAAAACGATTGCTTCAGATAGCGCTTCTGAATGAGTTTGGATTTAAAATATCTGCTTTGGCTAAAATGAGCCGGGCTGAAATAGAAAAACAAATCAGCTTTTCCACAATTGACCGTAGCCGGCAGATGCAATCTGTTCATCACCTGCTCATTAGTATGATTAATAATGATTTAGAGGAATTCGAAGCAATTCTGGATAATTCATTATTATGCTGGCAGGAGGAAATAACAATAAACAAGGTAATTCTTCCTTTCCTCGAAAGGGCGGGAATTATGTCGTACCAGCAAAAAACCAATGAAGTGCATATGGCTGTTACCGCGGTGCGGAAAAAGCTAATCCTGGGTATTGAAAGAGCAAATCCCGGCTTTAAAGTAAACAAAACAGCCCTGTTATTTTTGCAGGAAGGTGAGCATTATGACCTGGTGTTACTTTATATGACTCTGATGCTTAAAAAAATTGGAATTAAAGTGTTGTACCTGGGTACGAATATTTCTTTAAATAATTTAAAAATGTTCGTTAGGGAAAAAACACCAGATTTTCTTTTTACTTACTTACCACCGAAGCAAATTTTAAAATTAGGAGACCTGCCGGAATACATACACCAGATGTTGCCTCATTCATCTCTTATAATAGGGGTTAGTGATAAAACAAATGTTTTGCCTGAGAAATCCAATAATGTAATCTTTATGCATTATGCCGATGTAGTGAATGTAGCACAGGCTTAATGATTAAAAAATCAATTGATCATTAAATTTGCTTGCAATTAAAATAATCAAAATACTCAGGGAAGAATAACTAATTTATCGACATAGACCCGGCTACCTTTAGAAATAACATAACGGGTATTGATAATGCCGGAGTTGACGATGTCTTCTTTACAATCGAGGCATTTAAGCTGCACACCAATTTTAGTTAATGCCAGGTTCCCGTTAGTTTTTGGCACCACATAACCTGCATGCTCTGATTGCCAACCATAAAAATCAAAATGGTTATTATTCTTATTGATCAATTCACTTAATGACATACCAAGGTGTATACCTTGTCTTGACATCCATTTATTTTGTTGCGTTTGTTTGTACTGCGTTTCTTCTCCTTTTAATGCGCCTCCTATAAAAATAAAAGAAGCATGTTTATAATTAATAACATCCTGCCAAACTATGATGGCCTGCGCATTAGTGCCGGGAAAAAGAACAGAACATGGCGTGTGTTCATCTTCACTTGTATAAAAAGTATCTTTTTTTATATTCTGAAACCCAAATACAGCAGCAAAGTATTCATGGGAAGTAAGTTGCAAAAGATCTTCAGCATATAATAGCTCATTTGCCGGTGGCAATGCTTTACGTTCTATATGATAACGAAAAAACCTGCTTTCTTCATTTTTTTCAATACTTGTTTTTATAGTGATGTTTCCTCTTTGAAACTCGGTTTCATTAACCGAAGGATTGGGTAGTATAACGTGGATGAAGCCATTAGCCAATAACTCTTCTTTTAATTCATTAAATTCTGCTTCAGAGTTTGTTTGGAACAAAATGCCTGAAACATCTTTATTCTGAAATGGGCTAAGGCTTTTGATGATTTTATCCTTAGTAGATTTTTGAAAATAAATAGCAGGCTCTGCGCTTACATTCCTTTTTGGCTGCTGGAAACCTCTTTTACCCACATAAGACGAAAACTGGTGGTAAGAAATGCCACTATACTGGATAAGATCGGTAAGCGTAAGCTCTTTTCGTTGTGCCTGCACAACCAATAAAGGACATAGCAACAAACTGATCATCTTTTTCATGCGACGAATGTTATTGGTGTTTGCTATGATACCGGATAGTAATAAAGCGTCAGTTCATAAGATATGTAGCGTAGCTCTCGGAAGAACTTCTAAAGATAACATGCATTTTTTACACCATCAAGTACCCTGTAAATTCAGCCTTACGAAGGCTGATTGTCTAAATTTGCCCAATGACATGGGCACAGCATCTTTATTCCTTTTATTCCCTTCTGCAGCCACCTAAAGATTTGCCAAATGGGATAGAGTGGCTTTATCCTCAGCAAAAGACTGACGTGCTGGAAATAGTGAAACGTTTTCTAAACAAATTTTATAATGATGATCAGCCACGAGCGATTTTAATGGGGATCAATCCGGGGAGGTTTGGTGCAGGTGTTACAGGGATCAACTTTACGGCGCCTAAACAATTAGAGAATGATTGCGGTCTCAATCATTCCTTTCAAAAACAATCAGAGCTTTCCGCAGAATTTATTTATAAAATGATAAATACTTATGGAGGACCGGAGATTTTTTATAAACGTTTTTTTATTGGCTCGGTATCGCCGCTGGGATTTATAAAAAAGGGAAAGAATATCAATTATTACGATGATGCTTCCCTGCTTGTAAAAGTGGAACCTTTTATTGTTCAAAATATGGAGAATCTGCTTTCATTCAATGCAAACAGGGAAGTTTGTATCTGCATCGGTGAAGAAAAAAATTACAAATACCTGACGGCCCTGAATAAAAAATATAATTGGTTTGAAAACATCAGCTCAGTTCCTCACCCAAGGTTTATAATGCAGTACAGACGTAAGAGAATGGAGGAATATATCCAACAATACATAAACTTGCTTCAATAAAATTTTACCTGACTAAGAAAACTTTTTATATTTTTATCTCTCTTAATGCGTTGCATATGAAGTTTATGTTGACCTGCTGCTAACTGAAATTTTTTGCCACACTGCAGGGAATTCACTTCATTTATTTATTTAAATTCTTCAAATTTCATTGATGTCGCAACCAACTACTTATAATGGTAAGTTATATACTATATTTTTTTTAATAAAAAGAGCCCTTCAGGGAGAGGAGCAGGATTATACTAAGGGCAGTATTCGCAAAGCGGTATTTATGCTGGCAGTTCCCATGATCATGGAAATGATGATGGAAAGCGTATTTGCTATTGTAGATCTTTATTTTGTAGGTCACTTACCCGACAGCAGTCATGCCATACAAACAGTGGGGCTCACCGAATCTGTCCTAACAATAATTTACTCGCTTGCAATAGGTATCAGCATGGCCGCGACTGCCCTGGTTGCAAGAAGAGTAGGGGAGAAAAATCCTGAAGGTGCAGCTAAGGCAGGGATGCAGGCACTGATTGTGTCTGTGATCGTCACACTTATTATTTCAATTCCGGGCTTTATATATGCTGCAGATATTTTAAGGTTAATGGGTGCCGAAGAAGCCACTATTATTATTGGCACTCCTTATATCCGCATTATGATGGGAGGAAGCATGGTGATCATGCTGCTTTTCATGATTAACGGAATTTTCCGCGGCGCAGGAGATGCATCTATGGCCATGAAAAGTCTTTGGTTGGCCAATATCTGCAATATCATTTTATGCCCATTACTCATAAGGGGTTTTGGGCCAATACCGGCCTTTGGATTAACAGGTGCTGCTATGGCTACCACTATTGGACGTGGTATAGGCGTGATGTACCAGCTATATCATTTGTTTGGAGGAAACAGCGTTGTGCGCATCAGGACAAAACATATAAAGTGGGATGGACAACTGATTAAATCCGTTATTAAAATTGCTTCACCGGGTACCTTACAGTTTATTATTGCTTCATGCAGTTGGATTTTTTTGGCTAAAATGGTGGCTGATACCGGAGGTGATGAAGCTTCTGCAGGTTACCAGACTGCAATCCGTATCATCATGTTTTTTATACTTCCTGCTTGGGGCCTCAGCAATGCGGCCGCTACCCTAGTTGGTCAAAACCTGGGTGCTCAACAGCCTGAACGGGCTGAGCTTTCTGTAAAGAAAACAGCTTTATACAACATCGTATTCATGGGTGTGGTGTCCATCATATTCTTCCTCACAGCAGAATACATCGTTTCCCTTTTTACTCCTGATGGTACAGTAAAAGAATATGCAGTATTGGCTATGCGCATCATCAGCGCAGGTTATGTTTTTTATGGCATTGGCATGGTCATGGCCAATGCATTTAACGGTGCCGGTGATACATGGACACCCACATGGATCAATCTTTGTGGGTTTTGGCTTTTCCAGATACCATTAGCTTATTTATTGGCGATAGTATTCAAACTTGGCCCCTTAGGAGTATTTATAGCAATTCCTGTAGCCGAAACAGCCATTAGTATTGCTGCTTATATACTGTTCAGGCAAGGAAAATGGAAGACGAAACAGATTTAGTAAACATGAACCTTCACTCTATTCCCCCGTTAAAGTATAAACCACTTAAAAAATAGCCTGCATTCTGTAATTTCATTGCTGATTGAAAAATGATGACCACCCATACAAATAATACCATAGACACAAATCTCCTTCGGCAGATAGCTTTTATTGTTATTATTTTATTTCTTGGTATTGTATTGATCCGTGAACTGTGGTTTTTTCTTTCTGCAATTCTGGGCTCAGTCACATTTTATGTACTGATGAGGGAGAGAATGTTTTATCTGACAGAAAAAAAAGGCTGGCGTCGCAGTACGGCCGCCTGGGTATTGATGTTACTTTCATTTTTTGTCATACTTGTGCCCATTGGCCTGCTGGGCAATATTTTATATTCAAAAGTGAGTTATGTGGTAACGCATTCCACAGAATTGATCAATTCCCTAAAAGGCTTTGTAGCTGGCATTAAGCAAAAAATAGGTTATGAGATTGTAAAGCCTGGGGATATCAATCAATTGGGTGGCAAAATGGCCCAATTGTTACCCAGGATTTTAGGGGTTACTCTTAATACTATAACGATCATAGCCACTATGTACTTCGTTTTATATTTTATGCTTGTCAATGGCCGGCGGATGGAGGATGCATTATATGAATACATTCCGCTAAAAGATGGCAATGTAGAGCTTATAGGTAAGGAAGTGAAGGTAATGGTAACTTCAAACACTATAGGTATTCCGCTGATCGCCCTGATCCAGGGTATTATTGGGTTGATCGGATATTTACTGATAGGTATTGACGAGCCTTTTCTATGGTTTGTTGCTACCTGCATTACAGCAATGCTGCCAGTCGTTGGAGCAGCTTTAGTCTATGTACCGCTGACCATTATGCTTTTTGCACAGGGGGAAAACGGACGTGGCATATTTATGGCCATTTGGGGCTTTGGGCTAATAGGGTTAGTGGACAATGTATTTCGCTTGCTGATAAATAAGAAATTAGGGAATATCCATCCCCTGATAACAATTTTTGGGGTATTGGTAGGATTGCAGTTGTTTGGTTTTATAGGGCTCATTTTTGGACCCCTGCTTATTTCCATGTTTATTTTATTGCTTCGGATTTATAGCAATGAATTTTTAATGAAACGCCGTGAGATGCGTCGTGTGAAGTAAGAAATTTTCATCCCAGGGCGTACAAATACTAAGTCAAAAAAATATTTGTCAGTGTTTCCACCTTATTCTTAAAGTTTTCTTATCAACTACTTGAAAGTATAAAAACGGTACAATATTTTCACACTCCCGGCGTTCCAATAATCCAATTAAAAACCTAGCATACACCGTGAGAAAATCGTCTTTACCATTTATTTTTGGCTGCCTTTTCTTGTCTCTTGGCTCACTTGCATTTAAAAAAGAGAAAGTTGGTGTTCTGACCTCTGCCGGCATGAAAGAAAATTTTATACCCGCAACAAATCTTGCCAGTACTTCAGATGCTTCTTCGCTGGAGGCTATTGCTTCTGATATTTATAACGAACTGGGACTGGAAAGCATCGGTCTTAATTTTGATGCCCTTAAATATGCCTATAAAGGATATGAATATTTAAAAAACAGAGGCATTTTAGGAAATAGCAGCATTTTAACGGTGATAGACTTTAGTCAGTCCTCCCGCCGCAAGCGCATGTATATTATTGATATGAAAGACCGTAAGGTATTGATGAACACTTATGTAGCCCATGGAAAAAATACCGGGCTTGATTATGCCACCCGTTTCTCAAACCAACCTGAGTCTTTGCAAAGCAGTTTAGGCTTTTATATCACCAAAGGCACTTATTCAGGCAAGCATGGTTTATCACTCAAATTGGATGGACAGGAACGTGGATTCAATGACAAAGCAGAAGAAAGAGCAGTGGTAGTACATGGCGCAGATTATATAGGCGAGCACCGCCAAGGGGCAGCTTATATGGGCCGCTCATTTGGGTGCCCGGCTGTACCCCAACACCAGGCTGATAAAGTGATCAGTTTAATAAAGAACGGTTCAACTATGTTTATATACCATCCTTCAACAAGCTATTTGCACGGATCAAGAATACTCAACGGCTAGTTTGGACGCTAAACAAGGATGGATGACAAAAAAGCCCCAATCGTACCCTATGATTGGGCTTTTTCTTTTCTTAGTCTTCCCTTGGCATAACAAACCTATATGATCAGGTTTTATTTGATTTCAGCTCCACGATTTACCCGGAAACTTATTCTCATTAGTTCTCCTTGGTTACGCTCTGGCAGGGCTTAATGAATAAAGGGCAACTATTATAACTATTTTATACGATCCAATAAGCTGCCAGCTGGGAAGCAATTCCTATTACCAGTCCAATATATATTTCTGCAGGATGATGATCGGAATTTATTAGTCGTGCGGAACACACCAGACCAGCTATAAAAAGTGAAATGGATATATAAATTCCAAAGCTCGTACCTGATAAAAACCCCACCAAATAGATAAATGCAACACCTACTCCCAGCGACAGGGCATGCATGCTGATTTTCAGGTAACTGTTTAATATCAGTCCCGCACTTGAAGCTATAAAAATAGCGAGGCTTAACATGACCAATTGCCTGGGAAATTCAGGCTGATTTCTAAGTACATACCACATCCAGAAATAATACAATCCGCAGGCTATGTATGGAATAATGCGGTCTTTTTGGGTATGCAGGTATATGGATTGTATAAATCCAAGTCCTTTTGCAAGTAAAATAGTAGCTAAAGGGAAAACAGTGTACATAACAAAAAAACGCAGTACTAATAATCCTTTTTCTTTAGCATCAAAACCGGGGAAGGCAGAAGTAGTATAAATAAGAAAACACGCAATGTAAACTGGAATAAATAAGGGGTGAAAAATTACTGAAACTACCCTTGCTATGGTCCGTATATTAGGATGAAATGAAGCAGGCGAAGCTCTTATAGTTTGTTTATTGGTTTTGTGGTGGGTGGTGACCTCCATTGCTAAAGCTCTTTACGAAGCCTGGCTACGGGAATGTTTAGTTGCTCCCGGTATTTAGCTACGGTTCGCCGTGCAATGTTATACCCTTTTTCCTGAAGCAGCTCTGTAAGCCTTTCATCACTGAGCGGTTTTTTCTTATGTTCTCCTTCTATCAGGTCGCTTAGGATCTTTTTTACTTCTCTAGTTGAGACCTCTTCACCGCTATCAGTGGTCAGCGACTCACTGAAGAAAAATTTGAGACGGTAGGTGCCAAATTCTGTCTGTACAAATTTGCTATTAGCCACACGGCTTACGGTGGATATATCCAAACCTGTTTTTTCAGCAATATCTTTTAAGATCATGGGTCGCAGCGTAGTTTCATCTCCTGTAAAGAAAAATTCATGCTGGTGATTCATGATAGCCGTCATAGTACTGAGCAATGTATGCTGGCGCTGCTTGATGGCATCTATAAACCATTTAGCTGCATCTATCTTTTGCTTTATAAAGAGTACTGCTTCTTTTTGCCTCCGGTCTTTTTTAGCGCCGCGGTCATATTCTTTGAGCATATCGCGATAACCTTCGCTTATTCGTAATTCCGGAGCGTTTTTAGAATTGAGAGTAAGCTCTAATTTACCTGCATTATTATAAATAAAGAAGTCAGGTACTACATAACTTTCTGCTTTATTCATTTCACTTACCTGTCCTCCCGGTTTTGGATTGAGCCTGGTGATTTGTTGCATTACCTCTTTCAGATCATCATCATTAAGGTTTAACCCCCTTTGTATCTTTTCATAATGCTTTTTAGTAAACTCATCAAAATATTTGGTAAGCGCCTGTATTGCCAGGTCTACTTCCTTTCCTTCTTCTTTTTGACGAAACAATTGAAGTAATAAACATTCCTGCAACGTTCTTGCACCCACACCCGGAGGATCAAAGCGTTGAATGCGTTTGATGAGCATCTCCACTTCTTCTTCAGTCGTCATTATGTTTTGACGAAAAGCAAGGTCATCAACAATGGCAGAAGTTTCTCTTCGTAAATAGCCGTCTTCATCTATGCTGCCTATTATCTGCTCGGTTATTTTAGATTCATGTTCATCCAGTTTGAGCATACCAAGCTGTGCTTCCAGCACTTCATAAAATGAAGTTTCTACTTTATAAGGCAAGGTTTGTTTTTCTTCCTGTTCACCATAATTATCATCACGTAATTTATAGTCTGCAATGTCGTCATCGCCATCCTGTACATAATCAGAAATATCTATGTTTTCATATTGATCATCACTGCTCAATTCGTCTTCACCATAATCTTCCGCCGGAGCCGGTTCTTCTGCAAACTCATCATTGCCTTCATAGTTCTCATCATGCTTGTCTTCAGAAAGTTCTAATGCCGGATTTTCCTCCAGCTCTTCTTTTACCCGTTCGTCCAATATAGCAGTGGGTACCTGCAACAGCTTCATAAGCTGAATCTGTTGCGGGGACAGTTTTTGTAATAATTTTTGCTGTAAACTCTGGTTTAGGCTCATCTCGTTTCATTAAGGGCGAAAAAAATTCGCGATTTCTACAAAAATCAAGCCGTAAATTTAGGGCAAATTAGCAGATGATGCTTAAAATGCTTTGCGGCTTAAGTTTTCTTTTGGTTTCTTTAAATTCCCTGGCCCAGTTTGATTCAACATTTAATAAAAATCTTCCACCGGGTATTTATATAAAAACTATTCCGTTTGATTATTATACCCAAAAACAGGGGTGGTTTTGTACAAAAGAATTTCTTTTTCAGAAAAACACAGGGCTTAATCTTTATCTGAGACTTGGTAATAAAGATTATGTAGATTACCTGGAGCGCAAACCAAATTCAAAGAGATTTTAATTTTAAATCAGCGAAAATTGCTGATTGCGTATTCTAACAAAAAGTATCATCCTGGTTTCTTCGGCAACCATTCCATTGGCGGAATCTGAGCCGGTATTTTATAATAATTATTCCTCAATGAATCATTCCATCCATTTGGATTCTGATAAAATGTTTTGCTGCTGAAATATATACTGCCCTGAATAGTTGAGTATTCACGTAGCAGTGAAATTTGCCGGGGCAATTCTGTCGCATTTTTCCATGCTGTATCATTGCTTTGCAGTGCCCGGTAAATACCGTGACCGATATACATGTGCCGGCCATAAGCATGTTTACTCCACCAATCGATCAGCGTTTCATATGCCACCTTTGGATGTCCAAACGCCCAATATAGTTGCGGAGCCATATAATCAACCCAACCCTTCCTTGTCCACAACAATACATCGGCATACAAATCATCATAATTGGTTTGCCCTGCTTTTGTCTGGCTACCCATGGCATCTTTATCATTATTTCTCCATACACCAAATGGTGAAATGCCAAACTTACACCATGGCTTTTCCTGCTTTATGATAACAGATAATTTATGAATAATAGTATCTACATTACTTCTGTGCCAGTCATCTTTATTTAGCCTGCTGCGGCTTGATGTATAAGAAACAGAATCCGGAAATTCTTTACCGGCAATGCGATACGGATAAAAATAATCGTCCATATGCACAGCATCAATATCGTAGCGCCGTACCATATCCCTGATCACATCCTGCACCCAGGCTTGTCCGTTTTTATTCCCCGGGTCAAAATAAAGTTTACTTCCGTATTCAAGGAACCATTCCGGATGCAATTTTGTAATATGCGCAGGAGCTATTGAAGACTTGCCAATATTGAAATCAGCCCTGTAGGGATTGCACCACGCATGAAATTCCAACCCCCTTTTATGTGCTTCTGTTATCATGAATGCAAGGGGGTCGTAATAAGGAAAGGGGGGACGACCCTGCTTACCCGTCAGCCATTGGCTCCACGGTTCGTAAGGCGAAGGATAAAAAGCATCAGTAGCAGGACGCACCTGCACGATTACTGCATTCATGCCATTGCGCTTGTGCATATCAAGCTGACGGATATATTCAGTTTTCTGACTGTCCACATTGTATTGCTGCGGACGTGGCCAATCGATATTGTCGACGGATGCAATCCATACGCCCCTGAACTCATATTGTTGCGAATAAGAAAATAAAACGAAGAAACTCAAACAAAAAACAAACATTGTTATGCGGATCATAGTTGCATTTTCACAGGCAAGGTACAAAGTGAGCTTGTATTTGCAGATATTTGATCAAAACATTCATGCGGCCAATTTTATATTATTGTTTTGATGCTTATTGCGGCTGGTGCTATGGATTTAGCCATGTGATTACACAAATCGCAGTTGAATATAAAGACCGCCTTTCTTTCGATGTATTATCAGGGGGAATGATATTGGATGATGAACCAAAGCATTTTGCACCAATAGCAAAATATATTCAAACAGCTTATAAGGAAGTGGAAAGAGTAACAGGGATCAAATTTGGCGAGGATTTTCTATGGCATGTATTTCATCCACAGGATACTGACTGGTACCCTGACTCAACAAAGAGTGCAATAGCCTTATATATTTTTAAAGAATATTATCCGCATAATGCCATCAGCATGGCGGCAGATTTGCTTTATGCTTTAAACTTTGAAGGTCGCGATCTTACTGACGATGAAGCCTACCGCCACCTGCTCTATAAGTACAATATACCTGAAGAAGAATTTTATGCAAAATTGAAAACAGAAGAATATTTGGATAAAACTTATTACGAGTTTGCGCTTGTGAAGCAATTGGGCGTGGATAGTTTTCCAACAACATTATTACAGGTAACAGATTCAAAGTTTTACCTGTTAGGAAAAGGATTTACTGATTATGATACATTGATAAAGCGAATAGAAAAAGTGTTGAAGGAGATTGAAAATTGAATTACATATGAATTAAAACCATCACTGTCCTTTATTCTCTGAAATTTTACGGGCTTTAAAATCATTAAATAGCCATTCGTATCTTGCATATCCAAAATTTAAGAATATGGAATATAGCAGAATAGTAGCGGTCACCGGTTTGCCGGGCTTGTATGAGGTGGTGAGCAGCAAGGCGGATGGTGCCCTTGTGCGTTCCCTTGAAGATAAATCCACGAAGTTCGTGTCGTCACGCATACATAATCTATCTCACCTGGAAAGTATTGAGATTTTTACTACAGAAGATAATGTAAACCTGGTGGATGTTTTCGGGGCAATGAAGAATAGTAGCGAGCCACTTCCGGATGTGAAAGACAACAAAGCCCTGCGCAAATACTTTGAAAAAGTTTATGGAAACATAGATTTCGAACGTGTCTATACATCTGATATGAAGAAAATTATCAGGTGGTTTGAAGTATTGAAAAGCAACGACGTGGAAATAAAGCTATCCGAACAACAGGAAGAAGAAGAGAAAGATGATACTTCTGCGGTGCAGGAACTGGTGCAATCAGATGAAGTCGTAACACTGGAAGTTTCCGGCGATGATACCGCCGAAACAGCCAAGCCACGAACCAGGAGAAAAAAGAATGAGGGAAAGGATAAAGAAACCAACTAAATCTTCAAGGAATATTAAGCCCGCTCCTTTGTTTCCAACTCATTAAATAATTTTTTCTAAGCAACTTATTAGCATCAGGATCATGAATCATAGTGCAGATATACAACGGATACAAAGAAAACTTTTACCCCTGGATTTTAAGGTTACCGATTGGCAGGCCCTTGAACCATACTTCCAGGATCTCTTAGAACGGCCTATTGAATCAAAAACCGGCCTGGAAAACTGGCTGAAAGATATGAGCGAGCTGGAAGCGGTAATTGGTGAAGATGCGGCCTGGCGGCAGATCCGCATGACATGCGATACGGAAAATAAGGAACTGGAAAAAGCATTTGAATATTTTGTATTGGAAATACAACCTAAAATTCAGCCCTATGCCGATAAGCTCAACCGTAAGTTTTTAGAAAGTCCATTTGTCAGGGAACTGGATCAAAAAGACTATGCTACTTACCTGCGCAGTGTACAAAAAAACATCGATCTATTCCGTGTAGAGAATATTCAATTGCATGCAGAGACCGCCGTGATGGCACAGCAATACGGCATCATTACCGGTAAAATGACTATTGAAGTAGATGGCAAAGAATATACGTTGCAGCAGGCTGCTAAATTTTTGGAAAGTCCTGAACGGGAACTGCGTGAACAGGTTTATCATAAAATACAGCAACGACGCTTGCAGGATAAAGAAGTGTTGAATGACCTATACTCGAAACTGGTAGAAAAGAGACATGAGATAGCAAAAAATGCAGGTTTCGCTAATTACCGGGACTATAAGTTTGTCGAGCTTGGGCGGTTTGATTATACCAAAGAAGAATGTTTCCAGTTTCATGATTCAGTACGTACACACATACTGAACATTGTCAACTTCATTTACGATCGCAAGCGACAGAAATTGGGGCTGAATATGCTGCGGCCCTGGGACCTGGATGCAGAGCCCGAAGGTGTAAAACCCTTAACTCCTTTTCAAACCGGTGATGAGTTGATTGATAAAACCGTGGAATGCTTTCGAAGGCTGAATCCTTTTTTTGCCGATTGTCTCGTGAAGATGAAAGATATGGGGCGGTTTGATCTTGATAGTCGCAAAGGAAAAGCCCCAGGCGGATATAATTGTCCGCTTGAGGAAACCGGCGCTCCCTTTATATTTATGAATGCAGCGGGTCAAATGCATGACCTCACTACTATGGTGCATGAAGGAGGACATGCCGTACATTCATTTCTGGCACACGACCTGGAGCTCACTGCATTCAAGCAATACCCTATGGAAATAGCCGAAGTAGCCAGCATGGCTATGGAGCTGATGAGCATGGATTGCTGGGATGTTTTTTTTGATAATGAAGATGATCTTCGCAGAGCCAAAGAGCATCAACTGGAAAGGCTGGTAACTATATTTCCCTGGATCGCTGCTATTGATAAGTTTCAGCATTGGGTTTACGAGCATCCTGCGCATACGCCGGAAGAAAGAGCAGAGCACTGGCGGAGTATCATGAATGAATACACACCTATCAATTTAGATGTTTCAGGATTGGAAGAATATAGAAAATACGGATGGCAGCGCCAGCTTCATTTGTTTGAAGTGCCGTTTTATTATATTGAATACGGCATTGCCCAGTTGGGTGCTATCGGACTGTGGAAACAGTTCAAGGAAAATAAGCAACTGGCAATCAATAATTATATGTCGGCATTGCAGTTAGGAGGCACACGTACACTACCTGAATTGTTTGCCGCCGCAGGTTTGCAATTCAATTTTTCTCCTGATTATATCAGTGAGCTGATGTTGTTTGTGCATGATGAGCTGGAGAAGGTGTCGAGGCATTAGCGCGGCTAGCATCAGTATTTCTTTTTGGTTCAGTCCCGTTCTTGCTGCAAATTCCCTTATTCGGGTTATTGCTTCTATCCGGCAGCCTAAGGGGCGAAATAATAATTCACATGCAACATTTTTTAATAGATAAAATAACCAATAGTATTGAAGATGCTGTATCAGGCAAAAGCGTGGATACCGAAATTCTCCCTGTAGATAAGGCTGACTTAAAAACTGTTTTAAAAAAGATGGTTGGAGATTTAATTGGAAAACTGAACTTAATAATATTGATAGACAGGTATATAAATTAATAATTAAAAATGAAATAATAATTCAGGGTTTAATAAGTTTGGAAATCATGGAAAACTTTGTTGAAATGCATCTTATAGAAGCGGCTCCGCACAACTTTGGAAAAGAAAAAAGATACATGGGCGTAGCCGGTAATCTTGTAGCTTTTGCATGTAAGCTTAGTTTTGAGCAGCGATTTGATGGATATGTGGGTTTTACTGCTAAAACCGAACTGATAGAACATTACAGGGAGGCACTTTCAGCAGAATTACTTTTTAAAAACCGAATGGCAATTTCTTCATTTGCTGCAGAGAAATTAGTAAATTCGTATTATAAAAATTTCTTCAATGGCTGATAAAAAAATCTGTTACAAGTTAGATGATATTGGTTTTGTAGGTACACAGGGAAAAAGGTCAGCTACTCACAAAGCAGATGCAAAAAAAACTGCAGCTATCATTCGTACAAAAAAATCTGCAAAGGTTTTTTCAATTCCACATTCCATAACTAATAAGGCAGCCAAATAAAAAATACAGTATATTTTAAGCTTTTTAATTACGGAGGAACGCTACCTTAGGTCGCAAATTGCGTCCTTAAAGCAGAGTCGGGGACAACACTCCAAATATCTTTCGATGGTATTTACTGAACAGGGAGTGGCTATGTTATCCGGTGTATTAAAAAGTAAACGAGTTATTGAAGTGAATGATGCAATTATGGGAACATTTGTGCAGGTGCGGAAGCTGTTGCAGGGAAATAAAGAGCTGTGACAAAAAATAAAAGAAACTATATCAGTGAATTGATGTGGTTTGTGTAAAAAGAAATGGAAGCAGTTACACATCCGGAGGCTTCGGCAAGCTCAGCCTGACAGGAAAAAGATTTGTCACCCTGAGCTTGCCGAAGGGTTGTTTGAGATTTGCAATTTGATTTTTTATTTGTGGGGCTGTCAACAGTTGTATTTCTGATCAGCTTTAGTTCCGGCTACCTGCCTGCCGGTAGGCAGGTTCGCTGCAAGTCCGGCACAAAACCCACGCCCGTGTCAGACTGAGCCTGCCGAAGCCCTCACCGGGCTTTCCGCTTCTATCCGACAGCCTTTGAGCGGAGGAAAGTATTTGTGCGGGAAAGAGTAATTTAAGTTATAAATAAGAGGAGATGTATGATTTTAATTCTTCAACTGAAATCTTTACATCTTCTCTCAAAATTTTTCGAAGCAAACCTTTTGGTAAAGCATCATTTTTATGAACTGGTACCGTTGTGATACGACCGTCTTCATGCTTCATCCTGTGATGGGAGCCATTGATGCGTATAACAACAAACCCGATTTTTTCTAACAGCTTTAAAAAATATTTTCAACTTATTACAGGTAACTTTTCGCTCATGCAGATGCAGGGATGGTAAATTCCATTTCTCTAATACCAACGAATTTATTAATTGGTTCTGCAGGTTGTTCTTCAATGCACATTTGCACAACTTTCTTTAAATTGAATATGGCTTCATCAATCGTTTTTCCATAAGAATGGCAGCCTTTAAAGGCAGGGCATGAAACAATAAAAAAATTATCTTCATCCACTTCCACAAGCACTGGCAAATGATATGTTTTCATATTTCGAAAATACAACTTTCCTTGCTTAAGGCCGAGTCCATAGCAGACTCGGCTGGTAAGGGGAAATTTGTCTCACATGTATTGAAATATCACACTTGATGGTTGTCAATATCGTCAAGGCATTTTTATTTTATTTATCACCACCTGAAACAACAAAAGTTACGGACTGCTTGTGGTAAGCTTTTACCTGGCGACCATTTTGCATGGCTGGCTCCCATGCAGGGCCTTTTTTAATAAGGTTCACTACTACTTCTTCCATACCAAAACCATGAGTGGTTAATGATTTTGTGTTGCTAATGTTTCCCTCTTTGTCTACAATAAACTGAACACTTACCTCGTATTGACCTACAGGTGCGCCATTGTTGACAGGGGTACTTGCATTAAGATTTTTTTCCAAAAATTTTCTCCAGGCAACTTCACCTCCCGGAAACTTTGGAGGCACTTCCGTCTTTGTAAAAGTCATTTCATGAGGCTTCTGATCATACATTACTTCAATGGCGCCATTTTCTCCTTTACTCCCATACTTTTTTATTGCCTCATCAATGGATAGTTTTTTAAGTTTTGTTGCCTGCTCGTTAGTATAGATGTACAAACTTGCTTCGGTAAATGAAGGTTCTTCCTTTCCGTTAACAATGATCAAAGGATGTTTTCTTGTTTTGACTTCATTTATTAACTGGTCTGCTTTTTCACGGGTGATATAATTATCTTTGACTGCATCTTCCCAGGTGATTATCATGAAACCAGTTTCAAAATAGATCCATACTTTACCATTTCTTAAAAAATCAATACGTCTAACCTTTCCCATATTTTTCGGGATGGTGTCCCTGACTTTTTCAAGATATTCATTTTCGGTTACATTTAAAGGGTCTGCATTTGAAGTTATTTCAATTACTCCATTCTTTCCTTTTTCTCCGTATTTTGTTATAGCAGTTCCATCTTTAAGCACATTAATAGATTGTATGCTTCCTGGATTAATATCATTCATTTTCCCATTGTATACTTTGCCATCTAACAGAATCAATCCTTTAAAAGATTCTTCATTTTTTATTGATATTGATCCATTATAAACGCCTGTCGATTTTACAGCACTTTCGTTTATGGCAGGATTAATCAGACCTCTTTTGTGTGCTTCAGCTGCATTTAATACTTCTTTTGTTCCATCCCGATAAATAATCTCCACGTCCTGGTCTTTTATATTAACTGATTGAATATCTTTTTTCTTTCCACCAGGAATGGTATCTCTTAATATCAGGTTTTCTTTTTTAACAGAAGAATTTATAATCGCATCATCTGTTGCTAATTGTTTTACTTCTATTGCAAACGCAGTAAATAATATGACAATAAGTGGCAAAGCCAGAATGCGGCTTATGTAATTAAATCGCGGACTTTTCTTTTTTGTAAGCATGGCGAGCCTCCTTTTTATAGATGTATGAAAAAATGGATTGATAATATAGTTAAAATGTTTTGGGTAAGCTGTTTGTAAAATCATCGCAGCAAGTTGCGAAACATCCTGCTGCGTTGTTGCTTTTTTATCTGCAATAAACTCATGGATCATTCTTAGCTCATAACGTATTAGCCAGAAGAAGGGATTAGACCAAAATACAGCAAGAACTATTTGCAAAAACAGTTTATCAATTGTATGTTTTTCTTTTATATGCACAAGTTCATGTTGAAATACCTGCTGCCCTGTTTTAGTGTTTACATCGATAGCCGGATTCCAAAAAATATATTGAAAAAAAGAAAAGGGCGTTCCTTTTGTATCTGAATTAATAAACCTGATATTTTGAATATTCCGGGCAGGGTTATTTCTGACAATGCCCCAAAGTTTGTAAATGGAAAAAGCAAGACTGATCAAAAGAGTTACAGATACCAAACTATAAGCATACAACGGCCATAATGAAAAATCAATGGCATTTTCAGTTTTACCGGTAATCTCAACAATCAATTCATTTCCACTACTGATATATCGCAGCCACTCAGTTCCATTTTTTTCTTCGGGATTTTGAAAAATAGTGAATTGAAAAAGCGGTATGGTTAATGAAAACAGAACGGTTGTAAGCAGGTAAAAACGATTCCAATGATGAAAAAATTTATTACGCAAGGCAATGAAATAATAACCAGAAAGTAATGCTGAACAAATAATAACTTTTAAAAGATAAATAGCCAAAGCAATCATTTTTTGTTGTTTTTAATTTGTTGTAATAACATTTCAAGTTCTTCCACACTAATACTGTTTTCTTTTACCATAAAAGAAACTGCTTCGCTAAACGATCCATCGAAATAGCCCTTTACAAGGCTTCTCATACGATCTTTTGAATATTTTTGTTTGCTTACCAGGGGATAGTATTGGTATTGTCGCCCTATTGTTTTCATATTCACAAACTCTTTTTCCACAAGGATTTTTAGAATTGTGGCTACTGTGTTTTGATGTGGTTTGGGGGTTGGTAGCATATCCATTATGTCACGTATAAATCCTTCCTTCACCTTCCATAAGGCATGCATAATTTGTTCTTCTGCTTTGGTCAATGTTTTCATTAATCTATATTTGTAAAACTAAGTTATAACTAATATTATAGTTTAACAACTATATTTATAGTTTTATGGTAATATTTTCGCCACTTAAAATTGTGTAAAATTCAGCGTTTTCTTTCTTCTTTCTTTATGGTACCTAAAAGCGTTAAAAATCTGACATTATAAATTGAAATTGAAATTGAGCATAACCCGTAAATTTCAAGCTATGCAAATGCTTTGTGGAAGAGCCGGAGTAAAGTTTAAGTCGTCACCACCAACCGAATTTAGAAAAACTACATTATAAGTTTTAAAAAGTCTGCGTTTCTGTTGTTGGTCAAAAGACACAACAACGGCATGGCTGCGAAGAACACACTAACACACTGGATCGTGAAATGGTTTCAACATCTATTGTATCCAAATTCATAGTGTTTAAAATTTAAATTTTATCCCTCACAAATTAAGTTGTTCCAGGTAATCGCCAAAGTCCACGCCATCATCACGAACGGCTCTAATTTTTTTTAGTTTGCACCTATTTCGTTAACTCATTTCGTCACCCATTACACCCATCACACCCCCCATTGATCACTACCTGCACATTGTCTGCGGTAAAGCCTTTTGGTAATTCTATGGAAGGTGATACAACATCATCAAGGCAAATGGTCGTATGGCAATAGGAGCATACAAAGTGCACATGGTCATCATGATGATGGTCTTCCGTGCAGTCTTTACAGAGGGCATAGCGCACTGAATTATCAGAAGTGGGGATGGTATGCACAATTCCTTTTTCAACAAAAGTCTGCAGGGTGCGGTAGATAGTAACCCGGTCAAATTTTTCTCCTGCTTTTTTTTCAATGTCACCATGTGCCAGAGCATCTTTACTTTGCAAAAAAAGAGAAAGTATTTTGCGGCGACTGTCTGTAATGCTTAGATTCTTTTTCCGTAAAACAGCAGCAATATTATTTTCCTGTGTTTTTGTTTCGACCATGGGCATAAAATTAATTTTTTAAAAGCTTGCTAATGTCCTTCTTCATTTCCTGCATTTCAGATGGCTTGAGTCCGTCAAAGATCTTCACCACATCTCCTTTCTTATTTACTAAAGCTATGAATTGCGTATGTAAAAAATCATCTTCAGTTTTTATCACATTATTTCCCGGATCATCTATTTTGTAACTATGTCTGGCCATATAATACAGGCTGTCTTTTCGCCCGGTTAGAAATATCCATTTGTTGGTATCCACACTCATAGAGTCGGCATATTGTTTCAGCCTGGCTGCTGAATCGGTTTCCGGATCGCAGGTATGTGATAAAATAAGAAAGTCATTTTCACTTTTGTAAGCATCATAAACAGTTCGAAGGTTATTGTTCATCTTTGGACAAATACCCTTGCAGGTGGTAAAGAAATATTCTATGACCACTACTTTATTTTTCAAATGCGCTTCAGTCACCTTTTGTCCATCCTGGTTAATAAAAGTAAATGACTTAACAGAACCTATAGCAGGCAATGAAGGATTGGTGAAACCCGGGATGGCATAAGACATCACAATAAAAAATCCCACCACGAGTAGGGCAAAAAAAAGGACATAAAACCAGCGCTTTCGTGACATGACACAAAGGTAGGTAAGTTAAAAGGCTGCACCATCTGCATAAGCTTTCGTAAATTCAATTTTAAACTTTTCTATGCACAAAGCTTTTACGCTTCTCCTTATAATCATAGGACTTACCGCTTCAGCACAATCAAAAGGAGAACAGGCCGCTATCCGCGGTCTATTGCAAAAACAAACACTTTCGTGGAACCGGGGGGACCTGAAAGGATTCATGCAAACTTACTGGAAGAGCGATTCGCTAATGTTTATCGGTAAAAACGGTGTGGTCCTGGGTTGGCAAAGCACACTTGATAATTATAAGAAAGGATATCCTGATACTGCAGCCATGGGTAAGTTGTCTTTTGATATTATCCAGGTAAAAAAATTATCGCCGGAATATTATTTTGTTGTAGGCAAGTGGATGTTGAAGCGTACAGCAGGCGATCTGAGCGGTCATTATACTTTACTGATGCGGAAATTAAAAGGCCAGTGGAAGATCATTGCTGATCATAGTTCTTAGCCATACAAAATTGGTAATATATATAAGTCAATTTAGAGTATCCTTAATCTTTGAAATTCATTTTTTCCAAATGCGGTACAGGTAACGGATCAATAAGAGCAGGGTTATCATAAAAATTAAATAGAATACGATATTGAACCACCTTATTTTATCATATACAAACCCCATTCGAAAATACAGCCCCAGGGTAAAAATTACCATCATCCATAACAATCCGAAAGAAAAGGAATTAATGATCTTTCGAAAATAATTTTTCACTTCCGGGTCCATGCCCTGGTCATATTCATCCATGTCATCAAGGTACTAACATTGCTTTGAATTGGACAGAATCGCCGTTGAATACATTGAAATCCACACGTGAAAAAATACCATTCACTTTCCCTTTTTCACTATGCTGCCAAAAGCTCCAGTCCCGGCGAATACGCGGCTGGTGTGGCTGCAAATAATGAGCTACCCATAAAGGATAGGTTTCAAAATGACCCTGCAGGTGTTGTTTGTAAAAATCTGCATTGGTATAAATAATAGGCCGTACCTGGTAATGGTTTTCCAGCACATTAAGCCATTCCTTTACTTCGGTGCGCAAAGCAGATGATGATTTACCGAATGTTTGTTCCACATCCAATACCGGTGGTAGATCGCCTTTTTCCAACATCACTCTGGTAATAAAGTTTTTTGCCTGTGCACGTCCGTCTTTGGAAGCAATAAAAAAGTGGTAAGCACCCCTGATTAAACCGGCTTCTTTACTTTTTTTCCAGTTTGTTTTAAAATAAGGATCGGTTCTGCCCGTTCCTTCGGTAGCTTTTATAAAAGCGAAGCCTAATTGAATACCCTGAACATTCATGCGTTTTACCGCAGGCCAGGATATCCTTTGCTGGTACCTGGAAACATCAATGCCATGGATAGCATAATTCGTGGGCATGGGAATGCCAAATTCTTTGTAAGTAACAAAGCCCGTGCTTTGATTTTGAAACCATAAATAAACCACGTATGCCATACCAGCAACAGACAACAACACTATAATCAAAACAATTTTTCGTACAAAACGCTGTTGCTTATTCTTTTTGGAAGGCATTAATGCTATACTATGAAATGTGAATTAACACAAAAACGTTGTGATGATCACATTTATTTGAGGTCGTTAAACTTTGAAAAAAATTGCAGGAATGAATCAAAGGTTTTAATCTGCGGTTACCTTTACCATATGTCACGGCTGAACTGGAATGATAGTACCAATTTTTTATCGAAACTGACGCTCCGCCGTGTTTGGAATATGGTAAAAGTATACGGCAGCTACCACGTCAGCAAATGGACGAATAAGCCGGTGCAATGGGGCATGCCGATTTCCATATCGTTTGAGCCCACTACATCCTGTAACCTCCGCTGCCCCGAGTGCCCAAGTGGCTTACGGGCTTTTTCCAGGCCCACAGGTATGTTGCGCAAAGATTTTTTCAGAGAAACTATTGACCAGCTTTCCCACGATCTTACTTACCTGGTTTTTTATTTTCAAGGCGAACCTTACCTGAATCCTGATTTTTTAAATATGGTGCAGTATGCATCATCGAAAAAAATATATACCGCCACATCCACTAATGCCCACTACCTGACAGATGAAAAGGCAAAACGTACTATAGAAAGCGGGCTTGACAGGTTGATCATTTCCATTGACGGTACCACCCAGGAAACTTACCAGCAATACCGTGTGGGTGGCAATCTTCAAAAAGTATTGGAAGGAGCAAAAAATATTGTGAAGTGGAAAAAAGCATTGGGAAGTAAGCAGCCTTTTGTGATTTTCCAGTTCTTAGTTGTCCGGCATAACGAACACCAGATTGAAGATGTAAAAAAACTCGCTAACGAGATCGGTGTGGATGATGTGTGGCTAAAAACTGCACAGGTTTATGATTATCAAAATGATCCCAATAAGCTGATCCCGACAGATGCAAAATACAGCCGTTATAGAAAAGGTAACGATGGTAAAATGGTTTTCAAGGGCAATAATAAAAACCATTGCTGGCGACTATGGCACGACCCGGTAATTACCTGGAATGGCGCAGTAGTGCCATGCTGCTTCGATAAAGATGCACAACATAAGCTGGGTGACCTCAATCAGCAAAGCTTTAAGGAGTTATGGAAGAATGGCGCATACAGTGGCTTCAGGGAAAAAGTTTTGCAAAGCCGGCAAAACATTGACATCTGTGCCAATTGTTCCGAAGGCGTAAAGGTGTGGGGATGAAGTTTACCCTTGCATTGAATATTATATTTAAAGCCCCACAATTGATAAGCTTCAAAAAAATGTCTGAAATTTAATGTTTAAACATTAGTTTTGCATTAATTTATTATCGCTTATCAATAGATAATAATCGACAAAACCCTAAAAAATTAATCCTCTGAAAAATTACAAGGTTCCGGTTAGCAAGCCTATCACCGGAACTTTTTATTTTTATGAACTTGTACATAAATGGGAATAGAGAAAGACATACATCAGAATAAATTCAAAAGTGAAAAGCATAAGGCAATGATCAACCTCATGTTCACTTATGGATGGGCGCTTGAGCGCATCAAAAACTTTTTGGAAAAAGAAGACATTACACACCAACAGTATAATATACTGCGCATACTTCGTGGTAGTGTACCGGAACCCCTGTCTACCCTGCAGATAAGAGAACGTATGATCGATAGAATGAGCGATACCAGCCGCATTGTAGACCGGTTGATTGTAAAAGGATTGGTCAAAAAATGCACCTGCACGAAAGATAAAAGACTGGTTGATGTGACCATTACTGATAAAGGCCAAAAATTATTAAAAAAACTGGATTCCGATGCCAATCATTTGGATGAGATCATGAATAATCTCAGTGAAAAAGACGCGGAGCAATTAAACAATCTCCTTGAAAAACTCCGTTCTGCGTGATTTACACCGGTCAGCACCAAACAACGATCGGGGTTTAATAATTATTTCCCCCCGGGATGATAAATTCGTTTACTGTTTTTTTCCACATCATCTTTATAAAAGGAAACATCTTTGAGCTTACCCTCCACGAACATTTCAGACTGATCTGAAAAATGATTTGAGCCGGGATCAAAAAACTGACCGCCTGTAATGATTGTCCTGGCTTTCACTTTTTCCCCAAATTCCACAACAGCTACAAAACTATTCCCGGCAACGCCGTATTGCTTTTGTGTATTCTGTGTCCACACCGTTTCATAAGCCGGAAGGGATCCAAAGAATGCCGGTGCTAATCCTACAGCTATGCTCTTTTGTCCATCATCAAATTTTGGATAAATGCTGCCCGTTAAGCGTTGATACCTGTTGATATCGCCCCATGGAATTTTCCATGATCCATAGATTTTTTCCAGAGCCGCAATAATTGTTTTTAATTCAGCTAATTTTTGTTGTGCCGATGTATTCTTTACTAAGGATGTTATGAGGGGAATGTGGTCATTTTCGGTTTCATTAGTTACTTTTTGGTCTTCTGAAAGGAGCTGGTAGGTCCAAAAAATAGAAATGGTGGTTGCTATAGATCCCACGGAAGATTTTTTATCCCACGATCTTAATGTCTGTACAGGCTCTTTTAAATAACTATTTAAGGCATCAGAAACAGGCAATGCATCATAAGCAGCAAAAAGCGAAGGGAGCAAAGTATCAAAAAGAGCCAGGTGATGATCATATCCAACAGCAACAAGCTTTTCTATAGTAAATAAGTTTTCTTTTTCAAGGAGGTTCAAGGCCCTTAGCGATCTGAAATTTTCACTTTCAGGAGCCATATAGAAAGGATAGTCAGATTTTTTTAATGAATGAAATCCAGAGACATGGAAAGGAGAAGAATTACAATTTTGAAGCCAGCCTACAGATGGGTTTTCAACACAGGGAATTTCATTTATTTCATGTGCTCCATTCCATTCAGTTGCCGGTATAGTGCCGTCTACCGGTAGCTCCCAGTTGAATGCGGTATCTCTTTTCGGGATAAAATTGCCATGCCAGTAGGCGATGTTGCCGCTATTGTCGGCATACATAGTATTCGTAGAAGCATTTCCCTTCAACTTCATTGTATTTTTAAATTCTGTAAAATTTTTCGCTTTCATTCGCTGCCACGATTGTATCAATCCATTCATTGATCGGTTCTGTTCTTTCAGGCTAAGCCATTTGCCTGCCCGGCTTCCCATCACCGGGCCATGATGTGTATAATAAACAGATATCGAATCATTCGATATTGCTTCGTCCTTATTTTTAATAAAAATTTTGCTTACAAAAACAGGTTTTAATACACCATCATATAGGTAAAAAAGTTGTTTATCTTTTTCAATGATTTTTTCTTCATATAAGTCTGCTGCATCGGCAGCAGATGATGTATGCATCCAACCGCAGGCATCATTGAAACCCTGGAAGATAAAAAACTGACCCCAGGTAACTGCACCATAAGCATTCAAGCCTTCCTCACTTACCAGGTGCACTTCTGTACGGAAATAAAAGGAAACATGCGGGTTTATATAAAGTAAAGTTTTTCGGGAAGCAGTTTTTGATGGAGCTATCGCAAAAGCATTGGACCCTGTTTGCTGATCGTTTTGATTTGGTTTCAAATCTGTTCTTGAAAACAGTTTATTTTTTCCATACAGGTTTTTTATATCTTCTGAAGTTAACCCTCCTGTGTTGGTGGAAATATAAGCTCCATCAGTAAATAGCAGTGCAAACCATGGTTCAAAACGGCTCAAGGCAATGGGTTTCACTTCGGGATGCGTGTGCAGGTAATAATTAATACCATCTGCAAATGCGTGAAGCAATGCCTTGAGCCATGGCGGAGCTTTGTGATAATCTGCGATTGCAGCGCTGGTGTCATAAATAATTTTCATTTTTAAATCCTGGTATAAATAATCTTTGCCTGCCACTTCAGCCATTCGCCCTAACAATTGCAGATAATTACTTTCCACTCTTTCAAAACTTTCTTCACACTGGGCATACATGAGTCCGAAAACTACGTCCGCATCTGTTTTGCCATATATATGTGGCACACCCCATATGTCTCTTATAATGGTTATACGTTGTGCTTGCTCTTTTTGACGTTTTGTTTCGGTAGAATCAATGTTTGATGAGCAGGCTATGGAAAATATATAAAACAGAAAAAGGAGGTATTTATTCATCGACATGAAACTTGCTTTCCAAGATAAATCTTTTTTGCCCGCCAGGAAATTTCATCACATTGATTGATGGATTTAATTGCCATTAAAAACATAAGCTTACTTAATTATTATAAAATCATTTATCTTAATTGCGAATTTTAATTTCCTTTTTACCAAACTGCTGTTATGAGTGCCATTATTTCCGCTACCGGTCAGCCACCGGATATTACTGTTCAGCGCCATCATTTTCCATATCGTATTGAATCGCTTGATGTACTCCGTGGCATTGCTGTTCTCGGTGCTTTGATCGTAAGCATCTGGATATTCGGAGGCTTCAGCAACCAGCAGCAGAATCAACTTTTGCTGCAATCCAAAGGATGGAATTACAGGCTGTATGGCGCAGTTGAATTACTGATTGATGGAAAAATGAGGGGATTGATAGCTTTGGTTTTCGGAGCATCAATGGTATTATATTTATCTAAAGAAACTGCCACAGGAGGGCAACCCCGGAGTGATGTTTTTATTAAGCGCCAGCTTTGGCTCATTCTGTTCGGACTTGTAAATGCCCTGGTATTTTTATGGACACAGGATGTGCTCTTTCATTTAGGTGTAATGGGGATCCTTCTTTTTCCCTTTGTTCGGCTTTCATACCGTGCATTGTTCATTGCAGCCGTCATCACTACTCTCATTTACGGTGGTAAAAACTATTGGAACTATACAGATAAGCAAAAAATATATGATAAATACCTGGCTGTAACTTCTTTGGAAAAAAAATATGAGAAAGATTCAATCAGCAAAAAGAACAAAGGAATAATAGCAAAACTGGATACATTGACCAAGTTGCAAAAGCAAGACAAAGCAGCCTGGGAGGGTTTGCTGGCAGGGACAAAAGTTGACCTGAAAAAAGATGAACCCAATAAGAAAGCAATGCGCAGTCTGAATTATGGAAAGGTATGGAATCACCTGCTGCCTGCTACACAATCCCGCGAAGCGCAATGGACCTACCAAACTGGTATTTGGGATTTTGCAGGTATGATTTTTTTAGGAATGGCCTTGCTTAAGTTTGATTTTTTCAGTAATCGTTTTTCCCGAAACCAATATTTAATTTTTTCCATCTTATGCATAACAATTAGTTTGTTGCTTGGATGGTACAGGCTGCATTTTCAGCAAGCTTCTTTGCAGGATTTCACTAAATACATAAATAACCATTCTCTTCCACATGACATATTCTTTCCTATTGAAAGAGCATTCATGTCTTTAGGCTATGCCAGTCTGGTGCTTTTCTTTTTAGCAAAAGGATTTTTATCTTTTTTGTGGAAAACTTTTACATATGTAGGTAGGTTGGCTCTAACAAACTACTTGTTGCAAAGCATAATCTGCTCAATATTTTTTTACGGTTATGGAATGGGTTATTATGGAAGGCTAACTCAATTTGAATTGTATTTTATTGTTGCAGAAATTTTACTTGTACAAATGGTTTTTAGTGTGCTGTGGTTCAGGTATTATGCTATCGGCCCTGCAGAATGGTTGCTTCGCAGGTTGAGTCATGGAAAATGGTATGCAAAAAATTTACAAAAAACAAATAATGAGGAAAGTGGGGAGACTGCATTTTCCTGATCAATAACCAACACATTTTTATGGATACAAATTCATCAGATAAGAAACATAATCCCGCAGCTTCTTCATTGATTGACCAACAAGCTGATTACGCAGAAAAAGAAACAGCACGGCCGATAGAAATTTCAGAACGGATAAAAACGGTAGATATAGTGCGGGGTGTAGCCTTGCTTGGAATATTACTTATGAATATCCCCGGCTTTGGAATAGATTGGAGCAGCATGGAACCCATCAGGAGAGGGCCCAGGAACACTGCAGACTTTTATACCATGCAAACCATCAATGTATTCTTTGAGGGCACTATGAGGGGATTGTTCTCCATGCTTTTCGGAGCTGGAATGATCCTGTTCACAATGAACAAAACTGAAAAGCCGGGGGGCATCACAGTAGCTGAATTGTATTATAGGAGATTATTGTGGCTGGTGCTTTTTGGCGTCGTCAATGCTTATGTGCTACTTTGGGGTGGTGATATTTTATTTTATTATGGCTTGTGCGGAATGATACTTTATCCTTTTCGGAAAACGGCGGCTAAATGGCTGCTTGTATTGGGCTTTGTTTTTATTGCAATAGGAATGTTTAAAAATTCCTTGTGGTATGAGGAGGACAAAGACAAAAGAAAAGCATACAAGGAGGCTGTAGTTGCCGAGAAAGCGGGAAAAAAACTAACAGCCGAGCAACAACAAGCCCGCACCACCTGGCTCAAAATAGAAAACAGGAAACCAGATTCTTCATTAGCACAAAGAAACATCAGGAAAATGCGGTCTGACTATGCCACCATTTTCACTTATTTTATTCCTAGAAATTCAGGCAATGAAACCTGGGGCATGTACCATTGGGCTGTATGGGATAATGTGTCAATGATGTTTATCGGCATGGCATTATTTGGGTTGGGATTTTTTTCAAATAAACTCTCCACTTCTACTTATACAATGGGTTTATTAATAGGGTATGGCATAGGTATACCTATAGGCTATTTCATTTTTACAAAAGGTTTTCTGGGTTCTATAAATTATGGCGCTTATGTAGACAGGTTCAGAATAAATCATTGGATGCTCTACGACCTGAAGAGAGTTTTTCTTTGTCTTGGACATGCCAGCCTGATCCTGCTCGTTTTCCGCAGCCGCGTGGTGCCCTGGCTTATGAGAGGACTAGCCAATGTAGGGCAAATGGCATTTACAAATTACCTGATGCAAAGCATCATCTGCACATTATTTTTTTATGGTTACGGGCTGGGGTATTATAACCATCTGAAGTTTCACCAATTATACTTTGTAGTGGGTGTCGTGTGGGTTTTTCAACTTATTTTTTCATCTGTATGGTTGCGCTATTATCGTTTTGGTCCTTTTGAGTGGCTATGGCGGTCATTAACGTACTGGAAAAAACAAAAGATGTAACTCTTATTAGCCTTATCCATAAAAAAAAATTTTACAACTTCCTTGTAAGGAGGAATTGTAAAAAAAAATGCACTTAAGTTACCCCACCGGTCCGAAGGACTCCGGACTCTTTCGGAGGCGACGGGGGGTTGGCCGTTAATGCGCCTCCAGCCAGTTGGCACCTTCACCTACCTCTGCTACGATTGGAATATTATTAGGTAGCGTCATAGCTGTTTCCATACAACTTAGTATTACAGGTTTTACACTTTCTGCTTCCTCCTTCACTACATCAAAAACCAACTCATCATGCACCTGCAATACCATTTTAGAGCTGAAGCCATGTTCGCGGAAAGCGGTATGAATTTTCACCATTGCCAGTTTGATCATGTCGGCCGCAGTGCCTTGGATCGGTGAATTGATTGCATTTCGTTCGGCAAGACCCCTTACCACAAAATTCCCGGAGTTTATATCTCTTAACCATCGCTTGCGTCCTATGATGGTTTGTACATAACCATGTTCCTGTGCAAAAGCGATCGTGTCGCTCATATATTTTGTTATACCTGAAAATTCTTTTTTATAATTATCAATTATATCTTTTGCTTCACTGCGGGAGATACGCAGGTTTTCGGATAGCCCGAATGCGCCTTGCCCATACACGATCCCAAAGTTTACACTTTTGGCTTTATAACGCATTTCCTTCGTGACCTCAGCTTCTTCCACATTGTACACTTTCATAGCAGTGGCTGTATGTACATCTTTTTTTTGCCGGAAGGCTTCGTTCATAGCAGGGTCACCGCTGATAGCCGCCACAATGCGCAATTCTATCTGGGAATAATCTGCACTTATCAGTATATGATTTTCATCGCGGGGGATGAAAGCTTTTCGTATTTCTTTTCCGCGGTCTGTTCGTATAGGAATATTTTGAAGGTTCGGATTGTTGCTGGAAAGCCGCCCTGTTACAGCTACAGCCTGTGCATAATTGGTATGCACCCTGCCTGTGCGTTTATTGATCAGCAGAGGCAGTGCATCTACATAAGTTGATTTAAGTTTTGTGTATTCTCGGTAGGCCAAAATATGATCTGCAATGGGATGTTCTTTAGCCATTTTGCTCAACACATCCTCACCGGTTGCATACTGACCAGTTTTCGTTTTTTTAGCTTTAGGATCAAGCTTTAATTTTTCAAACAATACTTCCCCAAGCTGTTTAGGTGAGCCAAGGTTGAAACGAACGCCTGCACCTTCATAGACCGCCTCCTCATTTTTTTTTGCTTCCTCATCCAATACTTTGGAATAATCATGCAGGAACTGCATATCTATCCTTATGCCTTCGTACTCCATATCTTTCAGCACCGGTGCCAGGGGTACTTCCACTTCTTCAAAAACTTTTTCTACTTCCAGTTTTTTCAGCATCGGGGCGAATATTTCTTTGAACTGTAAGGTTACATCTGCATCTTCCACTGCATATTCTTTTACCTTTTCGATATCCACGTCTTTCATGCATCCCTGGCTTTTCCCTTTTTTACCAATAAGTTCTTCTATATGAATTGTTTCATAGTTCAGGTATTTTGCACTCAGCCAATCCATATTCCTTTTGCCCTCAGGCTCTATCACGTAATGTGCCAGCAGGGTATCAAACAATTTTCCCTTTACTTCCACCCCATACCATTTGAGCATCAGCATATCATACTTTACATTATGCCCGATCCATGTTTTTGTATTATCAGTATATAATGGCGTTAAAAAAGAAAGTATGCGTTTTGTTTCTTTTTCATCTTCACATGGCACTGGTATATACCATCCTTCGCCGGGCTTTACACAGAAGCTTAACCCCACCAGTTCTGCGCAGTTCGCATCGATATGTGTGGTCTCTGTATCAAAAGATATTTCTGTATAATTTTTTAATTCTTCTACCAGGAGTTTTACTTCTTCATCACCCTGCACCAGCTTATAATTATGCGGTGTGTTGTTTATATTTTTTGTGGGTTGAATGATGCTGGGAGTTTCTGTGGATGGTTCTAAAATCTCTGTTTGCGATCCATTACCAAACAGATCAGCTTGCACTCCCGGAATTGCTTTTCTTACTCCAGGTGCATCTCCAAATTCTTCAGGAAGTATTCGTCGTCCGATTGATTTGAATTCAAGCTCAGTGAAGATTTCTTTCAATACTTCTTTATTCCATTCTTTCAAACGGAAATCTTCTTCATGAAAATCAACGGGCACTGTAGTGACAATAGTGGCTAGTTTTTTGGACAGAATGGCATTTTCCTTTCCGGCTTTTATTTTTTCACCGACGGCACCTTTTATACTATCAACATTGGTTAGAATGTTTTCCAGCGACCCGTATTCGGTAATCAACTTACATGCGGTTTTTTGACCAATGCCGGCTATGCCGGGGATATTGTCAACTGCATCGCCCATCAATCCTAAAATATCGATTACCTGGTCTACTGATTCTATGCACCACTTATTGCATACTTCCTTAGGTCCCATGATCTCAACATCCCCTCCCTGGTAACCCGGCTTATAAATTTTAATTTTTTCAGATACTAACTGTCCATAATCTTTATCAGGTGTCACCATGTACACTTCATAGCCTAATTTCTCCGCTTGTTTACTCAATGTACCAATCACATCATCAGCTTCGAATCCAGCGCTATCCAGCGTCGGTATATTCAGGCCTTTTAGTATTTTTTGGATATCGGGAATTGAAGCTGAAATATCCTCGGGTGCTTCGTGCCTGTTGGCTTTATATTCTTTATATTCAGCAGACCTTTCTGTAGGTGTTGTGGATTCAAAACACACAGCCATATGCGTAGGCTTTTGATTGTTGATGAGCTCAATCACTGTATTGGTAAAGCCAAACTGGGCATTGGTGTTTTTTCCTTTTGATGTAATTCTGGGATTGCGGATAAGGGCATAATAAGCCCGGAAGATCAAGGCCATAGCATCAAGCAAAAACAATCTCTTGTCCATAGCGGCGAAGTTATATAATAGTGACAATGCATGCCCTGGAGCTTAAATCAAAAAAAACCCCACATATCTGTGGGGCCTTTGCGATGATAGTAAAGGAATCTGGGTTAGTTATTAGTTGAACGACAACCTCAATACTGCAGTTTTTTCCGGCAAAGAAGAGGTACGTTCTTCTGCTACCTCTTTTGATTCTTTATTTATCCTTTGCTCAGGTTGCTCCGCTAACACACCAACTTTAAAGTTTTGTGAGTTGAAGTGTAATGGAGCCACAGATAATGAATTGCTGTCTTTGTGAATAAAATTGAGATACAGTGCAAAAAATAGGAGGTTTAACGCAAAAAAGTTCAACACCGTAGTAGTGCGTCTTTTCATAAATATTGGATTTCGTGGTTTTCACTTACTAAAGTAGAACTTCCACTGAGCCTGTGCAAAGTGATCGTAATTAAATTTCAAAAAAATGAGGAGAACCACGCTGTAAGAATTC
>MWVW01000003.1_pt1 | contig 62385 bp, 66 predicted proteins | sample 1047191 | NCBI WGS metagenome assembly MWVW01 (sample SAMN06349985, study PRJNA376086) | soil metagenome | isolation source: MtG22-5 sample Antarctic (ecotone) | place: Antarctica
TGATTGCCTGAGCCGGATGAACCCAATTGTCGCCACGCCCTGTCCTGCAGACTTTTCAGTACCCCCGACTCATCAAATTCTTTTCTATCCATCACTTCATGATACGCAGGTTTTGCAAACATAGAACCACTCCCAAACAATGTGGCTTCATTCAACTCTCTTATATAATAATGTTCTTTTTCTTTCAGCTCTTTTGGGTCGATGTCAAATACCGACAAGCACATCCTGCAACCAATATCCACCCCCACCCCATATGGTATCACTGCATTTTCAGTGGCCAACACACCACCAATTGGTAATCCATAACCATGGTGTGCATCAGGCATCAAAGCCCCCGCTACAGCTATGGGAAGTTTTGCAGCCGTTTGCATCTGGTTCAAAGCACCCTGTTCAATTCCTTCTGCGCCAAATACATTAAAGTGAATGCCTTTTTCAACCATTGGTAATTCATCGCCTCCCATCTTTGGTTTTGGAATTAAGGCCTCCGCAATCTTTCCCAGCTTTTCATCATGAGCATATTGGTTAGGGCTTTGTAAAATACTAGCCAGTATTTCCAACGCATCTTCTTTTGATAGATGTTTGAAAGTTCTTTCCATGGTATTCATAGCAATTGAAATTACAGGCCCCTGGGGATAACCTAGTGCTCTTAATTCTTTTCCTGTAAGTTTAAGTTTTGCCATGAAAATCTTCAGGATTTGGTTTCCAGCAATTTACCATTTTGAATGGAGAACCGATCTGTTAAAAAACTATTACGTTAGCCCTGCCCCAAAATACCACAATGTGAGTTCAATATAATTTACATAAAATGGTTTAAATCTTTGTACGTAATTTTGTACATTTACCTGTACAAATTAATACTATGCAAGCAGTATCTGTCACCCAGCTCAGGGGAAACATTAAAAAATATTTAGATGATGTAAGCAAATCGCTTGATATTTTAATTGTTTCGAGGGCTGCTGAAGATGATGCGGTGGTCATAATGTCTATTAAAGAATATAACTCACTTAATGAAACCGGACACTTGCTTTCAACTTCTGCAAACAGAAAAAAACTTCGGGAGTCTATTAATCAACTTAAGCAACAAAAAACCCGCAAATTCAAATTATCATGAATGAACTTTGAGTTCACACAAAATGCCTGGGAGGAGTTTGAATATTGGATTGAAACTGATATTGAAGTTGTTGAAAAGATTAAAGAACTTCTGAAAGACATAAAAAAAACACCATTTTACAGCATTGGCAAACCAGAACCACTTAAATATGATCTGAAAGGATTTTGGTCAAGGCGCATTAGTAGTGAACACAGACTAGTATATAAAGTGGAGGGCAAAAAAGGTATAAATCAAAAATGTTTTATTATTCAGTGCAGATTTCATTACGATTAAAAAATTACCTGCAACCATATAATTGTTTAGAGAAAGCCTATGGCTTTTAGAGAAATTTTTCATATTCAATATATCGTTTTCAGTTAATTCTTTTCCTCAAAATAACTTCAAAGTTGTACTGTCCATCCACAACGGAGGTAAAGCTTCCCATTGAAATGGCTCAATTTTAGTTTTCAGATCAGGCCTTTCTTTAGCCGTACGAATAGTATAAACAGGGTAGTATTCCAATTCGCCGGAAGGCATTTCGTAATCAAATATTTCTTTCATTTCTGTATCCGTTAACTGAGACGACAACCATTTTAGCTCTAGTTCTTTTGGTAAAAACATCGGCATCCTGAAAGCCTGGTCGCCACTGTTGTGTATTTGCTCCATTACAGAATTGGCAGCCCTGGTGATCACTGTAAAATTTCCAAATATTTCACCTGTTTCCACATCTGCCTTATTGGGATAATGATATAACCCGGGCAAACAAAACAATTGCCTGTCCCTGAGTTTTACATGATAGGGTACTTTATTTTTCCAACCCCTGATCTCTCTGTGTTCAAAAATTCCAGTGACAGGAATCAGGCATCGGGTTTCCCTGATTTTATGCCAGTAAGATGCTTTATCAAGAATTTTTTCACTTCTTGCATTGCACATTTGCGGACGAAGCTTCTTTATTTTCTCAGGAGAATTCATATAGGGAGCTATGATACCCCATTCAAAATATTTTAGTTTATATTTTCCATCTTCATAAATGATGACCGGGAATTTTTGATAGGCCTGTGCTTGTGTATGTATAATCGGCTCAAACGATAATTTGATCTGGGGATCAATTTCGAGGTCAGGCAGATAATCTGTTATCAGCTCTATTTTTGTACTAAATGATATATCGTAGCACATCAGGACATCTTTTCTATTTCCTCAAATTTAATTCTTACCACGTTGGTTCTGAATTTTAATTCTATATATAAATGTCCGTAATAGAGATAATATAAAGGCTTAATGATGTCGTTTCTCGAAGGTGTCCAGCCAATGGACTTTATATATTTCCTTACTTTCTCTTCTATTTCTTTTGTGATGAGTTTTTCCCAATCTTTTATAAATACCGCTGACCATATTTTAAACCCCACCGGCTGGGATGCTGCGATGAGTAATCTTTTCCGGTGTTCTTCATTATTCCAATCGTAAACATACCGGAAGCGATCGTTTTCAATTGCTCCGAAATGATCCAGTGCCAATGAAATGTTTGGGTAATGTGAAAATATAAATTGTCGCTCCGTCCTATCACCTGTTCTGATGATACCATTATATGTTTGCCGTACGAAAAATTTTTTGCCATTGTCGATAAAGCTATGTAGCAAATCAGTATTCAATAGGCAAAATGGATTAAACATCAATTGGCTTTTGCTTTAGGAATATCTTCCCAGCGTGTGGTATAACACGGCGATAAACGTTCGGCTTTAAGTTTCCATTTCCTTCCAAAATCATGAGTGCCAAACCGTACAACATCCCTGCCAAAAATTGTGTTTACTGAATCCAAAGATTTCATGATCTCTTTATCTTTTTTCCTGTCCACCATATCAAATAATCCCATTTGTACGCTGCTTTGCGATATTAAATCGAGAACGATCACGCCGGCTTTCTGGTAATTATAGCCTTGCTTAAATATCATCGCTAATGCTTTCATAGCATATTTAATCAACTCCCGTCCCGAATTGGTGGCGACAAGAAGCTCCATAGTTATGGAACTGAAATATTGTTTGTCGGCGCCTCTGTGCGGATTGGTTTGTATAAATACATTAATCTTCCTTGCACAGGATCTTTCTTTCCGCAATTTACTTCCGCAGGCGGCCGTATGTGCAGCTACTGCCTGCTGCAACGTTCGCTTGTCGGATATTAATTGCCCGAATGAACGGGAAGTACAAATATTTTTTTTGGCTGGCGGTGTGGCTTCCCATTTAATACAGGATATGCCTTTTAACTCTGTGACCAATCTCTGGCCTACAACAGACATGTGCTTACGAATCCATTCATCAGGTGCAGTCAACAGGTCTGCTGCCGTGTAAAAACCCTTTTCTGAAAGCAACCCTGCATATTGTGCTCCTATGCCCCATATATCTTTCACGGCGGTTTCTTCCATCATTTGCCGGATCAATTTTTCTGTATTTGCGCAGTGAACACCTATATTTTTCTTTTTTTTCTTGGCGTAGCGGTTGGCCATTTTAGCCAAAACTTTTGTCGGCGCTATCCCCACACAAACCGGTATACCAGTGCTTTGCATTACTTCTTTCCTGATTTTATTTCCCAGAAAATTTATATCCTGGTATTTAAAGTCAGAGAAATCCACAAATATTTCGTCAATAGAATAAACTTCAATCCTGGAAGTATAAGACCTGATAATGCTCATTACCCTTTCGCTCATGTCACCATAAAGTGTGTAGTTTGATGACCGCACTTGTACATCATGTTTGGTGATCAGGTCTTCAATCATAAAAACGGGCATGGCCATTTTTATTCCTAATTCTTTTGTTTCCTCGCTTCGTGAAATAGCACAGCCATCATTGTTTGATAACACAATAAGTGGTTTGCCCCTCAAATAAGGCTGGAATACCCGCTCACAGGAACAATAAAAATTATTGCAATCAATCAATGCAATCATCTACACCTCCTTTGCATCTATAATGATATAGGTAACGACGCCCCAAATGTCGCACTGCATATCATCGGAAATATGAACAGATTTGTATTTTGGATTTTCGGGGGCCAGGTATTTTTTCGCAAATTCGAGCACCAGCCTTTTTACGGTAAACTCACCATCTACCACAGCTACGACGATAGAATTATTTTTGGCCTTTTCTGAACGGTCTACCACCAATAACGCATTGTCAGGTATAAAAGCCCCGATCATGGATTCACCTTCTACCCGGAATAAAAAAGTGGCGGAAGGTTGCTTAATCAGCCTTTCATTGAGGTCTATTCTTTCCTCCAGGTAATCGGAGGCCGGCGAGGGAAAACCGGCACTTATATAACTAATTAGTGTAACAGCCATAAGATTTAAAAAATTAAAACAATTTGCTTTGCCCGCCCGGCCTTTGAAAATTACTTCCATCGAGATCCCAACGCTCTGCATTCATACCATAAAGCTTTCCATATTTCTTGTACTGCTGTGCCACCATCTGTGCCATATTGCCTTCGCCGCGCATGCGTACGCCCCAGCGACTGTCGTTGACTTTTCCATCATGACCTGCCTCTATCAGGTGCCATACCTTATCGGCCCGGTCAGGAAAATTTTTATACAGCCAATCATGAAATAATAATTTGATCGCCCCATTCAGCCGTATAAAAGTGTACGCAGTAAATGTGGCTCCCGCATCCCGGGCTGCTTTCATGATTTTCTGCATTTCGTGTTCATTCAGTCCGGGAATCATAGGGCCCATCATGATGCCCATGCGAACTCCGACCTTACTCAGTTCCTCGATCACACGTAAACGTTGTTTGGCTGTAGTGGTCCTCGGCTCCATTACCCTTCTTAGTCCATCGTCGAAAGAAGTGATTGATACCATGGCCGACAGGATTTTTTTTTTCGCCATCTCCTGCAGTATGTCCTTGTCTTTTATGATCCACGCATTCTTTGTGAGTATGCCCACAGGCTGATTGAATTCATTACACACTTCCAGCAGCTTGCGGGTAAGACGGAATTTTTGTTCTGCCGGCTGATAGCAATCTGTATTGCCGCTAAGCATGATAGGCACAGGCTCCCATTTAGGATTCATTAAAAACTTACGCAGCAGGTCAGGTGCATTTTTCTTTACGAGGATTTTAGTTTCAAAATCGACACCTGCACTATAGCCCCAGTATTCAAATGAGTTGCGGGCATAGCAATAGATGCAACCATGTTCGCAACCCTGGTAAGGATTCATACTGTACATCATACCTACATCCGGACTTTCTACTTTGTTCACAATTGTTTTTGGAAATACCTCAATGTATTGTGTTTGTATATCTCCATCTATCCATTCATCAATGCCTTCAATATGCTCGCGGGTGCTTTCGTTTTTGATGAATTTATTTTTTGTGTTGAACTGCGCACCGCGACCTTTTTTATAAGTGTCTATAGCCTCCTGTCCTCCGGTGGAGGAACTCAGATGTGGACTATCATTATTCAATTCTTTATTCATATTATTTTTTGGAAATTATTTTTTCAAAATCTACAAAAGCCGAATAGTGTTACCAACCGTACAAGAGTGTGACACAACAGCAGCTAAATAGTAGCAATTTGCCGGTAACATAATCATCAGATAGTATTTTAAAAACTGTTTAATTTAATAAAGAGTATCGCTTTCCCTCACTGCCACAGGGTGCCAAATAAGCTTCCCTGTTTGGTGGCCACAGGCAAATTTTGAAATTCGAACCGCCTTAAAATCTGGTAGGCTTTATCACCCACTTTTCTCTTTACCAACAACATATTATCGGCAATAAAGCGGCCTGTAAAATGCCGGTGAGCATACTCAAGCCAGGCCTGCTCATACTGCCAGGGTCTGAGTTTGCGGGCTATGGCGAGATGCGGCTCTTCTATAAAATGAGGCTTGTGCTCATTGTTGAACTTCATGAGCCGCTGTGCTTCCCTGATGTGCTTTACCAGGTTTTGCACGGGCAGTTTGCTGGTGATGTTGATCAGAATGGTATGCGTTGGAAAAGAACCGTAATTATTCAATTCTACTTTAAATGGTGTAATGCCCATAGCAATGGCCTGCAGGCGGTGCATGATTTTTTCTTCCATCATGCTTAAGTGTGTAAAACGTACGAGGGCTATGTGCGGTTTCATGTATTTGCCTGCGGGTGCCTTATATTTTTCCGCAAATTCATTTTTAATGGTCATGATCTTATTGCGCAATTCTTCGTGCGGGTTAAGCACCAGTAAATATTCATACAACTGATAACCGGGCATCTGAACATGAGGCGTCTCCATAGATATTCTTTTGTGAAGTTTTTTTGTGAAGCAATAACTATCACAGATTTGTTAGGAAACGATATTTTATTATCCTTTTTCCCAGCCAAAAAAACTCCGGTTCCATAAATTATTTAGTATAAATTTACTAAAAATATTAGTAATTCAAGATCATTTTTATGGATACCCATTCTTTTTTAAATTCCTCAGGCTATAAAGGCACAAAAAATTTTACCCAACACGATATCTATACTGCCAATGCCACAGGCTTTGGAGCTGCCGCAGATGATTATGCAGAAAGGGGCATAGACCTGAATGAACAATTGGTAAAAAATAAACCGGCCACCTTTTTTATGCGGGTGAACAGTGATGCAATGATAGAGTCCGGCATTCATATGGGCGATGTGGTAATAGTAGATAGATCACTGGAGGCGAAGAATGGAAAAATCATTATTGCTATAGTAGATGGGGAATTATTAATAAGAAAACTTGAAATATGCGAGGGCAGGCAACAACTGGTGGCCATGAAAAGATTGGCTCCTATAGATGTAACAGGAAGTAGCCTGAAAGTATGGGGCGTTGTCACTTATGTGATACATAATGTATAATAAAATAAAAAAATCCTTAGCCAGTATGCTTTGTTATGTACGCTATTGTCGATTGTAATTCATTTTATTGTTCTTGTGAGCAAGTGTTTCAACCGCGCCTGGCAGCACGGCCTGTGGTGGTGTTGAGCAACAATGATGGCTGCATGATAGCCCGCACAAAGGAGGCAGAAGCACTTGGCTTGCACGACATAGGGCCTTATTTCAAAGCCAGGGATATTATAGAAAAGCATGAGGTAGCGGTATTTTCTTCCAATTACAACCTATATGGTGATATGAGCATGCGGGTAATGGAAACATTACGCAAATTGGCCGGTGAGCAAAACGTGGAGGTATATTCGGTAGATGAAGCTTTCGTTGATTTAAAATACATTTCAGGCAAAGACCTGCTCAGTTTTGCAATAAATATTAAAAGCACCATTGAGCAATGGACAGGCGTAAAAGTATCGGTGGGGGTGGCTGCTTCGAAAACCCTGTCCAAACTTGCAAACCGGCTGGTAAAAAAAGAAAATATTGCAGACGGGGTATGTGTGTTGAATGACAATGAAATGATATGTGCGGCACTTAAGAGAACAAAAGTGGGGAACCTCTGGGGCATAGGCAGAAGATATGCAGACAAGCTCAACAGCTTAGGCATTGAAACAGCGTGGGATCTTTCTAATATATCAGAAGAGTGGGCACGCAAATATTTAGGTGGTGTAGTGGGTGTGCGGCTTATTAAAGAATTGAACGGCGAAGAAGCTATCGCAATGGATGAACCATTAAAAAATAAAAAAATGATTGCCACCACCCGCATGTTCGGCAATGCAGTAACAGACCTTTGTGACATCCGGGAAGCCATAGCCACTTATACCTCCCGCGCTGCTGAAAAACTACGCCGGCAAAGATGTGCTGCAACTATGATAAACGTATTCGTAGTGACAAATGAAAAAACAGATGCTGCCCTTTTCAGGCACGGGCCTACTTATAGTGCTCATGCCCTTTTACCTTCACCTACTTCCATCACCAATGAATTGATAAAACCTGCTATGGAATTGACTGGACAGCTTTATCAACAGGGCAAAAAATATAAGAAGGCAGGAGTGATCCTGAGCAGCCTTGTTCCAGATGATTCTATCCAGGGCAATTTTTTTGCAGAAAGTAAAAACAAATGCCGTTTCCTGATGGAGCAGATAGATAATATCAATTTCAGCATGCGTGATGATGTTGTGAAATTTGCTTCTTCCGGAACAAAGCGGGATTGGAAAATGCGGCGGGATTTTCAATCTCCGCGGTATACCACACGCTGGGATGAACTGTATGAGGTCAAATAGCTTTATCTGTTTCCTGTACCAGCAATTCGCAGGGTGCATAATGTGGCTGGGTTATGCTCAACTTAATTAGGAGGTCAACAATATTCTGCAGTCCTATCTTATTGCCCCATTCAAAAGGTCCATTAGGATATGCTGTACCCAGTTTCATAGCTATATCAATATCTGCCGGTGTACTCACGTCTTCACGCAATGCAAAATATGCTTCGTTAATGATCATGCTGATAACTCTGGCAGAAATGAAACCAGGTGCATCTTCCAGCCAGGTAACCAGCTTGCCAAAAACAGAAAATACGGCACCTGCTTTCTCTTTCACATCATTTTTTAATGCACTAGCTTCTACAATTGCTCCCTTAAGAAGTGTGGGCCATCCATTGATCCTGATAAAGGAATAATCAATTTCAGTAAGCGTATCCACCACGCTGTTCACAATGATAGCAGAAGGTAATAACTGCTTTAATAATTCAACCCGGTGCTTTGTATTTTCAAAGAGTAAATCTATATAAGCATCTGCATTTTTATATTGCAGGAAAGAACCGGCTTCTTTTACCCAAATGATACCAGCCTCATCCGTTACTCCCTGTGATGTCAACTCCTTCTTTAATTCTTCGCTGGCTAAAACAATGATCCTCATAGTGGATTTTTTTGAAAAAAAGCATACAAGTTGACACAAATTATATGAATCTGTGATAACAAGTTGAATCGTTTAGAATAATTGGTAAAATTGGCTTTAATTCGTGTTCATACAAACATTATGGCAAAACAAATCATTAATACAAGGAATGCTCCGGCCCCAATCGGTCCTTATAACCAGGCGGTGTTGGTGAATGAGACTTTATATATTTCAGGACAAATTTGCATTGATCCTTCCACCGGAAATTTAAAAAACCGCGACATACAGGATGAAACACACCAGGTGATGCAAAACCTGAAAAATATTTTAAGTGAATCCGGGATGTCTTTTAATAATGTTGTGAAGGCCACCATTTTTATTACAGACATGCACCAGTTCAGCGCTATCAATGAGGTCTATGGAAAGTATTTTGATGGTGATTTTCCTGCACGTGAGACGGTACAGGTGTCTGCCCTGCCCAAATTTGTCAATGTAGAGATCAGCATGATCGCTGTGCTGTGATATGCGCCGGTTTCTGCGTGGCATATTACTGAATCCTGTACTCAGGCTCACCAATAAATATTCTTCGCGACCTGACCGGCACCGCATTTTTACAGCCTTGTCTCATCTTCTTTCCCGTATATTGAATGAAGACAAAAAGAAAGGGCTGGTAATTCCTTTTGACATAGACACTGGTAAGTTCATAATTTTTTCTGATCAGCACAAAGGGCGACGCAATGGTGCAGATGACTTTCTAAGTAACGAGCAGAATTATCTTGCAGCTTTAACCTATTATTATCAAAATGGCTTTCATCTTATTGCGTTGGGAGACAGTGAGGAATTATGGGAAAATACACTCACATCAGTAAAAAAAGCACACCAACCATCTTTCGAAAAAGAAAGTCAATTTATTCCCAAAAATGCATTCATAAAGATTTTCGGAAATCACGACCTGCTGTGGGATAATGATCCTTTATCTCCTTTTTTCCTCAAAGAAATTTACGGATATGATGTGCCGGTTTATGAAGGTGTAGTGCTGGAAACTTTAATTGATACAAAAAAAGCACGAATATTTTGTACCCATGGTCACCAGGGCGATGCTGTAAGCGATGGTAATTGGTTCAGCAAATTTTTTGTGTCAAGAATATGGGCGCCTTTACAGTCTTTTCTGCAAATAAATCCCAATACCCCCGCATATAATGCTAACCTGAAAACAGCCCATAATAGTTTTATGTATGAATGGAGTGCACAGCAACAGGACCTTATATTTATAACCGGACATACGCACCAACCGGTTTTTGAATCACTCACACATATCGAAAGGCTTTACCGGCAATTGTTATTCGCACGCCGGCAAAATGATACAGGTATGATTGAAGCGCTCCAAAAGGAAATACAACTGAGAAAATTTCAATATAATAATATTTCTGAAGACTACCTGAAAATGAAGCCGTCTTATTTTAATACGGGATGTTGTTGCTTTGACAATGGAGCCATCACAGGCATCGAGATCAGTGAGGGTATATTGAGACTTATTGAATGGAAACAGAAAGATGTGGAGCCACAGCGTATAATTCTTGAAGAAACACCGCTCAATGAGTTGTGGCAGCAACTTCATACTGATAATAATATTTATCAAATATCCTGATTTGGTATTTTAAATTCTGAAAATAAATTCAGATAGTTTAGGGAAAAAGCAGTTCAGCAGCAGCTACACTTTCAGGCCTGCCGACATCTATCCATTTATCGCCAGTATGATCGTAGCCCCGAACTTCTCTATTTTGTGCCAGAAGTAAGAATATATTTATTAAAGAAAATTTTCCGGTGTATTCTACCCGACCAAATACGCTTGGTTCAAATAAAGCAATACCACTGTAGGCTCTTTGCAGGTATTTAGCTGCAGGAGCTGAAATTTTTTCAATGATATGTCCCTCTTTGATATTTCTCCAGCCACATAAATATTGGTTTTTATCAAACAATAAATAACGTGTCGTCGGCCTTTCAGCAATAGCCAGTGAAATCAAAGCATCGGATGCATGATGATGATCGATGAAATGATTAATATTCAAGTCAGTTAGAATATCAACATTAATGGTAATAAATGTTTCTTTCCCTAATAATTCTTTTGCATTCATTAATCCACCACCCGTTTCCAAAACCTCTTCTGATTCGTCGCTGATCGTTACATTACTTCCCCAGCCATTATTGTCTTTTATCGCACTGATTATGTGGCCGGGAAAATGATGTATGTTAACAATTACATCCTTAATGCCAAAGACCTGTAAATATTCAATGTTTCGTTGAAGTAATGATTTACCATTGACAGTAGCCAGGGCTTTTGGATTGTTATCAGTCCACGGTTTAAACCGTGTACCTAACCCTGCGGCAAATATCATGGCTTTCATAGCAAAAGAAATGGGAAAAAGGAAAACTGAAAACGGAATAAGAATAATTTCTTCATTCTTTTTTTTAATTATTAATTTTTAGTTCATTCACCCACCCCTTCTCCTCCTGCATTACATGGCATAGCTCTATCTTCACTTTGTATTTATTTTTGAGATGCCTCGCAAGTGCATCGGCGGCATATACGCTCCTGTGCTGACCACCTGTACAGCCAAAGCTTACTGCAAGATTTGTAAAGCCTCTTTTTATGTATTCTTCTACACTGATATCCACCATATCAAATACACTATTTAAAAAATCCTGCATTTTGGTTTGTCTCTCAAGGTATTCAATGACAGACTTATCGCGACCATGAATAGTTTTATATTCTTCATGCCGGCCGGGATTATCAATGCCCCTGCAATCAAATACAAACCCGCCGCCATTGCCGCTTACATCCTGGGGAATTCCTTTTCTATAAGAAAAGCTGCAGATCTTAATGACCAGTGGTGTGGACTCATCTGCCTGCACTGGTGAAAAGCGCTGAATAATTTCATCCTCCACACACATTTCTATTACACGTTTAAATTCCGGAACAGAAATACCTATACTATTGTTCTCTATGAACCAACGCAAATTTTCCAATGCCAGTGGAATGCTGGTCAGGAATTGTGCCTTCCGCTCAAACAAGCCCCTGAAGCCATAAGCACCCAACACCTGCAGCAACCGAATCAATACATAACCATGGTACTGACTCTCAAACACAGGACGATCGAGGGGTTGTTCTATTATGGATTCAAAAGAATTCATATAATCTTCCAGCAATTTATCTTTCCATTCATCAGGAAGATTAGCTCTTGCCTGCCAGATCATACTGGCTACATCATATTGGGGAGCGCCTTTCATTCCGCCCTGGTAATCTATAAAATGGGCAGTATTATCCTGTTTCACCATTATGTTCCTGCTTTGAAAATCGCGGAACATAAAAAATTTAAATTCGGTAAAAGACAGGTAGCTGCTCAACGCCTCAAAGTCATCAATAAGTTTTTGTTTATCGTAAGGTTTACGGAGTCCATCAAGAAAATAATATTTGAAATAAAGAAGGTCGGCCATGATGGCCTGCCTGCCAAATTCCTTATTGGTTAAGCAGTTGTCGTAATTTAAATCTCCATCACCCAGAACCTGTACCCTGGCAAGCTGATGAAGACTCTCCCTGAACAAATTATATACTTCCTCCACATATCCTTTTTGTTCTAAATGATCCAGAAGTGATACGTCGCCGAGATCTTCCTGCAGGTAAATAGTTTTATCATCATTTACCGCTAATACTTCGGGTATGTTTAGCCCTCTTTCCCTGAAATGTCGGGAGAAGTATATAAAGGTTTCATTCTCAGGCACATTTTCACCCAGTGTTGCTATTACAGTCTGGCAGTCCTCATTATGCAGCCTGAAGTACCGGCGATCGCTGCCTGATTGGGGAAGTACATCCACCTGCGTTGGCGCATTTCCGCACCAACTTTCATATAATTGTGCCACTGCATCGATCATTTCCTGCATAAAGCAAATGTAAGTATTGCAACATAAGATATTATTCTGTATAGTTATTGGACCGCTCTAACTTTTTTCAGCAAATTTTACTGCATTTACCTGTGGGTTTCAATTCAAAAATATTATTAAGCCGAAAGAATAAAATATCCAAAAATACTTACTCTACAAGGCTTGTAATTTGATAGCATGTAACGCACAGGAAATTGTACTGAGAAAAAAGATTATAGGAAAATCCTGAAAGAATAAGGATGTTACAAATCCTCTTCCCGCTCCAACATGAGTACAGCACTCTGGGGCACAATAAAGTATTTTTCACCTGCATACATAACCTCGGTTGCACCACTAACCAGAAAAATTGCCAGGTCACCTTCTCTCGCCTGCAATGGAATATATTTCACCTGCTCTTCCGAGGTTTTCCATGGCTCATCGTCAGAGGGTATGGGTACTACATAACCAGGTCCTGTTTTGATAATGTAGCCCTGTTGTACTTTTTCTTTTTCCTGCACACCATGAGGCAGGTATAAGCCACTGTCTGTTCGTTCATTGGGCTTCGTAGGCCGTATCAATACACGGTCACCAATAATGATCAGCTTTTGTAATTTATTGTCAGGGGTTAAACGCATAGCTCAAATAAACAAAATTAAACCGAAGAGATGGTAATGTTTTTGCATAGGTATTAACTGTACAACGTCTGCTCTTATAAGGAGGAATGCGTTAATTTTATACATCTAACTAAAAAAATTACAGACATGGAAGGAAAGAAAGCTAAAATATTATTATGCGAAGACGATACTAACTTAGGCAGTGTACTTAAAAATTACCTGGAACTGAATGATTATGATGTTACTCTGGAACGTGATGGCCGATTGGGATTGGCGGCTTTTCAACGAGAAGGTTATGAGCTTTGCCTGCTCGATGTGATGATGCCCAATATGGATGGCTTTACACTGGCAGAGGAAATCAGGGATATCAACCCCGATGTTCCATTGTTCTTTTTAAGTGCCAAAACCATGAAAGAAGATATTATTCAGGGTTATAAACTGGGGGCTGATGATTATATAACCAAGCCCTTTGACAGCGAAGTGTTGCTTCATAAAATAAAAGCTATTTTAAAAAGAAATGAAGAATTAAATAAAGAGTCGGAGAATAAAGAATATGATCTTGCCTCCTATCATTTCAATCCCAAGCTTCGCCAGCTTTCTGTGGGTGGCAAAACGCAAACGCTCTCACCAAAAGAAAACGAATTACTGAAAATGCTTTGCGAACATATTAATGACCTGTTGCCGCGTGAGCAGGCACTCAAACGCATTTGGGGGAGTGATACTTATTTTAACGGTCGCAGCATGGATGTGTATATTGCCAAACTCCGCAAATATTTACGTGAAGATCCAAATATCGAAATCGTCAATATACATGGTAATGGGTTCAGGTTGGTGGTACAAAATGTACCGGCTGCCTGATAACTTTTAGTTTATATTTTTAAAATCAAGCACTTAGCAGGTGCTTTTTTTCGATGAATGTTGATCTTTTTGTGTAATTTATTTTCAATTGCCAAATAACACCCCTGCTGCACCAATTGCCGGTGGATTTTTTCCAAGATGATCATAGGCTTTGGCAGTAGCTTCCCTGCCGCGTGGTGTACGTTTTAAAAAGCCCTCCTGGATAAGAAAAGGTTCATAGACTTCTTCCAAAGTGCCTGCTTCTTCTCCCACTGCAGTTGCAATGGTTGTTATGCCTACGGGGCCACCTTTGAATTTTTCAATAATAGCTGAAAGGATGCGGTTATCCATATGATCTAAACCATGTTCATCTACATTCAGTGCTTTTAAAGCATGCTGAGTAATGCCTATATCTATCTGGCCATCGTTCAATACCTGAGCAAAATCCCTTACCCTGCGAAGCAGTCCATTAGCTATACGGGGCGTACCACGGCTTCGCCTTGCTATTTCTCGGGCTGCGTCCGTTGTGATGGGAACTTTTAGAATCGATGCTGCCCGCAATATTATTTTCTCCAGCGTAACGCTATCATAATAATCAAGCCGTGATTTTATGGCAAACCGTGAGAGCAATGGCGCTGTTAACAAACCACTTCGTGTAGTAGCACCAATGAGGGTAAATGGATTCAGATTGATTTGTATGCTGCGGGCATTGGGTCCTGTATCGATCATAATATCAATCTTGTAGTCTTCCATGGCAGAATACAGGTATTCTTCCACAACAGTGCTGAGACGGTGTATTTCATCAATAAACAAAACATCATTGGCCTGGAGATTTGTGAGCAAGCCTGCCAGGTCACCGGGTTTTTCTATCACAGGCCCCGAAGTTTCCCTGATATTCACGCCTAATTCATTAGACACAATCCTGGACAGAGTAGTTTTTCCTAACCCGGGTGGGCCATGAAAAAGAACATGATCTAAGGCTTCGCCGCGAAGTTTTGCGGCTTTGATAAAAATGGTGAGGTTTTCAATGATTTGAGGTTGCCCTGCAAATTCAACCATTTCCCTTGGACGGATACCATTTTCAAATTCTTTGTCTACGGCAGTCAATGCCTCTTTAGTATTATCCAGATTGGGATTATCCATAAAATTGTTAAGTGTAAAGCTACTGATTTCCCCAAATTTTTTAGTAAACAGGGCTTGCCGGAAAAAGGGGGTATGAATTATCCATTTATCGAAAACGTACATTTGAGTAAAATAAATAAATATGAAAATTGGCGTTTTAGGAACAGGCGTAGTAGGTGAAGCAATTGCAACTGCCTTGATCAGTAAAGGGCATAATGTAATGATGGGTAGCCGGTCTGCAGGAAATGAAAAGGCAAAATCCTGGAAAAAAAAAGCAGGTGAACATGCATCAGAAGGTACTTTTAATGATGCTGCATTACATGGAGAGCTCATTTTCATTTGTTTAAATGGAGAGTATACGCTGGAAGCTATCATTGGAGTAAATGCAGAAAACCTAACCAATAAAATAGTAGTTGATATTACCAACCCGCTGGATTTCACACAGGGCATGCCGCCGCGCATCCTCGAAGATTTTCGTATTGAATCACTGGGTGAACAGGTCCAGTCTGCAATACCTCAGGCTTATGTTGTAAAGGCATTAAATACGATTAATTATAACTTAATGGTAGATGCCCGAAAAGTAGCAGGGGGAAACCATAATATATTCATTTGTGGAAATGACCCTGATGCCAAAAACAAAGTAAAACACTTTCTGGTTGATAACTTTCACTGGACCCCGGAAGGTCTTGTGGATTTAGGAGATATTAAAGCTGCCCGGTGCACAGAAGCTATTGTGCCTTTTTGGGTAATGGTGTGGCAGTCGTTGGGAACACCACTTTTTAATTTTAAAGTGGTGAAGTAATAAATAAAAATGCCAATAAAGAATTTAAAATTGAAATTACACTCCACTATTCAGTTAGTAATTAGAAAATATATTTCATCATCCGTAGTATTAAATCCGGATCGGGACAATTAGCTAAATAGTGGTCTCTTTCGGAATATTTACAAACCCCCGGATAATCTCCTCTCATTCCCTGCATATCACTTATAATCTGAAAATGAAGGTGTGACGGCCAATGGCCGTTTTCTTCAGGCTCACCAAAAGCAGCTATCCATTCGCCCTTTTCAATTGCTTGTCCTTCTTTTTTATCTTCTATGGAATGCAGGCTTAAATGACCATAAAGCGTATGAAAAATAACACCTTCAAGTTCATGTTGTAAAACAACCGTGGCACCATAATCCCCAAACCTGTCATTGAAATTAAAGCTATGTACACTGCCTTGAAGCGGTGCATACACAGGTGTAGACAATGGCCCCCAGATGTCTATTCCCAAATGAACACTTCTCGGCTCGCCCCCATAATCACCATCAAATACGGTGCTGCGGCTGTAAATGGACCGCTGTTCATTATAGCCCCCAATACCATAAACTGCATTTACTATTCTAAGTTTCGAATTGATATATTCGGAGAACAAACGTGTATCAGCAAGAATTTCTCCGGTAAGTTCATGGTTTGCTTCGGTAAAATCCAATAACAGTAATTTATCTTTTAACCCATCAAAAGGAACAACAGTATGAAAGTTTTTATAATTAATAATATTTGAATATTCCTGATGGGTCGGCATTAGTTATTTCCTGGTTTTGGGAACTCTATAAGTATTTGCATTTTAATTATAGTCTTTGCGAATGTCAAAACTATCGTATGCTCTTTTACCGGATGCAAAATATAATATTAAAAAAAACGTTTTGATTCTATGCCAATAATCCCAACCTATTTGAAACGCAGGATTGTTTTCATCTTTATCTTTCTAAGCTTTCTTTTTTATTCAGGCGCACAGCAGATTACCGGCGTATGGAAAGGAAAAATTGATAAGAAAAAAGTAGAAATTAAGATCATTCAAAAAGGCGACAGTCTTACCGGTACCTCGTATTATTACGAATCTGCTAACCAGTACAGACGCTATAGTATTAAAGGTTATTTTGACCAGGATAATAATAGTGTGGTTTGGTGGGACGACCAGCTGATAGAAGAAAAAGGGAACAGGCTCTTTGCAGGTGTTGGAAAAAATGCATCTCTTTCCACTGCTGATTTCAATTGCCCTGGCGGGGGTGAAATGTACCTTAATGGCAAGGCATCAAATAAAGAAACTCCGTTGGATATTAAAGGTCCTGTCGACCTTACGAAGGTTGAAACACCCACGTTTATTGATGAATGGAATTACATAATCAGCAATTATACCATAGGTACTAATGATCCCGATATAATTGACAGTGTAGCGTTAACAGCTATTCCCACTTCTCCAATTGAAATGATTGGGGATCCGGAAGTTAATGAACCTGTGGTTCAGACAAAAAAACAGGAAATAATAAACCCAACAAGAAAGGATGAGCCAAAAAGAGAGGAGGTTGTTACCAGGCCAGTTTCAATTGAGGAAAAATTCACAACCAGGAAGAAAATTGTGTCAACAGAAATTCCGCTTGAAGGCGATTCGATTGAATTACGCTTTTATGATAATGCGGAAATAGATGGAGATTCAATCTCGCTGTTTTTAAATGACAAACTGATCTTTAATCATATCCGGCTGAGTGATAAAGCCTACACTATCAAACTTCCTGTGCATGACCTGATGGAAATAAATGAATTGACCATGGTTGCTGAAAACCTTGGTACCATTCCGCCCAATACTTCTTATATGGTGGCATTAGTAGGCCACAAAAGATATGAAGCCAAACTGGCAAGTACTGAAAACAGCAGTGCCGTTATACAGTTGAAAAAAACACAAAGCCTGCCTGCTGGCGAAAAAATTAAAAAAGATTAAATATGTTGGTTTGGAAGGGTTAAAAAAATTAAACTGTTAGAGAATAATAATGATCAGGTTTACACAATACTTAATACTTCTTTCACCTTTTTCGGCTCCTCTTTTGCAAATGGAAGGCACACCATGAAAAATATTTTCCTTCCCCTATTTTTCCTAATGCTTTTAAGTATTTCATGTGGATCTGCCGCAACAAGGCTCTTCAGTAAAAAATCACCGCATGAAAAATATGCTGAAAAGCTTGATGATAAAGACCTCGATAAAACCCCTGCAGGGCGTCAATGGCTGGCTGCTTCCAGACAAGCCCTGGAAGAACCTCAAATTATAGATTTGCCCTATAAACATAAAGGTATTTTTGCAGGGGATAAACAGCGTGCCCTGGGCCTAAAATTTTCCCCCTTGCGGGGCCAAAAATTAACATTCACTATTACGATGAACAATACACTTGGTGTAGCGCTGTATGCAGATCTTTTTAAGCTGAATGTAAATGATCCCCTCTTATTACTATCAGCGGATACTTCAGTTGCCACTTTTAGTGTAGATATAGAAGAACAAGGTTCCTATGTATTGCGGTTGCAACCCGAATTATTCCGCAAAGGAGAGTATAGTTTATCAATAACCACGGGGCCTTCTCTACTTTTTCCTGTAGGAGGCAAAAATGCAAAAACAGGTAGTTTTTGGGGTGCGGGCAGAGACGGTGGTAAGCGCAGTCATGAAGGCATTGATATTTTTGCTCCTAAAAACACTCCGGCAATAGCAGCTGCAGATGGTATAATTACGGGGGTAGGAGAAGGAGGACTTGGCGGTAAAGTAGTATGGCTCCGTCCATTGGATAAAAATGTGACGCTTTATTATGCTCACCTTGATAAGCAACTGGTACACGAAGGACAGGTGGTAAAGAAAGGTGAAGCTGTAGGCCTGGTGGGCAATACAGGCAATGCCAAACATACGCCTTCGCATCTACACTTCGGCGTATATAGCAGTTCGGGCCCGGTAGATCCTTTTCCCTTTGTAAACCTGGCTGTCAAATCGGGTGCAGCTGTTCCTGATAAAAAATTAAATACTTATTTGCAGTTGTTGAAAACACAAAAACTCGGTAATGAAGTTGCAAATGTAAATACCCTGCTCATCCCCCTTGCCGTGACCGGAAAAGGATACATCTCCGAACTGCCCAATGGAAGGCAACTGCAGGTAGTATTTGCAGCAGTAAAAATATTGACACAACCAGTAAAGCAAACTGAAGCAATTGCTATTAAAAGTAAACAGGAAACATCTGGTAAAAACAGCCTTTAAATAAATAAAGATTTAGTCCAAGTAGGATAATATTAACTTAATGAACGCTGGAATTTATACAACTATTTGACGGCTATACTTATTTCTATATTGTACGGGTGAAAGTCCCGTCACCCTTTTAAAGCTTACCCGAAAAGCTTTGGGATCAGAATAACCCACTTTATACATCGCCTCATTTACATTTTCATTCGATGATTCAAGACTAAGTTTTGCTGCTTCAATTTTTACTCTTTGAATATATTCGGCTACAGTATTGGAAGTAGCTTTCTTAAACCTGCGTTCAAATGCCCTGCGGCTTAGCGCCAGCATTGATGCCAGTTGATCAATTGAGATCTTCTCATCATAATTCTTTTCGATAAAATCCTGCGCTTTTTTTATGGCTTCATCGTCATGCCCTTTTTGCCCCTGAAATATTGTGAAAGACAACTGGTTATCACGGTCAATTTCTATTGCGAAGACCTTTGCTGAGAGAACAGCCATCTCACGGCCTGCATATTTTTCAATCAAATATAAAATCAGGTTCAGGTAGGAGAAAGCACCTCCGCTGGAATAAATGCCTTGTTCATCAGTGATAATTTTTTCAGTGACAAGCCTGACATCCGGAAACATCTGCCTGAATGCATTGGTTGCCATCCAGTGCGTCGCACATTTTTTTCCATTTACCAATCCTGTAGCAGCAAGTAAAAAAGCCCCCAAACAAAGGGAAGCCACTTCAGCACCATTATTATACTGTTGAATGATCCACGGGATGAAATCGTGATTTTTTTCTAATGCCTCTTTGATATCGCCATCAAGAGCGGGGATGATGATAAGGTCGGTTTTCGTCACATCAGCTAACAGGGCATTTGTATTCACCGTAAATAATCCTCCGCTCAACCGGGTTTCTTTAGTCTGGCCTACCAATTGTACATTAAATAAATCTGCGGCACCTTTTGCTTTTAAAAAAGCATTGACTTGCGTAAACAATTGACGGGAACCTTCCAGGCTTCCTAAAATCGCTCCTTCAGGTACCAGTATAGATATGTGTTTCATCTTTCAAAAGTATACAAACTCCTGTCGCAATCCACCCCTTAGATTGACGTATTATCACCCGTGAAAGATTATTTTTTAAAATAGCTTTGTGGTATACAAAAGCACTAAAAATGGAAATAAAACCAGTCAGCACCAGGATGTTCTCTCTTATTGTTCTTTATGATATGCAAACAGATTATTTTAAAAGAGCGCTTGATGGCATTTCAGACCAGGACGCTCAAAACCGCCTGAATACAAAAGCCAATCACATTGCATGGCTTGCCGGTAGTTTTATACAGGAAAGATTTGAAACAGCCAAACTATTTGGCATTGATCAGAAACAAGCAGCTGATGAATTGTTTAAAGATCATAAAGGCATACAGGATGGCGCAACTTATCCGGCACTTTCAGAATTTCAAAAAGACCTGGATAAAATTACTCCGCAATTAAGAGATGCTTTAATGAAGGTGACCGATGAAAAGCTTGATGAAAAATTTGAAATGATGCCGGAAATGCAGATGACCTATTTCGAGCTGTTCAGTTTCATGACGTACCGCGAAGCAAACATCATCGGGCAGATTGCTTTGTGGCGCAGGTTGTTAGGGTATCCGGCATTGAACTATATGTAAAAGCAAAATCAAAAATAATTATGGAAACAATTAATAGAAACTCAAAACCAACAAAGATTATCTATTGGATTTTTACAGGTCTAATATTTTTACTGGATTCAGTTCTTCCTGCATTTACATTTAATTCTGATTTAGCTAAGGAAGGAGTCAGGCATCTTGGTTATCCCGATTATTTCAGAATAGAATTAACGATTGGAAAAATAATCGGCGGGATTCTATTAATACTTCCTATGGTACCGGCCCGCTTAAAAGAATGGGCTTACGTAGGATTTGGTATTGCTTTTATCTCTGCATTTATCAGTCATTCAGTAGTAGATGGATTGAACGTGCAGTCTGCTTTGCCTTTGGTGGGACTGGTTATTTTACTGGTATCATATATTTCTTATCATAAACTGTACACGCCATTTAAAACAAATTGAGAACTTAAATAAATTAATTATGTCCTTTCAAGCATACATTGACAACATAAAAACAAAAACAGGAAAATCTCCTGCAGACTTAAAAAACTTGCAGACAAAAAAGGATTGTTGAAAGAAGGAGTGAAAGCAGGTGAAATTGTAAAATGGCTGAAAGAAGATTTTGATTTAGGTCACGGTCATGCCAAGGCGATTTATGCAACTTTCAAAGGAAAAAAAGAATAAAAAAAGTACCATGGAAAAGAGTAAAAAAAACCCTGCAACTATTGATGAATATATCGCAGGCTTTCCAAAACACATTCAGGCAATCCTTGAAAAAATGAGACTTACCATAAAAAAGGCAGCACCCCAGGCAGAGGAAACAATAAATTATGGCATACCCACTTTCACACAGCAGGGAAACCTGGTTCATTTTGGTGGTTTTAAAAATCATGTTGGTTTTTACCCTGCCCCTTCAGGAATAAAAGCATTTGAAAAAGAATTATCGGTTTATGAAGGAGCAAAAGGATCTATAAAATTTCCAATTCATAAACAACTTCCCTTGAGCCTGATAACCAAAATTGTAAAATTCAGGGTGAAAGAAAATTTAGAAAAAGCAAATGCAAAAAAATAACCTTCAGTAACCATCTAAAATAAAACATATGGAAAAAATAAATTTTTCAACAACCATTAACGCACCCAAAGAGAAAGTTTGGAAAGTGCTTTGGGATGATGCTACTTACAGGAAATGGACCAGTGTTTTCAGCGCATCTTCTTATGCAGAAACAGATTGGAAGGAAGGAAGTAAAGTACTTTTTCTTGATGGCCAGGGTTCGGGGATGGTGAGTAAAATTGAAGTCAACAAACCAAATGAATTCATGTCGTTCAAACATTTGGGTATCGTAAAAGATGGTGTAGAAGATACGGATAGTGATGCAGTAAAGGGATGGGGTGGTGCTTTTGAAAACTACACACTTAATGAAGTGAATGGCGTTACTGAATTATTAGTTGAGCTTGATGTGAATGAAGAACACAAAGAAATGTTTATGGGCATGTTTCCCAAAGCATTGGAAAAGGTAAAAATATTATCAGAACAATAAAACTTTCAACAATGGAAACAAAAGATAAAAGAAAAAATACAGCAGAAAAAGGCAAACTGAAATCAACTACTAACAAACAAAAAATTACTCCGTTTTTATGGTTTGATGGAAAAGCAGAAGAAGCTGCAAATTTTTATACTTCTCTTTTCAAAAAATCGAAAATTGTAAATCTCAAATATTGGGCAGAAGGAAGTCCTTTTCCAAAAGAACAGGTAATGAATGTCACATTTGAATTGGATGGGCAGCAGTTTTATGGTTTTGATGCGGGACCGATGTTCAAATTCAATCCTTCCATTTCCTTTTTTGCCGTTTGCGAAACAGAAAAAGAAACAGATAGCCTTTGGCAAAAGCTGGCAGAAGGTGGAAGTGTAATGATGCTGCTTGATAAATATGACTGGAGTGAAAAATATGGCTGGGTGCAGGACCGTTTCGGTATTTCGTGGCAGATATCTTATGGAAAACTCAGCGATGTAGGACAAAAAATTACACCTTCTCTTTTATTTACAGGAGCGCAACATGGAAAAGCAGAACAAGCTATCAACTTTTATACTTCCTTATTCCACGATTCTTCCATAGCCGGAATTTTAAAATATACCGAAGGTGAAGACCAGGCAGAGGGCACAGTGAAACATGCACAGTTCATTCTTAATGGGCAAGTGTTTATGGCCATGGAAAGTTCAGGTCATTCTTTTGTATTTAACGAAGCCATCTCATTTTTTGTAAGCTGCGAAACCCAGGAAGAAATAGATTATTTCTGGAACAAAATTACTGCTGATGGTGGTCAGGAAAGTAGGTGCGGATGGCTGAAAGATAAGTTCGGTGTATCATGGCAAATTGTGCCTTCCGTACTTATGCAATTACTGGAAGATAAAGACAAGGCAAAAGCGGGACGTGTAATGCAGAACATGATGAAAATGAAGAAAATAGAAATAGAGAAGTTGAATCAGGCGGCTGAAAAATAATAAATCTTTTAAGATGAAGGCTTCGTCCCGATCGTTATCGGGATCAGCCCGACAACATCTTAATACATTCATAATGATTGTCACCCTTGAGCTTGCGAAAGGGTATCATTAATAAAATTTTAATCATAATAAAATCAAAAACAATGGCAACAAAAATTTTTGTAAACCTCGCTACTAAAGATCTAGACAAATCAAAAAAATTCTTTACAGATATTGGGTTTACCATCAACCCTCAGTTTACAGACGAAAAAGCAGCCTGCGTAGTCATCGGCGAAGACATTTATGCTATGATATTAAGAGAAGAGTTCTTTAAAACTTTCATACCTAAAAAAGAAATTGCTGATGCTACAAAAACTACTGAAGTTTTAGTGGCTTTATCTGCCGACAATAAAGAAGGTGTAGATGAAATTGTGGATAAGGCATTAGCTGCAGGTGCTTCTAAATTAAGAGATGCAGAAGATCATGGCTTTATGTACAGCAGAAGTTTTCAGGACCCCGATGGGCACATTTGGGAAGTGTTTTATATGGATATCCATGCAGCTGCTCCCACCCCGCAATAAATGCAAACAGTAAGAAGTATTTTTCAACAGGAAAAAAATCAACATGGCAACAGTCAATCCTTATTTTAATTTCAATGGTAATACCGAAGATGCATTTACCTTTTACAAATCAGTTTTCGGCGGTGAGTATGCAATGGTAATGCGCTACAAAGATGCTCCGAAAGAGCACCAGATGGGCGAAAGCGATGGAGAAAAAATTATGCACATGGCATTGCCTATTGGGCAACACACAATTTTAATGGGCAGCGATTGGCCGGAAGCTTACGGCAAACCAATTGAAGGAACAAACATAACCATTTCCATCAGTGCAGACAGCAGGGAGCATGCCGATAAATTGTTCAATGGTCTTTCTGCGGGCGGACAGGTCGCAATGCCTATGGCCGATGCGTTTTGGGGTTCTTATTTCGGTATGTTGAAAGACAAGTTTGGTTTTAACTGGATGGTGAGTTATGATGATAATTACCAGAAATAATATACTCTGGCAGAACGATAGTTAAAATGTTTTACTAATCTGCAACGATTTTCAAATGAATGATAATTGCTTAAAATTTTAAAAACTGAGCACTGTCAGCTCATTTTTCTGCATTGCAATATTTTAGCAACTCCCCTATTGTTTTACGCAAATCTGATTGTCGTACAGGCTTGGTCATGAAAGGAATGCCCCATTGCTGGCAAAATGTTTTATCCAGCAAGCTGTTTGATGTGGTAAACATTACTATTGGAACATCTTTCAGAGAATTATCATTTTTAATCTTGACCAATGCCTGTTTACCATCTAACAATGGCATATTGATATCCATAATAATAAGACAGGGCAATTGATCTTTCTTGTGAGCAGATTGCAAAAACTGGAGTGCCTCCAATCCGTTGGCCGCTGTGGCTACATTCACCGAAGGTGCTATTTCACGAATAGTTTCTAAAACCATGTTCTGGTCATCAGAATCATCATCAACACACAGGACAACAGGATTGCTCTCAAACATATTTTTATTGTTAGGGTAACAATGCATCACATTGATTTATAATGATTAACACATATAAATAGAAGCATTGTAAGAACTTTTTATAAAAAATAATTGGTTTGGGAGTATTCAAAAGAATAAACTCCCGGTTCACAGGTTGGATAAGCAAAGTTAAAGGCAATAGATAAGGTGCAGGGTTGATTCAACGACCGAAAAACGGGTTTAACCGAAAAATAGAATCATATATATTTTATTACAACTATTACTCTTTAATGGTTCTACTTATTTTACCTTTCAATATTATCAGCATAAGCAATAAAAAATACATTTATTACCTTATAGATTTAAAAGAGATTGATTTATAACTAATTTGCCCAACTAACAACATTATATTGAATACGGCTTTAAAAGAACACCTGGAAACCAATGCCTGGCTAAAAGATCTGTTTGATGATGCGCATGATCTTATACAATTGGTTCACCTTGATGGTACAATTATTTACGTAAATCAGTCCTGGTCAACTACACTGCAATACGCTGATGCAGAAATTCAGGGTAAGTCCATTTACTCATTTATTCATCCCGATGACCGCGATCGTTTTATTGCTTACAGAACCAATATTATCAATAACAATTCTACCAATGATGAAATAGTTTTTCACCTTCTTTCAAAGCAAGGGAAAAAAATAGCTGTTGAAGGGATAGTATCAGCAAAATTTATTGATGGAACGCCTTTATACACACGTGGTATTTTTCGGGATATAACACTAAAGCTGCAAAACGAAGCACAGTTAAAAACCATTAATGAACAATTGAGAGAGCGGGAGCTTAACCTGCAGCAGCTGCTCATAAATGCTCCGGATGCGGTAATAGTAATAGACAAGGAAAGCATTATTCATTTCTGGAATCCGAAAGCTGTTGAAATATTTGGCTGGGCAGTTGAAGAAGTACTTAATCAACCTTTGTCAGCCACCATTATTCCTGTACAATACCGCGAAGCACATGCTATAGGTATGAAAAGATACCTCTCAACAGGCGAAGCCCATGTTTTAAATAAAACCATTGAAATCACAGCTTTACACAAAAATGGAACTGAATTTTATGTATCGCTGACCATCTCAGGCACCGTCCAAAAAGGAAAGCAGGCTTTTATTGCCTTTTTGAGGGATATCACTGAAGCGAAGAATAACCAGATAGAACTGGAAAGAAAAACAAAAGAACTGGAAAGATCAAATGACAACCTCGAGGAATTTGCACATGCAGCTTCACACGATTTGAAAGAGCCTATAAGAAAAGTACTGACATTCGCTGACCGCTTGAAAATGAGTTTACAATCCCGTTTAAACGAGGAAGAAACTTATTTGTTTGAACGGATGGAGCATGCCACAAGGCGAATGACTTTGCTCGTGGATGATCTATTGGAATATTCACACGTCAGTGATACACCGCCAGCTCCTGAAGATGTGGACCTCAGGGAAAAGCTGGAAAATGTGCTGCTCGACCTTGATCTTTATATCGCAGAAAAAAATGCTTCAATAAAGATCGGTGACTTGCCCGTGACTAAAGGCTTTCCCAGGCAATTGCAACAGCTTTTCCAGAATTTAATTAGCAATGCACTTAAATACAGCATGCCTGATGTGCCCCCCCATATTGACATTAGCAGCCATTTGGTATCAGGTAGAGACACGGGTGTGGAATTGCCGGCTGAAGAGAATGATAAATCCTTTTATTTGATCTCTGTCAGGGACAATGGGATAGGCTTTGAACAACACCATGCTGAGCGCATTTTTAAAATATTTCAAAGGCTGCATGGCAATTATGAATATAAAGGAACAGGTGTAGGATTATCTATTGCAAGAAAAGTAGTCGAAAATCATGATGGTTATATATGGGCTGAAAGTAAACCAGGTGAAGGCTCTACATTTAATATTTTATTGCCTGCATAAAAAAATTAATGCAAAAACTTGCTCTGTCGCTGAAAAAATCACCAAATATTTTCAGTAGATTACCAGTATTTATAAAAATTTATACTTTCCCTATCAGGATTATTAATTTCCAAAAAATCAACATTCAAACGCTTCCGGCACTTAAGTCTCCACATTAGTATTGCCTATACACCAGTCAGAAATGGTATAAAAGGGCTAAAGCAGAAACACAACCAGTGCAGATACTTTTCGGAAAATCTTTTTCCTGTCGTAGGCGTAGGCGCATCTGCAGGCGGTTTGAATGCATTTAAATTACTGATTAAAAACAAACCTGAAGATTCAGGTATGGCATACATCATTATACAACACCTGGCCTCACAGTAGGAAAGCATTTTGACAGAAATATAGCATTTATATAAAAAAAATGGTTTGCTTACGATGCAAAATGGCAGTACAATCTGTATTGGAGGAGCAATGGAATGATTTGCGCAATACTCATAAATCCTGAAATTCTTATTCAGATCGCTTCAGATACTTTTAGCATTTGCGGATGTATCCAACTGTACTGATGATAAGAAGGCTGTGGTTTTATCCTTTCAGCCAGCCTGGTAAGCCTGTCGGGCAACATCATTATATAATCCCTGGCTTTCTCCCCACCTTCTGATAAATTCCCGATGGAATCTATACCCCATTCACGGATAAGAGATAGCAAAATATTGATATAATCTCTGGCTGTATACACTCCTAAGCGCTGGGCTGCTTCTGAAAAATGAATGAATGTAGCCCCTTTTGCCTCGCCTTTTTCCCTAAGAAAATGGGCTGGCATCACGATTTTTTTTCGCATCATATCCTCAAAGGCAACCATCATTTCACTGGGATCTATCTCAAAAATCTTTGCTACAAAGGATTTATAGGCATTGGCATGCCTTGCTTCATCTGCAGCTACATTTCCACAGATCTTGGCCAGTAAGTTATCACCCGCCTCTTTTGCAAATTGCGCTACTCTCCTGTGCGATAAATTAGTAGCCAGTTCCTGAAAACTTGTGTAAATAAAACTACGGTAAGGATCCCGGGCCGTACCAATGTCAAAACCATCGGTCAATAAGTGCTGGGTAGAGATTTCCATTTCTTTCATATTCACACGTCCCGACAGATATAAATATTTATTTAAAACATCCCCATGCCTGTTTTCTTCCGATGTCCATGCCCTGGTCCATTGATTCCATCCACTTTCCCGCTCTTCGTTTATATGCAACATTGATGACAACCATGTTTCATATGTTGGTAGCACTTCTTCTGTAATGGTATCGCCTATTAACACAGCAAGCAGGTCATAAGAAAGATTTCCTGCTTTTTCCCTAAGCTCCCTGATCTGTTCAAAAAAACCATCTTCTTCTGACCGGGGTAAAAGGTCTGCAGGTTGCCAAATGTTTTCGATTGGTTTTAAATAAAGAGGGATTGATTTAAGAATTTCTTTATCCAAATGATTTATCACCTCAGCTTTTGAAATCTTTTCCATATTTGATTATTGCTTTCCTTATTACACATAAATCATTCCATCCTTTTAACGTATATGTCCCCATTTTTTTTTAGAAATTTTTCTTGAATAACTTCGATAATCAGGCTTTGCAGTATGTTAAAAGTTTAGATGCTGCAGTAATAAGAGCACCTAACGACAGAGGTTTGGTTATATAATCTACCTTTTTATTTGAGAAGAACAATTTATCAGTTTATTATATAAGTAATTAAAAGAAAAAGGTCGTTTGTCGTTGCATTTTTTATCATCAGCTTGCTCACAGGTTTGTTATTAAGATAACTTTCAAATGCTCCCGGCATGTAAGTTCCCTAAATCGCCCGAAATATTTACTACCTGAATCGGAAGTGGGATACAGGTTTGTAAACAGCTTATAAACGGAAAACGGCAACCTTGAGAGATTGCCGTTTCGATATTTGTTACTTGTTATTGCTTTGGAATCTGCCCCATATACTGACGCATAAAATTCACTTTTCCATCCTTATTAAAAGACCATATTTCATGAATACCTACCGTTGAGGTTTTACCCTGGCTGTCAGTTGCTGTTTCAGTCCCCCACACGAGCACCCAATCTTCATTACGGTCCAGGCTTCTTACAGGCATCCATGCATCAACTGTACTTTTTACATTCGTTAACCCGCTTCTGTACTGCGTTACCATTCGCATTGCGCTGTCTCGTCCTTTAAAGCTTTGCCCATCTGATGTTACCACTAAAAAACTATCCGCATAATAGTCTGTATGCCTTTGAAATGCATTATCATCATAATCTTTCCAAAGTTCCAGTATTTTTTTGGCGTGTGCAGGGTTTCCCAAAGCAAATTGAGAGGAATAATCAGCCTTGTATGGCCAATCCGTTATTGTTACACCATCAGCTTTCAACTTTCCATCTTCATCTTTCACTTTCACTTCATTATTCTCCAATTTTACTTTGTTATCACCATCCTTTATTTTCACCTCACCTCCCTCCGATTTTACTTTCGTATCTCCATCTTTCGTTTTTACTTTATCATCCTTGACTTTTACTTTTTTTTCCTGGGCACTGCTTTCTATAAAAGCAAGCATAAATACTGCAGTGCAAACGGTAATCATTAACTGTTTCATATCATTTTAGTTTTGTTTGTGAGCAATTAATTACGTTAAATTGAAAGCATAAGTTACTGAATTTTTTAATGCTGATAATTGCATAGCTATTGTATTGATTATAATAGTTTTATATACCCGGGTATTTTAAATTTTTTCTGTTATTCTTTGATGGACATTCATTGAGAAATAATGAATTTCAAGAACTGTGATCAAAACTTACGAACTTTCTGAAATCTAATTTGATAATTATTCTTACTATACTATGAGCTTGCTCCGGATTTATGTGATTTTTTATATGATAATTTTATCTGCTTGTAATCGCAGTAATGAAAAAAAAGCTACGCTTCAATTCTGGAGTTCAAATAATAAAGATGAAATTACGCTGACCAGTACCGCTACTAATGCCTGGAATAAAAACAACCCCCACCAGGGCGTGCACATACAACCCATTCCTGAAGGACAGTCCAGTGAAGAAGTTATTTTGGCGGCAGTGGTTGGAAAAACCACGCCTGATATTTATGCAAACATGTGGCAGGGAAACGTGGAGATGTATGCACGTGCAGGAGTACTCATTGCATTGGACACATTGAAAGGTTTTTTGGAATTTTTATATGAACGCTGTGACAGCAGTGTGATCAAAGAAATTACATCTGCAGATGGTCATATATACCAGGTGCCGTGGAAAGTAAATCCCATAATGACCATCTATAATAAAGACCTTTTTTTACAAAACGGGATAAATAACTTGCCTAAAACCTATGGCTCTTATCTTAAAGCAGCAGAACAGTTCAAACAAAATAATTTAAGAAACAAAACTGATAAACGATTTGGATACACAGAGGTAAAACCAATATGGTACCAACGCTTGTTTAATTTCTATCCTTTATACCTTGCAGCTTCCAATGGTGCTCCATTAATTACAAATAATAAAGCTGCATTTAATAATAAATACGCCATAGAAGTATTCAGGTTTTTACAGGCACTTTATACCAATGAATATTTTTCCAAAGAAACCATGGGTGCTTCAAGTGACCCTTTTGTAATGCAGCAAATCGCAACAAAATTTACCGGTCCATGGGAAATACCTTATTTATTCCGTATACCAGACCGGCGTTTTGTATTCGATTATTACCAGCCCCCGGTTCCCGATGATCATGCAGGGCCCGTATATACTTATGCCGACCCTAAAAACATGGTTATCTTCAATACATGTAAAAATCCACAGGCAGCGTGGGAATTCATTAAAACAATGATAGATAAGCAGGGTGATCTGCGATTGCTGGAAGTTACCGGTCAATTGCCTCGCAGGAAAGACCTTGAAATTGATGCTTACTATACCGGTTTTTTTGAGAAAAATCCAATGTTGGTGCCATTCGCAAAACAGGTTCGCTATACAAGGGGAATAGATAATTGTGAGGTGATTGTGGAGGTGCTGGATATCATTTCGCAGGAATATGAAGCTTGTGTTGTATATGGAAGAAAATCACCAGAGGAGGCAATAAAGGATTCCGAAGCAGCAGTAAATGTTTTGCTGGGGAAAAAATAGTTTATCTATTCATAAACATTATGAAAATATCAGTCTTCGCAACTTAATAATGCCAGATACAATAAGTAATACACATAAGAAGCCTTTTTTTCAACGAAGGAGCATGCTGCCATACTTATTGGTATCGCCTTATATTATTTATGTAGTTGTATTTGTGTTATTTCCTGTAATATTTAGTTTTATACTCACCTTTCACAAATGGAATATTATAGCCCCCATGAAGTTTATCGGGCTTGATAATTATTCACGGCTCTTTAAGGATCGCTTGTTTTGGCAATCGATAATTAATACACTGAAGTTTTTATTGCTTCACATTCCACTGCAGTTGGTAATTGCACTTTCTCTTGCAGTACTGCTCAATCAAAAAATCAGGGCTGCTGCATTTTTCCGTGCTTCTTTTTTTATGCCGGTAATAGTTTCAGGCGTAGTGGTCACCATCCTCTGGCAGCAGTTACTGGGTTATGATTTTGGGATAATCAATCGTTTATTAACTTCAGCAGGTTTGGAAAAAACAGGATGGTTGGTTGATCCTGATATAGCCATTTATTCCATTGCCGTAATGGCTACCTGGAAGAATGTAGGATTGTATGTTATCCTTTTCCTGGTAGGTTTACAAACGGTACCTACACAATATTATGAAGCCGCCCGCCTCGAAGGCGCTAACCGCTGGCAGCAATTTAGACACATTACATTGCCTATGATCAACCCGACAATATTCATGGTAGTGATATTATCAACGATTGGCGGTTTTTCACTTTTTATAGAACCTTATATCATGACGGGTGGAGGACCTTTGAATCAAACCATGTCGGCAGTTTTATATATCTATAAACAGGCATTTCAATATTATAATATGGGCTATTCTGCTACACTTGGATTTTTTTATGCTGTAATGATCATGCTCGTAGTAGTGATTCAAAAAAAGGTTATCGAAAAAGAGGTATAAAACATAAATTAAATATTCCACATGGTTATTCGCAATTTAAAATAAGATGTACTTAAGATGAAAAGACAATTTCCTTTAAGAAAGTTATTTATGTATGCTGCACTTGGCATTGCTGCCTTGTCATTTGTATACCCTTTTGTGTGGATGATAGGAGCATCGTTTGCTCCACTCCATGAAATTGGTAATATGAGCGTGTTCCCAAAGCATCCTACCTGGAACAATTTTATTTCCATGTTTGAAAAGATACCTATCGGCCGTTCTTTATTCAATAGTTTGTTTGTTGCTATTCTAACTACCGCTTTGGTTATGGTTACCGGTTCAGTTGTAGGGTATGCGCTGGCAAAAATGAAATTCAGGGGTAGGCAATTAATATTTTTTGTGATTGTTTTTACCATGTCGTTGCCGTTCCAGGTTACACTGATTCCCAATTATATCACTATGGTGAACCTGCGTTGGGTAGATACTTTTCTTGCACTGATCATTCCGTTCTCAGTGAGCGCCTTTGCTATTCTTATGTTTCGTCAGGCTTTCCAGGGATTGCCGCAGGCCCTCATCGATGCCGCCCGTTTGGATGGCTGCAACGAAATGGAAATCATTTTCCGCGTATTGTGGCCAAACATTAAACCCACATTGGTGACCATAGCTATCCTTAGTTTTATTGGTTCCTGGAATGAGGTATTGTGGCCGCTTATAGTAGTGCGAAATGAAAAACTCATGACCATGCCACAGCTTGTCACTTTATTTTCGGTAGGAGGACGGGCAGATAGCCAGTTGGGAGTGAAAATAGCGGCTGCAGTGTTGCTGGCGCTGCCTGTTATGATTGCATTTGTTTTTTTCCAGAAGCATTTTATTCAAAGTATGGCATCAACCGGTTTAAAGGATTAAACAGATTAAAAAAACATGAAGAGCTTTAAAAAAAGTAAGATTAAACTAACTGCATCGTTAAAAGCAGTCATTGCACAGTTTCATCATTTACCAAATAATAACAGGGTAATCAATATTGTAAAAAGAGTGGAAGCGCTCAATGAAAAAGAAGTGGATAATACATTAAAAAATGTAATGCGGGAATTCAGCCAACGGCACAAAAATTTTGAAGAATTATTAATGGATAATTTTCATCGTGTTGAGGAAATTCACGAAGATCTTTCGCACTTTACAGAAAACAAAAAATTATTGCTCGGCTCCTACTTAACAAAAGAGTATTCATTTCAGGCTGCAGCTTTGTTTAATCCCTCCATTGTTCCACATCCCGACCAAACCGGGCTGAAAAAGGGCGAGCAACGGTTTGTTATGAGTTTAAGGGCAACCGGAGAGGGTCATATCTCTTCCATCATTTTCAATACAGGTATTGTTACTAAAAAAGGCATAGTAACGCCTGATAAAACATCGGGTTTTTATTCGATTTTGAAAAAAGGAGAAACAACTCTGAAACCAAAGGGAGAAGTAAAATCTGCTGAAGAAATCAAAGAGTTACTTGAAACTAATTATGATTTAATTTCTGCTTCAAATCTTTCACTTTCAGAAAAAGTAATTTTTCCTTCTGCGGGTTGCGAACGGATGGGCATGGAAGATCTGCGTCTTGTAAAATTCCTGGATGGAGAACATTCGTGTTATTACGGCACTTATACAGCATATGATGGAAAGAATATCCGGACAATGCTTTTGGAAACAAATGATTTTGATTCTTTCAGAGTACGATCATTACATGGCAATGCCATCAATGATAAGGGTATGGCACTGTTCCCTGAAAAAGTAGGTGGCAAATTTGTGAAGTGCTCCCGCCAGGGCTCAGAATTATTAAGCATTATGTTCTCAGATGATTTATATAGATGGGAAAATTACCAGTTGCTGCTGGAACCAAAATACGAATGGGAATTTGTTCAAATGGGTAATTGTGGCTCACCGGTAAAAACAAAAAAAGGTTGGTTAATGCTTACGCATGGGGTTGGCCCTATGAGAAAATATGTGATCAGCGCTATCCTGCTGGATCTTCAAGATCCATCAAAAATAATCGGGAGACTTTCCAGGCCAATGATCACTGCAGATGAAGAAGAAAGGGAAGGTTATGTACCCAACGTGGTGTACACCTGTGGTATGTTGAAACATAACAATTTACTTATTATCCCTTATGGTATATCTGATGCCGCCACGATTTTTGCTTCTGTTGAAATTGATGAAGTTTTGAACGCTATGAAATCATAACAGTGAGAAAAAAACTACGTACAATTTACTTGTTAATCACCAGCCTGCTGTTTATAGTTGCCTGCACAAATCAGTCCGTAGAAAGCCGGTCAAATGATATAAAAGATTCGTCATTAATCAATGCACAACATCTGGAACATTTATATACTCCTGTTACATTTTCAGATAGCATAGAAGCCGCCGGTATTTATATTTATTCCGAAGCTCCCGGTTATCATTTAGTGGGAGACAGCGATGAAGGCTTCACCTGTGTAGATGATGTTTCCAGGGCTGCTCTTTTCTATTTGAGAAGCAAAAGCTTTTCAGCAGATACATCAGCCCAAAAAAGAACACATAACCTTATCCGTCTTATACTTGAAATGCAGGCTGCCAATGGATATTTTTATAATTTTTTATTGCCGGGAGATAGCATCAACAGAAGTCATGAAACAAGCAGAGCCGAACCTAACTGGTGGTCGTGGAGGGCTTTACAAACACTGACAGAAGCCTCAACATTTATAAAAAAATCAGATTTACAACTTTCAGGAAAAATAGATTCATCAATCAAAAAATTATTGTCAAATATAAAATCAGATCTTATACCCTTACCATTAACAACCAAAATTGTGGAGGGCATCAGAGTGCCGCAGTGGTTGCCTGCAGGAAGTGCTACAGACCAGGCGGCGATCCTGTTATTGGGGTTGATAAATTATTGTTCCCAACACAATGAGCCTGAACTGGAAAAATATATTCGCAAACTTGCAGATGGCATTGTCATGATGCAGCAGGGTGATAAAACGAAGTTTCCTTATTCCTGTTTTCTTAGCTGGGAAAATGTATGGCATGCTTACGGTTGCGACCAGGCTTATGCATTATTGAAAGCAGGAAGTTTTTTAAAAGATTCGAATTATATTCAAAAAGCATTAGCTGAAGTGGATCATTTTTATCCATGGTTATTGCGCAATGGAATGAAATCCTACTTTACCTTAACTAAAAAGGGAAAAGAAATCAATGTTATAGAAGAAAAAAACTTTGAACAGATTGCTTATGGCATAAGGCCAATGATCTTTGCGGCAACGGAAGCATATGAGGTGACAGGACAACAAAAATATGCTGATATTTCAAATCAACTGGCCGCTTGGTTTTTCGGAAATAATGATGCAGGCATAGTCATGTATGATAATAAAACAGGGCGTTGCTACGATGGAATTCTGTCTCCAAAAAAAGTAAACAAAAATTCAGGGGCCGAATCAACCATAGAAGCTTTGCTTGCATTGCAAAAAATAGAGAATTATCCTGCTGTAAAGAAACCTTTGAATAAATACATAAAACAATGACCACATTAATTTAAAAAGTTACCATGGCAGAAGTCAGACTGGAAAATATTTCCAAAGTATATATGGATGATAAAAAGCATTCAAAGGCCAAAACCATTGATGACATCTCCTTTACCGTACACGATAAAGAATTTATGGTGATTGTGGGGCCCTCCGGTTGCGGTAAATCTACTTTGCTCAGAATGATAGCAGGATTGGAAGAAATCACCGATGGACAATTAGTTATTGATGGCGAGAGGATGAATGATAAAGATCCACGTGACCGGGATCTGGCAATGGTTTTTCAAAACTATGCATTGTATCCACACATGACAGTTTATGAAAATATGGCTTTTGGGTTGCGGCTAAGACATTATAGCAAAGCTGACATCAAAGAAAGGGTATTGCAAACTGCACAATTGCTTGAGCTGGAAGATGAGTTGCAAAGAAAGCCAAAATCTTTATCAGGTGGTCAACGGCAGCGGGTGGCAATCGGCAGGGCCATTATACGCAGGCCAAAAGTCTTTTTATTCGATGAACCACTTTCTAATCTTGATGCAAAGCTGCGCAGCCAGATGCGCATTGAATTGCAGAAACTACATCGTGATATAAATGCCACCATGATTTATGTTACCCATGACCAGGTAGAGGCAATGACCTTAGGAAACCGGATAGCTGTTTTGAATAAAGGGAAGTTAATGCAGTTGGATACGCCTATCCATTTATATAATCATCCGGCAAACCGTTTTGTGGCAGGCTTTATCGGCTCACCTGCTATGAATTTCATTAAAGGAACTATTGTAGAAGAAAACGAATATTTTTTTAAAACTGAAGAGAATAAATGCAGGATCAATTTGGGAACTGAGATTATGAATGAGTTAAAAAAATCTGTCAACCAACCCCTTGTTTTGGGTATACGGCCGGAACATATATCCATTGCTGACGAAAATAATGCTGAACCAAAATCTGACTGCAAACTGGAAATTACTGCTTTTGAAAATATGGGCAACGAGCAGCTGGTATATTTTAAACTACAGGAAAAACCACTGATCGTCCGGCGGGAGCCTAAAGATGATGTGGACTTCGGTCAATTTAGAAGACTTTCTTTTTTGAAAAATAAAATGATATTTATTGATGGGCAAAACGGCGATGTATTGAATAAGGATGTTTGAGATTCCTCCTTCTTTGGAAGTGACAAGCTTAATAAATATTGAGCTGCATATTTTAACCAAACGTCCAAGAATTTTGAAAGATTGCTTGAATTATGAATTTTCTGTCATGCCGACGTAGGGAGCATCTCAAAGACTAGAGATAATGAAACAATTATATTATGAGCGACAAAGCCTTGATGAATAGCCTCCCAATAAGCGACTGGTGTTTCGCCAGTTACAAGATGGAAGAATTTCACGCAAAGAACGCAACGAGGCAAAGACGCAGCGAATGTGTGCGTTTTCTTTGCGCCGCTGCTTCCTTAGCGACCTTTGCGTGAAACTTGTATAGAAGAATTTCGAAGGTACAAGAGTACCCTTCGCTGAGCTCAGGATAAACCTGCAACGAAAGTTTAATAGTAGCTTTTCAGTCTGGTTCATAATAAAACTTCAATTTCGGAAAAGCTTCATAATAAAACATCACAACAAATTTTAAATAATGAGCATTGAACATCGCCAAAAAAAGTGGTGGAAGGAAGGGATTGTTTACCAGATCTACCCGAGAAGTTTTAAGGACAGTAACGGTGATGGTATTGGTGATTTGCAGGGTATCATTTCCAAACTTGATTATATAAGCAGCCTGGGTATCGATATCGTCTGGCTCAACCCAATTTACACATCTCCAAATGATGATAATGGCTATGATATCAGTGATTATTATTCCATTATGCCAGAGTTTGGTACCATGCAAGACTTTGATGTTTTGCTGAATGGCTTGCACCAGCGTAATATAAAATTGTTGATGGACATGGTGGTCAACCATACGAGTGATGAACATTTCTGGTTTCAGGAAGCAAGAAAATCAAGAACAAATCCTTATTACAATTATTATCACTGGTGGCCTGCGGAAAATGGTGCGCCGCCAAAACGGTTTTCTTTTTTTGATGAAGTAAGTAATGCATGGAAATTCAATGAAGCAACAAATTCTTATTACCTGCATTATTTTTCAGTGAAGCAACCCGATCTGAATTGGGAAAATACGGAAGTGCGGCAGGAGGTTTATAAAATAATGAAATTCTGGCTGGACAAGGGTGTTGACGGTTTCAGGTTGGATGTGATTTCATTTATTTCCAAAGACATTTCTTTTCCAGAAATTCCCATTCACTACAATAATGATTTTTCCCGCTACTATGCTGATGGCCCGTATCTGCATAAATACCTGCAGGAAATGAACAGAGAAGTTTTCAGTAAATATGATGGCATGTCTGTTGGTGAGTGTGTAGGTGTGCAATCAGATAATGCGTTGTCATTTGTTGATGCTGACATAAAAGAACTAGATATGTTCTTTCATTTTGATTCAGTGAATTATGGTTATACAAAAAATGAGTTTAAGCGGCCCGATAAAAATGGCTGGAAATTAGGCGGCTTTAAAGAAATTTTTACTAAATGGAACGATGTGTTTGCAGAGAAAGGGTGGGGAAGTATTTATCTTGGAAACCATGATCAGCCCCGGATGGTTAGCCGGTGGGGAAATGATGCTCCGGAATACCGTGAAGTATCCTCAAAACTGCTATTAACATTTTTATTAAGCATGAGGGCTACTCCTTACATCTACCAGGGAGATGAAATAGGAATGGCAAATATAAAGTTTGACAGCATTGATGACTACCGTGACATAGAAAGCATAAACATGTATGCGCAAATAAAAAAACAAGGTGGTGATCTGAAAGAATTTCTGGAAAGCCAGAAAATTACTGCCCGTGATAATGCAAGGACCCCTTTGCAGTGGAATGCTGAATTGAATGCCGGTTTTACCCGCGGAGTGCCGTGGATAAAAATAAATGCTGATGCTCCGTATGTAAATGTTGCAGACCAGGAGAAAGATGAAAATTCCGTTCTTAATTATTTCCGGCGCATGGTTCTTTTGCGCAATCAAAGTCCGGCGTTGATCTATGGCGATTATGAATTGATAGATAAAGAAAATGAACAGGTATATGCCTACACAAGAATGTGGAATAACGAAAAATTGATAGTTGTATTGAATTTTACAAATGAAGTAGTCCAATTTTCTATGCCTGCAGATTTCCTGCATCGTGGTACTATTATTATGAATAACTATAACCAGGTGGGCTTTAATTATCACAATATTTTAGAACCTTACCAGGCGGTAATTCTACAGAAACCTGCTATAAATATTTGAGATATTGTACAGCTTAATATTTTGTAGATAACATTTCATGAATTCTCTTCATTGCTAATAATTATATTTACGCAATAGTTCTATCAATATTCCAGTGACCCGCTTTCCAAAAAAAATACAGGATTTCAGAGCTTTTGAAGCCGCCCCCGGTATCAGTGTTATCTTACTGCCGGACACACCCTTATATACTCATGTTGCTGTAAGCAATGATTTCATTAAAACTTCGGGGATGAACCGGAAAGATGTAATCGGAAAAGGACATTTTGAATTGTTCCCTAAAAGTCCGGATGACCCAAACTTCACCGGTGAGCAAAACCTGAAAGCTTCCTTCGTCTATATTCTTGAGCACAAGCAAGAGCATGAAATACCTGTACAGCGCTATGATATTCCAAATGGTGATGGCAGTTTCAGTCAGCGGTATTGGAAAATCAATAATGCACCCATACTCAGTGAAGCTGGTGAAGTTTTATACATTATTCATTCCGCCCTCGATATTACGCAACAGATTAAAGCTGAACAAACAGCAGAAGCGGCAAAAGGAATTGAGAAGGTGTATAACCTGTTTATGAATGCCCCTGTCATGATTAGTATTGTCAAAGGCGCTGATCATATAATTGAACTGGCAAATGAAGGTATGCTACAAGTATGGGGAAGAGATAATAACATAATAGGTAAGCCATTGATCCAGGCTATTCCTGAGCTGAAAGAACAAGGTTTTATAGAAATGCTGGATAAAGTAAGAAAAACAAGTACGCCTTATCATGAATATGAAAAACCAGTTACATTGGTACGAAACGGCAAAGAGGAAGTTTTATTCTTTGATTTTGTTTTTCAGCCATATTACGAAAATAGAAACGATAAAAATGCTACAGGAGTAATTGGTGTAGCCCATGATGTGACAGAAAATGTACTTGCAAGAAAACAAGTCGGTGAGGTAACGGAAAGGTTGAATTTTCGTAATGCTTTATTTGAAGCACAGAATGATACTACACCGGATGGAGTGCTTATTGTGGATACCAAAGGAAAAATGTTATTGCACAATAAACGGTTTGCTGAAATATGGAATATGCCGCCGGAGATCATTGCCAGAAAAGATGATGAAGCCGCATTGAAGCATGCCATGACCATGCTGGTAGATCCACAAGGCTTTATTGACAGGGTGACTTATTTATATGAAGATGGGAAAGAAAAAAGCTATGATCAAATATTGTTTACAGAAGGAAGAACTATAGAACGATTTGGCACCCCTATCATTTCGGAAAACGGGTTTTATTATGGATGGGCCTGGTATTTCAGGGATATTACAGAGCAAAAAAAGTCAGTGGAAGCGCTGCGGCAGAGGGAAGAACAATTCCGCACACTCGCTAATTCTATAACACAATTGGCATGGATGGCCGATGCTGAGGGGTGGATTTATTGGTACAATGAAAGATGGTTTGAATATACAGGAACAACACTTGAAGAAATGCAGGGTTGGGGATGGGGAAAAGTTCATCATCCGGATCATATAGAAAGAGTGGTTGCTTTTGTAAAAGAAGCATGGCATAAAACAGAAACCTTTGAGCTAACCTTTCCATTACGTGGCCAAGACGGAAAATACCGCTGGTTTTTGACCAGGGTATACCCTGTTCAGAACAATGAAGGCAAGGTGGTACACTGGATAGGCACGAACACTGATATTGACGAGCAAAAAAGGAATGAATCGTTGCTCGAAGAAAAAGTAATGGAACGTACACAGGAATTACAAAATCAAACTAATCTCCTGGATAATATTTTACAAAATTCATCGAACGGTATTTCTGTCACAGAAATGATCAGGAATGAGCAGGGTCATATAATTGATGCTGCGACTGTTCTTGCCAATGATGCTGCTGTAAAATTTACGGGGCTTTCAAAAGATGTTTACTTATCTACAACTGCCAGAGAACTTGATCCCCAAATTCTGGAATCTCCCTATGGACAAACGTGTTTAAAAACATTGGAAACAGGAGAGCCTTCACTCATTCAGTATTATTTGGAAATGACCGAAAGGTGGCTTGAGCTTACAATTTCAAGGATGGATAATGATCATTTGATTCACATATTTACTGATGTCACGCCCATTAAAGAATCGCAGCTTCAATTAGAAAGAACAGTAGAAGAGCTCCGGAGATCAAATACCAACCTTGAAGAATTTGCATATGCCGCTTCTCATGATCTGAAAGAGCCAATAAGAAAAATACATTTTTTCAGTGATCGCTTGAAAGATGCTCTGGAAGATCGTTTAGGTGAAGAAGAAAAACGTTCTTTCGAACGCATGGAAACTGCTTCTAAACGAATGAGTTCGCTGATAGATGATTTATTAACTTATTCGCAGGTCAGCCTTCGCCCCCGGACTTTTGAAAAAGTGAACCTTAATCAATTGATTGACCTTGTATTGGATGATCTTGATCTGGAAATAGAACAGAACAAAGCAAAAATAATCGTTGAAAATTTATTCAGTGTTTACGGTCATCACCGTCAACTGCAACAGGCGTTTCAAAATCTTATTGGCAATGCATTGAAATATTCCAAGCCCGGTATCTTACCATACATTCAGATAAGCGGTGAAATTGTGCAGGGCAAAGAGCTTCCAATAAAATCTGAAAACCATCATAAACAATATTACCTGATAAATATCATTGACAATGGAATTGGCTTTGAGCAAAAAGATGTTGAAAGAATATTCAATGTTTTTACCAGGCTGCATGGTAATGTAGATTACAGGGGTACGGGGGTTGGACTTTCCATTGTTCGTAAAGTAATAGAAAATCATGATGGTTTCATAACTGCAGAAAGCCAACCGGGGGCAGGATCCACCTTTAAAGTTTATTTACCTCTAAAATAGTTTATCCAGTCACTATTTGCATACCTTTTTTTCTTAAAACTATAAAATTAGCATCTACTTTTTATAGAACTCCTTTATTGCATCTCCTAAATCAAATACATTTACAGCCCCATTTAATTGCGAATTTATTAATGAACTTGCTACTGCACTTCTATAACCACCAGCACAATGAACAACAATTGGTTTATTCGTTGGAATTTCACTCACACGGTTTCTTATTTCTGCTAATGGAATAGGAATACTGTTTTTAAATATTTTTCTTTCCTTAATTTCTGCCGTATTTCTTACATCAACTATGGTGTAATCTTCTTCATGTTGCTTAAGCTCATCTGCAGTAATCTTTTCTTCTTTTATATTTCCACCTTCAATTACAAAAGCTTCCGCTACCTTGTTTTCGTATCCAATAGCAGCAGCCCTTTCCAGCATTCTTTGCAACTGCTCTTTGCTTTCACCTCCCAGGTAGAACCTTTCATTTGGTTTAATAATGCTGCCTAACCATGTTTCGAATTTCCCATTTTCCATTAGATTAATGGAATGTGGAAGATGACCTTTTTTAAACTCCTCTTCCTTCCGGGTATCAATAATCCATACAGATTTATCTAATGCTGGAATTGAATGTTCATCTAATTTTTTGTCTGTTTTAATTTTTTCAATGTTCATTTTAAATGATGCTGCACCCTTTCTGTTAACCTCTACATCAAAAGAAAAATACATCGGGATAAAAGGCTGGTCTGATAAAAGATTTTTTACAAATTCTTCCTCTGTTGCTTCCTGCAGGCTCCAGTTGGTTTTCTTCTCTTCTCCAATGGTGCTGCTGATTTCTTTACTTAAATTTTTTCCGCAAAGGGTTCCCGCACCATGCGCCGGATATACTACAACATCATCATTCAATTTCATCAGCTTGTCTCTTAGTGAATGATACATCTGCTTTGCTAATTCCTTTCTGGTTGATTGAATCTTTCCTGCACCTTCTCTTAAATCTGGTCTGCCGCAATCGCCAATAAAAAGAGTATCGCCTGTAAATACACCTTTCTGCTTTCCATCGTGTTTCAGTAAAATGCTGATGCTGTCTGGTGAATGACCCGGAGTATTCAATGCAGATAATCTTATTTTACCTGCTTGTATAGATTGACCATCATCAAATGTTTGGTGCGGGTATAATGCATCCACAAGCTTGCTTGTATAAATGGTTGCACCCGTTGCCTGTAGCAATTCTAAATGGCTGCTTACAAAATCGGCATGAGGATGTGTTTCTATAACCCCTGTTATCTGTGCCTTATTTTCTTTTGCATAATCAAGGTACGGCTGTGTATTACGGGCCGGGTCTATTAGTATAATTTTCTTTTCACACTCACTCAATACAGCATAGCTGTAATGTGAAAGATTTTTATCTTCAAATTGTTTTATCTGCATAATCTTTTTTTTACAATGCAAACATCATTCAATTTAAAAACTTTTTTGGTGACAGTTGTCACACACCAATGAAATGTGATAAAAATCACATCGCCGCTTATTCATAATAAATAACTTTGCTAGCAATTATATGTCCAAAACTACCAAGGCTTTTTTTAAAAACGATGTGAAGCTGTTTTGATACCAAAAAATTAATTGCTAATAAAGACAACATGCAGGGATTAAAAAACAACAGGATGCAGTTTTGGCTGCTGGTAATCATTAATGCTTTTGTGGGCAGCATGGCAGGTTTAGAGCGTTCTGTTTTATCGGGATTTGGAGAAAACATATTTAATATTAATGGTAAAACAGCACTACTTTCATTTATAATTGCATTCGGTACCAGTAAAGCGCTTGCCAATTTGTTGATGGGAAAATTAACCAGTTACATTACCCGTAAGCAGGTACTGATGCTGGGATGGATAGTGGCATTGCCTGTTCCTTTTTTGCTGATGTATGCCAACTCATGGAACTGGGTGATAGCAGCCAATATTTTATTAGGTATAAACCAAGGACTTGCATGGTCAGCTACGGTTTTTATGAAGATTGATCTAGTAGGAGAAAAAAACCGGGGCCTTGCCATGGGCATTAATGAATTTGCCGGTTATCTTGCTGTTGGTGTAGCTGCTTATTTAGCTGCCGCTATTGCCGGCGCCAAAGGCTATGCTTTTTATCCTTTTACTCCCGGTATATTGTTTTCTGTTGCAGGATTATTACTTACCATATTTTTTATAAAAGATACCATAGCTTATGTACATCACGAGGCAAAAGATAGTACGATACCCCTGTTTAAAAATATCTGGAAAGCGTCATCTTACCAGCACCGTAACATGGGTTCGGTTACAATAAACGGGATGGTAAATAATTTAAACGATGGAATAGTTTGGGGCTTATTGCCTATACTGCTATTACAAAAAAATTATTCATTGCAACAGGTTGGTTTAGTCGCAGGAATGTACCCTGTGGTGTGGGGTTTGGGGCAATTATTTACGGGCAAGCTGGGAGATATATATTGCAAGAAACAATTAATAACTGCAGGAATGACGCTGCAGGCGATAGCATTATTTATTATTACCATTGCTTCTTCTGTCTGGGTTAATGTAGCGGCAATGATATTACTTGGTATAGGAACGGCTTTGGTATATCCAAATTTTTTAACTGTTATCGCAGAGAATACACACCCCAATCAAAGAGCGCAAAGCATGAGTATTTTCAGATTTTGGCGTGACAGCGGATATGTAACAGGCGCAGTGCTTTCAGGAATTATTGCTGACAAATTTGGAATAAATGCCGCCTTTATTGCGGTTGCCTTATTAACCGCCGGTGCAGCAATATTAGCAGAAGTAAGAATGTGCTGTACAACAAAATTAATTTGGAAGAGCCAACTATGTTAAGGTCAAAAATAGCAAACCCGAAAGGTATGAGATCTATCAGGCTTGCTATCTGCAAGGCTTGTTTTAAAATTCTACTGATAAATAACCGGCTTTTTGCAATTCAAATGCTTTAAATCAATCCGTTTTCGGTGAATTGAATTCCGGGCACCAAATCAATTTGTGTTTTATCAAATCCCGCTTTGATATAACTTCAGCCTTTCCCCTGTTTATCTGAAAGTTCAAGTGTTACAACCGGAACTACAATAACAGATGCTAATAATTCATCTTTAGGAATATTAACCGCTGAAGCGAATTATTACAGGCTGCAATTACAACATGCTTATTATTAACCAGGTCATCAATTTTTTCTTTAAAGGTTGTTTTATCTTTTACAAAGCATATACTGCTGTGCCATGAAATACCACTTCAATTTTGGTTTGTGGCGATGCTTTTAATACATTATTTACCTGTCTTATAACAATGCTATGAACTGCGGTATCGCTGTTAGAGATGTCAAATATATTATTTTATGTTGCTTTTTTTGAGCATTTGTTGCAGTGCTGAATATTAAAAAGGCTGAGAATAAAAGAATTAAAAATTTCATATTGGTTGTTTTATATTTTGTTGATATTGCGTGAGTTAAAATCAGTGAGGTAATTTTTCTCTTAATAATCCATAAACCCATGTGCCGGCAATAGCACTTAAAAGAGTTACAATAATTATACTGAAACCCGAACCTATTTGTGCAAACAATGGTCCCGGACAAGCCCCGGTTATTGCCCACCCAAAACCAAAAATTAAACCTCCATAAACTTGTCCTTTGTGAAATTTTTTTGCAGGAAGCATTATCCTTTCGCCGCTGATGGTTTTTATGTTGAATTTCTTTATCACCCTTAATGATATGATGCCTGTTACAACTGCCGAACCGATTACACCAAACATGTGAAAGCTCTGCAGCCTGAACATTTCCTGTATGCGATACCATGAAACGACTTCTGACTTTACCAGAATGATACCGAAGATTAAACCCATTATTAAATACTTCAGGTACGACAATAGGCTTTTCGTCTTTGCTTGTTCTTGCGGTATATCTAACGATCTTACTTCAAAATCTGTATTTGTTTGAAGAGGTTTTATAAGCTGGGTTTGCATTGTTATAACTTTAAAATAAACGGAAGAATAAGGTTAGCCATGAGGAAGCCACCTGCCATAAAACAGATGGTGGCAATTAACGAAGGCAGTTGTAAATTAGATAAGCCCATTATTGAATGACCGGAAGTACAGCCGCCGGCATAACGTGTACCAAAGCCAATCAAAAAACCACCAAGTACCATAAAAAACAAACCCTTTATTGTAAACAGTTGTTGCCAGTTAAATAATTGCGCAGGCAATAATGAATAATGGTCAGTAATACCGTATTGCTTAAGCTCTGTAACAAGTTTGGGATTAATATCAACAGGATTAGGATTGCTAAAAAAAGAAGCAACGATAACAGCCCCTAAAATAATACCTGCCCCAAAAAATAAATTCCATGCTTCTTTCTTCCATTCATAATTAAAGAATGGAATTTTTGCGGGAAAGCAGGCTGCACAAATATGCCGCAGCGATGATGAAATACCAAAAGTTTTATTACCCAGAATAAGTAATAAAGGAACCATCAATCCAATTAATGGACCTGCTACATACCATGCCCAGGGTTGTTTAAGAAATTCAATCATTTAAGTAGTTGTTTTTCCGATTTTTTAAAAAGACTAAACATCAATGCACCAGTTACCGCAAAATAAATAGTGCTTCAAATTGGGTTTGATGTTATAGTATAAGCGCCGGTTAGGCATCCTACATATTTCCAATAAAGAAAACCTGCTATTGAGTCTAAGGCAGCGCCGATGAATAATAGCTTATTTTTTATAATCCAATTTTTCATACACTACCTCACTTTTTTGAAATTCAAATCTCGTTTAATGATAGAAACATGATTGTGATAATTGTCACTTAGCAGTTAGAAAACGAGTTCTTTAACAATAATGTATATGCCCATGACCAATATAAACCAGCCAAAACCTTTCTTTAGCTTGTCGCTGTTTACTTTTTGGTTGACTGGTACCAGCTTTTGTATTTACTCATCCATTGTTCCATATATTCGAGAGGAATAGCTAATACCGTTGTATCTGTTAGCGCCTTTGCCAATACCTCACTTGTTTCATGTTTGGCTGCACATACCATAGATAGTGAACATGCCTGTCCTGCATCTAGATGATAAATAAAGAACTCCTTGCCTTTATCATCTTCTCTATACAGCTTAACTAAGCCATTCAAGATAAGCATAGTGGAGCGTATGGTTTGTCCGGCTTTTAAAAGCGTTTCTCCTGCCTTTAAATTTTTGATAATACCATGTTGAGCTATATCATCATATAGGCCTTCTTCAAGGCTGGGAAAAAGTTTTTTTAAATGATTTATTTCCATAATCCTAACCTGTTGCTGTGCAAAGTTTCTTTAATAAAACTGAAGGAATAAAGCATGGTAAACAAAGATTTATAGCTAATAATGCCCACCGTTAATTATAATAGGAATGCAAAGTTGAACGTTAATAAATTCAGCTTTTCCACTTGGTAGTCCCGACAGGAATCGAACGTATATCTAGAGTTTAGTACCGCATTATTAAAGTGGTCTCACCAGGACTCGAACCTGGATCTAGAGTTTAGGAAACTCCTATTCTATCCCTTGAACTATGAGACCAATTTAATTGCAGGGTATTCTATCCATTGAACTACCTGGCCAATAAGCTGCAAAATAAGGAACTATTGTTCACACCCATTCCTATCTTTGCTCCCCTTATCACTGAAAAATGAAATTCTATACCTTACTGATAAAATATCGTCTTTATCTGGGACTGGTTTTACTGATTCTTGGAGGTATTACTAATTATTATTCAGGCTTTTGGCCTGCATTTACTTTATACCTTATTGGCGTGATATTGATAGCTGGTCACTTCTTCTTCGGCCCCCTACGGCTGATTCAGGAACACCTTGAAAGCGGCAATGTAGAAGAAGCAGAAAAGGTTATCCGTTCCATTAAATATCCCAATTTATTATACAAGCCAATCCGTTCTGTTTTTTATACGCTGAAAGGAAATATTGCCATGATGAAGCAGGATTATGAAGGCGCCGAAAAGCATATGAAAAAAGGCCTTGACCTTGGCATGCCTATGAAAGAGGCAGAAGGAGCCAGCATGCTGCAGATGGGTATGCTTGCCATGCAAAAAAATGATCTGAAAAAAGCGGAAGGATACATCCGTGGCGCTTTGCAAAAAGGCCTGCCCGATAAAGAAAACAAAGCTGCTGCATATTTGCAGATGTGCAGCCTGATGATGAACAAACGAGAATTTCGTGCTGCCAAAGATTTTTTCAGGAAAGCAAAAGCACTGAAACCCACAACACCCCAGATCACCGACCAGATCAGGCAAATAGAAAAATACATTTCAAGAATGCCGGGTTAAAAAATATTTAGTCAATAGTTGAAATCAATAGCTTTTTATAACAGGTTGACGGCTTTACACATTTTCAAAAATTATTTTATTCATTTGAAAATAGTCATTGTCTTTACAATATTTAATTAAGCGCATTTTTTCAAATGATTTTAATAATTCATAACTGCTTTTGAGAAAATAGATATGGCTCAAAATATGTATATTAAACAGGAAATATTAGTACCAGCATGGAAATGAATCACCCTAATTATGGGCTAACAAAAAGCCGGCAGGAAGGACAATTTGACGAGAGTTTTATTAACCCCTTACCCCGTGCTGTACTTCGTCCCAACTCCTATATACTTCTTGATGGAGAATGGAAGTTTTCGCTTGACTTACACGACCAGGGTCAACGCGATGGTTGGCACCTGGGACACCATTATGAGGACACTGCCCACTGGCCAGGCTCTATAGAGGAACATATGCTTCTTGCTAAAGGATCGCATGATACAAAAAGGTGGAGTGATAAAATTGTTGCATGGTATGAAAGAGAATTTCCACTCCCACAACTCGAAAACGAAAATGGTGCACCACATTCTTTATTGCAATTGACACTGGGTGCCTGTGGCTATGAAACCAAAGTATGGCTGAATGGAATTTTACTTCGGACAGTAGAGGGTGAAGAAGTGCATGTAGGTGAATACACTTCTTTCTCTTATGAATTAAAACCGGAAACTTTAAAACCTGTCAACCGCCTGACGGTACGCATTGCAGATACCATGGATGCAGATATTCCAAGGGGCAAACAGGAATCCCACGTATATAAAAGAGGAGGTATCTGGTACCAGACCTATACTGGTGCTGTTCGCAGCATCTGGCTTGAAATTGTAGAACGTAACCGACTGCGTTCACGGCTGGGCGTGGTGAGCATAGTGGAAGACAACCTTGTTCGCTTCAACCTCACTACACGTATACACGACCCTGGCAATTATATTATAAGATTAAAAATTTTCAACCGTACCCAGGAAAGCACAGCTCCGATAGCTATGGATGACTTTCCGTTGAAACTGGAAGTTGGTGAAAAAAGTCAGCGGGTAGTGGTAGAAGTGCCGGATGCTCAATTATGGTCGCCGGAGCATCCTCATTTGTATAGACTGCTTGCACAGTTGATTGATGAAAATGGTTATATAGCCGAAATTGAAACACATTTTGGGCTAAGGAAGATTGAAGCCCGCGGATGCTGCGTCTACCTCAACAACAATGCTGTATACCTCGATGGTATACTCTACCAACCCAACACGGCTACTTATGAAGAAATCAAATTGCATATGCATGCAATGAAGGAACTTGGTTGTAATCTGGTGCGTATTCATATAGCAGGTGTAGACCCCCGCATTTATAACCTGGCTGATAAGATGGGTATGCTCTTATGGGTAGAGGTGCCTAGTCCCCATAGTTCCAACAACAGGAGCCGTGCAGCCCATCGCGAAGAACTATTAAGAATGCTGGCGTTGATAGGTACACATCCGTCAGTGGTAATATGGAGTCTTTATAATGAAGACTGGGGCGCTCAGGACATAGCTGTGAATGAAGCCACCCGAAAATATATTATCGATATGTATCATTACATGCACATACAGGAACCGCAATTTCTGGTGGTGGATAATGATGGCTGGCAACATATATCGTATGAAGGCAGACTTAAATCTGATCTATTAACTGCACATTTATATACACCGGACATGCAACGCTGGAAAGAGCTGCTTGATGCACTGATCAATGGGAAAATGGAGGGTGTAGCCGCATTCCCTCTTGTAGTGGGAGACCCGTTTTTTTTCCGCAGGCAAGTCCCGTTACTGGTAAGTGAATGGGGCGGGTTTGGGTTTGCTGATTACGGAGGACCAAAGGATTCAGAAGACAGGACAGAATTGATAAAAAATTTTAAAAAGGAGCTACGGAAGCGACCTATTGCCGGAGATGTATATACGCAGGCTACCAATATTGAAGAGGAAAGAAATGGACTTATAGATGCGAATACAGGTGAGTTAAAAGTGCCGGCAGGTATTTTGAAGTCAAGGTAGTGCAAAAAATTGATCCCAGCTCTCAAGCCGGGATCAATATCAATTAAAAAGGGGAATATTAAATGCCCCTGCTTCCTCCCAATAATTTGATCAGAAATAAAATAACTGCGATTACAAGCAACGCATGGATTAAACCGCCGGATACATTAAATGCAAACATTCCTAGAAGCCATCCTATAATTAGTATTACAGCGATTATGTACAAAATATTTCCCATGATTTTTGGTTTTTGTTTTTGATTTAATAAAATATGATAAAGTGAATAAAAACTACTTAACTAACTGAATTGCGAAGATCCTTTTCTGTTCTTCCTAAACCTTTTTTTGCTTTAGCCAATGCATCATCAGCTTTATCTTTCAGATCATCAACCGTATCTGAAAATTTTTCAGGGTCGTTGAGGTAAAAAACGACACCAGCAACAGCTGCGCAAACCAGTGCGCCGATTAATATTTTTTTCATAATTAAATAATTTATCACTATTCAGGCAATAGCTGTGCCACGACTTATAATCTCCTCCTTTAAAGTATGAAAAAGAAGCACAATAGCTTTTTGAAATCGTATTTTTAAAAACAGGTGGCATAAATAAAAAAGGATCCCACTGGGATCCCGTATAAATTTTTCAAAGGATTATTTATCAATATCGTCCGTCTTTTTTATCCTGGCCGCGGCCTACACCGTATCCAACACCAGCACCTAACACACCTCCTATCACCGCACCGGCAGCACGATTTCTTTTATTAACCACAGCACCAATCACAGCACCACTACCGCCGCCTATGGCTGCACCCTTAGCTGCTTTACTCCAACCTTTCTTGCGCATGGCTGTGTTTGATGATTGACTGGACACGTTTCCACTACCACTTGAACGAGTCCTGGAAGTTGAGCTGCCACTTGACCTGCGGGTAGTTACCGGTGCTGCCGCATATTGTCCATCATCATTATTATCTAATGTTTCATTCAATTCATTTTCAGCTTTCCATGCCTGGTATTGTGCCAAGCCAGCCGTATCTGCTGCCAATCTCAATGAATCTTTGAAAGTTTGAAGTTGCCTGGCCTGTTCGGCCGCTGTTTCTTTCTTACTGTTACATGCTACCATCACGGTAGCCAGGGTTAAGACAGTTAATATCTTTTTCATAAGAACAATTTTAGAGTGTAGAAATAGCTTCATATATCCTCTGTTTTGCGAACACCGTGCCAGACGGAGCCAATAAATGTTAAAGCAAATGCAACCGGGTCTCATTAACACAATTTTCAGCGTTTATAAGGCTTTAAAGACCTTTTTCTGATCTTTTTTGAATGTAGAGTTAACACATCCATTGCCTCTGGTGCTAACTGGTAAGGTGTCAGGCATACAACAAAGGATCGGGTCAAAATGAACCTGTCAGCATCCGACATCGATCGGGTCAAAAGATGAACAGGACAACACCCAATACCGATCGGGTTAAGTCCTTATTGAAAGAACTTTTTGTAAGGTCATTTATGCATAAAAAAAGCAACTTTTTACAGTTGCCTTTCAATAACGATTGGATGATATTGCTAATTCCAGCTGCGGGAGAAAACCTTTTGCAACAAAGGTGTGGTTCGGGCTGCTGCATCAGCACGTATTTGTCTTTCTTTTTCCTCTATTTTTTTAAACATCTTTTCACTTACTAATCCGGCCATCAGGTTAGCCAGATCAAGGTTAAGCCTGTTACCCGCCAATGACTGTGCAGGCTTTATAATTTTTTCCCACTGGTCATTTAATTTATATTCATTGAGCGCCGCCTGCATTACGGGTGTGATGGAACGCCTGAGGCTGTCGCCGATTGTTCCTCTCAGGTAATCAGTAGCCGAAGTGCCGCCCGTCTTGATGATACGCATGGCATCAGTTAGTCTCATATTTGAAATGCCGCTGACAAAAATAGGTACTGCATTAGTGGCCGTTTTCTCTGCGGCAGTGCTTAACGTTGTTGTAAACCTGTCAATTTCACTCGTTAAACCTATTTGATTCAATGTATTGAGCACTTTTTTGACAGGCTCTGGAAACAAAGTTCCAAGTATCATTTCTTTGCTGAAAGCACCTGTAAGCAAACCGTCGCGGCTCCCGATCTGTAATAACTGCCTGATGGCTGCAGCAGCATCTGTTTCATTGAGTGTATAACCTCTCAGTGTGCTGCATGAAAAACTTGCAGGTAATACTAATGCAAACAATAAGGGTACAAATATTTTTTTCATAGTCAAAATTTAAAGATGGCATATTACCACCCTTTTCAGCAGACGTCAAAAACTTTGCTTAATTAAGTGGTGATTTGTTAATATTCAAAAAAAACAATAAGGAACAAAAATATAATCAAATCACTTTAATAATCACCCGGAAGAAATAAGGTAATCAATTTTAAGTGAATTGATGTCTTTTCGTTTCTCATTTAAACGAAATGTCTGAAATTATGCCTGCATGTTTGCATCTGTCGCTCAGGACAGTTATTTTAGAGGAACATTCCAATCCCCATGAAAAGAGCAATTATGTTTTTTAGCATTTTCTTATATGCTATAGCAGCATCTTCCCATCAGCATTTTTCCCACCTTGATTATTCTATTGTTTTTGGCGGCTGTTTCGAAAATGACCTGGTAAGTTTAAAGATCAACAAGAGGCCTGTACTTAAAAGTTTCCGGGTTGAAAACCGTAATGCAATAAAAAAAGGCAACCTGAGTTTGACACAATCGCCTGATGGTATCACTCTTTTCTATAATGGTACAGAAAGTAAAAAATCAGGAGTACGTATAGGCTTTCTCATCGATATTGAAGTGGAAGTAAACAAACAGGTAAAAAAATTTAAGGTAGACCTCAGAAAGGGGAAAGTGGTAGTGATTGAAAATTGTACTGCCAATACAACTTCAAAAGAAAAGAAGATCACCCTGGAACAACTTCAGGAGCCAATGATTTTTATGTAGCCTTTATCTATATTAAAAAGCTTTTTTATTTCCCTTTGATTCACCGGAGGCTGCAGCCATTTCTATCATTGCAGCTACTTCATTTACAAGGGCATCTGCACTGCCATTGAAGCCCACACTTTTAAAACGGATATTACTGTTTTTATCTAAAACAAATTTTGTGGGAATACCTTCTACTTTATAATCAGACACAACCGAAAACTCATCCATGTTTTCTTTTTTCGGCTCATCATAAAGCACCACAAACTGGTACTTGTTTTTTAGCAAAAAATCAGTTACTCTTTTCTGTCTGTCGTCACCGCCTTCCCAGGTATCTATAAATAAGAAAACAACATCCGGATTAGATTTATATTTTTCCACTGCCTTCTGCATTCCTGGAAATGAGGCAATGCAGGGACCACACCATGTAGCCCAAAAGTCAAGCACTACTACTTTTCCTTTCAAAGTAGCCAGCGAAACCTCTTTACCGGCAATATCTTTTAATTTGAATGTGGGAGCGGGCAGGCTGATCATTTGCTTAGCTACTTCTTCTTTCAATTTTGCAAAAGCTTTTTCTTCCAATACAGCTATGTATTTAGTCCATTGTTCTTCATTTTTATTCTGCGACAGGTAAATTGTTTTTAGTTGTTCTTTCATTTTGGGCGAGTATTTACCGGCCGAAAAAAATTGCTCAAGTTCTTTTTGCGCTTCTTTTGAGCCTTTTGTTTTTTCCGTCAACATTGCAAAGGTCTCATTCATACTTACGTCATTTCTTTCATTATGCTCTATGGCCTTCTTTTGTATAGTATAAGCCTTTTCAAATTCATTATTATGATAAAGAAGTGTAGCATAAGTATCTGCATACATGTGGTAAGAGTTCTTTAAACTTTTTATCCATTGTTTCTCTGTGTAATAAGTTGGTTTATTAGAAGGGCTTTTCAATTCTTTTTCCATCAGTTCAAGTGATTTGCGTGAAACTTCCAGACCGAGAGGCAGGTTAATAGGTTTGTTATATATACTTTCGCCCGACATTTTCCAGGCAATACTGTTTAATGTATTAGCTCTTGAAGAATTGCTTTTAATATAATCAGCATACCTGTACATTTCTACACTGCCTGAATCTGCTAGCTTCTGCATAAGCGAGGCTGCCATCTGTTCCAACACATAATCTTCCTTGTTCACCGGTGGATATCCCTTAATAAAATCATTGAATACTTTGATTTTTTGTGACAGGTCTTTTTCTTTATTAAAAGCCTGCAGGAATTCTGTTTTCTTCCAATCGCCATCAGGATATTTTTTCTTAACAGATGTGAAAACTGATTCTGCTGCTTCTTTGTCTTTTAAAAAATTCTCATAATACCGCTTTACCTGCATCATGTCTGATTCATTAAGGTCTTTTGCCAGATGCTTTTGTAATTCCTGTCTTAATAGATCTTTATCAGAGGCTGTTACTGATTGAGCAATAGAAAGAAAATATTCATTATAATATTTAGTGCGTAAGGCAGGTGCTGAAAATTCTCGTTGTATTAATTCATTTGATTTTTGTGCATTCCTTTTTAATCCCCAGATGCCGCCGTAATTACCAAAACCCTGTGAAAGGGCAAGGTTGGAGCCGGTTAGCTCTTTCCCTTCTTTATCATATAACAATGTGTAATACCCCTGGTCTTTATTATTTTCTCTTATTTTATCATTGGTGAAAGTGACAAAGACAGCTTTGGTTGAATCATTGGTTGAAAACTTTCCGGTATATACATCACCTTCTTTTCGAAGAGGAACCAGTTTTGCCAGCGGTAATTTGCCTTCCATTAAATAGGCAATGGCTTCAAAATCTGCAATACCCATCAGCTCAGTGCTTCGAGGCTGATACCTGATAGTAATAGAAGAACCTGGTTGAGGACGGGCTGGTTCAAAAACCAGGTTGGTTTGGGCTTGTGAAAATTTTAATTGGCAGACAATAATTAATAGCAGGAATATCCTTTTCATAAAAAGTTGTGTGTTTAATAAAAAAACAAGATTGCTTGCTCTTATTAAATATACGAATACTAGAATATGAAAAAGCCGGTTTTTATATAACCGGAAAGAAATAAATTAAAATAAGCGTCGCCGGAAAGCGAAAGCTGAAATTTAAGAGGCCAGCGTTGTCAGAACCTGTTACGATCCCTGTTATTATTTCTGTTATAACCTCCACCACCGGAACCACCGCTGCCACCTCCACCGCGGTATCCCCCTCCCCCTGAGCTTCCCGAGCTACGGTTTTCTGCTTCCTTTACCACCAGGGGTTTTTTACCTAAAGAAATATCATTGAGGTGTTCAATAGCATCCTTACCGTCCTGGTCATTTTGCATTTCCACGAACCCAAAACCTTTACTTTTGCCTGTTTCTTTGTCTATGGCTACTTTGGCAGAAACCAGGGGACCAAATTTTTCAAAAATTTCAACAAGCTCCTCATCAAAGAGGTCATAAGGAAGACCGGCAACAAAAAGTTTCATTCTGTAATGTTAGTTTGTAAAAGTACAGAACTTATAGCAAGCCCTATTTTGAATATTTTCACCCCGTATTTGCTAAAAATCCATATCATCGGCACTGGGGCCATAACTGCCCGGGATAGGAATATTAAGCAGCCGAAGGTATACACCTAATTGTGCCCTGTGATGAATGGTCTGGGCTAATGAATGCCTGATCACTTCATATTTAGACATGACACTATGCACTTTGTCAGCGGTGCGCATGGTCCAGGTGGGCCATAAATCTTCTTCTTTAGCAGCATCTAACGAGCCCTTACCCTCTGCTAGAGAGCGATCAAATATCTGCAGTATTTCATTGGTATCCCTGGCTTCAGTAGGTTCGTACGACATGGTGGCAAAATCAAGCCCGGATGTATTCAGCGCCATTTTCACCCATGACGGCAATTCAGCTAAATGCACAGCAAGGTTTTTCATACTCATGCTCTTCTCATGTGGCTTCCAGTCAAATTTTTCAACCGGCACAAGTTGCAGCATCTTACGGGTAATGCCTGCTTCCACTTCCATTTCTTTAGAAAGCAATTCAAGGATCGACATAGTTTTAAGATTTAAAATATATAGTACAAAATAAACAACATTTATAAAAACGCCGATTCTATGTAATTTGGACTAATAATTATTATTATGAAACCAATTCTGTGTATTACGCTTCTTTGTTTATTTAGTTGTGCTGAAAAGAAAAAAGAGGCGATAAAAGGTAAATGGCAAATCATAAGCATACAGGATAATAAAAGTAAAACCGAAGATGAACTCGACTTCAACTATGCTTATGATCCTGCCACAGATACTACAAAAGCCTATATCACCTTCCTAAATGACACATCTTATATATTGACCAACCTTTTCCAGGATGGTAACGATACCAATTATTACCAATGGAAAAAAGACACGCTATTCACCAACAGGGAACCTGAGGATTATTTAGTAAAAGGCCCGCATAATAAAGATACCACTGTACTATATAATCAAAAACAACAGCTCACTTTTACACTCATCAAAGCCGATAAAAAATAACTGCGAAAAATAATTTGCACTGGTGTACAGAATTAAAAACATGGTGATTGGCGGTGCAAAAAACAAACCTCTTGTACTCGATATTTATTATAACAACTTAGTACCTCAACCGGCCATTATTTATATGCACGGTTTCAATGGATTCAAAGATTGGGGAAACTTCGATCTCATTGCAGAACAGTTTGCGGAATCAAATTTTACTTTTATCAAATTTAATGGCTCTCATAATGGCACTACTACCGGGCAACCGGAAGTGTTTGCAGACCCCGAAGCGTACGGACAAAATAATTATACGATTGAATTGACTGACCTGCAAAATGTTATAGACTGGACAATTGATGATAATAATCCGCATAGTGCTGCCATAGATAAAGAAAAGATTTTTCTGATAGGCCATAGCAGGGGTGGCGGCATAGCCCTGATCAAAGCTTTAGAAGAACCCGCCATACGGGCCATCATTACCTGGGCTTCCGTTGCTGAATGCAAAACACCCTGGGGCAGTTGGTCAGATGAACGGATAGCTCTGTGGGAAAAAACTGGTGTGGAATATTATATTAACAGCCGCACACGGGAAAAGTTGCCGATTTATTATCAACTCTACCAGGATTATCAAAACAATAAAGACCGCCTTGACCTGAAAAATAAGCTTCATCAATTGAAAATACCTTTGCTCATTTGTCATGGTAGCCTTGATGAGGTCGTACCGGTTGAAAAAGCATACCAGTTACATTCCCGGGCTCAAAAAGCAGAACTATTTATTCTGGAATCAGATCACGTATTTGGACGCAAACATCCATGGACGGAAAACAAACTCCCACGCCCTATGCAGGAAGTAGTATCAAGATCTATCCTGTTTTTAAATAGTATTCTTAAATCAAATTCTTAACACAGCTCCGGGCATTTATACTATGGATTTTGAGTACAAATGCGCTTGCAATAATAATGGAATCTTATTTATTTTGATATAAGATTTCCTGCTATGCAATTAATGATGTATCTCGGCAACGATTTAATAGAAACCATGCCACTAAATTTTACCCGGCTCTCTGAGCCTGGTTATCTTGGACGTTTCAAACGCATATTGAAACAAAAACATTGGGATGCCATACAACAAACCGAAAAGGATCCCGAATACATCGTGGTCAATCTACAAATTAATTACGCGAGTTCAACAATAAGTCCGCAGGTGTCCACTATCCTGTGAATGAGCGCATTATTAATTATTCATTCCATGTTATTTGGAGACATGAAAAAATTAAGGCAGTACTCAAAAAATACTGCCTTATAAAAAAATAATCCTGTTTTCTAATCCAGTTTGGTCAATTGATATTTTTTGATATTGCTTCCGCTTCGCAATTCTATAAAATAAACGCCGGCTTTGAGACCAGAGCCCATCTGCAGGTTTTGATTGCCGGAAAGATCAGTTTTTTGTTGTAACATCCTGCCTGTGATATCAAACAAGCGCAGTTGCATTTTTTCAGCGCCGGCACTCTGTATACTGATATTAAAATAATTTTTTGTTGGATTAGGATAAGCTTTAAAATGCAAACCTTCCATATTATTTTCCAGTATAGTCACGGCTTGTGTGGACTGTGAATTATCATGTTGCACGGCAACTGTTGTAGTACGGCTGGTTGAATTGCCCTGCAGGTCGGTACAGGTGACAGTAATTGTATATATTCTGCCGTTACCCGATCCCAATCTTTCGGCCCGCAACTGTACGGAGTTGCTGTTCATAACAACCCAGTCGGGAGAGGTATTATCACCTTTCGATGTTACCGGTTCGCTACTTGACACTGATAGCCTGCAACTGACACCAGGGAAATTATCGGCGCTGTTGTAGCTTATGGTTACTGTTTTCATTTTATGATTCGGTGGCCATAATGAAGCAGGTGAGGCAGTGAGATTAGTAATTACGGGAGCCAGTATATCTGTCAGTAGTATTTGAGCCCTGATTTCTCCGCCGGGATAAAGGGTAGTGTGAATATTGCCATACCAAAGACCTGCCAGCAATTGAGTCTCCTGTGTATTGGTCAGCACATGTATATTTGAATAGAAACCGGAAGTAACACCGGCAGGAAAACCGGTATAAGGAATTTGTACACCGGTGGCAACACCTGGTGCTGCAGGACCATGAAAGTGACCTGCAATGCTGGGTGCCATCAAACCTGAAAAAATAATGCTATAGCTGATAGTGTTTGTTGCATGATCGTAGGAGCCGATGATGGTGCCGGTAGCAGTGGAGCTGTTTGGCGGTACTTCCTGTGCGCCGCTGAATGTATTCCTGAACGGGGATGTAGTGGCAGGGTTACCTAAAATAATTTGTGCCCAGATCTCGCCACCAGGATATAGCGTAGTGTGTATATTGGTATACCAAAGTCCTGCCAGCAATTGCGTTTCCTGTGCGTCTGTGAGCACATGGGTATTGGAATAAGTGCCTGATCTCACTCCCACCGGAAATCCGGCCTGACCGATCTGTATACCGGCTGTCATACCGGGTGCAGCCGGACCATGAAAATGTGCACTTGTTGAATTGGTCGTTAGTCCTGAAAAAATAATGGTATAAGAGACGGTGTTTGACACATCATTGTAGGTACCTACAATAGTGCCCTGAGCGGATGTAGAAGTAGCTGGTTGGGCTGAATAAATGTTGTGAAATGGATAAATGGTAGCTTTTGCCGAAAAGGCTAAGCCGAATGCAATAAAAAGTGAAAAAGTGAAAAAGAAAGGCTGTGTCTTGTAGCGCATTTTCATAACCGTAAATTTTTAAAGTGAATATTACGGCTCCTCATAAGATGTATATCGCTATGAGTTTAGAAGGGAGGATAAACGGGTACTAAATATAGGTTTTTTCACCTGAAGTGAAATTGAAAAATTTTTGCTTTGCTAAATTTTTTTTGAAGAATCAAATATTACTCTCTTTCAATCAATTTAAAACAAATACCAAATCCTTAGATTTCTGTGATTAAAACAAATCTATTTTCGCATAAAGAAATTTCATGAAACTTTTTTTTCTTTTCCTTTGCTTTAGTATTTTGGTTTCTTCCTCTGCCCAGGAAAATCATAGTCATAAGCTCGAGCGCAGCATCAAATTCCCTGATATTCCGAACTTCAAAACACTTAAATGCGACCTGCACCAGCATACCGTTTTTTCAGATGGAAGTGTGTGGCCGGATATTCGTGTGCAGGAGGCCCTCATGGATGGACTCGACGCAATTTCTCTTACAGAACATATAGAGTACCAACCTCATAAAAGTGATATTCCACATCCTGACCGGAACCGGTCTTATGCTATTGCACTGGAGGAGGCGAAAAATCATAGCCTGATCATTATACATGGTTCTGAAATTACCCGCAGAATGCCTCCAGGCCATTGCAACGCTATTTTCATTAAAGACGCCAATAAGCTTATAGTGCCCGATTCAATTGAAGTTTTCAGGCAGGCAAAAAACCAGGGCGCATTTATTTTCTGGAATCATCCAAACTGGATCAGTCAGCGAAAAGACGGTATGGCTACTTTGACCGATGTGCACCGCAGGTTACTGAAAGAAAAAATGCTGGATGGCATTGAAGTAGTGAACGAACATACTTATTCCGAAGAAGCACTGCAAATAGCGATTGATAATAATTTAACCTTTATGGGCACCAGTGATATACATGGTTTGATAGACTGGGAATTTGGTGTGCCCAAAGGAGGACACAGGCCGGTAACTCTTGTGTTTGCAAAAGAAAGAACGGCAGAATCCATCAGGGATGGACTGGTGAACAGGAGAACCGTTGTATTTTATAAAAATACTTTAATCGGCAGGGAAGAATTTTTAGTACCCCTCATTGAGGCATCATTGAAGATTGACAGTGCCAAATATATAGGCAACTCAAATGTATTAACGGTGCCAATCGAAAACATAACAAGCACAGAATTTACGCTACGAAATAAAACAGCTTTCACACTGCATGATCATGCTGATATTATAACCATCAGGCCGGGCGAGAAACATATCGTTGAAATAAAAACACTTCAGCGGCTTACAAATACTGATTTGAAATTCGAAGTACTCAGTGCTGTATATGCACCACGCAAGCACCCGGATATAACGTTGAAGGCTATAATTAAAAACTAATGGCTGCCAATCGAAAAAGATCCGGCAACTACCCTAATCTTCAGTCTCTTCTTCGAACGGCTGCAGGGGCTCGTTTAATATTTGTATTGCTCTTTCTACATGCTCTTTAGCCACCATTAATTTTATGCCGGCGATAGCGCTTGTAAGCACAGGATCAACAATAAGGGCACTCAGGTGTTCGTCTTTCAACCAGCAAATAATGCCTTCCGCTTCCAGCCTGCCTTTTACTATATGTGCATCAATGTAGTTGTCAAAAACCCGGAGCAGTTCAAAATCCATAAATGGTCAATTATCGATATTTCATTAAAGGTATTATACTACAGCTCTCACCCCGGTATTTTTAGCCATAGGCTGTTGCTTCCAATAGGTGAGGCTACGCCAAACCCACTCAAACGGTCCAAATAAAAAATAACGCAGCCATATATTGCTAAATATAACCTGGAAGAGCCATACTGCACCTACCACATAATACCATTCATGGCGTTCGAGCTTTCCATATAAACCAAAACCAAAGCCATAAAAAATAATTCCACAGATTATTGATTGCATTAAATAGTTAGTGAATGCCATTTGGCCCACCTTTGCCATCCATGCCAAAAAAAGTTTGGCCACATTATACTTATACATCAACATAAATAAACTGAGGTGCCCAAGTGCCAGCAAGCTCCTTCTTTGCTGGTAATAATTGATGCCTAAAACATCAGTCATCCTGGTTAAATCAAACCTGGCATCAATATAAGCCTGGTGCTCATATATGCTTATTGGCAAGCCAACACCATAACCGATCAATAGGAGTATCCAGAAAAACTTTCTTGATCTTTGACCTGTCATAACCCCCCATTTGAACAAAGCCATGCCCAAAAACAAAAAACACATAGCATCCATGAAGCCTTTACGATAAAAATGATCGCTTTGTAACTCCCGGTTGATGTTTACCCGGTCAGCAAAAATGCTCGTGTAACCGGTTAAAGTAGTTTTTTGCATGCCTGCAGCTATTCCACTTTGTGTTTCAATATTATTTGCTCCCTGGTAGGAAATCCAGGCTTCTTTATTTTGTTGTTGCTCGCTTGTTAATTTGCTTCCTTGTTTTTCATATAGTATTGCCTGTTCACCATTTACCCTGGTTTGTTTGTCGGCAGACCATCTATAACTGTCATAGGCAGTTGATATAAACATAAAACCAAGTGCAAAAGCCAAAAGATATTTAGGCTGCAGCTTACGAAAAGGAAATAAAAACAATCCACAAACTGCATAACGGTATAAGATATCACCCGGCCAAAGAAAAATGTAAGCATTGATAAACCCAAAGATCAAAAGCCATAATATTCTCCTGTAATAAATATCAGCAGCTCCAGGTGGATTCTTCTTTTCCAGCCTGCTTAACAATAAAAGTGAACCTGCACCAAAGAGCATTGAAAATAAAGCCCTGAACGTTCCTTCAAATCCTGTTTCCACTATCCACCACGAATAATAGTCTGGTCCACTATAGTCATTATTGATATTCAAATTAAAATGTGTAATAGGTCCATTGGCAAAAAAAGCGATGTTCATGAGCAATATACCCAGCAAAGCAATTCCTCTTATAGAATCAATTATCTGGATGCGTTCATTAGCTATAACAGGGGCAGTAGTTTCGCTGTTCATAAACAATTATAGGTTTAAGTTTCATGCTTGCCCGAAGAAATTTTGTTTAAAAGAAT
>MWVW01000004.1_pt1 | contig 62205 bp, 48 predicted proteins | sample 1047191 | NCBI WGS metagenome assembly MWVW01 (sample SAMN06349985, study PRJNA376086) | soil metagenome | isolation source: MtG22-5 sample Antarctic (ecotone) | place: Antarctica
GTCTTGTGTTACAACAAAAAAATCCCTACGTAATTCCGGGCGACAATATTTTGCGAAACAGGACATTCAGTATTGAGTATTATATATACTGTTAATATAGGTTTTACCTGTGCGTAACATAAGATAGTAAATAAAAAACATAATAACGTAATAGTATATCTCTTATGGGCGGTTTTCAAAATTTAATTTAGTTACAATATAAAAAAAACTAAAATGGAGAAGCTTTCACTTCTCCATTTTTAATATTATTTCTCAAAATTAAGGAACAACCTCAAAATCTATTTGTGTATTAGCCCCTGCTACTTCACCATTTTGTATACTTGGTGACCATGATTTAAATACACGTCCATCATCAGCATATAAATACCAGGTAACATAAAATCTATCTCCAATACGGAATCTTTTTTTAGGATCACTTCTAACTATTTCAGGGTTTTGAAAAACATTTACTGCTGTTGGTCCGTTATATTTACGAGTAGCATCTTTAAAAAGATTATATACTTTATCCGGGGTTATTGTTAAAGGATATTGCACTCTTACATCAGGATTGTTGATTACGAGGGAAGCATCAGTTTTTCCGGTTGGCCCAAAATGCTCCACATCCACATCAGCTTGCTTTGTATTGTCATAATAGTTCTCAATCCAATGCACATATGCCTCTATTTTATTTATTTTTACATTTTTCCCATAATCATTATAGCTAATAGAAATCACAACCTTTGATACATCCATATTATTAGCTTTGAAACTTCCTGATTCTATTTTGCCAAAGGTAGAGACTCCTGTTTCAAAAGTTGGTAAAGGGCTTAATTCATCTTTTTTACAGCTAAAGAAGAATATCCCTATGAAGCCCATTAAAATTAATTTCTTTATGATACTCATAATATTTGGTATTAGTATGATTAAAATTTAAATTTCTTAATATCCCAGAAAATTGCATCACGGTCAAAAATTACATTTATATATTGTGCTGCATTGGGATTTAAATTAAACTCTACCTGCGGGTAAGGCAGGCGCAAAGCAAATTGACGCAACCGGTTTGCTGGCAAATCGATTGTGCTTGGCAAAGCAGTTCTACGGAATGTGGTATATATTTCAATACCATTGGCCATATTTGAGAACCATGCCTGCTTTAATACGACGTTCAATTTATTTTCATTCGAGCTTGCAGCATTATACCTTGCCAACCATAGATTAACATAAGCCGTAATTGCAGTTGAACTTAATACCGGGCATAATGGATCTGATTCCATTCCATGACGCTGAACATAAGCAAATGATTGGCGAATAGCGGCCTCAAACAAAGTACTGGGATCTCCTACATTATAAGCCAGCATATATTCTAATTGCCACCATTGTACCATATTTGAAGTAATCATAGGAAATACTCCATTACCTGATCCTACAATTGTAGTAATGGCTTTAATATTAGCAGCTGCCTCACTATAAGAATAATCACAAAGGCCACCTCCGGGATAAGAGCCCGGAATGGCTCGTAAGGATCCGTCAAGAGGAACACCTGTTCTATCACCCCGAACACGTCCAAAAAAACCTGCAAGGAAAATAGAATCTTGTTTGGTAGGTGTTTTACCTTTATTGAAGTATAACCGATTATACGTTGCAGGGTCCAAAACCAAATAAGCATTGTATGCCGGAATAGTGCCGCGATCAGACGGGTTAGCAGGATCTAATTTAGTAGCTGTTTGCCTTCTGATATAATACGGCTGACGAGGATCTTCATTATCCAGTATTTCCAACATGAACTGCTTGCTGAAATAAGTAAAATTATTAGTACCCCTAGCATAGGCAGCTTGATACCAGGGATGCCTGCCTTCGGGTGAAGAAAGCTTATTGTATTTAAATTGAAAATCTTCACTGCCACTGCTTGCTTTGATATAATTACCACTCGTAAAAATAGCTCCTATTTCAGCTTGTGCAGAAGGACGTACCTGCCTTGTTTTAATTAATAAATAGAGTTTAACTGTATTGGCAAGTGTACTCCATTTAGTTATGCTATTGGCATAATATATATCACCGCTTAAAGCTATAGCACTGGTTTTAGCAAAATTAGCCTTTGCTGAATCCGTCAATTTCAATAAGTCCTCATAAATATCTTTTGCAGCATCAAACTTGGGAGTAAAGTTAGCTTCCCCTGCATTTCCCTTAAACGCTTCACTATAAGGCACATCTCCAAACAGGTCAACAAACATGCTGAAAAAGTATGCTTTTAATGTTTGGGCAGCTCCCCTAAAATGTGGGCTTTCACCATTTGCAGTAGCTTTCAATAACTCATCCAAATCTTTCATACCTCCGGAATAAAAGGAATTCCATAAGCCATTATAAGAACTATTATTCAAATCAAAAGCATCACTTCCCTGGTTGGCTAAAATACCCACATATCCTAGTGCATCTTCATTTACACCCTGAAAAACAGCGGGTACATTTAGTTCTGCAGAAGTTAGTAATAAGCGGAATGGAGCGCTGGTAGGATCATTAGGATTTTGATTAATGTCTAAATCCAACATTTTTTTACACCCTGTACCGGCGAACAGAAACACCGACATTAAAAATCCTGTAAATAAATATTTTTTAAATTTCATTTTAATAATTTTTTAAAAAGTTACACTTAAATTAATACCATATCTTTTTGTTGATGGTGAAGCACCAAAATCAAATCCCTGAACATTTGATAATGAATTGCCTGCTAATACTTCTGGGTCAAAATTCAACCCTTTTAGCATATTTGGCGCTTTAAACCATAAGTTTCGTGCGCTAACGCTTAGCCGTGCAGACCCAAAAAATGTTTTCTTTAATAATGTTTTGGGTATTTCATAGCCCAAAGTTACTTCACGCAATCTGATAGTAGTAACATCATATACATTTGTTTCATCTGCACCATAAGCACCAAAACCATTACTGAAATGAGAATCAAATGCACTTACACCTGTGGTATTTTTAATTGGCGCACCTTTACTGTCTAATATGGCTTGATAAGTTTGAGGATCCCCATACACACCCGGAATTATCCTGATTCCCTCACGATCTACACCATAAGGGTTATTTAACTGACCTCTCAGCAACAAAGATGCGGCAGTTATGCTAAACATATCACCCCCCTGGCGCCAATCAATAAGAAATCCTAATGTTAGTCCTTTGAAACTAAAGCTGTTGTTAACGTTTAGAGTGAAATCAGGAGCAGGATTACCAATAATCTTAGATTCAGGTAAAGGAATTGGTGTACCTGTAGTTTCGTCAATTAACACTGCACCGGTTGCACTATCACGAGCATTTTTACTTCCATAGATCATCCCAAAAGGCTGACCCGTACGTATAATTGTTCCCAATGAGGAGTAACCACTACCGCCTAAGAATATTTCTCCGGTTGGTCCGGCATCAATTACTTTTGAACGTAATAAATTAAAATTAAAAGTGGATGTCCAATTGAAATTTTTACTGCGAACTGGTGTTACAGTTAAACCTAATTCTATTCCTTTATTTTCAATTTCACCTGCATTAACAACTCTTGTTGTAAAACCAGATGAAGCAGGAGAACTTACAGAAATGATCTGATCAGTGCTGTTCTTTTTAAATACAGTTAAATCGAAGCCTATTCTATTGTTTAAAAACTGCATTTCCAAACCGGCTTCAATCTCTTTCGTTATTTCTGGTTTAAGATCAGGATTTTTTACCTGGTTGCTTAACGCAGCATAATTAAAAACACCACCGCCATTGGTAGTATAAGCACCACCTTGAGGATTTATAGAATAGGTAGTGAGTAATTGATATGCACCTGGCTCTCTGGCTACTTTAGCCGCTGATAAACGTAGTTTACCATAATTGATAATTTTTTTGCCAATGCCTAATGCTTCAGTAAATACAAAGCCTATACCTGCACTTGGAAAGAAATAGCTGTTTTTACCCATTGGCAAGGTAGATGTCCAGTCATTTCTGCCGGTAAAGTTTAAGAATAAGTAGTTTTTATAGCTAAATTGCACTTCACCAAGTGCCCCTATTTTTCTTGTTCTTTCTGAATAATCAAAATTACTTAATACTGATTGTGTATTCCGTAAAGTTTTTAAATTAGGGTCGATAATTCCTAAGCCTGTATTTCTGCTTCCCCTGTTATAGCGTTGTATATAATCGGCTCCCACACTTGCACGCAAATCTAAATCAGTGGTTAACTTCTGTTTGATAGTTGCAAGGTAGGTTAGGTTTAACGATTGGTTTAAAAAATCTGCTTCCCAAAAGCGACCTTCATTAACGGCTGTGCCTCCCGGACGAATAAAATTCGTTTGATGATCAGTATATGTATTAACGCCACCACGTGCCGTAAGATTTAACCACTTAAAAGGATCGTAATTGAAAGTTAATCCTCCAAATGCCCTGTCAACGGTGCTGTTAAACAGATTATATTTTGCAATCCAACGTGGATTATCCAATGAACGGTAAAAAACGTTCCTGCCATCAGGGGTTTCAAACGGGTATTCATTTAAATTAAAATTCCGGGGTAAATAAAATAAACGGGCATAAATAGAACTATTACCTTCTCCTGGTCCATAATCATTAAAATAAGATGCACCTGATTGGGGAGATTGTTGTTCAGTTCTGACATAATTTACGTTTCCACTTACAGTAAGTCCATTTGCCAATGTAGAACTTCCTCCGAATGTTAATGAAGTGCGGGCTGCATTCGAATTAGGAATAATTCCTGTATTTGTCATTCGTGATACGCCGGCATTCAATCCCGTTTTCCCCTGGGAAGAATTAACGTTTAAACTATTTTCCACCACATGGCCTCTTTGAAAAAACCCACCTACAATATCATGTGGTCCGTAAAATACATTAACGTCTTTTAATTCGGGAAATACTGTTCTAAATCTTGGTATTGCATAACTAGAATAATATAATGGATGAGGAACTGAATCAGGTGCATTTGTCGGAGTATATCTGTCGTATCCCAATTGTTTGTTTAACATGTCACGTTGAAAACCAAAAGGAGCTCCCCAGTTACCAATAAACCCTCCATTATAATTTTGATTAGACCCTTGTCCATAAACATCCTGATAGTCTGGCAAGTCACTCACCTTTTCTGTAGAATAGGATACATTATAAGTTACTTCCAACCCTTTGTTTTTGATCTTTGTCCCGGTCTTTGTTGTAATTACTATAGCGCCATTTTGTGCACCACTGCCATATAAAGCTGCTGCATTTGCACCTTTTAATACCGTAATACTTTCTACGTTATTTGGATCAATATCATATAAGCGGTTAGAAAAAACTGTATTTTGATCTAAACCCACTGAAGCATTTACTGAGTTATCGAATGGAATACCATCCACTACTATTATCGGCTGATTATTTCCACTAAAAGAGGTAATGCCGCGGATATTTATTTTTGTACTCTGACCAGGAGCACCTCCCCCAGAGGTAATATTTACTCCAGGCACCTTACCTTCTAAACTTCTTAAAATGTCAGGTTCAGATTTTTGAACCAATTGATCTGATTTAACCTCGGATACCGCAGATGAGAGACCCTTTTTCTCCCTTCGTATACCAAGTGCTGTTACAACAACACCGGTCAATTCTGTCCCACTTCTTACCAAACTAACATCTATTGTAGACTGGTTCAAAACTGCAATCTCTTTTGCGGTTATACCAACCCCGCTAAATATGAGTGTTGCACCGGGAGAAACAGATATTCTAAAATTACCATTTGCATCAGCAGCGACGCCACTCCTTGAGCCTTTTACTCTTACCGTAGCATTTTCAATTGGTACTCCTTTATCATCTGTTACGGTACCGGTTACAACCCGGCTTTGTGCAAATACCAATACTCCACTAAGTATCAGCATTGTAAATAACGTGAAAATTTTTCTCATGTGTGATTATAATTTTTATGAAGTTGTAAATATAGGGTTTTTTCAAAATCCAAAAAAATGTTAATTATTTTAAAACCCTATTATTCTTATATAGCAGGACATTTATCATTATAAGTTCGCTGCTTTAAATAAAAATAAAATCAAAAATTAAATAATACCTGGAGCTTCACTTCTGTTTTTTTATTCCCGCTAATTTCATCAAGCCCGCTTCCGATTGTATTTTTATCAGGATAAATAGTTTGTGCAAATCGCAACCATGCCTGTAATTGTCTTGTTATATCATAATTTACATTTAAGTAATAACGGTAGCCTTTATCATAAAAAACAGGTATTGAAAAACTATAAAGCACATCATTTTCATATGCATAGAGCCGGCTGTTATAACTATCTGTTTCAAAATATTGAAACCGTATATTTCCTGAATAAGGTTTTTGTAATGGTTTGTAAATAATATCAGCAAAGGTTAAAAATCCCTGTTCCGGCGCTAATCCATTTTTATCATACCACAATAATTCCACCCTTGATCTGAATGTAACGGCAGTATTAAGCTTATAGCTGAATTGGGTTCGCCAGTTTTGTTTTGGTTTTACAATTACAGGATTTAAAGTAAGCTCATCAGGATTATAATTGATCGCTTTTTTCTCAGATTTAAACCGGGAATAAATTTCCATTTGTTTATTGGGTTTATAGGTTGCCTGTATTAAATAATCATTTCCTGCAGTAGGTGCATCTATTCTATATTTTAACCATGGAAAATTATATAAATCTGCATAAGCATCAATTCTTAAAAAATCTGTAGGATTGATGCTTATACCTGTATATAAACCATTTTCATTTGTAGGATAGGTGCTTTCAGTAAATGCACTTGTATAAAGGGACTGATATCCTTTCGTAATTTTTCTATACAAAAAACTCATATCCACTCTTGCATCAAGATTTATTAATAATCCATTGATAAATGCTTTATCAAATTTTTCAGTAGTTGCTGCTTCACCAAAAAAATGCAGGTTATTATATGTATAACTGTAATCAATGCTATAATTACCCCAGCTGCTGCCATTTAATGCAAACTTATTATATAAGCCGTCAGATTTATTTATGGGATATTTAAATTGATAATGCACTCCATTAATTGCCAGGTGAAGCCTGTTTTTTGTAAAAGTAACATTGCCTCCAAAAGTTATTTGCCGCTGCACATTTTTATCAGCAGCTTCATTTTTTGTTCTGTGATAGCCTGAGGTTTGCAGGGATGATACAAAATCTTCATTGTTCAAAGTATCTGTAATAAAATTTGCATCCGGTTTGCGATAACTTACAAATGCTGTTGCCTGCCAATATTTCTTTTGCAGTGTAATACCTGCCCCACGATGAAAAAATATTTCTCCTGCAGAATTATATGGACGAAGAACATCGGCCTGCCTTTTAATATTTAATACATCGGAGCTTTTTTTAAATGCTAAGCTCATCCACTGAGTTAAGCCCTGGCCAAGGTTTACCTGAAAATCTCCAAGTGCCAGCGATTTTATAATTCCGGAATTTCTAACAAAAAAATGCGCCGAGTAAAAATCGAACCCTGATTTTTGTTCGCCTTTAAAAAATTGTTCGCCTGCATCCTTTTCTGCAGTAATACCATATTGCAACAGATTTTTAAAAGAATATTTATAACGAAGAAATAATTTTTGAGGACTGCCGGGGTAAAAGCTTTTTGTAGTATCAATTATATATCCTTTTGATTTTTCTAAAACCTGTGTAACTCTTGCCATTATATTTTTTTCCCCGTTTTTCAGTCTGCTTCCTAACGTTGTAAATATAGATGGCTGGTCAATTACAGTAATATACGGGAGTATCTTTCTTATCATTGATACATTCCATCCGGGCACTGACTGTAATTCATAAATATTAATAAAATTCCCAAAAATATTTCTATAAGAAATTAAATTTTGAATTTGTAAAGCTGTAAGTATTTTTAATTGTTTTAAATCGCTTTCAGTTGCAGTATTAAGATTTAGTGGCTGCTCAAGAAAGCGCTGCATTTCCTGCAAATAAGCATCATCTTCCGGTTCTGCATCTTCTGAATTTTCTGTAAGGTTTTCCAGTTGCTGTTCAATTATAACCGGTGGAGTGGCAGGGGTTTCCTGTGCCTTTACTGAATTAGAAAGTAGCAGATTAATACAAATGAATACAATTATTATGTAAAAAAAATTTATCACTCCACCTTTTTATTAAAGTTTATGATAAGCAACAAACCCGGGGTAAAACCGAGCTGTGGATGATAGCCACCAGTAATATCCAGGCGAAAATTTTTCCAGCTGATACCTGCGCCAATATAACTATTTGTTGTTTCGGTAGAGATGCCTGCTCTTATAAAAAACTGTTTTAAAAAATTATATTGAAAGCCTGCATCTACATTTACTGACTGATCTTCTTCCTTTATTATTTCTGTGCTAACAAAAAATTTATCCGATGCTTCATACCCAATTCCGAACTTGTAAATAGAACTGAGTTTCTCATTATCTGTTTTTGATAATTTGCCTCCAACAGGATTATACGTGTGAATACCTGCATGCAATTTTTCCGACAAATGAGCAATGGCTCCTATTTCAAAAGTTATTGCAGATGCATTTCCATAACCTGGTATACGAAATCCATAATAATTAAATTTAATACCGATATCCAGTTTACTTCCAAGGCTTCTCGCATATGCTATACCAATTTGTGATTCATTATAATTCTTAAATCCAAAATAATCTGCCTGTAAACCAAAATTTCCTTGTTTAGTTGGCAACACTACAACTGCAGAATATAGATTTACCGAAGAAAGTAAAAACCGTTTTTCCCCATAGACTCCGGCAGCAGTATTTTTTATTTGTGCCAACGCTGCCTGGTTCGATGTAAAAGAAAATGCATCGATATGATTGATACTGTAAGCACCTAATCCGGTATAGCGGGCTGCTATTGGCTGGCGCAATGCCTGGCAAAAACCATCGCATGCAAATAAAATTAAAATAAAAGCACAATAAAATTTTCTCAATTGCTGCTATATTACTAAACGGAAAAATAACTGAATAAAATTAATTTTGTCGCTTAAATAAAAACAAATAAAACGAATGCTGATTACTAATTTTGTAGTATGCAATTATTAGATGGAAAGCTTGCCTCACAAGCCATCAAAGATGATCTTAAAAGTAAAGTAAAAGAATTAAAAGAACAGGGAAGCAAAATTCCCCACCTTGCTGCCCTATTAGTTGGCAATAACGGATCCAGCGAAACGTATATTGCATCCAAAGTAAGAGGTTGTGAAGAGATCGGCTTTAAATCAACCTTAATAAGATTGGCTGAAACAATTAGTGAAGAGGACCTGTTGGAAACAATTCATAAACTGAATTATGATAATGATATAGATGGAATATTAGTGCAGCTTCCTTTGCCAAAACATATTTCAGAAGAAAAAATAATTAATCTTATTGAACCTGCTAAAGATGTGGATGGGTTTCATCCGATCAATATCGGGAAAATGGTACAGGGATCAGAAACATTCATTTCTGCCACACCATACGGCATATTGTTGTTACTACAACATTATAAAATTGAAACAAAAGGCATGCATGCAGTTGTAATTGGCAGAAGCAATATTGTAGGCAGGCCTATAAGTATTTTATTAAGCAGGAATGACGAGCCCGGGAATTGCACTGTAACACTTTGCCATTCTCACACAAAAAATCTTAAGGAAATCTGTTTGCAGGCAGATATAATTATTGCAGCATTAGGTAAGCCCGGCTTTTTAAAAGCTGATATGGTTAAAAATGATGCAGTAATAATTGATGTAGGCATTACTAGGGTCAATGACAAATCAAAGAAGAATGGCTATTCAATAAAGGGTGACGTTGATTTTGAAAATGTATCAACAAAATGCAGTTATATAACACCTGTTCCCGGCGGAGTTGGACCAATGACGATAGCTGCTTTGCTGAAGAATACTTTTAAGGCAAATCGCCTTAAGCAGTCATTGGTCAATGGTCAATAAGTTATTTGACGGTTTGCATTGACCTAATGACTTCCAATGACATTAACAATTATAAATTGGAAACTTTAATAAATATCACAACTTCTCTTCCTGTAATGGAATCATTCTATACATTACAAGGGGAAGGTTATCACCAGGGAAAGGCGGCTTATTTTATTCGCCTGGGTGGTTGCGATGTTGGTTGCGTATGGTGTGATGTAAAAGAAAGCTGGGATGCAAATGTTCATCCTGTAAAATCAATAGATCAAATTGTTGAGGAAGCAAAAAACTTTCCGGCAAGGCTTGCTGTTGTAACAGGGGGGGAACCCTTGTTGCATAACCTTACAAAACTTACTAATTCACTGCAAACAGCAGGTTTTCTCACAAATATTGAAACATCAGGGTCTTCACCATTGTCAGGCGATTGGGATTGGATATGTCTTTCTCCCAAAAAATTTAAACCTCCGTTACCTGAAATATTACAAAAGGCTAATGAATTAAAAGTGATAGTGTTTAACAGATCGGATCTTAAGTGGGCAGAAAAGTATGCTGCATTGGTTTCTGAAGATTGTAAACTTTACCTGCAACCTGAATGGGAAAAGGCATTAATAGTAACGCCCCTCATAATTGACTATATAAAATCAAATCCCAAATGGGAGTTATCGTTACAGATACATAAGTATATTAATGTTCCTTGATGTACGAAGTATGAGGTACGATGTACGATGTTTGTACCCACCCCACTTACCTTAACATTGCCTTACATAATTGAAAGCATAATTCCTGCTAATTTTATCTTTTGATAAAATTTATTACTACTTGATGAAAATAATATCTTCCCTTACATCGTATATCCAACATCGTACATCGTACATCCTGTTTCTCTTACTTCTTACATCGTACATCACAAATGCTCAATGGTACGATCCTTTAAAGGTAAATACAAAGGCAACAGATATTTATTTGCAGGCGATAGCAAATGCACAAAACGGTAAACTGCCCAATGCAATTAAAATGATGAATGATGCACTGAAAATTGAGCCAAAATTTGTTGATGCTTATATTTCGCTGGCAGCTATATACGCAGATCTTAAAAATTATAATGAATCTGTTGTTCAGTATGAAAAAGCTTTTGCGCTGGATGAGATATATACCAGGCCATCTCTTTTGCCTTACTCTATAACTTTGGCAGGTTCTGGAAAATTTGATAATGCTTTAACTGCAGTAAATACTTTTCTTGCCATTCCAAAATTAAATGACAGAAGTATTAAAGCAGGTCAGTTCAGAAAAAAAACTTATGAATTCGCAGTCGGTTATGAAAAAAAACACTCATTGAAAAATTATATTTTTAATCCTCGAAATTTAGGGACAAGCATAAATACAAAAGATCCTGAATATTATCCTTCAATTACAATTGATGGAAAGAAAATGGTATTTACAAGACGTGCAAATGGAAAAGAAGATTTTTTTGAAACAGAATTAATTAACGGGCAATGGAATACAGCTAAGCCATTGGAAGGAAATATAAGTACAAGTAAATATGATGGAGGGGCGCAAAACATATCGCAGGATGGGCAATTAATAACTTTTTCAGGATGCAGTTTTCCGGAAGGTTACGGAAGCTGTGATCTATACATATCAAGACTGACGAAACAGGGATGGAGTAAGCCTGAAAATCTTGGCCAAAATATTAATTCAGAGTTCTGGGAAACTTCCCCATCGCTTTCTTCCGATAAAAGAGAGCTTTATTTCAGCAGCAGCGTACCTGGCGGGTTTGGAGGAAGTGATATCTGGGTAAGCCATCGCAATGCTAATGGTAAATGGGGACCCGCACTAAATCTTGGGCCTGAAATAAATAGTGCAGGCAATGAAGGCTCTCCATTTATTCACGCCGATAATCAGACTTTATATTTTAATTCCAATGGTCACCAGGGATATAGTGAAAAATCTGATCTCTTTGTTTCCCATAAACAACCTGATGGAAAATGGAGTAAGCCTGAAAATTTAGGATACCCTATCAACACAACAGATGAAGAAGGATCGTTGATCGTTGCTTCTGACGGCAAAACTGCATATTATGCAAGTGACAGGGCTGATACAAAAGGAGCATTGGATATTTATACTTTTGAATTAAGAGCAGATGTTCGACCTGCTAAAACATTATGGGTTAAAGGAAAAGTTTTTGATAAGAAAACACTCAACGGATTACCTTCTTCCGTTGAATTGGTTGATGTAGCTAATAAACAACTGATAAGTAAATTACAAACAGATGAAGACGGTAATTATCTGGTTACACTTCCGGTGGGGAAAGACTATGCTTTTAATGTTAACCGTAAGGGGTATCTATTTTACTCAGAAAATTTTAACCTGGCAAAAAACGCTTCTGACTCCGTTTATCAGATTGATATCCCTTTACAACCAATTGTAGCAAATGCCAGCATCATTTTAAAGAATGTTTTTTTTGATACAAAACAAACACAGCTAAAACCTGAATCTGTTACAGAATTGGATTACGTAGTTCTGCTTATGAATGAAAACCCAAAATTGAAAGTTCAGATTGGCGGCCATACAGATAATGTTGGCAAGCCTGCAGACAATGCAAAACTATCACTTGGAAGAGCAGTTGCGGTTGTAAATTATTTACTTGGCAAAGGAATAAAAAACGACAGGTTAACTTTTAAAGGATTTGGAGAAACAAAACCCATTGCAGATAATAAAAGCGAGCAAGGAAGAGCATTAAACAGGAGGACGGAATTGAGTGTAGTGAGTAATTAAAAATGAATAACTTTATAAAAAATCAACCATGAAGCTTACAGTAGTTGTATCAAAAGGAGAAGAATTCTATATCGGAACAATTAAAGAAATACCCTCTGTTATTTCTCAAGGCACAACTATAAAAGAAGCAAAGGCAAACGTATTAGATGCTTTAGAATTTTATTTACATGATATGCAAAATGAAAAAGATTCTGAAAATAAAGTTTTAGAAGAAGATCTAATTTTTGCTGATGTCAGTTAAAAGAAATCAGTTTATTAAACATCTGGAAAATCATAACTGCCATCTGCATCGACATGGCTCGAAACATGATATTTATCAGAATATTATAACAAAAAAGAAGACGACTATTCCCCGTCATCCAAAATTGGATAGAATTCTTTGTGATACCATTTGCAAACAATTCGAAATTCCAAAAATGTGAATTAATTTTCTTTTATTCGTTGTTGAAATGTATCCATGCACAACGATCTTCTTTATCAAATTGCCCTAACGCTTATTCCTAATATCGGTGATGTTCATGCCAAGGCACTGGTAAATAATTTTGGTAATGCAGAGAATATTTTTAAAGCGAAGAAAAAAGAGCTGGAAATAATTGAGGGCATTGGCTCGGTAAGAGCAAATTCTATAAAACATTTTACTGATCTTAAAATAGCAGAAGAAGAAATTGCTTTTATAGAAAAATATAAGATAACACCTCTTTTTATAACTGATAAAAAATATCCGCAGCGTTTTTTAAATTGCTACGACAGCGCTGTAATGCTTTATTATAAAGGCAATGCAGACCTTAATGCTTCAAAAATTATTGCAATTGTGGGTACCCGAAATCATAATGAATATGGCAAGGCAGCTTGTGAAAAATTGATAGAAGAACTGGAAGATGAAAATATTTTAATTGTAAGCGGGCTTGCATTTGGCATAGATACCATTGCTCATAAATCTGCATTAAAAAATAATTTAAAAACTGTCGGCATTTTAGCACACGGGCTCGACAGGATATATCCTTCACAAAATAAAGGGCTGGCAAAAGAAATGATAGCACAGGGAGGATTGCTGACTGATTTCAGAAGCAATACAACTCCTGATAAACAAAACTTTCCAAAGCGAAACAGGATCGTTGCCGGCATCTGTGATGCTATTGTAGTTATTGAAACAGGGATCAAAGGAGGCTCATTAATAACAGCAGAATTAGGAAATGGTTATAACAAAGATGTATTTGCAATACCTGGTAGAATAAACGATACAAAAAGTGAAGGCTGTAATTATCTCATAAAGAATAATAAGGCTGCATTGATTACTTCTGCAAACGATTTTTTAGAAAATATGGGTTGGAAAGAACAGAAAAAACCATCTGCAAAAAAACAACGGGAATTATTTATTGAGCTTAGCGATGATGAAAAAATTATTGTAAATATCCTTCAGCAAAAGGAGCAAATTCATATTGATGAATTGTATATCCAGAGCGGATTAAGCAGCAGTGCTGTCGCATCAGCATTGCTCACATTAGAAATGCAGAACGTAATTGTTTCTCTTCCGGGAAAGATTTATAAAATGGTGTAATACCTCAAGGCTTCCTGCTATACCACCATCCTAACCAAATGCCACACAATCCCCATCCGGCAAGGCTATCAATCAATTCTCCCTTTAAAACTTCCCATGATGTTTGAAACCAGTTATGCTGATTATACCATACAAAAAGAAAACAGATCATTCCAAAGGTTAAAACAGTAGTGAAAATTGCACCAAAAGTTTTCTTTCCCAACCGTTGAATTACCCAGCAAACTAATATCACGCATACAAGACCAATAAAAAATCCACGCACCATTGGCATTACCATGTCAAATTTATATGCCTGGTGTAATGTAACTATGGCCCATGGCTTACCATCCATTTGCTTACCCATTTTTTCCATCTCTTCGTGCGGTGCACCGGGAGGTGTAGTGGGCAGCATATATTGTCCCTCCGTTTTTAAAGTATTTGTTATTGAAGAAAGCAAAGCATCCTGCGCAGGGGTATATAAATATGCTTTATCATGAATGCCCAACATTGTCCATGACATAGCCTGCCACCCAAAAAGTAGTATAGCCCCGATTAGAGAGCCAATGAGAATTTTTTTCATTGCTGTTGGTTTTAGTTATCGAAAAATAGATAGAATCAATGACAAATGCAAGCAGGGGAAGTAATGGATTGGATTGTATGTTTGCATTTTAAAATTTTTTATGGTACAAATAAATGAAAGCAGCATCGCAGAACGCTTTATGCGCTATGTGCAAATTGATACCCAAAGCGATCCGCTAAGTAAAGCACACCCAACTACAGAAAAACAAATGGATCTGAGTAAGATATTATTGAAGGAATTACAACAAATGGAAATTGAATCAGCATTAGATCAGTATGGATATGTGTATGCAACAATTCCTTCAAATTCTGCCAAAACAAATGTTCCTGTAATTTGTTTTTGCAGCCATGTGGATACTGCGCCTGATTGCAGTGGAACTAATGTAAAACCCATTCTTCACAAAAATTATAATGGAGATGACATTGTATTGCCCGATGATAGTACACAGGTTTTAAAGATGAGTGATGCACCTTATTTAAAGAACCATATTGGCAGCAGTATCATAACAGCAAGTGGAAATACATTGCTGGGAGCAGATGATAAAAGTGGTGTGGCCGCTATCATGGAAGCTGCATCTTATCTGATTAATAACCCTGGTATAAAACATGGAGAAATTAGAATTGTATTTACACCTGATGAAGAGGTAGGAAAAGGAACTGCAAAAATTGATATGCAGAAAGTAAATGCAAAATTTGGGTATACTATGGATGGTGGCGAAGCTGGCAGCCTGGAAGATGAAACATTTAGTGCGGATGGCGCAACTATAATTATTAATGGAGTTATTGCTCACCCGGGTTATGCAAAAGGTAAACTTATAAATGCCATAAAAATTGCAGGCGAAATGCTGGATGCACTTCCTAAGAATGAATGGGCACCGGAGGTAACTGATAAAAAAGAGGGATTTGTGCATCCTGTAAGAGTGGAAGGCATTGCGGAAAGGGCAACTATAGAATTTATAGTGAGAGATTTTGACAATGATAAACTTGAGCAGCATGGTGAAAAACTGAGAATGCTTGCAATAAAAATTGTAAGAAAATATCCCGGGGCCACTATGGAGTTTACCATTAAAGAACAATATCGCAATATGAAAGGTGTGCTTGATAAACATCCTGAAGTGGTTACCTACGCCGCAGAGGCAATAAATCGTACTGGATTAAAAGTAAAAACGGAAAGTATCCGTGGGGGGACTGATGGAAGCAGGCTGAGTTATATGGGTTTGCCTTGTCCGAATATTTTTACCGGTATGCAAAACATACATTCAAAACGGGAATGGATAGGCGTAAAGGATATGGCAAAGAGTGCTGAAACTATTGTGCATTTGTGTAGGATTTGGGAAGAGAAAGCACCCTCTAAATCTCCCTAAAGGGAGACTTGGCAAAACACAAAGTCTTGTATGCTGAATAGAGAAGATTATAAGAAATAATTGCTGGGAACAATTCTGATGATGAGATTGGAAGATATAATGTTTGGATTTGCAGAATGTACCGTCCCTCACTATGGGAGAGGGAATGAGGGTGAGACTAAGCAGAAACAATTGTGCACTTATGTATGGTTTGGGAGGAGAAAAGTTGTTCTGCAAGCTTACCGTTCGATAAACTCGGGAGGAACTCCACGATGATGCACAAAGATTAAATGCTTGCTACATAAAAATTATTACCTTCAACCAAATTTATTACTATGGAGTTTTTAAGAGAATACTGGTGGGCAATACTTTTAGGATTTGCCATCCTGGGTTGTTTTGTTACAGTTCAGCAGGGTAATATTGGTGTTATTACCATGTTTGGAAAGTACCGGCGTATAATGCGGCCGGGGCTTAATTTTAAGATCCCCTTCCTGGAACAGATCTTTAAAAAAATAAGTATTCAAAACCGATCAGTTGAACTTTCCTTTCAGGCAATAACTGTTGACCAGGCTAATGTTTATTTTAAAAGCATGCTTTTATATGCCGTTCAAAATGAACAGGAAGAAACGATAAAACGGGTTGCTTTTAAATTTATAAGTGATAAAGAATTGATGCAAACTTTGGTGAGAACAGTTGAAGGTTCTATCAGGGCATTTGTGGCATCCAAAAGGCAGGCAGAAATTTTAACCCTCAGAAGGGAAATAGTGGAATTTGTAAAAGAACAAATTGATGTTGCCCTGGAGGACTGGGGGTATCATTTAATTGATCTGCAGATAAATGATATAACTTTTGATGCTGCAATTATTGAAAGCATGAGCCGTGTTGTTGCAAGTAATAATTTAAAGGCTGCTGCTGAAAACGAAGGCCAGGCATTACTTATCACTAAAACAAAATCAGCAGAAGCAGAGGGTAATGCAATTAAAATTGCGGCTGAAGCTGAAAGACAGGCAGCACAGTTGCGTGGGCAGGGTGTTGCATTATTTCGTGAAGAAGTTGCAAAAGGTATGAGTCAGGCTGCAAGTGAAATGAAGCAGGCAAATCTTGATACCAATGTAATTTTATTTAGTATGTGGGTGGAAGCCATTAAAAACTTTGCTGAATATGGCAAAGGCAATGTGATTTTTTTAGATGGTGGCAGTGATGGAATGGAAAAGACCATGAAACAAATAATGGCTATGCAGCAAATGGAAAATAATAAAAAATAATAAATAGAATAATTTTTTTAAAGTGTCGTATTGTTGCGGCACTTTTTTATTTTTAAATATTTATATGAATTATTTTAAGCAGGATAAAGATGGTAAATTAATTGAAAGAACATTTAGAATTAGCAAAAAAAAACCGCAGCACTCAGCATAGCTTACATGGTTGCCCGTCCGGTTGGAGTGATTGTACTCATACGTTTTAATTGGATATAGTTCATCAGGTGTATTAGGTGTCAGGCCACTCCAAGTGGCCAGACACCTGTTAACAATTACGTTAAAATTATTTTTGCAACTACCCTTTTATAGATAACTCTTTTACATTTGTCAGTAAATCCAAAATTTTCATGCAATTATTTCTTTTACAAACCGATACAACTGCCGTTACTTCCTCTCCTGAAATGCAATCCATGTGGGATATTTTAATGAAGGGCGGTGTGCTTATGATTCCATTGTTTCTTTTGTTTGCTGTTGCCATTTTCTTTTTTATTGAAAGGCTGCTTTATATCCGCAGGGCAGGTAAAATAGAAGATAATTTCATGAGTATAATTCGTGATAATATTGTTACAGGAAATATAGCTGCAGCAAGAAGCTTTTCTAAGAACAATTCTCATCCGGTAGCAAGAATAATTGATAAAGGAATACAACGCATTGGTAAGCCTATTGATGCAATTGAAAAAAGCATGGATAATGTAGGTGTGCTGGAAATGTATAAAATGGAAAAAAATCTTCCTGTGCTTTCTATCATTGCACGGATAGCTCCCCTCTTTGGCTTTTTGGGAACCATTATTGGAATGCTGCAATTATTTAAAGGAATAGCGGGCAGCAGTGAATATAATTTTAATACCATTGCTGATGGTATTTATGTAAAGATGATTACTTCTGCCACAGGCCTTATTATTGGTATCATTACTTTTATCGGGCATAGTTATCTTACAGGGCAAATAAATCACGTAGAGAATAAGATGGATGTTGCCAGCGCAGAATTCATTGATATTTTACAGGAGCCAACGAGATAAATTATCTGAACCATGATTTGGGTAGATTATAGGATTAAAAAGAATAAATAATTACAATTATTTAACAGCCAACTACAACCACAAACTATAAACTACAAACTTAGTAATGAGTTTAAGAAAAAGATTAAAGGAACATCATTCAGAGCTGGATACAGGCCCGCTGAATGACATATTATTTATCCTGATGTTTTTCTTTTTAATAATTTCTACACTTGCTAATCCTAACGTAATAAGAGTAAGCAATCCAAAAGCTAAGAGTGATGCCAAAGCGAAGCAAAGCGTTATAGTAAGTATTGATAAGAATAACCAGCTGTATGTAGGCCAGAATAAAATTATTTTCGATTCACTTGAGTCAGCATTACGAACTCATATACATGTGGGAGACAGCATAAAACCAGCGGTGGTTGTAAATGCAGATTCATTGGTTAGCTGGGGCGACATTGTAAGAGTGATGCAGGTAGCCAAAAGATTGGGGGCCACTACATCGGCATCAGTTACAGGGCAGAAATAGATTTGGATTTTAAGATTAGAGGATTTTATTACTTCTGCAAGCCTGTATCATTCTGTCTCTTCCATACACATCCTTTTTAATTTCTGGTTCAAAACTCTCATCTAAAAATATTTGTTGCACTTCCTTTGCATATTCATCATGTACTTCAACAAATATTTTTCCATTTTGTTTTAAATGCTTACCGGCAAAGGCTGCAATTTTTCTGTAAAAAATAAATGGATCATTATCATTCACAAACAAAGCAACATGTGGCTCATGCTCAACAACATTTTTAGCAAGCCGGTTTTTTTCATTTTCAGGAATATAAGGCGGATTACTTATAATGATATTAAAGTGTGGTAATGATGGCCATAATTCTTCATTTAAAAAATCTAATTGTGCAAACCCAATCTCTACATCCTGGTCTTGTGCATTTTCCTTAGCAACTTGTAAGGCATCTGAACTTATATCTATTGCAGTAAGTTCTGTATCCGGTAATTCTTTTTTTAATGCAACAGCAATGCATCCGCTGCCGGTGCCAATATCCAAAATATATACAATGTCGGATGTTTGATGTATGATGTTAACCGGGCTTTTACCTCGTACATCGTATATCGTACTTCTTACATCTTCCACAACCCATTCTACCAACTCTTCAGTTTCAGGTCGAGGTATAAGTACATGCTCATTTACATTTAGCTTCATTTTATAAAACCATGCTTCTCCTAAAACATATTGTACAGGCTTATGTTGTAACAATTGATCCAGTGCCTCATTTAATTGTTTTATTGCAGAATGGTTTAATGCTTTTTGTTTCTTTAAAATCCTATCTAATCTAGTAATGCTTGCAATGCTCTCAAAAATCCAGTCAGTAATATTGGTTGATTCTCGTTCTTCATAAATAGATTTCAACCGTTCGTTGAAGTATTTATAAAATTCACCAATGGTCATGTTCAAAAAATAATAACAGAAAAAATTAAAGAGATTCAGCTAATTTTCTATTTCGGGTATTTTGAGTAACCGCATCCTATAAGAATTCATTGCAGTGATACCCAATTTTTTTATCAGGCTATAATTTACTACTACACCCACCGGTGCCCCGATCACCGGAATTAGCTGTGCCATTTTAGCAAGATCGATATAATCTCTATACTCCTGCTGAAATGTGCGCCAGTCAAATTGATGAATATCATCAGGGAGGTGCCTGCTTTTTTCATCCCAGTCTGTCATTTTCAGGTAAACATTTTTTCTTTCCTCGTGGCTGCAAAAGGCAAGCTGAAAGATGTGCAGTATGTAAACCCTTTCCTTATAATCATCTGTATCATATCCATACAATGCAGCAATTTCAAAAAGTAATTTTATTTTTAAAGCAAGCAATAAAGGAAAATCTGCCAATCCTAACAATATCCCTCCGGCACCGGTTATGCCCCCTTCCACGGCAGCGGTATTTCTGTAAAACTTTATTCTTTCCATTATCCTTATTTCCTTTATTTCTATATCATCCTCCTTTATAGGATTGGCAGTTGTATATTTTGCACCAAACAAAACAGCTCTTACCATTTGTTTAATAGTTGCAGTTATAGCCTTATGAACTTTTTCAGGTATCCATGAGTTTACCTTGGTCTGCATTTTCTTTGCCAGGCTATTTAATAATGTGGGGCTTGAAAGCATTTTTCTCTGCCAGGCACTTAGCTCAATAATAATATACTCTTTATACATTTTATGTTGCTCTGAAAATTTTACTTATGAAGATAGAACTACAATATTGAATATTACGTTTATGTTATTATAATTTACTCCCGATAATTACTTAACTTGTTCCTTAGGAATTCTTTGTCCTTAGGAGGTCCTTTGGAGGATAAAAAAAATTATTGATGTCATTCTATTACAGGAAAGCAATTTTATTATTTCTTATTTTATTTAGTACAGTTGGTGTTTATGCCCAGCAATTTGGTGGCAATATTCCCTCCGCTAAATGGAGACAGGTAAATATTCCGGAAGCAAGAATTATTTTTCCGCCGGAAATTGATTCATCTGCAAAAAGAATAGCAAACATTATTTCTTATCTTAACAAATCAACACAAAATACAATTGGAGCCAGGCAGAGAAAAATAAATCTGGTACTTAAAAATCAGACTACTATTTCCAATGCTTATGTTGGGTTAGGTCCATTTAGAAGTGAATTTTTTTTAACCCCGTTACAAAATAGCTTTGAATTAGGGAGTCTTCCGTGGGCTGATCAGCTTGCCATTCATGAATACAGGCACATTCAACAGTATAATAATTTTAATGTAGGATTATCCAGGCTTTTTAAAATTTTATTTGGTGATCAGGGGCAGGCGCTGGCAAATAATGCTGCTATCCCTAATTGGTTTTATGAAGGTGATGCAGTGTTCAATGAAACCAATGTTAGTAAGCAGGGACGTGGAAGTTTACCTTTTTTCCATAAAGATTATCGCTCTTTATGGCAGGCAGGCAAAAAATACAGCTGGATGAAACTACGAAATGGATCTTATAAAGACTTTGTTCCGGATCATTACGCTTTAGGATATTTATTGGTGGCGTATGGAAGAGAAAAATATGGTGATGAATTCTGGAAAAATGTTACGCAGGATGCAGCAGCTTTTAAAGGATTATTTTATCCTTTTCAAAAAGCAATAAAAAAATATTCAGGTAAAAATTATGTTGAATTCAGGAATGAGGCATTGAATCATTTTAAAAATAATTTTGAGCTAAAAGCTGAAAATCAAAACTCTTTACCTGATAAAAAATTTATTAATCAAGAATACCCCGCTTTTATTAATGATGACAGTATGATTTTTGTAAAAAGCAGCTTTAGTAAAATTCATTCTTTTGTAATTCGTACCGGCAATAACGAACGTAACATCCGGGTAAAAGATATCTCGCTGGATAATCATTTTTCTTACCGTAATGGTAAAATTGTATATGCATCCTATCAGCCTGATAAGCGCTGGGGAAACCGGGATTACAGTGATCTGCAGATACTGGATATAAGAACGGGCAAGCAAAAAACTCTCACTCATCATACAAAATATTTTGCGCCGGATATAAATGATGATGGCTCTAAAATAGTAGTGGCAGAAGTTGATCCCGGTGGAAGATCGGCTTTAAAAATACTTAGTGCAACAAATGGTGAAGTATTAATAAAAATTCCAAATGATGAAAATCTATTTTATACGTACCCAAAATTTTATAGTGATAAAATTGTTTCTGCTGTAAGAAATAATGCCGGACAAATGTCACTGGCTATAATAAATTCAGATGGCACAGCTAATTATCTAACACCCTTTAATTATAATGTAATTGCTTTTCCGGTAATATTAAACGATACAGTTTATTTTTCTGCTTCTTATCATACAGCAGATAATTTATATGCGTATAGCCTTCGGGATAAAAAATTATTTAATCTGAAAACTAAAAGCAGTACAGGTTTGGGATATTATTATCCAGCAGTAACTGATAATAAAGTGGCGTGGTCAACCTTCACCGCAAACGGTTATAAATTGCAACAATTGGCTAAGGCGGGTTTAGAATGGAAACTGATAAATGTTGAGCACTTTAGCGCTCCTACCTCAGGCTTCGGAATAACTGCTATCCATAAAACCAATGCAAATCTTTTACATTCTGTACCTAATGAAAACTTCCCGGTTTCAAAATATAAAAAATCATTCGGCTTATTAAATTTTCATAGCGTACAGCCTTTAATAGATGATCCTGAATATTCCCTTACCATTGTTAGTGAAAATATTTTAAACACACTGCAATCAAATTTTTCATTTACATATAACCGTGCAGAGCAATGGAAAAGGGTTGGATTCAGCGCCGTTTATGGAGCGTTGTTCCCGTACCTTTCTGCAGGCATGGATTATACAATCAACCGGAGAGGCCGGTATCATGGTAAACCTGTTTATTGGAATGAGCTGGAACCACGTGGTGGATTTAATATTCCATTAAATTTAAGTAAAGGAAGATCGCTAATCTATTTAAATGCAGGAAGTAATTATGTTTATAATCAATCAAACTTTAAAGGAGTTTATAAAGATACATTAGGACAGATATCATACAGTTACCTGAGTAATTTTTTTACAGTCAGCCATCAGATTCAAAAAGCAAAACAAAATATATTTCCACGATTTGCACAAAGCTTATCTCTTGGCTATAAAACAGCACTGACTCATTATGAAGGATCTCAATTTATTGCCAATGGTAATTTATATGTGCCCGGATTTTTAACCAATCATAATTTAGTTTTAAATGCTGCCTTTTTAAAAAAAGATACAACCGGGGAGGTAAATTTTTCCAGTGGATTTCCTTTCTCAAGAGGATACCAAGCAGAAAATTTACACAGAATGATTAAATGGGGAGCTAATTACCATTTGCCTTTGCTTTATCCTGATGCAGGTTTTGCGAATATTGTTTACCTGCTAAGGTTAAGGGCAAATTTATTTTATGATCATACCAAAGTAGATGATTTTCTTAGCAGCGGAAGAAAATTTAATGCAGACTTCAGATCTACAGGTGCCGAAGTATATTTTGACACCAAATGGTGGAACCAGGCTTCGGTAACTTTTGGGTTACGGTATTGTTATTTATTAGACAGGGATCTTTTTGGCGGAAGTGGTAAAAACAGGTGGGAGTTTATTTTACCGGTTAATATTTTTGATCAGTAAAAAATTCGACTATAATTATTTTATATAATTTATAATATTTTGCAGGGCTATTTGCTATTTACTACTTGCTACTTGCTTGCACTCACAATTCACCATTCACATAGCAATCATCTCCTTAGCATTTTTTACTGCCGATACGTCAATATCATTATTAAAATAGATGAAAGCTTTTTTAATCTTCCCCGTAATCTCAATTTCATTAATTATTTTTTTTTAGCCGATACTTTATAGGGTGATTGGTACAAATTTGGCACACCATGCATGCGGTAATACAAAACTAATGTATTCTGAATTATGTCTGCCGGAAGATCAGGGTGGCTCATGCCGCAAAAACTTATTTTATTTTTTGCCAGTTCATTATATACAGTTGCATTCCACCAGCTATTGTGCCTGAACTCAACAACATTATCAAAAGAAGTATCAAGACTATTAATAATTTTCTCAAGTCTTTCTTCAGTATAATCAAACCGTGGCGGCATTTGAAATAGCACCGTTCCTAATTTTTCTTTCAGTCCTTCTTCTATTGTATTGTAAAAATCAGAGATCAATCTTTCTGAATCATTAAATTGTTTGTAATGAGTTATTGCTCTTGGAGCTTTTACTGCAAACCTGAAAGGTGCAGGACTTTTTTTATACCATGTTTGTAAAAAAGAAAGCTGGGGAAAACCGTAGAATGTTACATTTAGTTCAAGAGTATTAAAATGCTCACAATAAAAATCGAACCATTTATTTTGCGGAAGCTTTTCCGGGTAAAAAATTCCCTTACAGTGTTTATAATGAAAACCCGGAGCAGCCGAAGTACCATTTTACCCTATCCTTACTCTTAGCAAGTTTAAAGCTAGGAGGAATTCTTATGGCATGATTTTATATTGCTCATTAAAGACTTATCAGCAAAAAATCTTCTTTACAATACTTAACCATTTTATCATGAATAGTGAAATAAAGTTTCAAAAGAAAATCAGAACAAATATTTTTTCTGTGGCCCCGGGGGTTTGGGGGATGAAAGATGTTTTTGTAAATATATATATGATACTAAATCCATTTGATGGCACATGGGTTTTGGTAGATGCAGGGCTTAAATGGAGTACGCCTAAAATTAAAAAAATGGCTCAACAGCTTTTTGGAGATTCAAAACCATCAGCAATAATTCTTACGCATGGCCATTTTGATCATGTTGGAGCATTGGAAAACCTTATTGAAGAATGGAATGTACCCGTATATGCACATTATCTTGAAATTCCTTATCTCACCGGAAAATCATCCTACCCGCCACCCGATCCTTCAGTAGGTGGAGGATTGATGTCGCTAATGTCCTGGTTATATCCTATAGGGCCAATCAATATTTGGAGTCATGTAAATGTTTTGCCTGAAAACGGCGGTGTACCGGGTTTGCCGGAATGGAGATTTTTACATACTCCGGGCCATACGCCCGGCCATATAAGTTTATACAGGGAAAGTGATGGTGTTTTAATCGCCGGCGATGCCTTTGTAACCACAAAATCAGAGTCAATAATTTCCACTATGCTTCAGTTAAAAACAGTAAGCGGACCGCCAAAATATTTAACTTCAGATTGGGCACAGGCAAGGCAGTCAGTAAAAGAACTAATGAAATTAGAGCCTGAAGTGGTGGCAACAGGACATGGAAAGCCTATGCATGGCTCAGAGGCGAGGCGACTATTACATAAATTATCTGATAAATTTTATGAGATCGCTGTTCCTGCTTCCGGAAGATATGTGGATGAGCCTTCTATTGCTGATGTCACCGGGGTTGTGTATGTTCCGCAAAATAATATTAATAAAAGAGCGGTAGTGTTAAAGACGCTGGCAGTTACTATGGTTGTGGCTACTGCATTTGTATTATTGAGCGAAAAGAAAAAGAAAAAGAAAAAAACCAAAGAAGCGCTGGCTTATGAAGTTTGGTAGTTAATTTGAGAAATTTTGTATACAAAATTTTAAGAAATATTATAGAAAGGTTGTAAGTAAATCTTTCAATATAGGCCTGGATTTTGTTTATATTTAAATAAAATTTAATTTTAAGTATTGAAGAAAAAAATTTACATACTCACTTTTACGGTTTTATTTAGTTTAAGCAGCTTCTCTCAAAGTAAAACTATCCTTTCAGCGGTAGATTCATCGCTGAAATTTATGAGGTTTTATCCAAACCCTGCAGTGAGCGTAATCAACTTTGAATTCCAAAAAGACTTCGATAAAAATTTCTCCCTCCAGGTATTTAATTTTATAGGAAAAAAAGTTTTTGACCAGAAAACGGTTACTCCAAGAATTAATATACCTCTTACCGATTTTTACCGCGGTGTTTACATTTACCAGCTACGGGACAGAAGCGGAAAGATCGTAGACTCCGGCAAATTCCAGGTTATTAAATAATAAATAACTATTCCCTTATTTTAATTTGTGTCAAATTGTCTAATATTTCTTATTGGCAAAATGTTTGACTAACCTACCTTTGCCCGCCCCGATGAACCTTCTGACGGGCAACAAATTTTTAGATATGGAAAAAAATAAAAAAGCAGGAAATAACGGCCAAAATAATGCTCCTGAAGAAATAGATATTACCAATGAATCATTAAATGAAATTGATGGCAATGAGGAAACTGAAATATCTGAATCTGCCGGGGAAGCAATAAAACTTAAAAAAGAGCTGGAAGAACAAAAGGATAAGTATGTAAGATTATTTGCGGAATTTGACAACTTTAAAAGGCGTAATGCAAAAGAAAGGATCGAATTGATGCAAACTGCCGGTAAAGAAGTTATTACATCTATGCTGGATGTTTTAGATGATTGTGATAGGGCGGAAAAACAAATGAACATTAATAATCCGGAACAGATAATTGAAGGAGTGTTACTCGTTTTTAATAAACTCAGATCCACCTTACAATCTAAAGGATTAAAAGCAATGGATAGTATCCACACAGATTTTGATGTACATAAACATGAAGCGATTGCGGAAGTACCTGTAGAAGATAAAAGTAAAAAAGGTAAAGTTATTGATGAGATTGTAAAGGGATATTATTTAAATGATAAACTCATTCGGTTTGCCAAGGTAATTGTGGGGAAATAGTCCTCCAAACTCCTGAAGGGAGTTTTTGTATGCGAATATTATATGATAAAAATTAATAACTGTAACAATTCAAAGCAAATAATTAAAACTTAAATGCCCCTTTGGGGTTAGGGGTATGTCTTCAAAAAGAGATTTTTACGAAATATTAGGAGTAAGCAAAAATGCTTCGGCAGACGAAATAAAAAAAGCATACAGAAAGGTTGCTATGCAATTTCATCCTGACAGGAACCCCGGCGACAAACCCGCTGAAGAAAAATTTAAGGAAGCCGCAGAGGCTTATGAAGTATTAAGCGACCAGGATAAAAGAGTTCAATACGACAGATTTGGGCACAGCGCTTTTGCCGGCGGACGTGGTGGAGGATTTAGCGGTATGAATACCGAAGATATATTCAGCCAGTTTGGAGATATATTCGGAGATGACATGTTTGGTAATTTTTTTGGCGGTGGCGGAAGAAATCGAAGCGGAAGAAGCAAAGGTGTAAGAGGCAATAACCTGAGAATAAAAATTAAAGTAAACTTTGAAGAAATTGCGAAGGGAACAACTAAAACGGTTAAGGTAAAAAAATATGTTTCCTGCGGTACCTGTAATGGCTCAGGTGCAAAGGATAAAAATAGTGTACAAACATGCGGCACATGTGGAGGTAACGGGCAGGTGAGAAGAGTACAAAATACTTTTTTGGGGCAAATGCAAACTGTTACTACCTGTCCGGCATGTAATGGCGAAGGAAATACAATAACTAATAAATGCACAGCATGTAAAGGTGAGGGAAGAGTATTTGGTGAGGAAACAGTTTCACTGGATATACCGGCAGGGGTACAGGATGGTATGCAGCTAAGCATGAGTGGTAAAGGTAATATTGGTGAACGTGGCGGATCAGCCGGTGATCTGATAATTTTAATTGAAGAAGAAGCCCATGAATATTTACAACGTGATGGACTGAACGTAGCTTTTGATCTCTATATTTCATTTCCTGATGCAGTTTTTGGAACGCAGGTGGAGGTGCCAACAATTGATGGGAGAGCCAAAATAAAAATTCCGGCCGGAACACAAAGCGGTAAAATATTCAGATTAAAAGGAAAGGGATTTCCGGGTATTAGCAGTTATGAAAAAGGTGATCAGCTTATTCATGTAAATGTGTGGACGCCACAGCACGTATCATCAGAAGAAAAACACATTTTGGAAAAGATGCAAAGCAGTGAAAATTTTCATCCCACTCCTGATAAAAATGAGAAATCCTTTTGGGAAAAAATAAGAGAAACTTTTAATTAATTATCTTCTCAGCTTTCTTTTAATCTTATTTGAATATAATTTATGTGCATTTTGCACGATTGTTATAAATTCATTTTGAAGATAATCGTTAATATCCCTTGATTCCTTAGCAATTTTTTCTACTTCTTTCCATGAAACAGCTGAGGCATATTTTGACCCCTTTAACAAAAGGCCAAACATGGTAAGAGAAGAAGCAAATTTTAAATTACTGCCTATGCTTTTAAAATCTTTATAATTATTAACACAATTATATTCGATGTTTTTTTTACTGCTGTCTTCAGGTAACCTAAAATTAAGTTTTAAAGAAGCAATATCATTCTTTAATAACGGCGCTTGAGGAAACAAATTTTCTTCTGTAGGAATTATTTCAAATATGGCCGTAACCCCGCTAGCGGAACCAATTTCGCCACCTTCCAGTATATTGGAAGAATCTGACATTGCACTTCTTTTATTATCATACCCTATCAACCTGTATTCTTTTACCATTTCAGCATTGAACTTAACATTCATTGAAACATCGTTGGCAACAGTATATAATGTTTGCGTTAGCTCTTTTACCAAAATCTTTTCTCCCTCTCTAACGTCATCCAGATAAGCAAAGTTTCCATTTCCTCTTTTAGCCAGTGCCTCAATTTTTGAGTCTTTATAATTACCCATACCTACACCGAGACAGGTAAGATATATTCCCGATTGTTTCTCCTTAGCAATAAGTTCTTCTAATTCCTTCTCTGTATGCTGGCCCACATTAAAATCTCCGTCAGTAGCAAGAATAATCCTGTTATTTCCATCTTTTATAAAACTGCTTTTTGCAAGTTTATATGCTGAACGCAATGCAGCTTCGCCTGGAGTATCTCCTGCAGCATTTAACTCTTCAATGGCCTTAATTATTTTTTGTTTTTCATCTCCTCCGGTTGGGGGCAGCCAAACACCAATTGTTCCGCCATACGTTACAATAGATATAGTGTCTTTTTGCCTTAAAGTTTTAACAAGTGATTGAAAAGATGTTTTTAAAAGTGGCAACCTGTTAGGCATATCCATACTGCCAGATACATCTATTAAAAAAACGAAATTACCCGGTGGAGCAACTTCAAAATTTAATTTTCGTGCACTTACATTAATAATCAAAAGCTGATTATTATTCCAGGGACAGGAGGTTAGCTGAGATTCTATATTGAATATTTTATTTTCAACAGGCTCTTTATAATTAAGATTAAAATAATTTAAAATTTCCTCAATCCTAACGGCATCCACAGGTACTGTGATTTTTTGGTTGATAAACCGCCTGATATTGGTATACGAGGCTTTATCTGACCTGATAGAAAATTCGGTTACCGGAAATTTTTCTGCAATTACAAAATCATTTTCTGCCAGATTACTGTATGACTCATTTCCAAATAAATGCCTCTCACCATTTTTTTCCATATCTCCCGAAATAGAAATAAGCCTTTGTTTTTGCAGATTTGTAGATGGAAAAAGCAATTTTAAATTTATCCGCTGGTACATATCTGCCTTAACACTTATAGATTTTGGCTCATACCCATCAGCTTTCAAAGTTAAAGAGTCATAATACTTTGAGGTAAGGATACCAAAGCCACCGTTTGTTCCGCTGGAATAAAGTAACCTGCTGGAGTGCAGATATATCTTTACATTTTGCAACGGTTGATTTTTTTCATCCTTTACCTCACCTCTGATATAATATTGAGCATGCCCTATCAAACACAGCAATAAAAAAAAAGGTGCAAGTAGTATTTTTTGCAAAGAGGTTTTATTAAATGTAATAGTAAAATTACACTTCATTCAAGATAAGGTATTAAAAGTAAATACGGCTTTGCATTATACAAGCTGGTATATCTCTTTTATATTTCTTCCTAATCCATCATAATCTAAACCGTACCCTAATAAAAATTTATTTGGAACACTAAAGCCAAGGTAATCAATTTTAATTGGATGTATCATCGCATCGGGCTTATGTAAAAGTGCAGCTATTTTTAATGATGTGGGGTGATGATGATATATTTGTGGCAAAAATTTTGACAAGGTATTTCCGGTATCAACAATATCTTCCACTACTATTATTTCTCTGCCTACAAGATCAACATCCAATCCTATGGCTGTAATTACCTGCCCGGATGATTTTATTCCTTTATAAGAAGCAAGTTTAATAAAACATATTTCTGCTTCTATATTTATCTCTTTAAAAAGATCGGCAGCAAACATAAACGAGCCATTGAGTATGGCTATAAACAGGGGTTTTTTACCTTTATAGTCTTTATTGATCTCAGCAGCAACTCTTTTTACTTCTTCATTGATTTTATCAGCGGAGATATAGGGTTTAAAATGTTTATCATGAACTTTTATAAGTTCCATACATTATTTTGAGATGATGAGCTGCTGACCAATTTTTAAATTATCATCCGTTAAGTTATTCCATTCTTTTAATTGCGCAACGGTAACGCCATATTTTTTTGATATGGTAAACAGCCCTTCTTTTGGTTGCACTGTATAGGTATCCTGCGTTGTAATTGCGGCAGGTTTTGCTATAACCGGCTCTCCGCTTACATCTGGCTTTAATTTTAATTTACTTCCTGCATAAATTTTCTTATCTGCCTTTAAATTATTGTATTCATAAATGCTTTGCAGACGAATACCATTTTTTTGAGCAACATCATAAATGCTTTCATTATTTTGAACTATATAAAAATCTTTGTTGCCTTCTTTTGATTTTTTTTCCAGAAATATATACTGATCAGCCTGCAATAATCCATCGTTTTCCAGATCATTATATTCTAAAAGTTTATTAAGGTTGATATTATTTTCAGTGGCAATTGCCAGTAATGATCTGCCTTGTGTTTCATAAATGGCTTTACTTCCATTGATATCAATTTTTTCCTTAACGGTATAAGCCACATTTATAGGTTGAATAGTTGAAGAACCCTTGCCTTTAACGATCTCGGCAAAAGCTTTTTCTTCGGGATCAGATTGATATTTTGATGCATCAAAGAACGGAATATCATTAACGGCCAGCATTGTATATTGATGAAGATTATTTTCTTCAATATGTTTAATAAGCATGTCCGGATACCTTGGATTAGTTGCATATCCGGCTTTTTTTAAACCATATGCCCATGCTTTATAATCTTTGGGATCAAGTTTAAATAAAAAGCCATATCTCTGATTACCCCGTAGATAATTTGAATGATCTCTATATGAACCCTCAGCATCTTTGTATGTACGGAAACACTCACCAATAGCATCATCATCGTGGCTTACACCTCCAGCCGTCCAACTGCTTTTGCATTTGATCCCGAAATGATTATTGGATTTTTTCACGAGATCACTGTTGCCGCTTTCGGTTTCCAGAATGCCCTGTGCAAGTGTAATTGCAGCCGGTACTCCCATGCGTTTCATTTCACGGATGGCAAAATCTTTATAGGTTTGAATGTATTGTTCTTTGGAGATTTTTTGAGATAAACAAATGCTGAAAAAATAAGTTGCAACAATACTCAAAATTGATTTTTTCATAATATGCCGGATAGGATTTGGTTATGAACTATTAACGCTGAAACCTGATAGTTAATTATATATTACTTAAATTATTTAATCTGCTGAACTGTTAAACTCAATTCTATTACAGTTTTCGTATTAATAACAGGCCATCTCTAACGGTGAGCATTACCTGCTCCACTCTTTTATCATTAGCTACATGTATATTAAATTCATGAATTGCTTTGGCATTTTTGCCTTTAATAGTTTCCTGTAATACTTCCCCGTGGAATAATACATTATCCGCTATTATTAATCCGTTTTGTTTTATGGAAGGCAAAGTTAATTCGTAATATTCAATATAACCTACTTTATCAGCATCAATAAAAACTATGTCCCATTCTTCATTTAATGTTGGAATAAGTTCTGATGCATTGGCGACATGTAAAACTATTTTATTATTATATAAAGATTTGCTAAAAAAATCTCGTGCAGTTTTTGCATCTTCTTCTCTTAATTCAACCGTATGAAGTACGCCATCCTCCTGTAAACCTTTTGCAAGACATAATGCACTGTAGCCCGTAAATGTTCCAATCTCTAAGATTTTTCTTGGATGTAATAAGCAGCTTATTGTTTCTAATATTTTCCCTTGCACATGACCGCTTAGCATTTGCGCCTGCGGATGATTGGTTGTATACTCCGCAATTTCCAATAGTAATTTATCTTCCGTTGAAGAAAATTTTTTTGCGTACACTTCAGCCTTTTTATTGATTAGCTCCGTCATGCAATATGGTCTTTACTTCGGGTTCAACAACAACAGGTTTTGATATAAGATACAAGCCTATAAAAGTAAGTATCCCGTTAATTAAAATCAATTCATTGCCAACTTTATATCCGTTAAATATAGCTTTGGAAATATTTTCTAATCCTAATGAAACATATAACTTCTTTTCATACCATTCCGGGCTGCTTAATATATCTATTCCTAAAGCTAATAGTGGGGCAATAATACAAACCGTCCATATATACTTTTGATTCAATAACCGATTAGTTAATATACCAAAAGCGAAAAGCCCTAATAACGGACCATATGTTATACCCGCAAATTTTAAAATAAAATCAATAATCAATTTATCATTAATGGCTTTAAAAATCAACACCATAATAAAAAATATAATGGCAAAACTAAAATGAACAGTTAGTCTGGTACGGCGTTTTTGCTTTTCTAAAGCATCATTCTTTATTGATTCTTTGCTTATAGATGTGGGTATTTCCGATTTTTTCATTCCCAGGATATCTATGCAAAAGCAGGAAGTTAACGAGGTTATGGCACCATCAACACTTGGAAACAAAGCTGAAATAATAGCGATGATAAAAATAATTCCTATCACGCCGGTAAATTCATTGCTTAATGCAATAGTGGGGAATAAATCATCCGGGGCAGTTGTTATACCATTTGCATTAGCATATAAATAAAGTACGCCGCCTAATACAAGAAATAAAAAATTTACCACAGTCATTATCCCGGTAAAGGTCATCATGTTTTTTTGAGAATCTTTTAAATTCCTGACGCTTATGTTTTTCTGCATCATTTCCTGATCCAAACCCGTCATAGCAATGGCTATGAACATACCACCAACAATATGTTTTACTGCGAAAGAACCTGCCTTTACATCCCAATTAAATACCTGGGTATAACCTTTTTCCTGCATCATTGAAAAAGCACCACCAAAATCAGTTCCCAAGGCATTTATTATTACTATGATACACACTATAAGTCCTACGAGCATTCCGGTAGTTTGTAGCGTATCAGTATAGATAATGGTTTTTACGCCCCCTTCAAACGTATATAATAAAATCATTATCAAAATAACAAGTGTGGTAGCTATAAATGGGATGCCCAGCCTATCTAATATAAATAACTGGAGTACATTTATTACAAGATACAGCCTTGCGGTAGCACCAACCGTACGGGATAATATAAAGAAAAAAGCACCTGCTTTATGGGCATTTATTCCAAAGCGTTTTTCCAGGTAGGTGTAAATACTTGTCAGATTCATTCGATAATACAGGGGTAGTAATACAAAAGCGATTACCATATATCCGATGATATAACCAAGTACAATCTGGAAATAAAAAAAATTGCTGGTACCAACGCTACCGGGAACACTTACAAAGGTTACCCCGCTTAATGAGGTGCCTATCATACCAAAAGCCACTAACATCCAGTTAGAGTTTTTATTACCAATAAAAAAAGAGTCGTTATTGGAATTTCGGGAAGTGAAATAGGCAACAATTAGTAACAGAAGAAAATACCCAATAACAAAAGAGAATAAAACTAATGGAGACATAGCAGTTGATTTCTTAATAAAAAAATAAAAAGGGAAATTAGGATTTCAGTTTTATTAATTTGAATTTTATTCAAGATAAATAAAAATATGTCAATTAAATCCTTAGCCGTTTTTTGCGGCTCTAAATCCGGCAATAATTCCCTATACGTTGAACATGCGAAACAGCTTGGCTATATTCTTGCAGAAAAAAAAATAACACTCGTTTATGGTGGAAGCACCAAAGGCATTATGGGAGCTGTTGCCAATGCAGCGCTGGAAAAAAAGGGTAAAGTAATTGGTGTAATGCCCAGGGTTTTGGTTGATTGGGAGCACCAGCATTTAGGTTTAACAGAATTACATGAGGTAGCAGATATGCATGTAAGAAAAGCATTATTGTATGAAAAATGCGATGCAGCCCTTATTTTGCCCGGCGGCTATGGAACTTTGGATGAGTTTTTTGAAATGCTTACCTGGAACCAGTTGAGTATTCATGATAAAAAAATATTTGTATTGAACAGTGATGGATTTTATGATCACCTTATAGCACATATGAAAAAACTGGAGGAAGAAAAATTTTTATATGATACGGTAATGGAGAGAATGACGATAATTTGTGAGCCTTTGGAATTGGAATCATTATTATAAACTCCAAACTATCTCATATTCTTTATTTTCTTTTTTGCCTGTTCAATCCAATATTTACTCCAGCTCTTATAATAGGTAATAGGTTACCATATCCATCTACATAAGGAGAATTCTCATCTTTTATAATATCTATCAATATGCTTAAATAACTAAAAGAATTTTTCCCGGAACGTGAAGTGGTATATCCCCCGCCAAGCAATAAGCTTGGAGCACTTAAATTTTGTTTTACCGTGCCTGAACCGGAATTATAGGGTATAATTTTTTGAGCAATAAAATTATACTCAGGCTGTGCCTGTAGAAAAATAAACTGAACAGGATAAATTCTTGTAAATATGCCCAATCCATAAACAGTAGTACGGTATTTATTGTTGCTGAAATCCCGCTGGCTTTGATATTCAAAATTTGCAACAGCTGCTGCATCTAACCATTTTGCTAAGGTATATCCGTAGTGAGGGTGAATTCCGGCATTAAAAGATCCATTTCCAACGCCTAAAGAAACACTTCCGCCGATAAACCAATTGGAGGGATCATATCCCTTATCCTGTTCGGTTTCATCCTGGGCACTAAGAGTGGTGGCCATCAGCAGGATGCAAAGGGATAATATATAATATTTAAAATTTTTCATACGCTTTAAAATGATCATAGATTATTTATTAATATTATTTGTATTCAGTTTAAAACTATTTATAGTTACTCCAACCTATCAAAAATTTTTCCTGCGTTTAAAATGTTGTTTGGATCAAAAACCTTTTTTATACCTCTCATTAATTCCAATTGTGTTTTATCAAATACAATATCCATAAAGCTTTTTTGTACCAAACCTATGCCATGTTCCCCGCTTACTGTACCACCAAGTTGTTTAACTAACGTAAATAATGCCCTCAGAGATTGTATTATTTCAGGATCATCCTGGCTGTTTTCTGTACCTTCTTTTTTTATACGGATGTGCAGGTTTCCATCACCTGCATGACCATAGCATACGGCTTTAAAACCAAATTGTTTACCCAGTTGTTTTACACCATGCACTAATGCCGGCAGTTCTGCCCGTGGCACTACCGTATCTTCCTCGATTGTATAGCCGTCAATTTTCACTGCTTCCGCTACCGTTCTTCTTAATTTCCATAACTCTGCTTTCTGCACGGCATTATCTGCAAAATATATTTCACCGCAATCATATTGCCCCATTAATTCTGAGATAGCTTCCATTTCCTGCATCAATATTTCCAGGTGGTTGCCATCTACTTCAATTATTAAATGTGCGGCCGTATCTTCTGTTATAGGAATTGCATTACTATCAACAAATTTACTTACTATTATAAGGGCATCAATTTCCATTAACTCTAATCCACTTGGTGTATACCCCGCCCTGAAAATTGCACTAACTGCCTCACTGGCTTTTTCCAGGCTACGGAAGGGTACAAGCATAAGCAAGTCGTACAGTGGGAGGGGGATTAACCGCAAAACAATTTTTGTAACAATCCCTAAGGTTCCCTCGCTGCCCACCATTAACTGAGTCAGATTATAACCTGTAGAATTTTTTAAAACATTTGCCCCTGTCCATATAATTTCCCCGGTTGGTAATACCACTTCAAGATTAATTACATAATCTCTTACCACTCCATATTTCACTGCCTTAGGGCCGCCACTATTCGCTGCAACATTCCCCCCAATAAAACAGGAGCCACGGCTGCTGGGGTCGGGTGGATAAAACAATCCTTTTTCTTTTACTTCATTTTGCAAAACTTCAGTAATTACTCCCGGCTCAGTAGTTACCTGTAAATTTCTTTCATCAATATTTAATATGGTATTCATTCTTTCCAGAGATATTAATAATCCACCCAGATGAGGCAATGCACTTCCGCTTAATCCTGTTCCTGCCCCCCTTGGTGTAACAGGTATTTTATTTTTATTGCAGATTTTTAATATTTCACTTATTTCTTCAGCAGTACGTGGTTTAATGACTACTTCAGGTAAATAGTGAAGGTTTTCGGTTTCATCATGAGAATATTTATGAAGGCTTTCGTCATCTAAATAAACAAATTGCTCACCTGTAATCTTTCTAAATGCATCAACATGCTCAGCAATTAATACAGACTTAATACTTACTTCCATTATATTTTATATAGCCATTAAAATTAATCATTTGTGCTGAAGAAACAGTATTTCATCGATTGCCCTTTTTATGGGAACTTAACTACAGGAAAAATTATTTAAAAAAATGTAACCTTTATACGAAATCAATCGTATATTTGTTTTTAGTAATGCTAATTGTTTAATACTTAAAAAATAATTCAATGAAAACACAACATTCTAACAGATCCATTTTATTGGGGCTTTCTTTTTGTATTATCCTTTCTTTTACAGCCATGGCTTTCCAGGACTCATCAAAAATTAATAACCATGGTCAACAGCCTGCTCTAGATACTATACCAAAAAATAAAAATATAGAAATTAATATAGATTTGAAGGGCCTGGATGAAACCATCAAAAAAAGTATAGAATTAGCGCAAAAGAGCATAAAACAAATTGACTGGGATAAAATATCAAAAGAGATTGAGTTGAGTATAAAACAAATTGATATGGCTAAATTAGAAACTGAAATAAATAATTCTATCAAATCAATTGACTGGAATAAAATAAAAATAGAAATTGACAAATCAATGAAAGAAATTGATATGAAGAAAATACAGGCGGAAATTGATAAAGCTATGCTTGAAGTTAATAAAGATGTTAACCAAAAGCAATTAAAAATTGAGATAGAAAAAATGAAGAAAGAACTTGAGTTGAAAAGAAAAGCCCTTCGACAAGCTCAGGATGAAATGGAAAAAAATAAAGAGGAATTAAAAAAAGCTAAAAAACAACATGCAGCCGTTTAAAAAGTAGGACAAAGGGATTGCCGGCGATTGCCATTATATTCATTATAGAATCCTCTTTTCATTACATTAAATTCACTGGCACCACGGTAGCCATTAAACTTATTAAGTGAGGAAGTAGTTACGTCATAACTAAATGTAAATCGGACATTCTTTAATTCAAAACCAATCATAGGCACTGCTGCATCTCCGAGGCGGTAATATAAGCCGGCCAATAATTGTTTTTCGCCATCACCAGAAAGATTATATGCAGCATTCATACCCACAACAAGTTCCTGCGCTCTGGACTGTGTTGTAAAATATGCATTGGGGTTAATAATGATATTATCATTTAATTTAACGATAGCATTTAAAAAGCCTATGTGACGCATATCAATGCGTGCCGTATCTGCAGATGCATCAAGAAAGCTTTCCAAAGGGCGGTTAACATGATGAATTGAATAGCCTGCATTGATATAAATATTTTCAGTGGGGAAATAAGCATAATTCATTCCTGCCTGCATATCAAAGTAACTTACATTATTATTGTTTAATACCACACTGGTGGGCACCTTGCTGTTATCAAAAAACTTCCCGTCAAATTGATCTGGGAAGGTTAATTTAGATTGATCAATTCTTTTATTTGCCCAGCCAATATTAAATCCGGCAGTAAGCAGGCTACTGTTACCAAGCATCTGATGATAAGCAACAGAGGCATAGGCTTTGGTAGAAGTTAAACTTCCGGAACCTGCTACATCTCTTAATATAACCCCACCCAAACCCAGCCAACCACTTTCAAATTTATCTCTAAAAACCTGCGCATCCCCGTATATGCTTATGGTTTTATAAGGCACAGCCATTATGGAAGAATATTGATTTCGGTAATGTGCCCCTATGCGATAGTCTGCGTCGGGAATAAATCCGGTATTAGCCGGGTTAGTAGTTAAAGGCGAATTGAAGAACTGGGAAAAATGAAGATCCTGAGCATGAATAGAAGCCGTAAACCATAAGCTACCGGCAACTAATATTATGAATTTAAGTTTTCTCATTTTTCCCGTTTGCACATTTGCATATTTGCTCATCTGCACGTTTTTTATTTTATCTTATTAAAGTTATATCGCCGGCTCTCCTGGCCTTTGTACCATCCGAAAAAATTACATCCAGTGTATAAGCATACACATCCATTGGCTGCAATTTACCTTTGTAATAACCATCCCAACCATTTGAAGGCCTTGTGGATTCAAAAACTTTTTGTCCCCAGCGGTTATAGATATTCCATTGCATCTGTTTTATTCCAAAGCCTTTTACTTTTATTATACTGTTTACTCCAAATTTACCGGGCGTAAAAGCAGATGGTACATCAAGCAATGGGTTGATAAGGGCACTCACCTGTATGCAGGTATCGTCACTGCAGCCTGCATCATTTATTGCGGTAAGGCATACATCATAAGTACCTGTAGCATTAAACAAATGCACCGGATTTACTTCAATTGAAGTGTCTCCATCCCCAAAACGCCATAAATATCTTGTTGCGCCAAATGATTGATTTGTAAATTGTGTTTCTGTATTTTCCTGCGGAATACCGGGACTAAAAGTAAAAGAGGCTACAGGTATAGGAACCACTGAAATAGTAAAAGTGGTAGAATCTATTTTATTACATGAAGTTGAATCGAACGCAAGTAATTTAACTTTATAGCTACCAACATTTGTATATAAATGAGTAGGATTATCATCAGTAGATGTGGTACCATCACCAAAATCCCAAAGAAAATTTAAGCCACCTGCAGATGTATTTTCAAAAATGGCATTGTATGGAACACAGCCTGATGCCGGAGTTTTAAATTGTGCTTTTACTAACGGCGATAATCTTATCGTTTTGGATAAGCTGTCAGGAGAATTACAAAAAGAAGTATCTGCCAATATCAATTTCACAATATATGTTCCGGGCCCGGCGTAGGTGTGATTTACCGAAGAAGTTGGGCCAGCAGTAACCCGGGCAGAGCCATCCCCAAAATCCCAGGTAAAACTATTTGCCTTAAATGGAGCTGCCGAAGCAGTAGATGTATTTGTAAAAAGATAGGACAGATCAGTACATAACCCTGTTTTTGCAGCAGTAAAATCAAGGTTAGCTTTATTATTTCCGGCACGGATAGTCAGATAGGCTGTATCTGCAATATTGCAGGAAGTACTGTCTATAGCAATGAGCATAACCCGATAATTACCTACGGCATTATATGTATAAGAAACTGTAAGTGAAGTTGTGGGAACCCGGGCAGAACCATCTCCAAAATCCCATATATAACTTTTTGCATTTTGAACGGTATCGGTAAAATCTACTTTTAAAGGTATACAGCCTGCAGTATCATTTACCACTCCATTTATGGAGGCCTGTGGACCAGCCTCAACACCGGCAAAATTCATTTTAATCTTAAGCATCCCTATATTACATTCTCCTCCTCCTGTCGCATTATTTGTTGTGGACCATGACCCGGGAGTACCAAAAAAATTAACCGTTCTAAGACAATTTGCACAAATTGCCTGGTATATAACTCCGCTTTTATCAAACCGGCTGGTGCCACCATCTACATGATCTCCGGTTGTTCTTTTTCCAAGAGGGTCTCGAGAATCAACAGGATCATCCTGGCCAAAATAAGTTCCATACAACAGAGACCCTGCATCTTTTTTTAGAACAATAAAATAAAAATCACTTCCTGATGGATCTGTAACAGGTTTGATTGCATCAGGGGTAATTGGCATACTTGCCGTTGTGCCTGATTTATAACCATATATAAGGTTTGCTTTACCTCCCCATCCTGAAACATAAACATTTTCACATCTGTCTACCAGAAAAGCAGTTGGAGAAATATTAGGATATAGTGAACCGGAGCCGAAAACCGTTGAATAAATATAGGTACTAAGATCCGGCTCTATTTTAGAAATAAATTGCTTGGAATTGGCAGGTCCGAATGTATTGGCTTTTATTACAGGCCAGCTTCCTTCTGTAGTGCCCATAACATATATTTTTCCGTTTTTGTCTGTTTGAATACCATATATCTGATCTGCATTGCCTGTACCAAGATAGGTACCTCTAACTGCTGCTGAGCCATCATTAGTTAGTTCTATAATAAAACCATCGCAATCATCACCATTGTAAGAGGAGCTTAAAACACCTATGGATGAATTAATAACAGAAATATTAGTACTGGCTGTACCACCTGCAACATATATATTTCCATTATTTCCTATTGCTAAAACATAAGCAGCATCATTATTAGCACCACCTAAAAATGTACTCCATGTAACTGCATTACAATTTGGATTAAGCTTTATTACAACACCATCCTGTAAGCCTCCCAAATTTTTTTGAGCTGATCCCGGGCTGGTGGGGAAATTTGCAGATTGAGTACAAGATGCTACATAAATATTTCCTGAACCATCAATAATTACTTCACTTCTTGCATCATCTCCATAATTTCTATTTAATGATGATGTGCCAAGCGTAGTTCTATCTCTGATATTTACACCATCATTTTCAGTACCTCCAATTCTCATTGAACCTACCAAGGCGTTACCTGCTGAGTTTAATTTTGTAATAACTATATCCCATCCCCCACCTGCACCCAATTTAGGAACGGTTGTTGGATAATTTAAATTAAGGGTGTTGGGATTATTAGAGTTTGTTCTTCCTGCAATGATTAGATTTCCCTGTGGATCTACAATCAGGCTATGTGGTTGCTCCTGCCCATCTCCGCCAATGTAGGTCGCGTACATACGATTTTTCCCATCGGCGCTAAGTTTCATAATAGCTATATCATATTGTCCTCCCTGGTAAGATGTTTGAAATGCTCCTGTAGAAACCGGAAAGCCATTACCAAAAGCAATACCTCCTGCAAAAAAACTACCATCAGGGCCATAGGTTGCAGTAAAGCCCCAGTTATCGGCAGCACTGCCTGAATAAGTAAAGAATACCAGGCTTGGATCAATAATGATGGTACTGCCGGCGGAATATTCTTTTAATTTAAATTTTACAACATCGCCACTAACCTCATATTTAGTATCAATTTCTTTTCGTTGATTATTTATTGCCTGGTATGTATACGGATAAAGCTCTTTATCTTCTCCAATTGAAGTCTTAATAATAAGCTCTTTATTTTTTACCAGAAGTTTATCTGTGCCTTTATATTGTAAAGCAATCTTACTAATATCCCCACCCGGATGCACAATTATATCATACTTTAAATGAGCTCCGCCATTGGAATAATAACGCACATCAATATTAGGATAAACATTTTTATAGGTTACTCCGCCATAAATTTTACAATCAGTAACCCATTTACTTTTATCATTGCCAATAAAATAATTATTTATAGAAGGTAATGGCTTATCAGGAATTACAATTGGGTTTTCATTTGCACCAATAAATTGTACTGCGTATGCATGAGATCGTAGCTTTATTTGATGACGGACTTCAGATAATGGGTGCCTTCCTGTATGCTTATGCATAACTTTCTCCATATCATCGGGATTGTGTTGCAACACTGTAAAACCATTTTTTAGCAGGAAAAAGGCTCCATTACCGGCGCTGGTCATAAACTTAACCTGTTTATCCCATTGACCTTTGTTTTCTATAAACTCTGTTTGAGAAAAAGACGGATATATAACAAATAAATTTGCCAAAAAGAAAAAAGAAAATATTTTAAAAAATTTCAAGAGAAATTATTTTTACCAATGTACAATTTAAAACTAAAATAATACAGATCAGTACAAATCCGTGATCGATAACTGAATGCTAAATTTACGAAACTAAGATTACAGAAGTTTTCAATTCGTTGGGGCACTATTCAATTTAATACCTCCTTAACATTCATGAAATTTTACTCCACATTGTTTTACCTTTTTGCCAATAAAGAAAGCTCTTTAAAGCTTTATTTTCCTGTGAATCCAGCGCCGGATCATTTTCAATTATTTTTTCAGCAATATCCCTTGCTTCCTGTAATAATTCTTTATCGCTAACAATATCAGCAAGTTTAAAGTCCAGTACCCCACTTTGTTTTGTACCTTCTATATCCCCCGGCCCACGCATTTCCAGATCCTTCTCCGCAATTTTAAAACCGTCATTTGTTTCGCACATTATTTTTAAACGCTGTCTTGCCTCTGCGGATATTTTTGCGGAGGTTAATAATATGCAAAAGCTTTTTTCAATTCCACGCCCTACCCTGCCTCTTAACTGGTGCAGTTGCGGCAGCCCGAATTTTTCTGCGCTTTCTATCACCATTACAGAAGCGTTAGGCACATCCACTCCTACTTCAATAACTGTTGTTGAAACCATTATTTGCGTTTCACCTTTTACAAATCGCTGCATATTTGCTTCCTTTTGTGAAGCTTTCATTCTCCCATGTACCATGCTTATCCAATATGCAGGCTCAGGAAAGAAGGCTTTTACTTCCTCATATCCTTTCATTAAATTTTCAAAATCCATCTTTGCTGATTCTTCTATTAGTGGATAAATTATATATGCCTGCCTGCCTTTTCTTATTTCGTCTTTTATAAAATCCATTACCTGTGGTCTCTTATATTCATAACGATGAACTGTGGTAATTGGATGCCTGCCCGGTGGCATTTCATCCATAATACTATAATCAAGATCACCATAAGCTGTAAGTGCAAGTGTGCGGGGGATTGGCGTTGCCGTCATTACTAAAATATGTGGATGCACTTCATTTTTTTTCCAAAGCTTTGAGCGCTGTTCCACGCCGAATCTATGTTGCTCGTCTACAATTGCCAATCCTAAATTGTTAAACAGTACCGTATTTTCAATAAGGGCATGCGTGCCAATTAAAATATGTACTTCACCTTTTTCACACATTTCCAAAACTTCCTTTCTTGCCCGGGCAGAGGATGAGCCTGTGTGCAGCTTTACAGTAACAGGCATATCTTTTAATAATTTTGTTATGCTGTTATAATGCTGTTGAGATAAAATTTCTGTTGGCGCCATTAAACAACTTTGAAAGCCATTATCAACCGCTATAAGCATGATCAATAACGCCACCATAGTTTTACCGCTACCCACATCACCCTGTAAGAGGCGGTTCATTTGCCTGCCGCTTCCCGTATCTTTTCTTATCTCTTTTAATACTCTCTTCTGTGCGTTCGTTAATTCGAATGGTAAATAACTTTTATAAAATGTGTTGAATAATTCTCCCACCTTATCAAATACAAGCCCTTTTGAAAATCGATGCCTTTCAAAACGCAGCATTCCTAACCTTAGTTGCGATATAAATAATTCTTCAAACTTTAGCCTGTCAACTGCAGCCCTGTATTCCTCAGAATTACCTGGAAAATGTATTTGTTTAAAGGCCTTATATCTTGTAATAAAATTATATTTATCAAGAATAGGTTGCGGAAAATTTTCCGGGATTTCTTTCTCATTTAATACAGTAAAAAGATTAAAGGTGAGCTTCCCGATCTGTCTTCCGCTTAAGCTTCTTGCTTTTAATTTTTCTGTGCTTGGATAAATTGGCTCTAAATAATTTTTAGTACCGGAGGTTACCGCAGTTACAATTTCCATTTCAGGGTGGGTAATCTGCGGCTGGTTCATAAAAAAACCTGCTCTCCCAAACACAAGATATTGAGATCCGATACTTAATGTCTTTTCTATCCAGCTTATTCCCTGGAACCAAACTAATTCTAACTCTCCGGTATCGTCCTGTAAATAAGCAACCAGCCGCCTTCCTCTTTTTTCTCCGACAATATCAAATTGGGTAAGTTTTCCTTTTACCTGCACATATTCCGTTGTTTCAGAAATATTTGCAATTTTAGTTACCTGGGTTTTATCAATATGCCTGTAAGGGAAAAATTCTAAAAGATCTTTGAAAATAAAAATTCCAAGTTCCTTTTTTAAAAGATCGGCTCTTTGCGGGCCAACACCTTTTAAATATTCTATTGGGTTTAATAATATGGTGGCAATATTATTGATGTTTGCAATATACAAAGCCCCTTTAAATCTTTTCGCCTGAATGCGAAGATTTAAATATCATGTAAAATTTTTTAAGTTTAAGAAAACATGGAAGGTCCTTCACTAATTATTTTAAAGGAAGAGGTAAAAGGCTTTTTAGGAAAAAAAATTATAGAAGTTTCAGGCAATACTAAAATTGAAAAAGAAAAATTTAAAAACAAAATAATAAAAGACTTTAAAAGCTGGGGGAAACACTTTCTTATTTGCTTTGATGGCTTTTTTATAAGAATTCATTTTTTAATGTTTGGAAGTTACCGTATAAATGAAAAAAAAGAGGATAGAATACCAAGACTTAGCCTGGTTTTTAAAAAAGGAGAAATAAATTTATATACCTGTTCGGTTAAAATCTTTGATGAAGAACCTGATCAAATGTATAATTGGGAGCAGGATGTGATGTCAAGCGTATGGAATCCAACAAAGGCATTAGCATTGCTAAAAAAAATGAAGGATAGAATGGTATGTGATGTCTTGCTTGATCAAAATATTTTTGCCGGGGTTGGTAATATTATTAAGAATGAAGTGTTGTACAGAATTAAAATTCATCCTGAAACATTGATTGGCGATTTAAAATCCAAACAACTAAAAAATCTCGTAGAAGAAGCAAGGAATTACAGCTTTGATTTTTATGAATGGAAAAAGATTTACCAGCTTAGAAAACACTGGCTCATTTATAAAAAAAGAAAATGCAGAAGGTGCGAAATCCCTGTTGTTACAAAACACACAGGTAAAGGAAAAAGATATAGTTTCTATTGTGAAAATTGTCAGCAAAAACCAACATAACTTTTACTATTTTTATTTATGCTTCGATATGTAAGACGTGGTGTTAAACGTGGTGTTAAACGCGGTGTAAAAAGTATATATGCCCTGATCGCACTTTTATCAATAGAAATAATTGTGTTAGTTGGGGTATTTGGCGGGGCCTTACTTGCATTTATTGGTATTGCTAAAATGGTATTTAAAGAAAAGAAAGAGAACTTTGATCAACATGCTTTTACTTTTCTTGCTAACCAGGTAAATGAAATAAATACTAATGTGATGCAGGCATTTTCTTTTTTAGGAACACATATCTTTCTTATACCTGCTATTTTAAGTTTGGTTGCTTATTTTTTATTTATAAAAAAACACCGGTGGTATTCTATTAAGGTACCTGTTGTAGCTATCAGCAGTGTATTGCTCATGTTTCTTTTAAAACTAATTTTTCAACGGGACCGCCCTTTAACTCCTTTATTGAAAGCAGCACAAGGATATAGTTTTCCAAGCGGTCACGCATTAATGAGTATAACATTTTACGGGTTGATGATATTTTTAGTGTGGCAAAATATTAAGAATATTTGGGTAAGATGGATACTTACGATATTACTTACTATGCTTATTATTTTTATAGGAATAAGCCGGGTATATTTAAGAGTTCATTATTTCAGTGATGTACTGGCGGGATTTTGTGTGGGACTTATGTGGCTTTTATTATCCCTTTGGATATTGAACAAAATAGAAATTTTCAGCCGCAAAAAAGTTGATCCTGTTGTAGTTGAACCGACAAAGATATCAGGTACCGACTCTTAATAGTAAAATACCTAACGTAAAACTGCATGGAGAATATAACTTCTTTTACCAAACTTTTTGAGCTGGAAACGCTCCGCAGTGAAAAACTAAGAGCTGCAATTTTAGCATGGTATGCATTATTTACCGCGATATATATTTCGATAATAAGCTACTTTATTAAAAATGATATCAGCATTAAAGAAACAACGGTTCCCTTACCTCATAATCTCTTCTTTCTTTTGTCAGCATTATTTGTTTACGAAGTTATTGCCAACAGGTTACTTGATTTCAGGATAAAGAAATACGGAAGATCAATTCATCCCAACTTCAAATATGTAAATGCATTTATTGAGCTGGCAATTATTACTGTAATGCTTTACATATATAACAGTTACTTCCATCATAACTCAGTATTATCTGATGTAGTGCTGATAAGCCTTTATTATCTTATTGTTTTTTTATCATCTTTCTATCTCGATCGTTTTATCAGCCTGGTCACCGGCATTTTTGCAGCGTGTAGCTACACGTTTCTTCATGTAATAAATAAAGAACCTGTTACTGATACAGATGTTTTGGAAGAAATATTGTATCATAAATATTTTAGTTACGCCACAGGAATTTTACTTTTTTTATGTGGAATAGCTGCCGGATTCATGGCCAACCAGCTTTATAAACATATTCAGCGAACAGCAGAATTAGTAGAAGAGGAAAAGAAATTATTTGATTTGTTCAGCAGGCAAATATCAAAAGAAGTAGCGCAGGAGCTTTTAGATAAGGAGGGCAAAGTGCCCACTGAAAGAAGATTTGTGAGTGTAATGTTCATTGATATCAGGGATTTTACTGTTTATGCTGAAAAGCAGGCGGCCGAAACAATTGTTGAATTCCAGAATATTTTCTTTGCTGTAATTACAGAAGTTATACATAAGTATAAGGGTATCGTAAACCAGTTTTTAGGAGATGGATGCATGATAACCTTTGGCGCACCTGTTAAAGTGGATAACCCTGCGGCCCATGCTGTAAAAGCAGCACTCGAAATAAATAATATCATAGAAGATAAAATAGCTAATAAAGAAATACATCCGTTAACTATTGGTATGGGTATCCACTGCGGACAGGCAGTTATAGGAAATATCGGGACATCTGTAAAAAGTGAGTATTCAATAACAGGTGGTGTTGTAATTCTTGCATCAAGAATAGAATCAGAAAATAAAACTTACAACTCAAAAATTTTAATCTCAAAAGAGGCACTGGAAAGCGCATCTTTAAAGGATATAAGTGCTGATTTTATGGGAGCTGCCCGGTTAAAGGGTTGGAGCCGCCCGGTTGAGTTATATAAATTAGCATAAAAAAATTGATGCTCAATTATAATTTCCAATCTTCGTGCAGTGATTTAGACACAATAAGAAAATATTATGAAAAATAAATTATTGCTAGTGTATCAGCAAACACTTTTTTAAAAACAATTTTTATAGGATGGGCTACTCCAAAATTCTTATCACTTTCACAAAATGAGTTTTATAATAACCTGTAACATTACTTAGAATAACACCCACATTTTTCCCAGAGGCAGAGTGAATAAATTGTGGGGTATTGCCGCTTGAAGTGATAATCCCCATATGACCCACAATGCCGGTAGAATTATCTGAACCTGTAAATAGAATAATATCTCCCGGCTTTGCATTTTTGATTTCTGTTTCTTTTCCTTCATCAGTAAAATCTACAGAAGAACGTGGTGATTTTACATTAAAATGGCTGAATACATAGCTTATAAATCCTGAACAGTCCAACCCGTTTTCGGGTAGGGCAGAACGATATTTATATGGCGTGCCCAATAATGTTTTTGCAAAAGAAACAAATTTGTTGCGGTCTATTTTTACAGGCTTAGTGAAAGTTTTTGCTTTAGTACCAGAAATTCCAGTAGCAGTTCTAACAGGTTTTTCCGGCTCCCTACTTGAGGTTTTTCTCATGGTGCTGCATGATGTAATAAATAGGAAAAAAAATAAAAATAGGATGACCGATCTGAAAACCATATGTGTTGCGTTGAGTGAAAGTGTACTTAGCCAAGATAGTATATTTTTGTTTTCAACTTATTTTGCCTTTTTGTAAATATTTATTAAATCATTTGATTGTCTCACAGCCAACCCGTTGGATATGTGCAGAAAAAATTGTTGATGCATATCAAAAGAAAGTTTTGATCATCATCAACTACCAGTATTCAATGCAATTATTTTATTTGCTGTAGTTTTTTGTTTGGGTAAAGTAAAAGTAAGGGCGGAAGATTTCCGCAGAGGAAATGAATCTTCACAGCTGATATTTATTGCATAACTTTTACCAAAAACGAATATATAATGCCAGCAAAATTCCCAATATCACAATTATCGCAGCAAGTATTCCCGGGGATACTCTAAACATGGATGTATCTACTTCTAAAGCATTTATTTCTTTACTGCCTTTTTTATCCAAAAGGCTTATGATCACCATTAATAAAACAGTAAAAAAGAAAACCCAACCCATACTGATCAAGAAAGGAATCTCGTAAACTCCCTGCGCATTCATAAATGCTGTGTATAGAGGTGTTTCGGGAAACCAGCCGGGTAAGAACTTATCAAATAATACCATTAATATTACTCCTCCGATAATACCTGCAATTGCGGCTTTGGCAGTAGTTCGCTTCCAGAAAAAGCCAAGTAAAAAAACAGCAAAAATAGCGGGTGAAATATAGCCTGTATATTTTTGAATAAATACAAATCCGCCTTCGCTTCCAATTCCTAATGAATCTTTCCAGTTAACTATAATAGCAAGTATCAACGAGATAACAACTGTCAGTCGCCCGATCAAGACCAACTTATTGTCTGCTGCATCTTTCTTTACATACTTCTTATAAATATCCAGTGTGTAAATGGTTGAAATACTATTGGCTTTTCCTGCAAGTGATGCAACAATTGCAGCCGTTAAAGCTGCCATTGATAATCCTTTTAATCCTGTAGGTAAAAATCCTAAAATAGCTGAATAGGCATTATCGCTGCGAAACTCTCCATTAGTGAGCATTTCGGCTTGTAACCCGCCATTTTTGTATAGCACATAGGCAGCAATACCAGGCAACACTACAATTAAAGGCATCATCAATTTTAAAAATGCTGCGAATAAAATTCCTGCCCTGGCAGTAGGAAGATCAGCACCCAATGCCCTCTGGGTTATATATTGATTACAACCCCAGTAATTTAAATTAGCGATCCACATACCTGCAACCAGCATACTGATTCCCGGTAAATCTAAATAGTTTGAAACCTGCTCTTTAGGTGCTGTACCTGCAGGCTTATCAAAGATCATTTTAAAATGCTCAGGGGCTTTTTCAAGCAATGCATTAAAACCTGCCAGCACATTTTTACCATAGCCTAAATTTTCTGACACAAGAAGTAATGCAATGTAACTTGTTACTAACCCACCTATGATCAACACTAAAACCTGTATCACATCTGTATAACCAATTACCTTCATACCACCCAATGTAATCAGCAATGCAAAAAAACCAAGAGCAATCATAATCGTATGAAAATTATCGCCGCCTGCAAGATTATTTATAGCCAGCGTACCTAAATACAATATTGAAGTTAGATTAACGGTTACATACAGGAACAACCAGAAAATAGCCATTACCAACGCCACCGTTTCATTATACCTTGTTTTTAAAAATTGCGGCATTGTAAAGATGCGGTTCTTTAAATAGATTGGCATGAAAAATACCGCTACAATAATAAGTGAAGCTGCTGCAAGCCACTCATAGGCGGCTATAGCCAGACCTAATTTAAATCCGCTGCCAGACATGCCAATAAACTGTTCTGCTGAAATATTAGAAGCAATTAAAGAAGCGCCGATTGCCCACCATGTTAATGAACCTTCTGCCAGGAAGAAGTCAGTGGATGTTTCTTTAACTTTTTTCTTGCGCCTGTAGATCCATATGCCATAGGATGCAACAATAATAAAATAACATACGAAGACAATGATATCAGCTGTTTTAAGCATAAAATAGTTTGAAGCGGTTACAGTTAATTTTAGTTTACATTCCTGACCTTATAAATTATTTCTTTACTGAAAATTGATAAACAGAAGTTGTCTGATACGTTTTTCCGGGTTCTAACACAGTAGATGGAAAGCCGGGCTGGTTCGGGCTATCCGGAAAATGTTGTGTTTCCAGACAAAATGCTGTTCTGAAATCATCCTTAGCTCCCCCTTTGAATGTGTTTTTACTCTTCATAAAATTTCCACCATAAAATTGCAAGCCGGGTTCCTGTGTATTGATTGCCATTACAATGCCTGATCTATCGCCGGTAACTATTGCTGCCTGCTTCATTCCTGTACCATTTAAAACAAAATTATGATCATACCCGGCTCCGTTCTTAAGTTGAATATTGGCAGTGTCATTTATTCTTGCTCCTATAGCAGTCGGATTTTTAAAATCAAATGGCGTTCCCTGCACCGTTTCATTTTTACCTGTTGGTATTAAGGTTGAATCAACAGGTGTGTACTGATCTGCATTGATCTGTAAAACATGATTATTTATAGTGCCACTTCCTTCTCCATTTAAATTAAAGAATGCATGGTTGGTTAAGTTTACAACGGTTTTTTTATCAGTTGTGGCTATGTAATCAAATTTTAATTCATTGTTACCTGTAAGAGAATACGTAACCCTTACATCTAAGTTACCAGGAAAACCTTCTTCCATATCTTTTGAAAGATAATGCAATTCTAATGTTGAATCATTTGGTTGATTGGCATCCCAAACCACATACTGGAAACCTTTTTTTCCTCCATGTAATGTATTAGGTCCATTGTTTTTGAACAGAGTGTATTCTTTTCCATCTAAAGAGAATTTTCCGTTTGCAATGCGGTTACCATACCTGCCAATAGTGGCGCCAAAGTAGGGTTCTGTTGATGTTACATATTCCTGTACGCTACCCAGACCCACTACAACATCTGTCATCTTACCATTTTTATCAGGTACCCAAAAGCCAACCAGCCGTCCACCATAATTTGTAACAGCGGCAGTCATTCCGTTTTTATTTTTTAAAATATACACGTCTGTCATTTTTCCATCAATTGTATCTTGGAAAGCTTTTCTGTCAGGAAGGGTAACATTAATAACATTTGTGGAATCTGATTTCTGTTCAGATGTTGTACTATTTTCCTTATTTCCATTTCCGCAACCTGATAGAATTGTTATTGCTAAAAAGATGATAAAAATTTTAGTCATATATTTATTTTTATGGTTTTACAAGGTCTTTTGATTTACTAATTGTTGTAAATGTTGCTATAAAAAGTTGTAAAAAAAAGAAAAAGGAAAGCAAATTTCATTTTTGTAAATTGTTATATGTTATCTAAACTAATCAATTTCAAAAAATGATAACAATAGTACCCAGAAAATATTTATTCTGGCTATTTAATTTTTTTATAAGATTTATCTCATCATCTCTGTCATGATAAGTAATATTTTTTTCAACAATAATTTAAAATTATCTTATTTTTTAGAAACTGACATTTCATAGGTTCGGCTTACTTTTATCAGAAGGAACCTTAATAGGAACTCCGGTTTTTACAGGTTCGCCAAAAACCGGGTAGCCATTTAAATCCCACGTAAACTTTTGTGCTCTTGGCGAACGCTTTCTTCCGCAGCCTTGTCCAGGCTCTGAATTGGCATGATAAAGTATCCAATCCTCGGTGCCATCAGGTGATTTAAAAAAAGAATTATGACCGGGTGCATACACACCATTTTTTACGGATGCCTTAAAAACGGGCTCCGGGTTTTTTATCCATGATGCAGAATCTAATATATTATTATTAGCATGAGTAGATAACATCCCCAATGCATAATATTCTGTCCAGCATCCGCTTGCTGAATAAATTAAAAATATGCGATCACCATGTTGCAAAAACTGAGGACCTTCATTTACATTTACATGTGGTGGATTATTTGCATCATTTAAATCTCCATGCTGCTCCCACGATAAGGTCGGGCTGGAAAGCCTTACCCGTTTTCCTTCCAGGGTCCACGGATTTTTCATCTTACTAATATATATATCCTGCTGTCCGTTGGTATCACCTTCCCAGCCCGACCATACCATATATAACGAACCGTTATGTAGAAAAACGGAAGCATCTATTGCCCACTTGTTAGTAGTATCAGCTATTCTTCCTTTTAATTTCCACGTTCCTTTCATTGGGTCTCTTGATGCATTTTCAAGAACCCATAAGCGATGGCTCTCATTTCTTCCACTATCAGCAGCAAAATATAAATACCATTTTTTATTTATGAAATGTAGTTCAGGAGCCCACAACCCGTGGGAATATGCTTTTCCCGGAGGTGGCTTAAAAATAGTTTTATGAGGTGCCGATTTTAGATTAGCAATATTATTAGTTCTATAAATAACCAGCCTGTCACCATAGGTTTGGGTGTAATAATAAAATCCATTTTTATAAATGCTCCAGGGATCAGCGCCAGAGGGTAAAAGCGGATTGATAAAAGTTTCGCCCTGAGACCATCCATTAAAAGAAAATATTAAAAAACTTATGAATGCCAGCGCATGTTTAATCATCATAAGGATCTACAATTATTCACCTGAAGGTTTTTTTATCGCTGCAATATTATACGGGTGCCTCTTATGCAAAACAATTCCTTGACTGACATCATCATATTTTAATAAAAGTATAAACCCAACCCGCTAACAGCCCTCCCACAACAGGACCTAGAACGGGAATCCAACTATATCTCCAATCACTGTCTTTTTTCCCACGAATAGGTAATATAAAATGAGCTATACGGGGTCCAAGATCACGGGCAGGATTAATAGCATAACCGGTAGGGCCACCAAGTGAAAGGCCGATACCCAACACTAATAAGGCAACAGGTAAGGCATCTAATGTACCCAGGCTGGCAGAAGGTTTAGACATTAACAAAGCCCCCAACACCAAAATAAAAGTTGCTATTCCTTCTGTAAGAAAGTTGTAAAAAGTGTGACGGATAGCCGGCGCTGTACAAAAAACTGCCCGCATTGCATCAGCATTGGTAGTAGCATCAAAATGTTTTTTATATGTTAGCCATACTATAATGGCACCAGTGAAGGCTCCCGCAAACTGGCCACTAATATATGGAACTAACATACTGCTGTCAAAATCGCTGAAAACCGTAAGGCCTATGCTTACAGCAGGATTTAAATGACCACCTCCACCAAGAGTTGTAGAGGCATATACGCCGGTGAATACTGCAATTGCCCATCCAAAGGTAATCACGATCCAGCCACTGTTATTTCCTTTGGTTTGATTCAAAAGCACGTTGGCCACTACTCCATTACCCAGGATGATCAATAGTGCTGTGCCAACAAACTCTGCGAGAAAATAATTCATATGTGTATTTTTTTAGGTGAAGTAAATTAATTTTCATCAGCCCAAACCTGCGCTGTGCGTATAGCCCGTTTCCAATTTTTTTGCAGATCAGCTCTTCTACCCGCCTCCATTAAAGGAGAAAATATTTTTTCTTTCTGCCAGTATTTTTCTACTTCAGCAATATCATTCCAATAACCTACAGCAAGCCCGGCAAGATAAGCAGCACCCAGGGCGGTTGTTTCGGTAATGCTGGGGCGTATTACTTTTGTGTTTAAAAGATCGCTTTGAAATTGCATTAAATGATTATTGATAGTTGCTCCACCATCAACACGCAATTCTTTAATCATAATTCCTGAATCAGCTTCCATAGCTTTTAAAACATCCATAGTTTGAAAGGCAATGCTTTCCAGTGCTGCTCTGGCCATATGGGCATTTTCTGTACCCCTGGATATACCTACAATTGTTCCTCTTGCATGCTGGTTCCAGTATGGTGCACCTAAGCCGGTAAATGCAGGCACCATGTATACTCCCCCATTATCTTCAACTTTTAAAGCCAATGCTTCAATCTCACCGGATGATTGTATTAAACGCAAGCCATCTCTTAACCATTGTACAACTGCTCCGGCTATAAATACACTTCCTTCTAAAGCATATTGTACCTGTCCATTTATTTTCCATGCAACAGTTGTAAGTAAATTATTTTTTGAAGGAACTGCTTTGTCCCCTGTATTCATAAGCATAAAGCAACCAGTGCCATAAGTATTTTTTACCATACCAGGCTGGGTACACATTTGTCCAAATAAAGCAGATTGCTGATCGCCTGCAATACCACAAACTGGTACACTGGCAGCTGTTAGTACAGTTTCTGTCATTCCATATATTTCACTGCTGGAACGAACTTCAGGTAACATTGAATGTGGAATATCAAACAATTTCAGCAGGTCATCATCCCACTGCATATTGTGAATATTAAATAGCAGGGTACGGGAAGCATTTGAAACATCGGTTACATGTACTTTGCCATGAGTGAGCTTCCAGAGCAACCAGGAATCAATTGTTCCAAAACACAGATCACCCTTATCTGCTTTCGCTTTTGCACCTGCTACATTTTCTAAAATCCATTTAACTTTTGTACCAGAAAAATATGCATCAGTAACCAGTCCGGATTTATTTTTGATCATTTCATCTGTTCCATCTTTCTTTAGTTGATCGCAATAAGAAGCAGTACGCCTATCCTGCCAAACAATCGCATTGCATATAGGTTGATGCGTATTACGATCCCAAACTACAACTGTTTCCCGCTGGTTCGTTATCCCTATCGCCGCAATATTTTTAGCAGACAACCCTGCTTTTAATATAGCTTCTGTGGCAACACCTAATTGCGTAGACCATATTTCATTTGCATCATGCTCTACCCAGCCGGATTGGGGAAAGATTTGAGTGAATTCCTTTTGGGCAACAGAAACAATATTGCCCCCTTTGTCAAAAACGATAGCCCGGGAACTGGTAGTACCCTGGTCCAACGATAAAATATATTGAGACATAAAAGATCTTTAAAGAAATGAAAAGTATGTTTACAATTTTTTAAAAGTTTATTAGAACAAATCAGGGTAATCGGTTATAACACCATCCACACCAAGAGTTTTTATTTTTTCTATTTCCTGTTTTGTATTAATCGTCCAGGGAATTATCTTCATCCCTTTTTCGTGACATGCTTTTACTAACTGACTTGTTATTAAGGAATAGTGCGGACTATATACTGCTGGTAAAAACCCAAGTTCAGCCAATTGCTGATCCAGCGTTCTTTTATCGGTGCTCTCCATCAGTAAAGCAGTTTTAATGGAAGGGAATTTTTGATTAACTACCCGCAATGTTCGCATATCAAAAGATTGGATAACTGTTCTATCAGAAATACCTTGCTTCTGAATAACCGTAACTAACAGATCAACAAATTCTTCCGGTGCCGGATGCTGAATACCATCGCCACTGGGTTTAGATTTAGTTTCAATATTATACCACAGCGGTAATGCATTCTTATTTTTGGCATAAGCCTCTGATGAACGAATCAGATCTTGAAGCAATGGTTTATTTACCGCAATTTTTTGTTGACGGGTAAATGCAGGATGAGGTTTTAATCCTACATCATATTTTTTTATGCTGTCATAATTCATAGAGTACAGCAAAAGTTTTGGAGCATCCTCTTTGGATAAAGTTTTACCTTCCGGTGTGGTTGTAATATCTGCATTAAAATAAGGATCGTGGGAAACTACAACTTTTTTATCCTTAGAAATCACTACATCCATTTCCAACGTAGTAACACCTAGATCAATAGCTTTATGCATTGCAGGTATGGTATTTTCCGGCATAAGTCCGCGGCTGCCGCGATGACCTTGTTTATCAAATTGCGGAAATTCGACAGTCATATTTTTTTTTTGCAGTATTACAGTTTATAAATAACAATATAAAGCTGCTGCAAATAAGTTTATTTATCATCCAAATTATTTTAAAACCAATGGAGATTATATATTATCCTTGTTTTAATAATACTATAAATTTTTAGGTTGTTAACAGCATTGACTTTTTCTTTAATTACTGTATAAGCTTAGTTGATCCTGCACCTTCAATTTCAGCAAGGGTAGATTGTTTAGTCAGCAAAACGTTTGTCTGCGTCCTTGCTTTCATCCATCTCCCTAAAGTGACATTATATTCTCCACCCAGCTTATAAAAATATCCCAGGTCGGCTGGAGGGTAAAACATTTTAAGTGTATTAGTACCGCTTCTGTAAAATGGCTGATCCTGCAGCGTTATAGGATTCTTTATATCGTACCAATCTGTATTAGTAATTCTATACCCCCTTGCAGGCGGCCCCGGAGTGTATAAGCTACCACCAGTTTCTACGAACATTACATCTACCGGTATTGAGGCCTCGGTTACTGTAGTACCCTGAAAAACAGCTATGCCGGAAGCATTACCACTGTTAGCAAGTAGTCCACCTGTTCTGGTTCCAAAACCATCTCCATCTGTAGTAGTGTAATTAAAAGACCTTATCCAGTTAGCGCCGGCTATCGAAGTTGATGATGCACCATTGATAAGTTTACTAGATCCTCCTACATAAAAGAATGACCCTTTAGCCGCTGTACCGGATGTAAGATTTAATTTATACGTACGCAAACCACCAGTAGCCCATCCATTGGCAGGAAAACCTGTAGGCGTTGCAGTACCGGCATTGTTTGTTACCACTACAGAAAAAGGAGTTGTCGCAAAATTAATATCTCTTGTTGCCATTAACTGTATATACTCAAAATTGCCATCCCCTCCTGCAACATCACTAATGAAGCCTGTAAGAATAATTGGAGAAACACTTATAGTTGAACTAAGTACTACTACATCATTACCCGTACGCATACGAAGTTCAGATACAAGTTTATCTCCTGTAATTTTATTGAATACAATTGCATAAAAATTAGCAAGAAAAGGCGCCGGGTTATTAGCAAAATTAGCAGTGGCTTCCGTATGTAAAGTGATATCCCCAAAACCATCATTTAGTGTCTTATCGCCTGCTAATTTATCAGTAGCTGCAGGTAAGGGATTAAACCCGGCCTTAACCAGAACAACTAAAGTATTTTCATATTTTTCAGGATTTGCAAGTATCAGGTTGGATGGTACCCGGTTAACAGGTATCGTATTTCCGGAAGATACTTTTGTAATTGCACTTGCTGAAACTCCTGTAATCTGCATAATACCATTAACTCTTTTTAAAACACCACCTTCCACATTTATTTTAACGGAATCTCCAGGTACGTATTTAGCGGCATCTGCACCAATGGATATTGCAATACCACGAAGTTGGGATAAACGCCGGCTATCCTGTATTACCAACAAACCTGCAGGTAAATTGCCCCCTGAATGGTCTGATACAACCATACCTGTAATTTGATTTGAACCGAACATATTAGCCTTTGACAGGGTAACATCCTCACCTTTATACAAATCTTTTACATCGAATATGGATATATAAGGGCTAACTACCCCACCAGGGTAGTTACCAGGGTATTCATTTTTTTTACATCCCCAAATAAATGCGAATGACAATAAAAAAAAGGAATGGAATATTATCTTTTTCATTTTAGCATTATTATTTATAAAAATTTTTTAAATTGATCATTGTTGTTTTATGGTTTTTGCCACCATACCAGAGTAGAGATCACATCAGGTCCCTGCCGTGCTATCGCCGCCTGGTAATTAGCCCTGTTGGTAGATTGTACATAAACCGGGTAAGTCATCCTGGCGGGCATTATCCCATTATTTCGTAAACCGGCCCCTTTGGGCAATGTAGGTTTTCCTGTGCGCCGATACTCAAACCATTGTTGCAAATCAACTAAGAAGAGTGCATAATATTTCATTAAGTGAATTCTTTCCATCTTATCATCAAAAGTATGATTAGGTAGAAATTGCTTATCAGCTGCAATAAGGTAAGCATCTACATTATTTAGTGTGCCGGTAGCAGGGTTAATTGTTGTAGTCCATGCAGGTATCCATAGTGTAATACCGTTTAATACTCCCTCTTTATAATGGGTTTCAGGGTTGCTGCTTATCCAGCCTTTTAATGCAGCTTCAGCTAAGATGAATTTTAATTCTGCATAATTCATCATCATTCCTGTTAATGGTTCTGTTTGTAACGATACAGCCGATGTATTTGAATAGAAGTAGGATTTCCTGTCCAGGTTCGATCCGGGTGCATACCCGCTGGGTACTCCGGCGAATGCTCCAAGATACGGAGCTATACCCCAACGGTTAATACCGCTTGTTCCATATGTGGGAATATCAATCCTTGGATCGTTCCAGTTAACCAGGTTATCAATAAAAAAGCTTGCTATTCCCGGCGCTCTGAAATCCTGTTCTCTTACTGCCAGGTATGGTGATGTATAGGGTGAAACACCAGTCCATCTAAGGATGGCAGATTCTGTATTATTTGCCATAATTGGATAGGTGGAAGGTTTGTCATCTACTATTTCTTTGATCTTGGCAGTTACCAGCGGCGCTACTTCGGCTTTACCGGATATTCTTAACAGCAGGCGTAGATACAATGAATTACCAAACTTACGCCACCCTGAAACATTACCTCCATATACCGGATCACTTGTTGCTGAGATAGCTGTATTAAAAGTTAAGAGGGTATTGGCCTCTTCAAGCCTTTTAAAAATATCCAGGTAAATATCTTTTTGCGGATCAAAAGCAGGTTGAAAATTAAGTGAGTCTTTTCCCTGGTTTGATTGAAAATATGGAATATCGCCATAGGTATCCGTAAGTATTGAATATATCCACGATTGGCAAATCAACGATATGCCCATATATGATCTATTAAAATCGGCAACGTTGGTGTCGCTTGCAATTTTATATATATCCTTAAAATTTGTAAGCTCAGAATACAATCCATTATAGAGATAATCAGAAAAGGTGGAACGATAGTCATACCTGAACACCTGCCCTTCCGCATCAGTCATATTTACGGTAACCTGCATCAGCTCATTATTGAAGTTACGGTTGCGCAACATATTGTAGGTTAAAGTACTAACGAGTGCAGGCGCTAATAGCTGTGCTGGTAATGCTTTGGGTAAATTATTCGGATCAGTATTCATATCATGAAAATCTTTTGTACAGGATGAAAACATAACGCCGAACAGCATGACAACGATTGTAATTTTGTATATAATCTGTTTCATTTTAAAAATTTTATAATCCAATAATTAAGTTAGCACCGAAGGTTCGTGTAGAGGGGAATTGCCCGGTCTCAAAACCCCTGACAATATCTGTTCCGCTCAGTGTACCGAATTCGGGATCAAACATTGGCCAGGCAGACCAGATAAACAGGTCTCGTCCATAAACTCCAAATGTGGCACGTTGCAAGCCGAGTTTTTTGGTTAAGTTTTGATCGATCGTGAAATCAAGTCTTGCTTCTCTGAATTTGATAAAGTCTGTACTGAATGTACTACCCTCGGCATTATCTATTCCATAATGTGACCGGTAGTAATCATCAATATCTGTTGCGATCACATCATTGGGCCTGTATTTTCCATCGGTGCCTAACACAACCCCGTTACCTATAATACCATTGTACCTGCCGGGAAGTGTATTTGTAGTTTTACCCTGTTCCGCTAATTTATAATGCATAAGGGAGTGAGCTACTCCACCTACCTGTGCATCAAATAGCAAGTTCAGGCGGAATTGTTTAAAAGAAAATTGATTGCTGAAACCTATTTTATATTTTGGTATAGTATTACCAAGATATTTTACATCCGGTGATACTAAAGCAACACCAGTAACCGCATCATATACTACCTGCCCATCAGGAGACCGTACATAACCTCTTCCGTATAAGTCACCCATACTTCCACCAACACTTGCTACTATCTGGCCGCCGCCTACAGGTCCGGTTTGTAATACTACAGAACTATCCGCCAGTTCCTCGATCCTGTTTTTATTTGAAGAAAAAACAATGTTGGAAGTCCATTTAAAATTTTTAGATGTTAGAGGCGTGCCATTAATTGCCAGCTCAACACCCTGGTTAGTCACTCTTCCTGCATTAATAAGTGCCCTTGTAAAGCCTGAAGAACGATCTACTACTCTTTGTAAAATCTGATCTTTTGTATTACCCTTATAAACTGCAACGTCAAAGCCGAGACGGTTTTTAAACATCTTTACATTTGCACCCAATTCATTGGTTACCGTTCTAAGTGGCCGCAGATTTGGATTAGCTAATAGGATTGGATTTTGCAATCCACCATTGAACAAGCTTCCTGCTGTTTGATAATTATATGCTGTAAGATAAGGCGTTGTTCCTCCACTGCCTACACCCGAAGTGGAAAACCTGATCTTTGCAAAATCAATGCTTTCGGGTAATTTAATTACATCCGATAATACAAAACTTAAACTGGCTGAAGGATAAAAGAATCCCGCATTTTCGGAGCGGTTAGGAGTTGCAAGAACACTGTTCCAATCCTGGCGGCCGGTAAGATCGAGGTACAGGTATTTTTTATAAGCCGCAGAGATTAACCCATACAGGCTATTAATCGCATATTCACTTTTCCATGGCATGCTGATTAACGGGCCTGCGCTATTAGCAAAGGAATATACACCGGGATTATTGAGTGAATCTGCACGGGTTTCATCCCTGTTATAACTGTTTCTTAATACGCTTCCGCCAACAGATACATTAACATCAAAATCACTATTAATTAATTTATTATATCTTAAAAGAAAATCTGAACTGGCTTCCTGTGAAAATATATTTTGGGTACGATAGCTGCCTTTCCGATATCTTGATCCTGTATCATAGGGCCGTTCCTGTGCCCGTTTTTCATAAGCTAAATCCAAAGAGGTTCTAAGCTGAAGACTTAAGCCTTTAGTGAAATTATAAATTGCCTGCACATTGCCTGTAATATTATGACGGTTAGAACTGTTGATGAATTCATAGGCGATAGCATATGGGTTTTCAGGGAAAGTACTAAAAGGATAAAATATTCTTCTGCCTTCCTGGCCAGGTATCCAATATTCTTTTAACCAATCAAGGTCAGCATTCGGTTGCCAGAAAATATACCAATACATTATTGATTGATTACCATAACCTGCTCCCGGTAAGTTATCACTCCATTTATTAGTGTAATTAATTTTTGATGCTATCTGAAGCTTATCACTCACTTTAGAACTTACTGACAATGCTACTGTATTACGCTTATATCCTGTATTTGGGGTGATCCAGCTGTTAGTAACATTAGTTAGTGAAAGCCGTGCAGTTGTTTTATCTGTTCCTCCATCAATACTTATAGAATTAGTTATTGTATGACCTGTTTTAAAATAATCACGTGATTTATTTGGATAAGATATCCATGGACTTCTTTGTGTACCTTGCCTGCCGGTTACAGGATCATACTGATAAAACATTTGACCATTGAACCTTGGACCATAGGCAGAACTGGTAGCACTGGTACTTGCACCATCCGGACCGGTACCGAAAGAATAGTAGAAATTACCATCCAGGCCTTGTCCATACTCGTATTGCATATGCGGCCAGCGATTAACTTTCTCCATTGAAACATTAGAGTTGAATGTAATTCCCAGTCCTTTTCTTTTTGCGCTACCTGACTTTGTTGTAATGATGATGGCACCGTTGGCGCCACGTTGTCCATACAAAGCTGAAGCTCCGGGTCCTTTTAATACTGTTACAGATTCAACGTCTTCGGGATTAATATCATTTACACTACTTCCATAATCTGCAGGCATATTATCACTACCCGTACCATAAACGGTTTCTCCGGCAATAGCACTACGGCGACCGCTGCCCTGGTTGATCACAACTCCATCAACCACAATAAGCGCCTCATTTTCCCCTGTAAGATTATTCTCACCACGAAGAATAATTTTATTAGAACCGGTAGGTCCACTGTTCGATCTAACAAGGTTTAAACCGGCAACCTTACCAGATAATGCATCTGTCCAATTTGAAGATATGGCATCAGTTAATTGTTCAGTAGTAACAGTAGTAGCTGCGTAACCCAGTGACCGCTCCTGCCTGGTAATACCCAATGATGTAACAACTACTCCTTCTAATTGATTGGACGCCTGACTGATTGTTACATTAAGAGATGTTTGATTTCCAATTTTAATTTCCTGCGTTTCATACCCTACAGAACTTATTACCAGTGTTTCATTCGATGCAGCCTGAATGGAAAATCGTCCCTGGGCATTTGTTGTAGTACCCCTGCTGGTGCCTTTTATTACAACACTAACTCTATCAACAGGGGCATTAGCAGCATCTTGAATAACACCTATAATAGTTTTTTGTTGTGCTGATGCTGTTGCAAAAAGAATCAACATCAAACTACAAAGGAATGCACTTCTTTTTAAGAGTATTCCTGTAATAATTGTAAACGTTTTCATGCGCAATTAATTATATGAAGGTTATAACTTAATTAAAAGTTGAAGATAAAAAAATAATTGGAGCGTTAATTAAGAATAAGGAATCGGGAAAAAAATACAA
>MWVW01000005.1_pt1 | contig 59687 bp, 52 predicted proteins | sample 1047191 | NCBI WGS metagenome assembly MWVW01 (sample SAMN06349985, study PRJNA376086) | soil metagenome | isolation source: MtG22-5 sample Antarctic (ecotone) | place: Antarctica
GCAAGTTGGGCCTCTAACCCAGTCGCACTCAAGGTTCACTCCATCTCTTCTTCCACAAAATTTATCTTTCTAAACATTATTATCAAAGAACTTTTCTTTGAACTGTAAATCTAAAGGTCGCACTCTTCAACAGTAGGAATAGCATTGACCATATTGTAAAAATACCTTGCCAGTGTAACTTTCTTATAATAAATTTATTAAGTTCAAATAAACTGCAAATTCAAAATTCATTTTTAGATTTTGAAGATAATAACCTGGAATTGCAACATGGCTTTTAGAAAAAAAGCCGACTTTATATTAGCACATAAACCAGATATTTTGATTGTTCCTGAATGTGAGCATCCGGACAAATTAAATTTTGATACCTCTACCCAGTTTCCAAATAACATATTGTGGCAGGGCACCAATCCAAATAAAGGATTAGGTGTGTTTTCTTATGGTCAATATCAATTAAAGCTACTTGATGTTCATAACCCTGAGTTGAAAACAATTTTACCAATAGCAGTTTCCGGAGGCGCCTTTGATTTCATTTTAATGGCAATCTGGGCTTATAATCCTGGCGATCGGGATTATAATTATATTGGACAAGTTTGGAAAGCAATTAATTATTATGAAAAAATTTTAAAGACTGAAAATATCATCATTGCAGGTGACTTTAATAGTAATGTTATATGGGATAAACTCAAACGAAAATCTAATCATTCAATGGTGGTTGATAAACTTTTGAACATGAGGATTTTCAGCACCTATCATATTCATTTAAAACAAACACAGGGAATGGAGTTACATCCAACATTTTTTATGTACCGAAACAAAAACAAACCATATCATATTGATTATTGTTTTGCATCAGATCACCTCATTCAAAAATTAAAAAATGTAGAAATCGGAGCATATGAACAATGGTCAATATATAGTGATCATAAGCCTTTGATTATTACATTTAAGGACTAATCTTATACCTTAATTGAAGTTATGGTATAACGTCACTTATTGTTTTAAATATAATTATTGACATATAACCAATTGACAAATGTTCCCCATTTACTTTAATTTCACCCTGCATTACCGAATAAATTTTAGAAAATGGCTGAAGTGATCTTGATGCCCCGCCTGAGCGATACCATGACCGAAGGAGTAATTGCTGAATGGCACAAAAAAATTGGCGACACTGTAAAAAAAGGTGAACTGCTTGCAGAAATTGAAACCGATAAGGCTACGATGGACCTTGAAAGCTATAAAGATGGTATTCTGTTGCACCTGGGAGCAGGAAAAGGAGAAAAAATACAGGTGAATGATTTGCTCGCCATCATTGGTAAGCAAGGAGAAGACATAACACAACACCTTGCCGGGAACAAGCAAGATACCGGCAAAAAACAAGATACCGGCAAAAAAACCCAGGATAGAGGAAACAAGCAACAGGGCACCGGTCAGCCCGATCTGTCAACACCTGTAACAAAAGAAACAACGATTACAGATAAAGCGGAAGGCGACGTGGCTTTCCAGGAAAATTCAGCACAAACCCCACCATCAAAACACTCAGGCCCAACCATAGACATTAGCAAGATGGATGAAGTAGTGCTAATGCCCCGGCTGAGCGATACCATGACAGAAGGTGTGGTAGCAGGCTGGCATAAACAGGTAGGCGACGTAGTGAAAAAAGGCGATGTACTTGCAGATATTGAAACAGATAAAGCCACCATGGAGCTGGAAAGTTATAAGAATGGCAAGCTATTATACCAGGGTGCAGGCAGCGGTGAAAAAATCGCTGTCAACGAACTGCTCTGCATTATAGGTGAAGAAGGAAAGGTCGACGTTGCAGCCATTATTGCTGCGGCGAAAAGAACAGGTGAAGTGAGTCAAAAAAGTCAAACCAGCGAGGAAAAAAATCAAACTGAAACCATCAATAATCAAGCTTCGACAGAAAAGCCTGCAGATCAGAATGCCGCTCAATCAATGACTGCTGAAGGAAGAATCAAAGCTTCGCCACTCGCTAAAAAATTAGCACGGGAAAAAGGAATTGATCTTTCTCAGATAAAAGGCACAGGTGATAATGGCCGCATCACCAAAACAGATATTGATAATTTTACACCTGCCACTACTCAACCCTCAACATCTCAACAACCATCTTTACCCCGCTTCACAGGCGAAGAAGGCCATAAAGATTACCCTACATCGCAAATGCGTAAGGTGATAGCAAAACGCCTTGCAGAAAGCAAATTCAGTGCCCCGCATTTTTACCTCACCATGGAGATCAACATGGATAGAGCGATAGATGCCCGTACCCAGCTGAATGAGATGGGAGATGTGAAAATTTCATTCAATGATATGGTAGTAAAAGCAGTTGCGCTGGCCCTGCGCATGCATCCTGCTGTAAATGCTTCGTGGATGGGAGAATATATACGTCAGTATCAACATATTCACATTGGTGTTGCAGTTGCTATTGAAGATGGTTTGATTGTGCCTGTAGTACGTTTTGCAGATCAGAAAAGTCTGAGCGCTATAGGAATCGAAGTAAAAGAACTGGCAGCTAAAGCAAAAAATAAAAAATTACAACCGCCAGAATTTACAGGGAATACTTTTACAATCTCGAACTTAGGTATGATGGATATAGATGAATTCACTGCCATTATCAACCCACCGGACAGTGCTATCATGGCTGTGGGAAGAATAAAAGAAATAGTAACCCGAAAAGGTGAAGGATTTGGTGTGAGCAATGTAATGAAGGTGACGCTAAGCTGCGATCACAGAAGTGTGGATGGCGCTACAGGTGCCGCTTTCCTGCAAACATTTAAAAAATACCTGGAAAACCCGGTAACAATGCTGGTGTGAATGGTTAAATGGTGAATGGTGAAAGTCAGGGGCTGACTAAATGTTGGTCTCCTATCAAAAGTCCATCATCAACTACTCACAACTTCTCCAGCATCTCCACTACCTTTTCTCTTTTTAAAATTACATAGCCGATACGGTCATTGCTGATGCCCTCACGCAATTGGTAGCTGAAGGTTAACTGATCGTCATCGACCTCTGTTTCAAAATATTTAAACGATATGTTTTTAAAATCTTTCAAATCTTCACCGATCTCATAAAGGTGTGTGGAAAGTATGAATAATGAATTCCTTATTTTGATCAATCCTTTTATTACAGCCAGGGAACACTTCATGGCATCCTGTACATTTGTTCCTTTAAATAATTCATCGATCAGCACCAGCCATTTTTTCCCATTATTGATCTTATAAATTGTATTCTTGATCCGTTGTACTTCATTGAAAAAATAACTTTCGCCTTTGGCAATGTTATCAGCCACATTGATGTTGGTCAGCAATCCATCAAAAAGGGCAAGCTGCATGTTTTTGGCCGGCACCCCCATACCCAGGTGTGCCAAAAAAACTGATGAGCCAATAGCTTTTATCAATGTGCTTTTGCCGGCCATATTGGCCCCGGTGAGAAATAAAAAGTTTTGCTGCCGGTGCATCACCAGGTCATAGGCTACAGGCTGTTGCAAAAGTAGATGGAATAGCCCCTCTGCAGCAATGTAAGGCTGTTCACTTTCAATAAATTCGGGAAACCTTAGGTTATAGGTTTTCACCGCAACAGCCATTGAATACCATGCTTCCATCCGGCTGAATATGTCAATCATTTCCAGGCTATCGCTGCGGTATTGATTGCGCAGGAAGTAAGCATAATAAAGATTTTGTTGCAATGAAAATTCTGTGCTGCTGCCTGTAACTGATAATGCCCGTAAAGGTGATTCGTTTAATATTTTATCGATCCGTTCAATGTGAAAAAGGATTTGGGCCGGTAGTTCAGCGCCGGATAAAAGTAGTGATAATTTTTTCAAACCCCGGTAAAAATCTGCAAAATGCTTTACTGAATATTTAACCATTGAATAATCCTGGCTATGCAACAGCTTGTAAGTATAACTATTCAGTGCATTCCTGTTTTGCGGAATGGGATCAAGGTTATAATCCAAAAATTTTTCCATCATGATGATGGTGCCATTGGTTATTTCCTGCGGCCATTCATCTATATGATCTATAAATTTTTTAATAATGTTTTGGGTACCGGTTATCCGTTTCAGGTCGCTATGTGGTTCATAAAAAATACGCCTCAACCATTCCTTTCCACCAACCGTTTTGGTAAAGTTGAGTTTATGAAAAATGGAAAATTCTTCTTCATCATGAAAAACCGATATATCATTAAAAGTGATTTTGTCTATCTGCATATTCAATTGAATATTTAATATTGAATATTGAATATTTATTACCTATAAAATAAAAGCCTTTGACCTTTCATTGATTCATTCCAATTGCCATTTTCATACACGTGATGACCACTTACAAAAGTATTGGTAATCAACGCAGGGAAAATATATCCCTCGAATGGGCTCCATCCGCATTTATATAAAATATTTTCTTTAGTAACTGTTGTGTTTTGATTTAAATCCACCATCACCAGGTCTGCAAAATATCCTTCCCTGATATAGCCGCGGTCCTTGATTTGAAAACATGCCGCCACCGCATGACTCATTTTTTGTACTATTTTTTCCAGCGAAATTTTTCCCTGCATATAATAATTCAACATTAATAACAATGAATGCTGCACCAAAGGAATACCGGCATGGGTCTGCTCATAAATTCCGTTTTTTTCTTCCCATGTATGCGGTGCATGATCTGTAGCTATTACATCGAGCCTGTCATCTATAAGGGCTTGCCACAAAGCCTCTTTATTGTGGGCGGCTTTAATCGCAGGATTACATTTTATGAGATTTCCATATTGTTCATAATCATCCGAAGTAAAATGCAGGTGATGCACACAAACCTCAGCCGTAATTCTTTTTTCCTTTAGTGCTTCTGTATTGGTGAACAATTGTAGCTCTTTTTCTGTGCTGATATGTAGTATGTGTAAACGGCTATTGTATTTTTTTGCCAGTTGCACAGCTTTAAGGGAGGATGCAAAACAAACATCTTCATCACGGATAAGTGGATGGTCCGCAGCTTCCAAAGTATGCTTATTGCATTTTATCTCCTTTAGATTTATTTTTATTAGTGCTTCGTCTTCACAATGTGTGGCAATCAGCATTTCCGATCCGCTAAAAATTTTGTTTAGTGTGTGGTTATTATCAACCAATAAATTACCTGTTGAGGAACCCATAAAAATTTTGACACCACATACACGTTCCTTTTTTTCATTGGTGCGCAATACTTCATCTGTATTATCATTGGACGTGCCCATATAAAAAGAATAATTGGCCAATGATGTTTTTGCAGCAATAGCGTATTTGTCTTCAAGCAAATCCTGTGTAAATACTGGAGGCTGCGTGTTTGGCATTTCCATAAAGGAAGTAACTCCCCCGGCTACAGCTGCCTTGGATTCTGTATATATCGAAGCCTTGTAGGTTAGTCCAGGCTCACGAAAATGCACCTGGTCATCTATAGCACCCGGTAATAAGTATTTTCCCTCACCAATAATTTCTGTAATGCCTGAGTCGCTTTGATTAATCTGTGGTGCAATCTTTTCTATTCTTTCATTTGCTATCAACACATCTCCGGCCTCTATATGGCCTTCATTCACCACCTGTATATTCCTAATCAGGTATTTTTGCATAATTTGTTCCCTGTAAATAAGCTTGCATGCAATTTAAACAAACCCTTGTTCAACTCGTTTTTTTATTGAGTCCATTCATTGCTGTTACCCAAACAACATACCTGCCACAAGGCGCTAAGGAAAATATCCTGCTGGAACGTTTGGAAATTAAAATGGGCACAGATTCTATTTTTAATTTTTCAAAAACAAAACCACATAGCCGAAAACAATTTATCAGCCACCTCTCAAGACTGGATTCATTGGCTCAGACTACGAAATCAGATGCGTATAATTATTATACAGCCATGCTCAGTAATCTTGAATGGGCTTCGGGAGATCGTAACCAATACACGAGCAAAAGGGGTATTGGTAAAAGCTTTTATCAAACCCCTGCCAATCTGTACGAAAGATATACGCCAGATTTTTTTGTGGCCATCAATCCTGTATTTCAATACACTATTTCAAAAGAAAGCGACAATGACCAGCACCTTTTTCTGAACACACGGGGTGTCACACTTCGTGGACGTATCATGGATAAAATAGGTTTCTCGGCCTTTATCACCGACAACCAGGAACGTCCGCCTTTATATGTACAACAATTTATAACGGAACGTCAGGCTGTACCTGGTGCAGGCTTTTACAAAGATTTTAAAGACCCCGGTGGTGTGGATTATTTTGATGCCCGTGGTTATCTTACTTTCAATGTTGCTAAAGTGATAGATATTGCTTTTGGTTATGATAAAAATTTTATTGGTAGCGGCCAGCGCAGCTTGTTTTTAAGCGATTTCTCAAACAGTGCTTTATTTTTAAAATTAAATACCCGAATCTGGAAGTTCAACTACCAAAATCTTTTCATGGAACTTCAAAATGCAGAACGAGTCGGTGCCGATATTCTCATTCCAAAAAAATATGCTGCCATACATCATCTTGATTTTGCTGTAACACGTTGGTTGAATATAGGTCTGTTTGAAGGCGTCGTGTTCGGACGTAAAGATCATTTCGAATTTGGTTATCTGAACCCTGTAATTTTTTACCGTTCTATTGAACAGCAGAACGGAAGCTTTGATAATGCTTTGGCCGGCATAGATGCAAAAGCCAATCTCGCTAAGAAATTTCAATTATACAGCCAGTTTGTTCTTGATGAATTCAATCTCAGGGAAAGCCGGAAAAATGATGGCTGGTGGGGCAATAAATGGGGATTACAACTTGGTGGAAAATATATTGATGCATTCAGCATAAAAAACCTGGACCTGCAGTTAGAGACGAACCGTGTACGGCCTTTCACATATTCTCACCGCGATTCAGTGGCAAACTACACCCATTATAATCAACCAATGGCACATCCCCTGGGTGCAAATTTCCAGGAATGGATGGGCATGGCCCGATACCAGCCCGCACCAAAATGGATGGTACAGGCAAAAGCAATGTATTATAAACAGGGAAAGGATACCGGGATAGTTTCCAATGGGGGAAATATTTTTCTTCCTAATATACCACCATATCGTACTAAAGATTATGGATATGATTTAGCTGGTGGTATACCCGTAAAAACAGCATTGGCTTCCCTGCTTGTTTCTTACGAGTTGAAACCAAATCTCTTTATTGAAATTTTTAGCCAGTACCGCAAACAAACCTCGCCAGTTTCGTCTTTACGTTTGAATAACAGTACACTATTTTCTGCAGGTATAAGGTGGAATATGTACCGGAGAGAGTTTGATTTTTAAAAATGATTTAGAAGAAAGGTTTAATTCAATATAAATTCATAACATCCTACCCTTCTAAAAACAAAGAAAAGATAATCATCCTGGATTGGATGCGATCGATAACGCTGGAATATTTAAGATTGACATCCCGGGCATGCAGGTTTTTCAGTCCGTTACTGAACTTTATTTCCGGGGAAATGGTTACTATCTTGCGGTAAAAATTAAATCCAATACCTCCTTCCACTCCATAATCAATTTTTTGGATTTTGATCATATCATCAGCTTTGCGGGCATTGGCATTTGAAGCCATGTCATAATCAAGCTTGCCTCCTCCCATCATATATACACGGAAATTGCCGATTCTGTCAGATTTAAATTTGATGTTCAGCGGAAAAGACATGATCACCGATTCCACATTCTTATTCACAGTGAAACCGCCATCTACTTCCTTATACTTTAGGTTGTAAGCTATGCTCCTGTCTCCAAAAATCAATCCGGGTGTAAAGCGCAATTCAAAACGGTCGGTAAGCCGCAAAGCGGCCAACAACCGCACAGACATGCCCGCTGAGTTTAGCGGCTCAGCCACCATTATACTATCCTGTTCCAAAAAAATATCATGCAGCTCTGTTTGAAAACGCATAAATGCGCCCGATAAAGTGATACCGAAGTAGTATGGTTTGTTTTCCTGCTCTTCACGGTAATTTTCTTTTTGTGCGAGTCCGCAAAAAGAAGAGTTTAAAAAAACTATGATAATAATGATTTTCATGGTTACGGTTTTCGTGCTGCGTAAATACAACATATTCCTAAGCTTAGCGGTTTAAAAAAGGTATTGGTATATCCTGCATTTTTTATAATATCAGCAAAAACGTTCCGGTCAGGAAATGCTCTTGCAGATTTGTCGAGATATTGATAAGCCTGCTTATTTTTTGTGAACCATCCGGCTAGCTGCGGTGCTATTCTTCCCATATAAAAATGGTATATGATCTTAACGAAAGGCACTACAGGTTTGCTGAATTCTAAAATTACCAGTTGACCTCCAGGTTTCAACACCCTGAATATTTCACTCAATCCTTTTTCAAGATTTTCAAAATTCCTCACACCAAAAGCCACCATCACCGCATCAAACGAATTTTCATTAAACTTTATTGTTTCCCCATCGCCCTTCTGCAACTCAATTATTCCCTCAAGCCCTTCTTTTTCAACCTTTTGTCGTCCGATGGCCAGCATATGTTCTGATATGTCAATGCCTGTAATTTTCTTAGGCTTCAGCATTTTAGCAGCCAGCAATGCCATATCAGCAGTACCGGTAGCCACGTCAAGTATATATTGAGGGCTTTCTTTTTTTAATTGCAATATCGCTTTTCGCCGCCAGCTCCTATCAATGCCTGCGCTCAAAAACCTGTTCATAAAATCATATTGCCTTGCAATAGCATCAAACATAGCACCTACCTGTTGTTTTTTACCCCCACCATGCTCCATGGGCTTGATACTATCATGAGGTAACTTGTTCATGCGGCGGCAAAGGTAATTGCTGAATAAGAACCAATGAATATTTGGTATTGTTTTGTACTTAGCTGCATTACTACTATCAGGCATTGATTGCCACGCTCGCTTGTACAGCAACTATGCTTTTTACCATTATGCACCACAGTTGACTGATTCCCAACATTACCTTTGCGGCCATGGAAATCGTTGCAGCTTCTTACCTGATCAGTAGTCCATCGGTAGAGAAATGTCCTAAAGCAGATAGGCCCGAATATGCTTTCCTAGGTAGAAGCAATGTAGGTAAATCATCGTTGCTAAATGCTATAACGGGCCGCAAGGATTTGGCCAAGGTTTCAGGCTCTCCGGGCAAAACGCAGATGATCAATCATTTCTCCATCACTTCTGCCGGCAATAAAGAATGGTACCTTGTAGATTTGCCGGGTTATGGATATGCGAAGCGTTCCATAAAGCAACGTAAGAGCTGGCAAATGATGATTGAAGGATACATCCGCAAACGTGAGAACCTGGTAAACCTTTTTATACTAATTGATAGCAGGCATGATCCACAGTCAATAGATTTAGAATTTGTAAATCGTTTAGGCGGGTGGAAGGTGCCCTTTACACTCATTTTTACAAAAGCCGATAAAAGCACACAACGCGAAACGGCAGCCAATACCAGAGATTTCTTAACCGCATTGAAAGATAGTTGGGAGGAATTACCACCCCATTTCACCACTTCTGCATTAAAAGGTACAGGTATAAAACAATTAGTTCAATTTATACATGGCCTTAATGAAGAGCTATAAAATGATTGGTATACATATTGCAATTTTTTTAATTATCCCTTATCTTGCACCCGGGAATTATTTTATGAATAGAACAATTGTGGAAAGAAATTTAGTGGCTTTACTTTTTGTAGCCGTACTCATTACCTTTTCCTTCGCTGAGCGTGACAGTAAAAAACTAGATAAGCTGTACACAAAGGTCATCAAAGCAGGCACTGAAAAAATAACTGCTAAACAAGCAGCTATTCAGGCAAAAGCTGTATTATAACGACCAAATTTTTTTAAGCTTTATTAACTGACTACTTTATTGGCACAACTGCTACTGGCAAAGGCCTCCGGTTTGGCTTTAAATGCAAAACCCATCCCCAATATATAACCCATGGCTTCCCGCAGGGCATCATTACTTTTAAAATTGGGATTGGTATTAATATCAGCATGCACTTCCATGTCTATGCTATATAAAGTAAAAAGATTACATAGTTCATATGCAATCTCTATACTCTTGGCTACCTCCACCAGCATTCGTTCTTTTATCGTGAATTGCTGGTAAGTGCGTTCATTATGTATAAACATAAAACCACCATGTCCTTCTCTTAAAAAAACGATAACAGTAGCAAACTCAGTTTCTCGGCCTTTCACCTGCGAGTCAGTACCAATGCAGACTTTTAATTTAAAACCGGCAGCTGTTTCCCGCCTGATAACATTTTCGACTGCCTGGTAAATAGGGGGATCAATTGTTTCACCATTGAATTTTCTCCAACGCATAAAAAAAGAGGTTTTCCTAAATTAAGGGAAAACCTCTGTGTTACCAAGCGGGCACGGATTATGGTAGTGTTATTGTTTTACAAACTTCTCCACATAATGGTCTCTGCCGTTTGTAAACCGGATGATGTATGCTCCATTACTTATGTTATTAATCGAGATGGTAGTAGCACCTTGTATAGCTATACCTTGCTGTATTGTTCTTCCGCTATAATCGGCAATCGTATAGCTGAAGTTTGATGGACTGTTGATCATTAATGAATTGGTGCGGATCATATTGGTAAATAATTGTGGCCTATTTTCTATGCCGTTATTACGCATCGCTATGATGTTGGAATAATACTGGCGACCATTGTCAAAATTTACACTAAGGCGATAATATACACTTGAAGCTGCTGGTAAATGGTTATATGCTCTTGAAGTAGTTGTGGGTGCCGCTACAGTTTCAAATGAACGGCCGTCTGTAGATACTTCCAGGGTTTGAGCAGTTATTGCTTCATCTGCATCTATATTCCATGTAAGCTTATTTACGTTACCCTCTTTCATTCCCTTCAATTCCAGTTTGCGTACCGGAAGTATAACCAGCGGGATCTGTTCTACTGTCACTGTGTAGGAACCAATGCTGCCATATTTCGGCGTAAACTGGTTACTTACACCTTCAATAGTATAATAATAAGTTCCGGCATCTAAGGTTGTATCCACCGTAGCAGTTAAAGCCAGTGGAGGATTATATGTTCCTATCAATGTTCTTCCTGTATTATATATTTCAAGCTTCACATCCAGGTTAGAGCCGGCATCATTAGCTCCTACACTGGTAGGCACGGCATTTATGGTTATACGTTTGGGTGAGGTCAGGGTAAACGTAAACATATCTTTATCAGATGGGGTTCCGATCATACTGGTGGATACCAGGTTATTATTTGTAAATGATTGCGCCAATGCTGTTTGAAATGATTCACCTACATCATCAGTGCGGTAACCAATACCACTGATGTTTGCAATAACATCAGCATCTGATTGTACCGTATTGCAACCATAAGGATTAGGGCCATTAAACCATGTAGTGGAATTTCTGTAATAACCTACACCCATGATCGGTGCCCAACCAAACTGAGCAGTTCCTACACCATAATTATAATCAGATGTTTTTAAACAATTTGCATCATAACTTGCCTGGTGACGAAGACTGAATGTATGTCCGGCTTCATGCGCACCTGCTTCAGATATGTATTTGGTATTATAGTTCAATAACTTAGTGAAAATGAAACAAGGTGTATTATCACCCCAGGTAAAGGAACCAATATAGGCCACACCACCGGCGCCACTTCCGTACCATTCGTTGGTTATGGTAAAAAGTGTCCGCATCCGCCTGTTTGAAGGGGCAGCTGCATACTTGGTTTCGTCGGTAGTAACATTGATGTTAAACGGAATATAATCTTCCGCAATGCGGTTAAAGATCTCTGTGATCTGTGTATTGGTCAAGCCTGCTCCGGCACAAGTAATAGGACCGTTCGAATTCCAGCTGGTACCACTTACGGTATGCCCGTCAAAATCAAGCAATAAAACAGCAGAAGCAGAAGGATTGCTGTTGAACACGGGAACCTGGGCAAAAATTTGCGTTGAAGTGAGTATAAGCAGTGCAAGCAGCACATTTTTAAAGATGGTTTTCATGATAGGGATTGGATTGGGTGGTTTTGCAAATAGGGTTGGGATAGGATTAAAAACGGGCTTTATTCGTTGAACAGATCATATAAATTTTTCTTCACCAATTTATATTGACCATTTTCTGATTTTATATCAAAAGCATCGCTGTGCGCATAACTTAATATGCGACCGATATAGTTAATGCCGTCCTCACTGTTACGCACCTGGGTGAAAGTAAGCGTGGCACCCTGTCTGTTCGTTGCTTTTATCACTATACTTTTCACATAAGCATCTGAAGGATCAGATTTTGAAACCACTACTCCGCGATAATTGAAATTACCCCCTAAGTGTACATTCACAGATTGCCCTTCTGATGCACTAAGCAAGTCAGTAAGAGAAGAAACATTGAGTGTGATTTTTTCCGGAAGATCAGCAAACAACTTTGGTTTGTTATAATCAGGTTCCCTGAAAGAAGGTACCTGCTGTGCTTTACTGTTCATAAAGCAAATGGTGAGCAACACGCAAATTACGCAGGATTTCAGTTGGTTCATTGGATGACGGTTTTTGGTTTTTACTAGGTTTGGATATTAAACTCTTTGCAGAGTTTGGGTCTTCGTTCAATACTCGAACACAATATTTGCCTTTCTGATTACTAATTCAAAGCATTTATAAATTACATTTTGAAAATTAAGTGGAACCCCTCACAGTGTTATCGTAAATCTCCCATAGGCTCTTAGTCAATACTGGCCAGTGCTTAGCATAACAAGAGTACAAGCTATCATAGGTTGAATGCCTTTTTCTTTTGCGGCGTTTATTAATTCCTCATTTTCAGTGCCGGGATTAAAAATGATCCGCTTTGGTTTCAGATTAAGTATATAATCAAAGTATTCACGCTGGTTGGCAGGATTTAAATAAAGTGTTACTGTATCCACGTCAGTTATCGGCATGTGATCTGTATTAATATCAATGTCGCCTACCTTACCTTTTCTTTTACCAATGGCTACTACGTCATGTCCATGATTGGTCAGTTTACGTACAGCTAAGTAACTATAGCGGGATGGATTATTGGATGCACCAAGAACAACTGTCTTTTTGGATCGTGTCATGTTCAATTTTTTTCTGCAAAAGAAAGTGCAAAGGCCATGCCTCAAAAAGGATGACCGTGTGTTTTTTTTATAATGGGGCCGGCCAGCAGGGGAAATAATTTTAAGAACCATATCAAAAACTGAGATGTGCGATGTTTACCAAAAAAACGTTGAAGTATACGACCCATACTTAATCTTGATGCGAAATGAGCATTCCATTCTGCCTGGTATTTTTGTTCCATTTGCGCCCTGGATATCTGTCCTGCAAAAAATTCCTCAATCGCTGCAGCCGCTATTTTACTGCTATGCAAAGCCATACTCATTCCGTTTCCGCACAGGGGTGTAATTGTGCCCCCGGCATCGCCTAAAAAGAGAATGTTATTATCTACCTGGGATTTTTTGCTGAAGTTGATTTGTGAAATGGTAATCGGAAAGGTCTGAAATACAGTACATGTTGAGAATATGTTTTTCAAATATGGATTTTTATAAAGCACCTTCTTTTCCATTTTTCCAATGTCATTACCCGATGCTTTTAAGTTTTGTGACCGGGTCATATAGCATAAACAATATTTATCTTCTTCAATTTTGGAAATGCCACAATAACCATTTTCAAAATTGTGAAGTCCAATAATATCCGCAACCCAATCAGACATTATGTGATACTTGACTGCAACGTAATTATCAAGCCGTTTATCGCTCTTATATAAAAAATTTCTTTTCCATTTTACATCGAGGTTGCTTCGCTTTCCATAAGCAGCAATACAAACTTTTGAATGAACATTACTATGCCCCGCCGGGGTTATTACTTTGATCGTAAAACTATTTGCAAATGATACTTCTTCAGCTTTTGTGTTTTCCAGCAACACCACATTTTCCTTAGCGGCAATTTCTGCTAAAAGAGCGTCTAATTTGTACCTGCTGATACCAAAACCACCTAATGGAAGTTTTGTTGTAAACGTGGCGCCATTCTGAGCCGTCAATTGCAAACGGTTCACTATTGGCAGATCCATTTTTGTCAATTCAATACCAAGTGTTTCCAGAAAATGCCAGCTTTCCATACTAATATATTCACCACATACCTTATGAAACGGGTATTTTTCTTTTTCGATCAGAACTACACTGTATGCCTTCCTTGCTAATTGTATAGATAAGGCCAGTCCTGCTAAACCTCCTCCAATTATTGCCACGTCATATAGTTGATCATCTTGCATATGCATTATAAGTGATGAGCCAGCGAAAAGCCCATTTCCAGTTACAGTTGAAATTATCAATCCCTGCAGTTTTGAATATTTTTAACCAGTCTTTACGAATAAAACCCCGCTTTACAGACAAGGGCGCATCATGCTTGATCAGGTAACTTTGAGAAAACAACTTCGTTAAGATTTTAATTGAGTTGTAAGCTATACTATGGCGGTGGAGGTCATTGATAAAAAAACCATTGTAAGCGTTGTTTTTCATCCACTTCAACATGTACACTAATTCATCATCATTAAAATGGTGGCAAAAGAGAGAAGAAAAAATAACATGAGGCTTTGCCGGCGGTATATAATCTTTATAATCGCAGCAAATAAAACAGATCTCTTTATTTTGTGAGAGGCTTTCAGCATACAGAATGCATTCCCTGTTTATATCCACACCGGTCAGGCTTATTTTCATGTTTTTGTTGCCAGCCCAGTCCCTGATTATTCTCAGGTTATCGCCACCCCCACATCCTATTTCCAATACACTTAAGACTTCCCTTTCATCCCACTGTGCAGACAAAGATTGAAATCCTTTAAGTGTAATACGATGTCCGCCCAGCCAGGTATTGATGAAATCCAGTTCCTGCATATTCCGCCTGATGTCCTCAAAGGCAATATAGTTGCTATCCAATAATTCTTTTTGAAAGGAGCGATTTTTGAAGGAATACATTAACTGTGCGCTGTAAAGGTTTCTACCGTCAGGCCGGGACCAAATGCAGCACCAAACAATTTATTGATCTTTTTATCGTGTAGCAACATTTTTTTCAAAACAAAAAGAATAGTTGCCGATGACAAATTTCCGAATTCACGCAACACATCATACGAAGCATCCAGTTCTCCCTTATTAAATTCTAAACTTTTCTGTATAACCTCAAGAATTCGTTTGCCTCCGGGGTGAATACACCAGTGCGAAATGTCTGATACTTGTTTACCTTCTTTCAGCATTGCTCTGGCAGTAATTGCAGCAAAACCTTCTTCTAAGAGATCAGGCACATAACCGCTCAGCGTCATCAGGAAGCCAGAGGATGAAAGTTCCCAGGCCATATCCCTTTTACCTTTAGGCACTACCTCGCTGTAAAACTGATCAATATATAAACCCTTCAATTCATCTTCATTAGCAGTAAGAAGCAGTGCAGCAGCGCCATCTCCAAACAGCAACGAAGAAGCAATATTATCCATGGTAGCTTCCCGTTGAAAATGGAGCGTACAAAGTTCGGTACTTACTATCACCACTTTGGCTTTTTTATCTGCGGCACATAATGCATCTCCTATTTTCAAAGCCTGTATGGCAGCATAGCAGCCCATGAAGTTGAGAGATGTGCGAAAAATGGACTTATCAAAATCCATCAATTCCATAACCTGCAGATCAAGCCCGGGTGCACTCATGCCTGTGCAACTTACTGTAATCAGGTGCGTTATTTCTTTAGGATGAATTACATCATGCAGGCAGTTGCGCAAAGCATCCACCGACAACAATGGCGCTTTTTTATTGTAAAGCGACATGCGTTGTTCCAATGCAGGGAAGGGTTCCAGTCCTTCTGTTTGCGGATAAAACTTCCACTCGTGTACAGGTCTGCTATAATCCGGTATTACTGAATATCGCTGATCAATACCACTTTTTACATATAAAAACCGCATCTTTCTTTTGTCGATTTCAGAAGGTGCGTATACCTGTTGCATAAAATGCAGGATATCCATTTGCCTGTGTGCATAGGGCGGAACGGCTGTACCAATAGAAACAATTTTACTCAATGGTTCAAAACAATTAAAGTGATAAAATAAACAGATGTGCAGACCGTGGCTATTAAATTCATTTTAAAACTATTTTTAAAATCAGCATTTTTTTCATCCCGCCACACGCCAGCCATCCAGTAAATGAAAAACGTTATTACCGGTAAGGTTATCAACAAATAGAGAAAAAAAAAGTTTAGCTGATCATTTTTATAAAATATAAGAAAAAGCACAAACACAGCAATTAAAAACAAAATCATACTGAACAAAAATGTTCCCCTTTTTCCAAGAAAATAACTCAATGTAACCACCCCATCCTTTTTGTCTTCTTCATGCTGGTATATTTGGGTCAGAGGATATAGGCTCCCAATTAATAAGCTGGAAAGCAGGCAAGACAGCAAAGGAACTTCCAGTAATTGCTGGGGTTGGCAGGCATGATGCACTAAAAAAAATACCAATGCCCCCTGAAATATAAAAACTGTAAGAAAACCAATAACGGGAAATTTTTTTAACCGTATGCCCCGGAAACTATATGCCCTTGAAGCAAAAATATAGAGCAAAACTCCAAGTGTAAAATAGAGAGAAATAAAAAATGCAAAGAAAACTGCCAATACATCCAGTACAACAGTTATATAGAAAAGCTGCCTTGTAGGAAGTAACGGATCTTGCAGTCCACCAATGGGTGTAGTATCCCTGTCCATGTATGAGTTGTACCCATTGCTGGCAGGATATACGAGCAGGTGTAAAATCACGAATACAAAGCAAGCATTCAACCAATTTATTTTTTCTAACTGACTTAATGCAAAAAGATAAACCGGCAAGAGAAAGAATGAAAAATGAAATCTCAATAATTGTATGGTAGACCGCTGCAACAATATTTTAAGATAAGTGTTTAAAATTGGAATTAACCCATTGTTCATAAATCATGTTAACACTTAATCCTGCTGATTATTTCATAGAATGCAGTGCCACCCTGTTGCCCTCTGTATCTTCCAACAATGCCCAAAAACCCAGATTTGGGCCCACTTCTGTTTTTTGTTTTATTATTTTTCCCCCTGCATCCACTACCCTATCCAGGAAAACCTGGAGGTCGGGTTCACAATTCAGATAAATAAGGGATCCATCAGGCGAAGGTTTGTAAAGTTCAGGATTGTGCACAATAGCACCGCCTCTACCGCCGCTTTTAAAATCGTATAAAAAGAATCCCATGCGGGTTTTTCCCATACTATTTTCGGGCATAGTATAATCGAAAACAGTTTCGTAAAATTTTTTTGCACGATCAAAATCATTCACCGGAATTTCAAACCAGTTAAGTGCATGTGCCTGCATAATCAAAATTTTTATTCTAAATATAATCTTTATTCAAACCCAACGAAAACCATTCACATAAATTTGTATTGCTAAATCGGGTATATGAAAGGTTGCCTCGTATTGCTTTTCTTTATTTCTTTTCAAGCTATAGCACAGGTAAAACCTTTTCGGTTTGCTTTCATCAGCGATACACATATAGGCTCGCCTAACGGAGGTGCAGAAGAAGACCTGCGACGCACCATTGCAGACATTAATACAATTGATGATATCGCCTTCGTGGTCTTAACAGGAGATATCACAGAGCTCGGTACTAACCGGGAATTAACATTGGCTAAAAAATTACTGGACAGTTTAGATATCCGCTATTACATCATTCCGGGCAACCATGATACCGGCTGGAGCGAGACTGGCGGTCTGGGCTTCAACAAAACATTTGGGATGGACAAATTTCATTTTACCCACAATGGCATTCATTTTATTGGCTGTGCATCGGGTCCTTATGTGCGGATGAGTGATGGACATGTACCCCGGTCACACATCAACTGGTTGAAAAAAGAATTAAAAAAAATTAATCCGGCTGTGCCTGTTGTTTTCCTTAACCATTATCCACTTGACCCGGGGCTCGATAACTGGTTCGAGGTCATTGATCTGCTCAAAGCAAAAAATACCATCCTGGCTCTTTGCGGACATGGTCATAATAACCGGGTGGTACAAGCCGAAGGCATTCCTGCAATAATGGGAAGATCAAACTTAAGGGCCAAAGCAAATGAAGGTGGTTATAATCTTGTGGATGTGCGTAAGGACAGCATTTTGTTCACGGAGCGAAAACCCCTTTCAAAAACAGAAATTCCCTGGACAACAGTGGAAATGAAGCAACAGCATTATGAGCAAAAAAAATTTCCACGACCCGGTTATTCTTTAAAAGATTCAAATTCCCGTGTAAGGGCAGTATGGACCTTTCAATCCCCTTCAAATGTTATCTCCACCCCGCTTGTAGTTAATAATAATGTGGTCTTTGGAAATCAGGATGGTGAAATCCAGGCATTACGATTAAATGATGGGGGAAAGCTTTGGTCATTCAAAACAAATGGGCCTATTTTTTCCTCCCCTGCATTTTCCAGCAACAAAATTGTCATAGGTTCTGCGGATGGCGGTATTTATTGTCTGAATACCAAGGGTAAGAAAGTCTGGAAATTACAAACCCGTGCAGCGGTTTTAGGTTCTCCTGTTATTCAAAATGAAACTGTATATATTGGCGGAAGTGATAGCTGTTTTCAGGCAGTAGCACTCGACAGCGGTAGACCAGTGTGGCGTTATTGCGGATTAGGTGGCCCTGTAACCAGTCAACCTGTAATATATAAAGAAGCGATCGTGTTCGGAGCATGGGACCGCCACTTATATGCACTGAATAAAACTACCGGCAGCTTATTGTGGAAATGGAATAACGGTTCATCTGTTATCAATTATTCACCTGCAGCTTGTATTCCTGTAGTTTTTAATGATGTGGTTTATATAGTGGCCCCAGACAGGTATTTGACTGCAATTGATTTTAATTCAGGAAGCACATTATGGCGAACAAATGAGGCGACAGTAAGAGAATCTATTGGAATTTCAACTGATGGCAATTTGATATACGGAAAAACAATGCAGGATACAATTGTGGCATTTTACACCAATAAGGAAAAACCTCAGTTAGCCTGGAAACTGAATGCAGGTTTTGGGTATGAACACGTACCTTCTATGTTGATTGAAAAAGATGATAGGGTGTTTTTTGGAACCAAAAATGGTGTGATTTATAATATCGATCAGGGTACCCAAAAACTAAACTGGATTTATAAGATTGACAATTCCATGGTGAACACAGTGAATGTTATCAACAGCAGACACCTCATTGCATCTACCATGGATGGAAAGGTTGTTTTATTGAAAGATAATATAATCAGCGCCGGAAACGGGAAACAAGCCAGATAATCAAACCGACAATAGCAACAATGATAAAAATACCCACAGCCATCCCTGCCTGAAATATATCACCAATCATTTCACAAGACGTAAAAGTTATTACAACGATTAAACAAAGCCATAAATAATTATACTGTTTCATAATCATAATTTAGAGTAGTTATGCAAAAGCTTTGCCGAATAAAGATTTAAGTTAAGATGTATACCATACCATGAGTCGATCTTTCCGAAGATAATTCACTCCAGTCATTGTTTTCATCCATGTAAAAGCAAAGTTCCCCCTTTCTCTCTTACCTTCAACACCTATAAGAAGTGAACTGAATATATGTTGGTAAAAACCTTTGGTAGTGCAGTATACGGTGTGGAGGCAATCTCAATAACTGTGGAAGTCAATTGGATGGCTACGGGCAAAGATTGCCTGATAGTTGGGTTACCTGACAATGCTGTGAAAGAAAGTATGCAACGGGTAGAAAGCGCTATAAAAACCAATGGTTTCATTATGCCCCGTACAAGAATTGTAGTCAACCTGGCTCCTGCCGACATAAAGAAAAGTGGAACCGCCTTTGACTTGCCGATAGCTATAGGTGTATTGGCTGCTTCTGAACAAATGAAAAAACGGGAAGCCCTGGATCGTTATGTGATAATGGGTGAGCTCAGTCTTGATGGTACAGTTCGTCCCATCAAAGGAGCACTCCCAATAGCCATACAGGCCAGGAAGCAGGGATTCAAGGGATTGTTCGTACCGGTTGCAAATGCGCGGGAAGCAGGAATGGTCAACAACCTTGATGTTTATGGTGTATCACACATGAATGAAGTGATTCAATTTTTTGAAAATGAAGAACAAGGTTTGGTTCCGGTCAAAATAGATACCAGGGAGGAATTTTTTAATGCACAATATGATTTTGAGATTGACTTCGCTGATGTAAAAGGTCAGGAAAATATAAAAAGGGCTTTGGAAATAGCTGCTGCAGGTGGACACAATGCTATTCTCATCGGGCCTCCGGGAGCGGGTAAAACAATGCTTGCTAAAAGATTGCCTACCATACTCCCACCGTTGAGTTTGCACGAAGCGCTGGAAACAACCAAGATTCATTCTGTTGCCGGCAAGCTGCCGGAAAATGCCACGCTTATTGCCAAAAGACCTTTCAGGAGCCCACATCATACCATCAGTGATGTGGCACTTGTGGGTGGGGGTGGTATTCCGCAGCCAGGTGAAATTTCACTGGCGCATAATGGTGTGTTGTTCCTTGATGAATTGCCTGAATTCAAACGTACTGTGCTGGAAGTGATGCGTCAGCCAATGGAAGAACGCAGGGTCACCATTTCAAGAGCCAAAGTTGCCGTAGACTTTCCTGCCTCTTTTATGCTGATCGCGTCAATGAATCCTTGTCCATGCGGGTATTATAATCATCCTGAACGACAATGCAGTTGTGGTCCGGGCACTGTTCAGAAATATCTCAATAAAATATCGGGTCCATTGCTGGATCGTATAGACCTGCATGTTGAAGTAACACCAGTGGCTTTTACAGAATTATCAGGAATTAAGGTACAAGAGCGTTCATTTTCCATAAGAGACCGCGTCATCAATGCACGTGAAATTCAAACCGAAAGATATAAACACCTGGAAGGGATATATGCCAATGCCCAAATGAGCAGTAAAACACTGAAAGAAATTTGCGTGATCAGCCAGGCCGGGCAAAATTTATTAAAATCTGCAATGGAAAAACTCAATTTATCTGCAAGAGCTTATGACCGCATATTAAAAGTATCAAGAACTATTGCCGATCTTTCTGCAAGTGAAGACATAAAAGTGGAGCACCTTGCAGAAGCCATTCAATATCGCAGTCTTGACCGGGAAGGTTGGGCAGGTTAATTACGGGTCGTACAGTTAATGTAACTTTATCGCCTCATGCAGAACTATATTGTGTACCTGGCGGTGAACAAGGACCAGGTCAATAAATGCAGGTATGCTTTATTAAAATATCTATCGGTATACAACCTTAAACCGCCTGCAGATATTGCTACTATTATTTATACAGATCAGCCTGCAGCATTTGAAGCGTTTGCTTCATTTTTTCACCGTTTTGAAATGAGACATAGCGGGGAGATTTCAAAATTAAATCTTTTGAAGCAAGTGGTAAATGAAGGTGGAAAGGTGATATATATAGCACCTGATGCATATTCTGTCAAACCATTGGATGAGCTTTTCAACAGACTAAATGCCGATAATTTTTATTTGTTCACTGCCGATAAAAAAAATCATCCTTTGACCGGCACTCCATTTACCAGAGGACTTAAAGGCGCAGAACAGGAAGATAATTTTACGAATGAACTCTTCAATAAAAGCATTAATGTCATAGGTCTTGGAAATGCTCAATCCATCATAGCCCAAATAGAGGCCACATTAAAATCAATAAATAATCAGGTGCCCGAGGCAGAAGATGTGGCTATTAATTTTGTGCTCCGGCAAAAGCCTTCTATCGCTTTTGATGGATTTGAATCTTATAGCGATTTGAATGAATTCAAAAACTTATTACAAACTTTTTTTAAACGAAATGAAGAAGAAAGCATTCCCAACTTAGTGAAGCTCTCACATCACCTGGATGCCAAACAAATCCGGCAGCAGAAGCAGGAGTTTGAAAATCAACCTTTTTTTAAGAAGTGGATGGATAAATTGACAGGCAAAGGCTGGTCCATCAGTAAATATGAAAAGAAGATCTAAATGAGTTCAACCATTACTACATGAAAATTTTACTGCAGTATTTAAAGCCCTATAAGTTACTGGTTTTTCTGGTGTTGCTGCTTGCTGCCATGAATATTGGCTTCTCCCTTGTTGACCCCATCATATTCGGTAAGTTGCTCAACCTCGCTTATGATTACGGCAATAATCCTGCACCTTATCAACCATTCTTTTGGAATTTTGCCAAGCCTGTACTTCTTTTATTAGCCGCTTCCATAGGTGTGGCCATGGTTAGCCGCATTGCAAAAAACTTCCAGGATTATTTCTTAAATGTAATCGTGCAGAAATTCGGTGCCAAGGTATTCACTGATGGTTTGCAGCATGCAATGAAACTGCCCTATGCCGAATTCGAAGATCAGCGTAGTGGTGAAACCCTCAGTATTTTACAGAAAGTGAGAACAGATACTGAACGCTTCATCAATAATTTCGTTAATATCCTTTTCACTGTATTGATCGGGATCATTTTTGTAGCTGTTTTTGCCATACAAAAACATTGGTCATTACCCATTATTTATTTCGGAGGCATTGCTGTTTTAATGATCATATCTAACCTCCTTAGTAAAAAAGTAAAAACGATTCAGAAAACCATTGTGTCCCAAACCACATCACTGGCCGGCACTACCACTGAATCATTGCGCAATATAGAATTGGTAAAAAGCCTTGGATTAACCGCACAGGAAGTAGGCCGTTTAAACAAAAACACATATAAAATTTTAGGTCTGGAACTAACGAAAGTAAAAAGGATCAGGAGCATATCATTTGTGCAGGGCACTTTTGTAAATACACTGCGGCAGGTTATTTTATTCATGCTGATGTGGCTTGTATTCCGTCACCAGTTAAATCCGGGAGAATTGGCAACCATGCAGATATTTTCCTTTTTTGTATTTGGTCCTTTGCAGGAAATAGGCAACATAATTTTGAGCTACCGTGAGGCGGAAGCATCACTGAATAATTTTCAAACCCTGATGAATAAAGCACCGGAGCAGCAACCACTACATCCCCGGCACCTGGGGCCGATAGATAATCTTCGGTTTAATGAAGTTTCTTTCAAACATCAAACTGCCATGCACAAGGCTATTGATGACATAAACTTTAGTGTTAGAAACGGAGAAACAATTGCATTTGTAGGCCCTTCCGGTTCGGGTAAAACAACATTGATGAAATTGCTGGTAGGATTATACCGGCCACAGAGCGGTGCTATTTATTATAATGGGATAGATGAAAACAGCATCAACTTCGAAGACCTGCGCAACCAGATAGGATTTGTGACACAGGACACACAGTTATTTTCAGGAACCATCAGGGAAAATCTGCTTTTTGTAAACCCTGAAGCAAAAGAAGAGGACGTTTTAGATGCATTGTACAAAGCGTCTTGTGAAAATTTATTGACAAGGGCTGAAAAGGGCGTAGATACTGTGATCGGTGAAGGTGGATTAAAATTATCGGGCGGAGAGAAACAACGTTTGAGCATTGCAAGAGCCTTATTACGCAAGCCAAAGTTGCTCATTTTTGACGAGGCTACTTCTGCATTGGATTCACTAACAGAAGAAGAAATCAATAAAACCATTCGTGAGGTATCTTCTTTTAATGATCAGATCACCATATTGATTGCGCACCGGTTATCAACCATTATGCATGCAGACAGGATTTATGTATTGGAAAGAGGATTGATCATAGAAACAGGCAATCATGATGACCTTCTGCAGGAAAAAGGTCTATATTATGCTATGTGGCGACAGCAGATAGGAGAAAGGAAAACTGAGGCTAAACCCTTACCTGCTACATCTTAATCATCTTTATTCTTATTCCAAAGATCAGAGAAAATATTGCTGTTGATTCCTTCAATATCACTGATCTCAAGTTCAATAGCATTCATGCTTTTTGTTATTTCTATCAGTGAGATTACCAGCGATGTGAGTAAGCTGAGCAGGCTAAGCGCAAATGAATAATTTGCCATCCGTAACCAGCCGTTGTATATACAATACATACAAACCACGCAAAGTAAAAAGCTGAACACTCCCAAGCCCTGCATATAGCGTATGAGGTTGATGCGCTGGCGCAAATTTTTAATTTGTTGAACAATCAGTCCAGAGCCTTTTCCCTCCTTATAATCTTCATGCAGCTTGCGCACAAGATGGGCCAATGCTACAAAACGATTGGTATAGGCCAGCAGCAACAAACTGATAGCAGGAAATAAAAGCGCCGGTGTGTTCAATGATATCTCCATTCAACAAAAGTAAATGCTGAAAGGGAAAAAACTATTGATCAGTATTTTTTCGGGTAGTTGAAATATTAAAAGGCACATTGATCTTAATGGAAAAATTTCTTCCCATATTAAAGACCCCTATTCTTCCTGTTGCATTATTTATTGCTGTATACTTAAGGCGGTTCAAATGATTTTGATATGCTTTATCTAGTAAATTATTGGCTGCCAGGTGAATGCTGAATAGTGTGGTTTTACCATTGTTTATATCTGCTCCCAATCCTGCATTCAACAATGAATATCCTTTTGTAGCCGTTTCCGTATTGTAGCCGAAAAATGGTTTGTTTTGCTCGAATGTGTTGTCTACTTCTACATGCACATAAAAATTGCGGAAAGACTGTTTAGTTTTTGTAAAGTTTGCACGCAACTGGCTTATCAAACGGGCAGCAGGAATAAATGGCAAGTTTTTACTGCCGTCTATGGATTGGTCAAACCTACCCCGTACAACAGAAAATGTATTTTCGAAGTGAAGCCAGTCAAGCGGATGTGGATGAATATCTATGGATGCTTCAAACCCCGATAGTCGGGCATTATTCTGACTGTATCGGAAGGCTTCGAGGTCTTCATCATCAATGGTAATAATAGAATCATCACCCGCCTGGTTTTGCAAACGACTATAGAAAATAAAATCTTTGATGCGATTATAAAAACTGCTTAGCGAAAAACTTATATGCTCGTAATCACCTTCTATTCCTGCATCAAACTGCAAGCTACGCTCCGATTTAAGACCGAGCTGACCGTATTCATACCTGCTTGTACCTTCATGTGCGCCATTGGATGCCAGCTCAGATAAACTTGGCGCCCTGAATCCCCTTGCAAGGTTTGCCTTTAGCGTAATTTTTGCAGAGGGGTAGTAGCTGGCGCCCAGGCTGCCTGATAAATTTGAATATGATTTTTTAAATTGGGTAAACTTTATATCACCATCTTCCAAAAATTCTTTTGAGTTTATGGTCCGGTTATCATACCGTAGCCCACCACTCATAGTGACTGTTTTGAATGTTTTTTGCAAAAAAGCAAAAGCACCGAGATCATTAGAGTTGTATTCCGGTATAATGACTTCTTCGCCACTGTTTTTATTGTTTTGCTGCATGCCGGTGATGCCCAGGGTTGTTTCCAGGTCGCCCCTGTCAGGAAAACGCCATTGCAGATTATAGTTGATTGTATTCAGGTCAAATGCAAGCTCTCTTTCATCAGGTTCTTCCGGGTTACCAAATTCTTCCCGTTTATTTTTTTGCCAGCCAACATTCATTTTCAACCTGTTTTTCCCTATACCGATACTATTGTCACTAATCAGTTTATAATGCTGCACTCTTTGATTGGGTAAAAATAATTTTCTTGAATTTAAATCACTGGAAGTGGCTATTCTTTCCAATGGTGATCCGGTATTCACCAAAAAAGCACCGGAAGCATCATCACGGTCACCTTCTATCAATCCTACACTCTGATCAAAATTGCTTAAGATCAAATGGCTAAAGCCCCAGCTTTTATTCAAACCTATGTAACCACCGTAATTTTTTTCATTGAACCTTGAATTCAGCACACGTCCATCCCATTTATTTTCATAATCCTTTGCTGACTTTCTGCTACCGTATATATTCCAATTGAAGCCGTTTTGATTTCCCTGTAAGTTGGCATTAAGTCCAATCAGTCCATTGTTCGTTTGATAACTACTGAATAAATTACCCCTGATGGTGCCCTCTGGTGCCGGTATATTTGTAATGAAATGTATAACCCCTGCCAGGGCATCACTGCCATACATTATCGAAGCAGGCCCTTTCAATATTTCTGCCCTGTTAATGCTAAGTTCATCTATTTCAATTCCATGTTCATCGCCCCACTGTTGCCCTTCCTGCCTGATGCCATCATTTACTACAACAACCCTGTTATAGCTTAACCCTCGTATCACTGGTTTGGAAATTGCCGGACCTGTACCTATCTGCGAGATACCAGGCTGCTTACTTAATGCATCTATAATATTGGTTGATGGGGTTTGCATCAAATCAGCTTTCCGAATTAATCGTACAGGAATAGGAATACTTCTGGTACTGGTAGCCGTAGTGACCCCGGTTACAGTCACTCCCTGGTTTTCAATGATAGCAGATGTGAGGCTGAAATTTTTTTGCATCGATGACACTATATCTATATGTTCTACAATGTTATTATAGCCAGTATGAGAAATTTCAATGAGATGATGCCCTGAAGGAATATTGCGAACCGTATAATTGCCATTACTATCGGCTATGGCGCCTATCCGGGCCTCGATAAAATGAATGCTTGCGCCTGCCAGGGAAGTGTTGGCAGCCGCATCCCTGATATTGCCTGATAATATAATCGGTGGCCTTGCCTGGGTCATTGCATTGAATGCAATAAGAGTAAAAATGATGTAATTGAAAATTTTCATTTGATTTGAATATTCAAACGAATATAAAACATTTTGCAACGTTGATGCAAAGATGTTTTATGTTTTCAGCTCTGAAGTTTTAGTTTTTTCAATTTCGTTCTTCAGTATTGACGAAATATTGCCTCTCAGAACAGGAAATTTCTCTTTGGCAAATTCAGAAACAATGGTTAATGCATGAATAGCCTGCTCCCTGCTGATTTTTGCGTTGATTATCAAGGTATAAATCAAGGAATGGTTTTTCATCCGACTATTTAAATTTTTAGTAGACGGGTAAAAGCAAATTGGTGTCCCTTTATTGTTAATTAGTAGGTAATAGTATATAGGGATACATCAGGAAACAATAGGTTCGAGCCGTCGTACAACGTTTTGCCATTCCTTATGGGTATCCGGCTTTATCAGGTAAAGCGCAGCACCTAATCGTTGACATACTTCTATATCTATTTTATTGGCTGAGGTAGTTACAATAGCCACCGGGATTTCTTTATGATCGGGACTGGTTTTTAATTGCTGTAGCGTTTGTCGTCCATCCATTTCCGGCATATTCAGATCCAAAACAATCAGGGAGGGTAACGCATTGCTATGCTGCCGTAAGTATTCCAATACTTCACGTCCATTGCCTACAAAATGAAAATTTAATTTGCTTTGCAATACTTTACAGGCATCATGCACCCATGCTCTGTCATCATTATCGTCGTCGGCGTATAATATCAGTTTTTCAATCACAAGGTTTTTTCTGTTGGTATTGTAATGTCATCATAGAATCCAACAAAAATAATTTTTTTATTGTAGCGATTCTTTTGCAAATAATATTATAAGATGATTTTTAGTTTATCCTTTCGATAATTCCGGCTATCCCCTGGCCTCCGCCTACGCATGCTGTAACCATTCCATATCTTTTATTATTCCGTTTCAGATCATTGAGCAATTGAATAGTAAGTTTAGCACCGGTGCAACCTAATGGATGACCCAATGCAATGGCTCCACCGTTTGGATTAACAACCTGAGGATTCAAACCAGCCTCCCTGATCACTGCAATAGATTGGGAAGCAAAAGCTTCATTCAATTCTATCTGATCCATATCCTGCATGCTCATAGATCCCTGCTTTAAAACTTTAGGTATAGCAGCTACAGGTCCTATTCCCATTATACGTGGGTGCACACCTGCTGATGCACAGGCTACCAATCGACCAATGGGCCTGACACCTAATTCATTCATAAGACGTTCACTCATTACCAGCACGAATGCAGCCCCGTCGCTTGTTTGCGATGAATTACCAGCTGTCACCACCCCTTTGGCAGCAAAAGCCGGTTTTAATTTGGACAATGCTTCCATTGAAGTATCAGCCCTGGGGCCTTCATCTGTGTCTACTACAAAAGTTCTTTTTTGTTTTTTGCCTGCTGCATCCAGGTATACTTCCTCTACAGATATCGGTAGTATCCCTTCTTTTAAATATCCTTTTTCTATTGCAATAAGGGCTTTCATGTGCGAGTGATAAGAAAATTCGTCCTGGTCTTCCCGGCTTACATGATATTCTTTGGCTACAGCTTCTGCTGTGAGTCCCATACTTAAATAATAATCCGGGTCGTCTTTGGCAATAGAGTATGCAGGAACTGTTTTCCATCCCGCTGTAGGTACCATGCTCATACTTTCAGTACCACCTGCTATAATACAGTCAGCCATGCCCATCCGGATTTTTGATGTAGCTATGGCAATAGTTTCCAATCCCGATGCACAATACCTGTTAACCGTCATCCCCGGTACATCATAACCTACTGCCCTTGCTGCTATGATTCGTCCTACCTGCAGGCCTTGCTCTGCCTCCGGTACGGCATTCCCTACAATTACATCATCTACTGATTTTTTATCGAGTTGAGGAATGGTTTGAAGAAGATGTTGAATTACTTCTATTGCAAGATCATCAGGCCTGTAAAAACGGAAACCACCTTTTTTTGCTTTGGCTACTGCTGTTCTGTAACCTGCCACTATATAAGCTTCCTGCATGATAAAAATTATTTATCAAATATAATTATAAGTTGTTTATGCAACCAATAATTAAAACGGCAATTAATGTTTGTTATTCAGACCCCGGTAACAGCTATTACAACGGCGCCTTATCTTCGTTTTTATGGTTTACACCTGGCTGCGTAAAGTATTATTTACATTCCCTCCGGAAGCGGCTCATCATTTGTCCATGCAGCTACTGCAACAAGCCTGTGGTATTCCTGCTATACGAAGAAAAATTGTTCAGCAGTATAGCTGTATAGATGATTCACTTAAAAAAAACGTATTTGGATTAACCTTTCGCAACCCGTTAGGATTAGGCGCTGGCTTTGATAAAAATGCCAGTTATTTAAGAGAACTGGAAACACTGGGATTTGGATTTGTAGAAATAGGTACCGTTACGCCACTTCCACAAAATGGAAATAAAAAACCAAGATTATTTCGGCTTCCCAAAGATAAAGCCCTTATTAACCGTATGGGTTTTAATAATGATGGTGTAAAAATAATTTCTAAAAAATTAAAGAATTACAAGAAAAAAAATCCAGGATCAGGAATGTTAATAGGAGGCAACATTGGTAAAAATAAAAACACGCCAAATGAGGAAGCCTGGAAAGATTATGAGAAATGCTTCGTCAAATTACATGACGACGTAGATTTTTTTGTAGTTAATGTGAGCTCTCCCAATACACCCGGATTGAGAGCTCTGCAGGAAAAAGATTCTTTGAAAAAAATACTTGTGCACTTACAAAATCTAAATGCAAAATTCCATGTGCAAAAACCTATTTTATTGAAGATTGCTCCCGACCTTTCCATTGACCAGACTGATGATATAATATCGCTTGTAATCGAAATCAAGCTTGATGGGTTAGTAGCTACAAATACAACAATCAGCAGAAAAAATTTACAAACAAGTGCGGGAGTACTTGCAACTACAGGCAATGGTGGATTGAGCGGAAAACCTTTACAGCTGATGTCTTCTCAAATATTGGAATACATATATAAAAAAACGAGTGGAGCCATTCCCATAATTGGTAGCGGAGGAATTTTTACCGGCCCGGATGCACTTGCAAAAATGAAATCAGGTGCTTCGCTTGTAGAAGTATGGACGGGTTTTATCTATGAAGGGCCTATGATTATAAAAAATATCTGCAGGATATTAAAGGCAAAAACTGAATAGTAATTTTATCACTTCACTCGCTAAAAAAGATTATTACTTCCAAAACAAAAAACCCCGCCAGAAGCAGGGTTCATAAATTTTTATAATGAAAATTATTTAATTGTTATAGAGTCTACCAGGTCAGAATCTACTAAAATACGTCCGCAGTTTTCACAGACCATCACTTTTTTACGTTGCTTAATTTCACTTTGTTTTTGTGGTGGGATGGAATAAAAGCAACCTCCGCATGCATCTCTTTCTACTGGTACAACAGCCAATCCATTGCGGTAGTTTTTCCTGATTTTCTCATAGCTTGTTAACAGGCGCTCATCCACATGACTTCGTGCCTCATCTGCTGCCTTATTGAATTGTTTTTCTTCTTTTTCAGTTGTAGCAATGATCTTCTCAAGTTCACCTTTCTTTGTTGTTAAAACACCTTCTTTTCCTCCAATTGCCTTTTTGGCTTTGTCAAGCGCCACAGCCTTTTCTGCTACCTCTTCATTAGCATCTTTAATATGCTTTTCACACAACTTCACTTCGAGTTGCTGCATTTCTATTTCTTTATTAATGGCCTCAAACTCGCGGTTGTTTTTTACGTTTTCACTGTCTTTTTCATATTTTTTTCCCAGGGCCTCTGCTTCTTTAATAGCCTCTTTCTTTTGTGCTATAAATTCAGTGATTCCATTTATCTCTTCCTCAATGCGCATCTGGCGTGCATGGAGGCCCTGTATTTCATCTTCCAGATCCGCTACTTCCATAGGAAGTTCGCCTTTCAGTACACGGATCTCGTCAAGCTTGGAATCCACTTTCTGAAGATTGACCAGTGAACTTAGTTTTTCTTCTACTGAATATTCTTTAACGTGTGCCATTGATAATATTATAATTTGAGGTTTAAACTTTGTTCATTCCGGCAGGATTAATTTTAGCTTAATGCTTTGCGCACTTCTTCATACATAATTAAATTGCCGGATTATAGGATGGTTAAAATCTCCAAAAGCCAGGCACTTATTATTTCATCGCTAAATGCCAACCTTTCAAAATCTGCATTTCCTTAAATAAAATATGCCACCGGGTTGGTATTTACTTTGGTTTTTTGGACGGCAAAGGTAGGGAATTTTTTTACTAGCTGTTTATAGATGAGCTCCGCTGTGTACTGTTCACTCTCATAATGTCCAATGTCAGCAATTACAAGTTTTCCTTCAGCATCAAAGAATTCATGATATTTCACATCGGCAGTTACAAAAAAATCAGCTCCTGCGCTCTTTGCTTTTGCTATCAAAAAAGCCCCGGCCCCGCCGCAAACAGCTATTTTTTTCACTTCTTTATTTCTCAGTTTTGTATGCCTTATGACTGCAGTTCCGAATCGATCTTTCAGCGTTTGCAGAAATTCTTCTTCTGACACCGGGGTTTCCAATTCTGCGATAATGCCTGCCCCTATACCGTAATGAATATTTTCCATAGTGAAAATATCATAAGCCACTTCTTCGTAAGGATGGTTTTCCACCAATGCTTTTACCACCTGGGTTTCAAGGTAGGCAGGGTATACAATTTCAATTTTGGTTTCTCTTTCCTGGTGCTGTTTTCCGATATCTCCTACATATGGATATGCACCTTCTTCTGCTCTGAATGTACCTATTCCCTCGCTATTAAAACTGCATTCAGCGTATTTTCCAATATGCCCTGCACCGGCAGCAAAAATAGCCTGGCGTATATCGCCGGCTTTATCCATAGGAGCGAAAGTGATAAGACGACGCAACAATTTTTCTTTTGGAGCTAATATTTTACATTTTTTTAAACCCAGCCTTCCGGCAATCTCACCGTTCACACCCAGCACTACGTTGTCCAGGTTTGTATGAGTGGCATAAATTGCTATATCAGCTTTAATTGCTTCAATAATTACTTGTTCTACGTATGTTTTCCCGTTTATTTTTTTAAGTCCTTTAAAAATGATTGGGTGATGTGCGATTATTAAATTGCAATTATTCTTCTTTGCTTCATTTATCACATCAATAGTTACATCAAGCGAGCAAAGAACACCTTTACAATCCCATGATGAAAGTCCGGTTAATAATCCGGCATTATCATAATCTTCCTGCAACTCGGGGGCTGCAAATACTTCAATTGCTGAAATAAGCTCTTTAATTTTCATTACTGAAAGTTAGTGTTTTGGCCTTTTGGTATAACATTGCATCCACAATTACCTTGTCAATTTCATGCCCCGATCATTTGACCATATTTTGAATGCAGGTTCTAAGAGAGGAGTCCGCAGTGCAGAAATGATTCAAAGGCGAAGAGCAGCCAAAAGATTGCGACAGGATATTGGGAATAATATCCGTGACATATTGCTGATGTTGCTTGGTGTAATATCAGCAGGCTTTGGGTTAAAAGGTTTTTTACTTCCCAATGGACTTATAGATGGCGGAGCGATGGGTATAGCACTGCTGGCTAACCGTGAAACAAATCTATCGCTTCCTCTTTTTATTATTCTTATCAATGTTCCTTTTTTATTACTCGGGTGGAAACAAATCAGCAAAGGTTTTAGCATAAAAAGTATTGTTGCAATAGTGGTTCTTGCGCTGGCTGTTAATTTTATTCCATACCCCATTGTCACTGACGATAAAATATTAGTAGCTGTATTTGGTGGCTTTTTCCTCGGGGCGGGTATAGGATTAACCATTCGTGGAGGTGGCGTTATAGATGGTACAGAGATATTGGCAATCTATTTAAACCGTAAAAACAGCTTATCTGTAGGGGATTTTATTCTTGTTTTTAATATTCTCATTTTTTCTGCTGCAGCCTACCTGCTTTCTATTGAAGTAGCTTTATATTCTATTCTTACTTACCTGGCTGCGTCCAAAACGGTTGATTTTATTTTGGAAGGTATTGAGGAATTTACGGGAGTGACAATCATTTCATCCCGTAGCAGGCAGATTACAGATATGATACAAAATGAACTGGGCAGGGGCCTGACTATTTATACAGGTAAAAAAGGATTCGGCAAAAGCGGCGAATCGAGCAATACTTCTGACATAATATTTACCGTGATAACCCGTCTTGAAGTCAACAGGCTGACCAATGAAATAGAAAAAATAGACCGCAATGCATTTATAGTAATGCAAAGCATTAAGGATACCCGCGGAGGTATGGTAAAAAAATTACCATTGAAAAAAATAAAAGCTACCCAACCTTCATAATAATTCAAAAAACATTTATCTAACCCATGAGCAATTGTGTTAAATCATTACCGGTAAAACCTTGATAGCTCTTATTTCGTAGATTAACTATTGGAGAAATACCCAATAATATATATCTTGTCCTGATAGATCTGGTAAATATGAAAATCATTTTGTCCCTTGCTGTCTTAACATTATTGTTTTTTGGTTGTAAAAAAACTATCAGAGAAGCCCAGGAAGACTTTGTAGTGAATGCCATGACTAACGGACAATGGATGGTAAAAAGCTATCTGAAAGGCAGCACAGATGTTACATCGTCCTTTAGTTCATATAAGTTTCAGTTTAAAGAAAACCGGACAGTTGATGCAATCAAAGATAACATCACAGAAAAGACAGGTACATGGGATGCCAATGCTGCGGATATGAGCATTACCGCCAATTATTCTACCCAGATAGAACCTCTGTCACTTCTAAATGGCACATGGGTAATAGTCAAAAATAGTCTTAGTTACGTGGAGGCTTCCATGACCATCGGGAACGAAACAAGGTTTTTAAGGCTCGAAAAAATATAACATACCACCGCATAATTACTTATCATAATAGGTTTTTAGCGCATTTTTTACGATATTTGAACGTTTTCAATCTTAACCTATTTGAAGCCAGTTACCTATTAAAAACTAACCACCGTTTAAACCTACCATTTTGAAACTTAAAGCCGCCTTTATAATATGCCTTGTGGTGCTTAGGTATGGCGCTTTTGCACAAGGGTCCGTAACGGCCAATTTTACTTCCGATATCACTTCAGGATGTTCTCCCATCGTAGTTAATTTCCAGGACCAATCTACCGGTAATCCTACAGCCTGGGTTTGGGATTTTGGAAATGGGGCTACTTCATCAAAACAAAATCCGTCTACCACTTATTTTGCGAACGGCACTTACACAGTAAAGCTTATTGCTTCTAATGCAGGCTCTTCCAATACAGTTACAAAAACAGCTTATATAACAGTATATCTGGAACCGCTACCGAATTTTACAGTGAATAGGAGAAGTGGTTGTACCCCTACAAAGATCCAGTTTAATGATGCTTCGAGCTCACCAGCAGGCACTCAAATAACAGGATGGAAATGGGATTTTGGAGATGGTGGTAGTTCTTCACAAGAAAACCCACAATACATTTACAAAACTCCTGGTAGCTACACAGTTACATTAACGATAACCAATGATAAGGGATGTAAAAAAATAATTACAAAGCCTAACCTTATTGATGCAACACAGGGTGTAGCTCCTGATTTTTACTTTTCAGATCCTGCTGTCTGCAGTGCTCCTGCTACAGTCAATTTTACTAATACTACAACCGGGCCTGGTACCTTATCATATAGTTGGAATTTTGGTAATGGATCAATTTCATCGGCAATAAACCCCAGTACAGTTTATAACAAAAATGGCAAATACAATGTAACACTGATAGCAACAAGCAATCAGGGATGCATGGATTCTGTAAAAAGGGAAGTAGATATAGGAAAAGCAAATACGGACTTTATCATACCAACTAAATTATGCCCCAAAACACCGGTTCAGTTTTTAAACAATTCATCGCCCCGGCCCATAAAAGCCTTTTGGCAATTTTCGAATGGTACCACTGATACTTTCAGAAATGGGTCTACAGTTTTTGCGACGGCAGGCACATATATTGTTACGCTGATTAATACTTATACGGCTTGTACAGATACTTTGAAAAAAACGGTTACTGTATTGCCTAATCCTGTTATAGATTTCAAAGCTTCTGATACTGGCAGGTGTCAAACTCCTTTTAGCGTGAACTTCACTCCTTCCGGAGGAGTTTCTTATATATGGGATTTTGGAGACAGCACAGGTACTTCCACTCAAACCAACCCTACCCATACTTATAACAAAGGCGGGGACTTTGATGTCACCTTAATCGCCGCCAATTCTAATGGTTGTAATGATACATTGGTAAAGAAGGCTTATATAAAAATCCGCAAACCTGTCATTAAGTTTCCAAATCTGCCGGCACAGGGATGCATTCCTCATGCCATTACATTTTCATCCAATATTTCTTCTGCTGACAGTGTGATTTCTTATAAATGGGAGTTTGGTGATGGTAATGGTTCCTCAGAAAAATCACCCAACTACATATACACTAAGAGCGGGAAATATGATGTGAGTTTAACAGTAACTACCAGTACAGGTTGTACAGAAATGATTAAGCTTGATTCAGCAGTAAAAGTAGATACACTTCCAACACCGGCATTTACTTCAGATGTGACGACCGCATGTGCCGACCCCGGTATTCAATTTATTAATCTGACAGTAGATCCCAAAAATGAATTTCAGTATACATGGACTTTTAGCGATGGCACTACTTCAGGTGAAAAAAATCCAAGGCATACTTTCACAGATACGGGCTGGATAGATGTATCCCTGTCAGTGAACAATAAAGGTTGTGAAACCAAACTTACTAAATTAAGATATGCTTATGTAAAACCGGCTGTTTCAAGATTTGACTATAAACCTGATTGCAATAATCGTTTACGATATACATTCATCGACAAATCTATTGCTGCTACTTCATGGAAATGGAATTTTGGCGATGGTACTACTTATACCGGTCAAAACCCTCCACCACATACTTTCCCTGCCGATGGCAGTTATAATGTGTCATTAACAACCACCAATGGTACCTGTACCTATACGCTGGTTCGTAGTGTTGTTATAGCCGCTTATACACCTGACTTTACAACTGCTTCTACTGAAGGTTGTAAGCCTTTTACCGTTACAATTTACCCTATTCTGCCCAACCCTGGCTTTATAAAAAATATAATCTGGGATTTTGGTGAAGGAGCAGGACCTGTTGATTTTGGTCAAAAAGACTATGGGGAATATACTTATACAAAAGCAGGAACCTATAATGTAAGTTTATCGGCAATTGATACTTTCGGATGCCCGCATCCCTTAACAAAAAATGGCTATATTAAAATCTTTGGACCAAAACCTGATTTTACATCTACCAACAGTGCAGGGTGTAAAGGATTAACTACTTTATTTACAGATGCTACAAAGATCGACGGAACAAGCTCTATAGTAAGCTGGAAATGGGACTTTGGTGATAGCACTGTTCAAACCTATACTGCTCCTCCCTTTCAGCATAGATATGATAGCGTGGGAGACTATGATGTAAAGCTTGTTGTGGTGGATGCAAAAGGATGTACTGATAGCATTACTTACAGGGAGTTTGTCAAGATCTCTACGCTTAAAGCAGGTTGGAGTACACCGGGAAAGACATGTCCAAACTCTCCCCTTGGTTTTGGAAATGAAACCATCAGTGATTTACCCTTCAGCTCATTCTGGGACTTTGGAGATGGTCAAACTGCTACCAGTGTGAATGGATTACATGCTTATAAAGACACAGGTTATTATACGGTGAACCTGATAGTACAAGACATCATTGGTTGCAAAGATTCTTTGAAGAAAATAGATTCGGTGTATGTCAGCCTTCCTGTTGCTTCTTTTGATGCAAATAATTTTGTTAGTTATTGCACACCCTTTGAAGCAAGGTTTCAAAATACATCAACATTTTACCAATCTTCGATGTGGGATTTAAGCCTGGCCACATCCAATCAACAAAACCCAACACTTTATTATACAAATACGGGAACTTATCCTATCAGGTTAATTGTAACCAGCCCCGGTGGATGCAAAGACACGGCGAATAATGTATTAAAAGTTTTCAACTCCAGCGATGGCACATTAACGTATTCACCCACCGATGGCTGTATTCCAAAAACTGTAAATTTTGATGCATTTTCAAAAATGAAAGGTCGTTTTATCTGGGACTTTGGCGATGGTAATGTAACCGATACCACGATCAATAAAATTGATCACGTATACACAGACTTTGGTGATTTTGTTCCAAAAATCATATTAAAAGAGCCATCGGGTACCTGTATTATTCCTTTAATCGGCAGTAAGACGATCAGCCTACTTGGTGTCAAAGCAAAATACTCCCTGGATAAAATGTTCTTCTGCGATAGCGGAATGGTAATGGCTACAGATTCCACCACTTTCAATGATCCTATTGTATCTTATGACTGGGATTTTGGTGATGGCACAAATTATAATACTCAAAATCCTGTTCATCAATATACAGCTCCAGGTCTTTTTACTGTTTCAGTGGCCATTCGTACGCAAACAGGCTGTACGGATACATTGAAGAAAGGTCCCGTTAAAATAGTCCAAAGTCCGCTTATATCCGTACAATCCGATTCCATTATTTGTCTCAATGAAAGAATATTGTACACGGGAATTATGGAACGTCCCGACACTTCACAGGTACGGTGGGTATGGACATTTCCAAATGGAAATACATCATCAGTCCAAAATCCTGTCATACAACAGTATAATAAAGCAGGCACCTTTTTCGTATCCACCATAGCTACCAATACCAGTGGCTGCGCCGATACAGTTACGAGAAGTCTTCTGGTAAATCCTTTGCCGGTAATCACGGTGCCCTCTCAGCTGACAAAAATTGTAGGCATTCCTTTAACCTTACCTGCCACTTATTCCAGTAATGTGACTGATTATTTGTGGAGTCCGTCCACTACTTTAGATTGTTTCAATTGTCCCCAACCAATTACCACTACTAAATTCAATACCTTGTACAAGATAGCTGTTGTAGATAGCAATGGCTGCAGGAATACAGAAACTGTACAGGTAATAGTTTTATGCAAAGGGGCTACTATATTTGTACCCAATACTTATTCACCAAATGGTGATGGTGCAAATGATATTTTTTATATACGTGGCAACGGATTAGATCGTGTCAAATCGCTCAGGGTTTTCAATCGTTGGGGTGAAGTGGTTTTTGAACAAAGAAATTTTCCTGTAAATAATTTGATGTATGGCTGGGATGGAAAATATAAAGGAGTGAAAGCACAGCCTGATGTATATGTATACCAGGTAGAGATATTCTGTGAAAATGGAGAAATTGTTAAGTTTGAAGGTAATGTAGCGCTAATACAATAATGAATGAAAAGCTTATTTAAAATAAAACTTTTGCTTGTTAACTGTTGTTTGATGATTGCATCTATCATGCAGGCTCAGGATATACATTTTTCTCAATTCTTTGAGGCTCCCCTGTTACGTAATCCTTCCCTGGCAGGAATATTCTCCGGCGACATACGCATCCAGGCTGTGTATCGTGATCAATGGAACAGTGTAACCAATGCTTACAAAACAGGATCGCTCAATGCAGAATATAAGATGCCTGTTGGCAAAGGAGATGATTTCCTTACAGCGGGATTACAATTATTATTCGATCGTGCAGGTACAGTAGCCTGGACTTCATCGCATGTGTTACCTGCATTAAACTTTCATAAATCACTGAGTGATCAGACGAACCGCTATCTTTCACTTGGTTTCATGGGCGGTATAGTGCAACGTAAAATTGACAGAAGCAAAATAATAACCAACAGCACTTATGATGGATTAGGGGATGGTGAAACTTTCACCGATAACCAGTATTCTTATTTTGATGGAGCTGTAGGCATGAGTTTTAATACGCAGTTTACTGAGAACGCAGACAATAATTTATTCATTGGAGGCGCATACCATCATTTCAACAAGCCAAAAAATTCATTTTACCAAAACAGTGATGTGGAGCTGGAACCAAAAATGGTAGGCTCGGCTGGAGTAAAGTTTTCCGTAACACCTGCCAGTTATATTACTTTGCAAACCGATTACTCCAAACAAGGCCGCTACCGGGAAGTGGTAGCAGGTGCACTGTATGGTATTAAAATAGGTGAAGGAGATTTAGATGACCCACTATATACTTTGCATGGCGGTGCATTTTTAAGGTTGAATGATGCACTGATACCCGTCATCAAACTTGACTATCATAAGTATTCCCTTTCCTTTAGTTATGATGTAAATATTTCAAAACTAAAAACCTCCAGTTATGGACGGGGAGGTTTTGAATTAGGAATATCTTATGTTGGCTTTACCAACCGCGATAATTCGGCTCTTAATGCGGTCTGGTGTCCCCGATTCTGATCTCTTTTTCTTCAGGTATACTTTCAGGTTCTTCATCAGCTTCATTTACAACCTCGAATACGATTGCTCCCAATACTGCACCTGCCACCGGAGCTACAAAATAAATCCATAGCTGTTGCCAGCAGAGACTTTTATTGATGGCCAGCCCCAGCCCTACTGCCGGATTGAAAACCCCGCTTGAATACCTCCCAAATAAATAAGCCATTGCCAACACTGTAGCTGCAATTGCCAACCCGAAATAACTATTACCTGCAGTACCCCTGGCAGTAGCCACATTCAGCACCACATAGGCAAGCGCAAAAGTTCCAAGCACCTCAGCAGCTATTTGTTTCATCAGGCTATCGTTAGGTATTGTACAGTCAACATTACCTCCGGCATCAAAAACAAAAGATAATATTAATGCTGATAAAATTGCCCCGGAAAACTGTGCAATAAAATATCCGCCCGATTCAGTTACTTTTATTTTTTTTCTCAACAACATTGCGATTGTAATCGCGGGGTTGTAGTGAGCACCTGAGATGTGACCACCGGCATATATCATCACCATCAGTGCAAGAGCACCACCTACAGGACCTGCCAGTGCCGCACCTGAAAGAAGGAAAAACGTACCGATAGCTTCTACAATATATTTCTTCATAGCAGTAATTTAAAAATGGTTTCCTGCAACTTTGCAGCATTTCCAATTGTTGATTGAATTATAAAAAACAAAAATAATGGAGAATGCAGGGATAAGTGCAGGAGATATTGCGCCTGACTTTACATTATATAACAGTGCCAGGCAGCAGGTAACGCTTTCAGCACAGCGTGGTAACAATATTTTATTGCTTTTTTTTCCATTTGCATTCAGCAGCACCTGCACAACGGAACTCTGTTCGGTAAGAGATAGTATCAGCATCTATAATAATCTTAATGCAAAAGTTTTTGGTATTTCTGTTGACTCACTTTATACCCTTGCCAGGTTCAAAGAAGAACAAAAATTGAATTTTACTTTACTAAGTGATTTTAATAAGGAAGTTTCAAAATGTTATGGCAGCTTGTACGATAAATTTGGATATGAAATGCGGGGGGTTTCAAAAAGAGCTGTTTTTCTTATTGATGGTGAGGGCATCGTTCAATACGCCGAAGTGCTGGAAAATGCAGATCTGCAACCCGATTTTAAGGCTATAATGGCTGTTCTTAGTAGTTTTACTAAGTAGTTCTTTGCATTTTTTTGTCTTTTTTCGGCAAACCGTTTGCAATTATCCTTAAATATTCTAATTTGCAAATAATAAAATCAAATTTGATTCGTTGAAGAAAACTTTACTTATAACATCCATTATTCTATTGACAACTGTCTTCGCTCAGGGACAATCACGTTCCACCACCGTGACAGATGCTACAGGGCCGATTGTTCGTTTTTATCCTAATCCGGCTACCTCTTTTATTACTTTTGATTTTCAAAAGGCTTTTGAAAGTGGATATTCAATACAGGTTTACAATTTCATTGGTAAAAAAGTGCACGACACCAAAAACATGGCGCAACGCACTATTGTAAATCTGAATGAATATAACCGTGGCGTTTATATCTATCAATTACGCGACCGTACTGGCCGTATGATTGAATCAGGTAAGTTCCAGGTATCGAGATAAGTCAATCTGGTTTTAAATAAAAATTAGCCTGGTGTACCGGGCTAAAGTATTTCTTTTTAGCTTCTCTTGTGACGCTCCCTTCATCGTTCCATACATCTTTCAACAAGCTACAAGCTCATACCACTTCAATAATCAAAAATTTTAGGTAATGTGTATTTTCCATACCCCGGATGATCGGATGGTCAGCCGATTGAGTTTGAAACAAGACCTGCCGTATTTTTCTCCGGGCATCTTTAGCAGCCATGTCTATTATTTGCAAAAACAATTCAGCACTCACAAGGTTTGTGCAGGAAGAAGTTACAAGAAAACCTCCTTTTTTTAAAAGCTTGATTCCCCTCAAATTGATTTCCTTATAGCCTGTTATTGCCTTCTCCACGTTGGCTCTGCTCTTGGTAAAAGCAGGAGGATCAAGCATCACTACATCCCATTTTTTTTCTTCCTTTCCCCATTGCTTCAGTACGTCAAATGCATTGGCCATTTCGAAATGAACAACATTATCCAACTCATTTAAAACTGCATTTTTGTTGGCCAGGTCAACCGCGTTCTGCGAAATATCGAGGCCCAAAACAGACTTCGCACCATAATGAGCTGCATGAATTTCAAAAGTCCCTGTATATGTAAAAGCGCCCAGTACATCAGCTCCTTTAACGATATATTGTATGGCACGCCTGTTGTCCTGCTGATCAAGAAAATAACCCGTCTTCTGACCGTTTTCAATATCGACATGAAATTTCAATCCATTTTCATTGATCAGGATATTTGTATCAAATGAAGGAGAAAGAAAACCTTTTTGTTGAGGCAAGCCCTCCAGTTCACGTACTGGTACATCATTGCGCTCATAGATCCCCTTTGGGCGGAAAACAATGTTTAAAGCACTAACCAGGGCAGGCTTCCACAGATCAATACCCAACGCCAGGGTCTGGATTACAAAATAATCGTTGAATTTATCTATAATCAATTGAGGTAGGCCATCTGCCTCGCCAAAAACAAGCCTGCAGTTTTCAGTATACCCTAATTTTTGCCGGTAAGCCCAGCAGTCCTTTATTTTTTGCAAAAAGAAGGCATCATTGATTTCTGTATGCCTTTCACGGGATAATATTCTAACTATAATCTGGGACTTTTCATTGAAATAGCCCTTTCCTGCAAATTTTTCATCTGCAAAAAACACATTCACTATGTCACCGGGCGCAGGTTTTCCTTCTATTTTTTCTATTTCGTTATTAAAAATCCATGGGTGACCGCTAGCGATGCGGGGAGCGATTCTTTTTTTTAAATAAACTTTTGCCATTGAAGTTGCAAGATAAGAGGGAACCATGGGAGCAGGTAATCAATGGTATAGAAAAAACATAAGTTCAGCTCATTGTCATCCAGGTATAGAATAAGCTTGGTTTATAAGACATTTTGTCCCTTTTAAATGCGTTGGCAGTATTCTTGACAACCCTACCTTTGCAGACCAATTTTTAAAAAGATATGAAGCAAAAGGATTTCAATAAAGAACATGAGCAACCCGACAATGGTGGCGATATTGATTTGAATGTAGATGAAAATGTGAGTGGTGACCAGCACCTGAGCGACCCTATGACGGATGAGACTGAAAATGACCTGCTAAGAGCAGAGCTTGCAGAAGCTAAAGACAAATACCTGCGTCTTGTAGCGGAGTTTGATAACTTCAAAAGGCGCAATGCCAAAGAACGTATAGAATTAATACAAACTGCAGGTAAAGAGGTTATCACAGATATGCTTGATGTACTTGATGATAGTGAAAGAGCACAAAAAGGTTTTGAGGTTACAGATGATTTGCAACAGGCAAAAGAGGGGGCTCAGCTCGTCTTTACCAAATTGCGCAATACGCTGCTATCAAAAGGATTGAAAGAAATGGAGGCAAAAGGAAAAGAATTTAATCCCGATCTGCATGAGGCTATTACGGAAATAGAGGCAGGTGAAAAATTAAAGGGCAAGGTTGTGGATGAAGTGCAAAAAGGTTATTACCTAAATGATAAAATAATACGGTTTGCAAAAGTAGTGGTAGGGAAATAGGAAAGTCATTAGGAGCATTAGGGTTCATTAAACTATATGGTTTTGGATTCTGTAAAATTTGCTTCTGATTTTTTGAGTAGTGAATGATTGGCATATTTTGATTTAAAATCCATATCATAACCTATGGCAACAGATACAATGGCAAAAAGAGATTATTACGAAGTATTAGGCGTAAGTAAAGGAACACCGGCCGACGAGATTAAGAAAGCCTATCGCAAAGTTGCCATGCAATATCACCCCGACCGTAACCCGGGCGATAAAGCTGCTGAAGAAAAATTCAAGGAAGCTGCAGAAGCTTATGAAGTCTTGAGCGACCAGGAAAAGAGAGCACAGTACGACCGTTTTGGTCATGCAGGTGTTCGCGGTGCAGGAGGCGGACCGCAAGGTGGACCAAATATGGAAGACATATTCAGCCAGTTTGGTGACATATTCGGTGAAGATATTTTTGGATCTTTTTTTGGCGGAGGTGGTCAAAGAGGTGGCGGTGGACAACGTCGTGCAAGAGGCACAAGGGGAAGTAATCTGCGGATCAAATTAAAACTTACTTACGAAGAAATTGCAAAAGGTGTAACCAAGAATATCAAAGTAAAGAAATATGTAGGTTGCACTACCTGTGGCGGCAGCGGGGCAAAGGATAAAAATAGTGTACAGAACTGTGGTACCTGTGGCGGTAGTGGCCAGGTACGTAAGGTTACCAGCACCTTCCTTGGGCAAATGCAAACAGTAACGACTTGTCCAAATTGCAACGGTGAAGGAAGTACCATCACGTCTAAATGCGGAAGCTGCAAAGGAGAGGGAAGGCTATATGGGGAAGAAACTGTATCTATTGATATACCGGCAGGCGTACAGGAAGGCATGCAACTAAACATCAGTGGCCGTGGCAATGCAGGTGAACGTGGAGGCATGGCAGGTGACCTGGTGATATTAATTGAAGAAGAACACCATAAAGAACTTGTACGTGAAGGATTAAATGTTGCTTATGAGCTACACGTTTCTTTTCCTGAAGCAGCGTTTGGAACTTCAGTGGAGGTACCCACTATAGACGGAAGGGCGAAGATCAAAATTCCGGCAGGCACACAAAGCGGAAAAGTGTTTCGTCTTAAGGGTAAAGGATTTCCAGCGGTGAACAGTTATGAGAAAGGAGATCAGCTAGTGCAGGTAAACGTATGGACGCCCCAGAATCTTAGTTCAGAAGAAAGAAATGCACTGGAACGGTTGAATCATTCTCCTAACTTCAAACCGGCCCCTGAAAAAAGCCAGAAAAGTTTTTTTGATAAAATGAGGGAAATGTTTTCCTAATGTATCCCTTTCTTTTTCTTTTTACTATATAGCATTTTAGCCTGTTGCACCAGGTCAACAAATTCTTTTTGTGAAGGATTGGTAAGGTCTGCTGAAGATGAAGCAATCAGCAACACATCATTCCAGTCAATATTTTTTATAAAATTGGATCCTTTGATCAAAGAGCCATACATAATAACTGCAGAAGCAAGCTGATATGATTTTTCTAAATCCTTAAACCGCTTTAGAGACAGGTTGGGAGTTTCCACCAGCTCATACGGCTTTGTTGTTTTACCTTCCTTATAATTTAATATGAATTGTATTGGCTGTAGAGAAATTTCATTCTCCGCCAACATTTCATTTTCTCCATTTGGAACAATTTCAAATGCTACAAGCATAGAATAAGCCGATCCTATTTCACCTCCTTCAATTGTCGTAGTAGTATCGCTGATGGCGCCAACTTTATTATCGAAGCCGATTAACCTGTATTCTTTGACATAGTCGTTATTAAACTTCGCATTCAGGTATACATCATCAGCTACTGTATATAAGGTTTGTGTAAATTCTTTGAGTAATACTTTTTCAGCTTCTGCATAATTATCTATATAAGCAAAATTGCCATTACCTTTCTGCGCCAGTGTCTGTATTTTAGAATCTTTATAATTACCCATACCCACGCCAAGGCAAGTCAGGTAGATTCCTGATTGTTTTTGTTCAGCTATCATTTCATCCAGTTCTTCCTCACTGCGCAGACCAACATTGAAATCACCGTCGGTAGCCAGGATAACCCTGTTATTTCCGCCTTTGATAAAATGATTGCGGGCTACGCTATAGGCGAGTTTTATCCCGGATTCTCCCGGCGTGGAGCCACCAGGCTGAAGGCTGTCAATCGCCTTGAATATTTTATCCTTTTCTTCGCCACTTGTTGCATTAAGCATGATGCCTACAGTGCCTCCGTATACTACGATAGATACAGAATCTTTGGCCCGCAGATTATTTACAAGCCCTTTGAAACCAGCCTTCAATAGCGGTAACCGGTTAGTTATATCCATTGATCCAGAGATATCAATTAAAAACACAAGATGGCTGGGAGGCAACGATGTAAGGGGTACCTTTTTAGAGCTGATATTTGCAAACAACAACCGGTTAATTTTGTTCCAAGGGCATTCTGTAATTACCGTATTGATTGAAAAAGTTTTATTTCTTTCCGGTTCGGTATACCTGAAGTTGAAATAATTGAGCATTTCTTCCAGTCGTACTGCATCGGGTGGCACCATGGTTTTCATTGTTAAAAACCGGCGAACATTGCTGTACGATGCCCTGTCTACATTTAGCGTTAACGCTGTTGAGGGAAATTTGGAAGTATGTATAAATTGATTTTCAATAATGCTTGCATAAGACTCATCGCTTGCAAACCAATTTCTTTGTATATCCCGCTGAAGATTTTTTGTCAGCGATGCTAATTTGAAATCACTGGATTTTTTTACTCCGGCTGCTCTTTTAAGGATTATTGTTGTGAAACGTTCTGCATTTGCAGCCTTTTTTTGTTTTTGATAGCCATCAAGAGAAAAAATAAGTGTGTCTATTTTTTTCCCGGTAATAAAACCAAAAGAACCTGTAGTTCCGGAATGGAATACATAGCCGGTTCCCAATTGCAGTATACTTGCATTTTGCAGCAGTTTACCGGTTTCATCTTTTACCTCGCCTTTCAGATAATATTGCTGGGCTGATGCCAGCGATGGTAGTAGCAGAATAATAAAGCCTATATAACAAGCGGTTTTCACAAGGATTGATATGAAATATACAAAAAGTTTTTGACTGTGTCAAGCCTCCTCGCATAGCTGGTAGATCTCTCTCAGATTTCGTCCGAGACCGTCATAATCCAATCCGTAGCCTACAACAAATTTATTAGGTATGCTGAAGCCGGTATAATCAATCTCCAGAGGATGCAGAGTGGCTTCCGGCTTATGAAGCAGAGCGGCAATTTTTAATGATGCCGGTTGCTGATGATGGAGTTTTGGAATGAAAAATCCGAGTGTCTTACCTGTATCAACAATGTCTTCTACTATGATGACGTGGCGGTTAAATATATCGTGATCCAGGCCTATAGCAGTGGTGACATGCCCCGTAGACCTGACGCCTTTGTAAGAAACAAGTTTTATAAAGCATATCTCTGCATCTATGGTAAGTTGTTTGAAAAGATCAGCAGCAAACATGAAAGAGCCATTTAATATGGCTATAAATAGTGGATTTTTTCCTTCGTAATCATTACTTATTTGTTCTGCTATTTCTTTTACTTTTTCGAGAATGGTAGATTCCGATAAATAAATATCAAATGTTTTATCATGAAGCCTGATAACTGCCATTAATCTTTTTTATGAATACGTAAAACTTGTCCGTTTTTTAACTCTGTAGTTTCCAGGTCATTCCACTTCATAATTTCTTCTACCGGCAAGCTATATTTTTTTGAAATAGCATACATTGTTTCTTTTGGCTGCACTATATGGCTGATGTAGTCATTATTAGTTGCTGTATTTGTTTGTTTTTGCTCTTTGGAGGGCTGAATCATCTGTTGCACCATTGCAAATAGTTTAGGCATGGCGGGGGCTGCTTTGTGCAGGTAAAGTTGCTCACCAACCTTTGGCTTCATGTTCATTTTCAAAAAATTATATTCCAGCAGACTTTCTATGCGAATGCCTTCAAGCTGGGCTATATCATGCAATGTTTCACCGGCTTCGACAATATGAAATTCATTAGCCCCTGTTCTGCGTTTGCGCTGCAAATATATAAGCTGATCTGCCGTAGCTGTTTCGCTTGCCTTCATGTCATTAAATTCAAAAATACGGGACAGGGGTATGGCATATTGATCAGCAATTGATAAAAAAGATGTGCCTGCCATTACAAAAATTACTTTAGTCTCGTTGATTTTGAATTGCCCCACGGGATAATTCGTTTGTTTTTTTGGAGATGTATTGATCAATGCTTCGCTCTCATTAGTTGATACTTCAGTTTCAATACCAGCAATAGCTTCTGAGGCTGTATTTTCCTTTCTGCCGAGCGCAATCAGTGAATAGTCCTGTAAATTATAATCACGTATTAGCTTTATCAGCACTTGCGGGTATTTGGGATTGGTAGCATATCCTGCTTTTTTTAAACCCCAGGCCCAGGCTTCGTAATCAGTAGGATCAAGGGTGAATAAAGAAGCATAATGAGCCCGTGTTTTTAAAAAGTCAGAGTGGTCTTTGTAAGAATCTATCGCAGAAGAATATTTCCGGAAACATTCGCCACTTGCATCATCATCATGCGATACTGATCCGCCTCTCCATTCAGTTTTGCACTTAATGCCAAAATGGTTATTTGATTTTAATACGAGCGGGCTAGTGCCTGCAGTTGTTTCATGTATGCCCTGGGCCAGTGTGATGGAGGCAGGTACTCCTGTTCGTATCATTTCTTCCACCGCTATGTCTTTGTATCGGGCTATATATTCTTTAATAATGGGGGGAGGTTGTGCAAAGCAGCTTGCAGTAAGCGTAACAGAAATAAGGAGGAATCTTAGTTTTTTCATAGATGTTTAAATTGGTTATTAGGAATTAAACTACAACTTTCGGATCAGGTAAAGTCCATCTCTCAGTGGAAGCATCAGTCTTTCCACATCATTTCTCTGCTGAATAAAATCATTAAACGCCTGTATTGCCTTAGCATTTTTTCCTTTTATTTCAGCCTCTAAAACCTGGCCATGAAAGAGCACATTGTCCGCTAAAATAAAACCGTTTTGCCGCACTTTTGATATTACGCTGTTAAAATAATGAATGTAATTTGTCTTATCTGCATCTATAAAAACCAAATCCCATGTTTCATCCAGTTCACCGATAATTTCCATGGCATTACCGATATGTAATTTTATTTTTTCCGCCGATATTGAACGGTCAAAATAACCCCCGGCTATCAATGCATTTTCTTTACGGATTTCAATTGTATGGAGCCGGCCATCGTTAACCAAACCTTTGGCCAGGCATAAAGCACTATACCCTGTAAAGGTTCCTATTTCCAGTATTCTTTTTGGCTGGATCATGCGACTGAGCATTTCTAAAAGCATGCCTTGCAAATGGCCGCTCAACATTTGTGGTTCTGTACTGTATGTAAAAGTATATGCTGCGATTTCTTTCAGCAAGTCATCTTCATCCGACGTATATTTTTCCGAATAATGCCAGGCGGCAGGATCAACGATTGCCATCATCGATTATGGTTTTGATTTCCTCCGGAATATGCGGTGGTTTAGAAACCAGCAGCAAACCCAGAAAAGTAAGTGTGCCATTTATTATCAACAATTCCAGCCCGATTTCAAATGATCCGAATATATTTTTCTGAAACTTGTCAATAAAAAAGCAGATAACAGGGGATGCCAACGCTATATAAGGTACAAGCTTATCATTCACACTTCTTTTGGTTAGCATACCAAATGCGAACAAACCGAGTAAGGGACCGTATGTATAAGCGGCCACTTTTAAGATCACACCAATCATACTGGGGTTATTTACCCATTTAAAAATCATTACGAACAAAAGAAATACAAATGCAAATGACAGGTGCACCGTTTTTCTCAATCTTTGCTTTTTCCTTTCGTCCCAGTCTTCTCTTCTTTTCATGCCCAGCAAATCAATGCAAAAAGAAGAAGTCAATGCAGTGATAGCCCCATCTGCACTGGGAAAAAGCGCTGAGATCAGCGCGATGATAAATACAATGGATATGAGCGGCGGCATGTATTGCAGGGCCACTGATGGAAATAATTTATCGCCTGTAGCCATCACACCATTGGTGCTTGCAAACAAATAAAGCAAACCCCCGAGAAAAAGAAATAACAGGTTGACAATAACCATAATGGTAGAAAAAGTCAGCATGTTTTTTTGTGAATCTTTCAGTGTGCGGACACTGATATTTTTCTGCATCATTTCCTGGTCCATGCCTGTCATAGTAATGGTGATAAATGCTCCCGCCAGAATTTGTTTTAAAAAATACAACCTGCTGTTGGGATCTGTCACAAAAATATTAGTATAACCGTTTTCACTCAAAGTATTCAACCCCTCACCAACACTGATATTCAGTGATTTCAAAATATAAATGATGCAAATAACCAGGCCTGCCAACATGCAGGTGGTTTGCAAAGTATCGGTCCACACAATTGTTTTTACCCCTCCTTCGAATGTATAAAGCAGGATCATGGCAAGTATGATCAAAGTCGTTACCCAGAAAGGAATGCCAAAGGAAGCCAGAATGGCGTCCTGCAAGATAGCTACTACCAGATACAACCTGGCTGTAGCTCCTAAAGTGCGGGAAAGTATAAAAAATGAAGCACCTGTTTTATAGGAAGCAAACCCCAGCCGGGTACTTAAATAATTATAAATAGATGTAAGGTTAAGCCGGTAATAAAGTGGAAGCAAAACATAGGCAATTATTACATACCCAATCAAATAACCAATCACGATCTGGAAATAAGCAAAGGCTTCGAAGCCTGTGCCCAAAGGTTTGCCCACAGCGCCCGGGACACTTACAAAAGTAACCCCGCTTAGTGAGGTGCCGATCATTCCAAAAGCTACGAGCATCCAGTTTGAGCTTTTATTACCAATAAAAAAAGACTCGTTATTAGAATTGCGGGAAGTGTAATAAGCAACAACCAACAAGATCAGAAAATAGCCGATGACGAAGGAGAACAACAAAACTGGTGACATACGTTATTTTTAAATAAACAATTGGGCTTTGTGCAAATGTATTTTTGAAGTTAAAGAAATTTGTTTTCCTTTTGCGCAAAGAAAAACATTCCTCTATGTCAATAAGCTCTTTGGCTATTTTTTGCGGATCAAAAACAGGTGGCAATATAATTTATAAGCAGCATGCGCATGAATTGGGAAAATTGCTTGCAAAAAATAATGTTGCACTGATCTTTGGCGGAGGAAAGAAAGGTTTAATGGGTGCAGCAGCAGATAGTGCAATGGAAAATGGAGGTGTAGTTAAAGGTGTAATACCGCAGGTCCTGATCGATTGGGAAAACCAGCATGAAAATATTACAGAACTGTTAGTAGTTGAAGACATGCATATTCGCAAACGTAAGATGTATGAACTCTGTGATGCAGCCATAATATTGCCGGGAGGCTTTGGTACAATGGATGAGCTGTTTGAAATGCTTACCTGGAACCAGTTATCCATCCATGACAAGAAAATATTCATCATGAACTCAGATGGCTTTTATAACCATTTGTTGCAACATTTGCATTGGCTGAACAGTGAGGGTTTTTTATATGAAGAATTAAACCAGCAATATACTGTACTTAATGAACCTGCTGATATTTTACTCCATTTACAATAAGCTTTACCTGTTGCGGTTGCCTCCCTGGAAAAGTGGAATATTGATACCCGCACGGATCACGGGTATGCCTCTGCCGGCATTATCTTTATAAGGTGAGTTTTCATCGTCCATAATATCCCACAACACAGCAAGGTAGCCATAAGAACCTCCGGAGCCGGGATGACGGCCGGTAGTATATCCTGCACCCACTAAAAAGCTGGTAGCTGTTTCATCATATTTTTCAGTTGTACCTCCATTTGGAGGAATATATTTCAGGTTGATGAAATTGTGCTCAAGCTGACCCTGTGCAAAAAGAAAACGCACCGGGTAAATGCGGGTAAATACACCTCCGCCATACATCGTTTGCCGGAGCTTATCATCAAATACCTGGTAGTCGCGATAGGAAGTATAAATATAATTCACCACAATACCTGCATCCAGCCACCTGGTAAGGCTATAACCCAGGTGAGGATTGACACCTGCCTGGAAACTGTTGTTGCCAAATGAAAGAGAAATGCTGCCACCGGTAAAAAGATTTTCTTTCTTAAAACCTCTTTGCAGTGTACTGTCCTGACCAACAGATATAATACTGCAAAATAAGCACAGAGCAACGAGATTTTTTTTCATGCGATTATATTTATAAGGAATGGGAAATTATAAATTGAATTTTGATTCAGCGGGCATTTTCTGTAACATCTGTACCAAAGCCATGCCTGCTACCACAAAAAATAAATACTGACCGGTTAATAAAAATCCGGTAACACCTGATATTCCTATGACCTCAGCGACAGCCATGAATTTGATAAATGTTGATTTATATAAGTTAACTTTTTCGGAAGTATTTACCGCAGATGCGCTCAATGCCTTCATTTTGCGGGAATAGAAGGCACGTAAAAAATATATTACTATTGCTGAAAAAAGCAGGAGTATACCAAAAAGGTTAATCGCTGTTTCTTTCTCATGCAGGAAAGGTCCATTTGTTTTAATGACCACAATACTAACCAGTGAAAAAATAACAATTCCCGTTATCATAGACAACAAAAGGATAGTCAAAGTTTTAATTACATTTTTAGAATCTATGGTAGAAATGGGTGTTCTCATAAATCAAATATTTTTCCTTTATTTAAAATATGATTGGGGTCAAAGACATTTTTAATTTGCCGCATCAGATCCAGTTCTTTCTTTTTGAATAAGATGTCCATATATTCTTTTTGTACAAGCCCAATGCCGTGTTCACCACTTATGGTGCCGCCCAATTTTTTAACCAGTTCAAAAATTTCACGTATGCCGGTTTTCAATGAACCGGTCCATTGCTCGTCAGAAAGTTCGCCTTTTATAATATTTACATGAAGGTTGCCATCACCTGCATGTCCATAGCAAACGGAATGAAAACCGTATTTTTTGCCAATGTCTTTTACCCCTTTTAATAATACTGGTAACGATGCCCTTGGTACTACCGTATCTTCTTCCTTATAAATTGAATGTGATTTCACTGCTTCCCCCACCCTTCGGCGCAACTTCCATAATTCAGCTTTTTGTTGTGCATCATCAGCGAATAATATTTCCCCGCAATCGTAGTTCACTACAACTTCCGTAATCCCTTCCATTTCTTTCATCAATACATCCGGATCATTTCCGTCTGCTTCAATAAGTAAATGCGCCTGGATACCTGCTTCAATAGGTACAATACTATTGTCAACAAAACGCATTACCCATTCCAATGCATCCCGCTCCATAAACTCAAGTGCACTTGGGGTGTACCCCGCTTTGAAGATAGCGCTCACAGCAGCACACGCATTTTCTGCTGACTTAAAGGGAACCAGCATCAGCAGGTCATATTTTGGATGGTGTACTAGTCTCAATACTATTTTGGTAACAATACCTAATGTGCCTTCGCTGCCTACCATCAATTGTGTAAGGTTGTAACCGGTGGCATTTTTAAGCACGTTGGCCCCTGTCCAGATGATGTCGCCGGTGGGCAAAACCACTTCAAGGTTCAATACATAATCTTTTACCACACCATATTTTACCGCTTTGGGACCACCACTGTTTTCTGCAATGTTGCCACCGATAAAACATGTACCCCGGCTGCTGGGATCGGGAGGATAAAATAATCCCTTTTCCTTAACTGCGTTTTGCAGCACTTCTGTGATCACACCAGCTTCTGTTGTTACCTGCAAATTTTGCTCGTCGATATGAATGATCTGGTTCATCCGTTCAATGGAAAGCACAACACCGCCGAGATGAGGTAAAGCGCCACCGCTTAATCCGGTACCCCCACCCCGTGGCGTAACAGGTATTTTATATTCATTGCATATCTTAAGGATAGCACTTATCTCTTCTGCTGAGGATGGTTTGATCACTACATCAGGCAAATAATGCAGGTCTTCCGTCTCATCGTGGGCATATTGATTAAGTATTTCATTATCCACAAAAACATAATTATTTCCCACAATTTTCCGGAATGAATCAAGTTGTTCTAAAACAGGAGGAGATTGAGTGGCTGATAGCATAAGCACCTGATAATTCAGTTGTAAAAATCGTTCAAAAGAATGGAAATATGAAAGTCGTCAGAGGTTTTTAAATGAAGGACAAATAGACTGACGACGATTACCATTGTATTTACTGAAAATTCCCTGCTTTACCAGAGCAAACTCGAAGGCGCCACGGGTATTGTTATAATTTTTTAAAGTAGATACCGTAGCATCGTATGTAAAAGAAAAAGTATAATCTTTATAACCCAATCCTACCATAGGTATAACCGCGTCTTTATGACGATAGTAAGCCCCTGCTATCAATTGGTATTCGCCATCACCCGATAAATTATAATGGGCATTCATACCCGCCACAAGTTCATAAGCTTTAGCCTGCGTAGTATAATATATATTGGGGTTTATGATCCATTGATCATTAAGCATAATACTACTGTTCAAAAATCCAATATAACGTACAGGTATTCTATTGTCAACTTCACTGGCATCGAAAAAAGATTCTGTAGGTCTGTTCAGATGGTGAGCAGAAAACCCTGCATTCACATATATCTGTTCAGTAGGAAAATAGGCATAGTTCATACCCACCTGCATATCCAGATAACTGATATTATTGCGACTTAACGCTACACTTGTTGGAAGTTTGTTGTCAAAAAAATTACCATCAAACTGGTCAGGAAATTTTAAATTGGTAGTATTAATTCTTTTGTTGGCATAACCCACATTGAAACCGAGGCTCAGTAAGCTGGAATAACCTAACATCTGGTGATAAGCAACAGAGCCATAAATTTTTGTAGATGTAAGGTTGCCACTTCCGGCTTCATCTTTCAATACTACACCTCCGGCACCCAACCATCCATTTTCCAACCGGTCACGAAAAAGTTGTACATCGCCAAAAGCACTCATAGTCTTATAGGGTACCGTCATTACAGAAGACCATTGATTGCGGTAATTAACTCCTAACCTGTAATCTCCATCAGGAATAAAACCAGTATTGGCTGGATTGGTTGTCAGCGGTGAATTGAAGAATTGGGAAAAATGAAGGTCCTGTGCATGCAGTATTGAAACCAGCAGCAAACTGCAAATGGTAAGTGACCGTAAAATCCAACGCTTTTTCATTCTTCGCCTTTTATCTTATTAGGGTAATGTCGCCTTTTTTTGTTGCTTTTGTTCCGTCTGTAAACTCCACTTCAAGTGTATAGGCATATGCATCCATTGGTTGCAATACACCTTTATATTTCCCATCCCATCCTAGTTTTTTAGAATTGGTTTCAAATACTTTTTGTCCCCACCGGTTCCAGATTATAAACTTCAGTTTGCCTATGGCATATCCGCGGACGGTGACGATACTGTTTATATCACCACTCATTGGCGTAAATGCATTAGGCACATCCAAAGCAGGTTCTACAATAGACTGTACTTCCCTGCGGGCAGTATCTGTACAGTTATTGGCATTATAAGCAATTAACAATACTTCATAGGTTTGTGTGCTGTTATACTCGTGCTGCACAGGATTGCGCGAAGTAGTAGCAAGCGAGTCGCCATCACCAAATAACCATTTAAAACGCACTGCATCAACAGAGGAAGAATTATTAAATGTGATGGGTGTGTTGACAGGAGGTGGTTGAGGCGAAGTGATGCTAAAATCTGCCTGGGGTTTGGGAAATACGGTGATTGTAAAAGAAGCTGTATCTTCTATATTGCAGGTTGCTGAGTCTATCACTCTTAACCTTACTCTAAAGTCAATAGGAGCCGAAGTGTTGTTGAGATAAGTATGCGTCGGATTTTGTTCATCCACTACAGTACCATCACCAAAGTCCCAGATGAATTGTTTTCCACCTTCCGATTCATTGGTAAAAATTGCTTCATATGGCGCACAGCCTCTGGGAGGTGTTTTGAATTTGGCCTTCACCAGTGCAGCTACACTCAGTGTGGTTATCAGAGAATCGGGAGCATTGCAATATCCTGTATCTACCAGTACTAATTTTACTTTATAAGTACCTGCAGAGGGGAAAGTATGCGTCACTGCATTTGCACCTCCTTTTATGCGGGGGCTGCCGTCGCCAAAGTCCCAGATAAATGAACTGTCAGTGAAAGATCTCAAAGCAGGCGCAACAGAAGTGTTGGTAAACTTATATTGGAAAGATTCACATGCACCAAACTTCTCGGGCAGGAATGTTGGCAACGCTTCCAGTGATCCCACCCTGATGTTGGTATAAGAAGTGTCGCGGATATTACAGGTATTAGGATCAATTGCGATCAGCATCACAGGGTAATTCCCAACATTGGTATATGTATGTGAAAGACTGGGTGTGGTAGTTGTCTGCCTCGGAGATCCATCACCAAAATCCCATTCATAGCTAACTGCATTTTGCAATGTATCGGTGAAATCGACTTTCAATGGAACACAACCTGATGTATCCCTGGGAACTCCATTTATTGATGCCTGCACACCACCCTGAATGCCTGCCAGGTTCAAAGCAATCTTGATCATTTTCAGGTTACAGCTTGGTGCAGCAGGATTAGTCACCGACCAAGCTCCAGGGGTGCCAGGAAAACTACCACCGCCACAATTGGCACACATTGCCTGGTAAATAATACCATTGGCATCGAAGCGGCTGGTACCACCATCCACGTGATCAGGAAACTGTCCACCATTTTGTCCATAAAAATCACCGTACAACTGTTCCGTAGCATTGCGCTTCAATACAAAAAAATAAAAGTCCGCCCCATCATTTGTTTGTGGGTTCTGCACAGAATTCATTCTCGTAAGACCCAGTGTGCCTGCCAGTGAAAAACCGCCAGTAGGCATAGAACCACCCCAGCCTGAAACATATACATTCTCGCAACGGTCTACAAGAAAGGCTATGGGAGAAATATTTGGCAATGCAGCACCTGTACCAAAGACAGTGGAGTAAACAAAATTGGAAAGATCGGGCTCCAGTTTTGAAATAAATTGTTTGCCGCCAGCCTGGCTCCAAGCAGCATTGATCACAGGCCATGCACCAAGTGTCTGACCCATAACATAAGGAAATCCCAGCCGATCGAACTGTATACCATATATCTGGTCATCGCTGCCAGTACCAAGATAAGTGGCCCGTTGAAGCGCTGAACCATCATTCGATACTATAGCTACGAATCCATCAATACCACCCTGTTTGGTAGAAAACAGTGTTCCGCTTGTTTTAGCAAGGTCACTGCTTTCTGTACCTCCTGCCACATAAATATTGCCTGAAGGTCCAAGAGAAAGAACATATGCAGCATCATTTGCACTTCCACCCAGATAACTCGCAAATAATATGTTATTCACATCAGGAGTGAGTTTCAATACTACCCCGTCCTGGTTGCCTGCAATGGCTGGCTGAAAAGCCCCGCCGGAAACAGGAAAATTCATTGACCTCGTACTGGATGCTACATAAATATTTCCCCCACCATCAAGTATCACTTCGCTACGGCCATCATCGCCATAATTATATTGCAAAGAAGAACGTGCCCGTGTAGAGCTGATGTTCACGCCGTCATCAGCAGTGCCTCCAATTCTTTTTGAGCCGATCAAAGCAGTGCCCGTGGCATTAAGTTTGGTGACGATTATATCATATCCACCTCCGCTACCTATCAAACCCGAACCAGTTACCGGATAGTTAGTCGAATTGGTGCGACCTGCAATCACCACATTTCCGCCTCCATCTACCATCAGGCTGTGTGGCTGCTCTATTCCTGAGCCACCTATATAAGTTGCATAAAGCCTGCTGTCTCCATTAGGACTTAATTTAATGATGCCTATATCCCATTCACCACCTGCATAAGTACTTTGAAATGCACCGGGTGATACAGGAAAACCGGGTGTTCCGCCTTTTGTAATGCCACCGCCAAACATACTGCCATCAGGTCCATAGGTAGCAGTGAAGCCCCAGTTTTCTGATTTGCTGCCTGCGTAGGACGCAAATATCATTGTTGGGTCAATGATCAGGGTCGATGCCTGATCATAATCTTTTATATCGAACCGGACTATATTTCCATCCAGTTTATATTTGGCCGAAACTTCTTTTTTCCCTTTATCATCATACTGATAAGTGTAGGGATATAATTCCCTGACGATACCCACAGATGTTTTCAGGTTTAACTCTCTGTTTTTAATTTCCAGTTTATCAACTCCTTCATATTTCAGCGCAATAGCTGATGGGTCTGCACCGGGCTTTACAATCAGGTCATACTTCAATTGGCCATTGTGTGAATAATAACGGGCATCTATATCAGGATATACATTTTTGATGGTGATACCCTGGTATACCTTACAATTGGCAGCCCATTTGGAAGGATCATTGCCAATAAAATAATTATTATAGGTTGGCAGCACTTTATCTGCAACAATAGTAGGATGTGGAGTGCCATTTAAAAAAGAGACTTTATATGCATGGGAACGAAGCCTGCCAGCATGTGCTATTTTTTTCTCTCTGCCTGAACCATCATGGCGGTGAAGATTTTGTTGTATATTTTCCAGGTCCTCACTATTGTGCTGCACTACAGTGAAGCCGGATTGCTGAATGAAAAAAGCACCATTAGAGATGGTACCCATAAATTGTACACGTTTATCCCATTGGCCCTTGTTTTCAACGAATTCTATAGCATCATAATTCTGGCCGTATGTGGTGAGTACGGTAAGGCAGGATAGAATTAAAATTATTTTGCTTCTTGTCTTCAAAAGTTCTTTCCAAATTAACTAATAAAAGCGATAAATGTTGCAAAAACGAAGTGTTAAGAAATTTTACTCCACGGCGTTTTACCCTTAAGTGACATGAGATAGTATTTTATTCTCAAATTTTCTGCCGATTCCAACAATGGATCTGAATTCACAAGCTCTTCAGCAGAGTATTTAGCCTTTTCAAGCAAACCCTTATCCCTTATAATATCAGCTAACTTTAAATTCAAAACGCCACTCTGTCTTGTGCCTTCAATATCTCCGGGACCACGCAACTCCAGATCTTTTTCCGCAATTTCAAATCCATTACTTATAGTGGTCATAATTTTAATACGCTCCCTTGCATCAGCACCGATTTTAGTTGACGTCATTAATATGCAATAGCTTTTTTCAGCTCCCCTCCCAACACGTCCTCTGAGTTGGTGCATTTGCGACAAACCAAATTTTTCTGCACTCTCAATGATCATCACGCTTGCATTGGGTACATTGACTCCCACTTCTATTACAGTGGTACTGACCATTATCTGTGTATCTCCGTGAACAAAGCGGTACATGTTATTTTCTTTCACTTCTGCAGTTTGTCTTCCGTGCACCATGCTGATCCAGTATTTGGGCTCGGGGAAAAAAGCTTTTACATTTTCATACCCCTGCATCAGGTTTTCATAATCCAGTTTCTGGCTCTCTTCGATGAGCGGAAAAATAATATAAACCTGCCTGCCCAATTCAATTTCACTTTTAATAAAGTCCATTACTTTAGTGCGGTGTGTATCGTAGCGGTGTACGGTAGTGATGGGTCTTCTTCCCGCTGGCAGTTCATCCATTACACTATAATCAAGATCGCCATAAGCTGTCATGGCAAGTGTACGTGGAATGGGTGTAGCTGTCATTACCAGCACATGCGGAGGAAGTGAAGCTTTTTTCCAAAGCTTTGCCCTTTGCGCTACACCAAAGCGGTGTTGTTCATCTACTATGGCAACACCAAGGTTTTTAAATTGCACCACTTCTTCAATGAGCGCATGGGTGCCAATTAAAATAGCAATGTTTCCATCCACCAAACCCTGGAGTATTCGTTTGCGTTCCGCGGTTTTTGTAGATCCTGTCAAAAGTTCTAACCGTACAGGCATTTCCTTAAGCAATTCTTTTAAAGAGAATGCATGCTGCTGACATAAAATCTCTGTTGGCGCCATCAGGCAGGATTGAAAACCATTGTCAATAGCCAAAAGCATAACCAGCAGGGCAACGATTGTTTTTCCACTGCCTACATCACCCTGCAACAACCTGTTCATTTGGTGCCCGGTAGCCGTATCCTGCCTTATTTCTTTCAAAACTTTTTTTTGCGCTCCCGTTAGTTCAAAGGGCAGGTGATCTTTATAAAAACTATTAAAGAATTCTCCGACTTTACTGAATATTACTCCTTTTGAAAGCCTGTGCCGCTCTGATTTTGCCAGTACCAGTCTAAGCTGGGTGATGAACAACTCTTCAAATTTTAACCGGTACAGGGCTTGTTCGTAATCTTTAACACTACCCGGGAAATGTAATTGGTTATAAGCGTGGGAGCGATCAATTAGGGCATTCTTTTGAAGAATAGCATCCGGTAAATTTTCAGGGATATCGTTCTTAGAAATTAAAGAGAGCAGTGTGTACACCAGCTTACCTATTTGCCGGCCGCCCATTCCCCTTTCTTTTAATTTTTCCGTGGTGGAGTATATGGGCTCTAATAAATTTTTGTTAGCGCCATCAGCAATAGCAAGTTCTATTTCAGGATGTATGATCTGTGGATTGCCCATAAAAAAACTCACACGACCAAAAACCAAATAGGGTTCTCCTTCTTTTAATAATTTCTGCATCCAGCTAATGCCTTTGAACCAGGTCAATTCCACTATGCCTGTTTCATCTCTTAAATAAGCCACCAGGCGCTTAGCGTGCTTTTCGCCAATCACTTCTTTTAAGGCGAGGATGCCTTTTAATTGTGCAAATTCTGAAGCAGGTGTTAATTCGCTGATCTTTAAAACTTTTGTTTTGTCTACATGACGGTATGGAAAATGATGCAGCAGGTCGTTGAAAGTAAAAATGCCTAATTCTTTTTTGAGCAGGTCGGCTCTCTGCGGACCCACAC